>ENA-OROQ01000045-OROQ01000045.1-human-gut-metagenome-genome-assembly--contig:-NODE-45-length-196303-cov-38.3814_pt1 | contig 196303 bp, 180 predicted proteins | sample MGYA00242136_ERZ509062 | MGnify/ENA primary metagenome ERZ509062 (study PRJEB26280, sample SAMEA2338735) | human gut metagenome | biome: human gut; feature: human-associated habitat; material: faeces...
AAGGGACACATTATTATATTATATAGGGGAAATTTATCGGGGAGAGGGAAAAGGGTATTTGCCGAAAAAGGGAGAAGGAGAAGTGTTTCGGGGAGGAAAAGGGATGTTTCGGGGAAGAAAATCGCGGAAGGAATTGGGATTGGGAGAGAGATAAACTGAAAAACAGGTGGGGAATTGACGGGAGTTGGACGGGAAATCAAACGAGGGCTGAACGGGAATTGAATGAAAATTGAGCAGGGATCAGACAGGAATCAAACGCAAATCAAACAAGAATGGAACGGAATCCTGCGTTAACATTGTTAATGTGGTGGGAAAGACTTTTATTTCAGGGATGGAAAGAACAAAGCTTTTGCTTCTAAAAGACTTGTTCTTTGAAGACAAAAGACTTGTTTTAACAGTGCGTTAAATCAAGTAATGGGAAGAGAGGAAACAAGAGGTATAAAAGCATTGAGGATGAAGACGATAGAAAAGGAAGGAAGTGTTTGCCGAGAAAAAGGATAAGCGACGGGCCGAAAGGGATAGTTGCGATTATAGCAAGTATAATGCAATTAGAGTAAGTATAAATACGATGAAAGATAAGTATAAGATGCGATGAAAGCAAGTATAAATGCGATGAAAGCAAGCGCCGGGGCAATCCGGAAGAACACATTTACGATCCGGGAAGTTTCGTTGTACAGGATTTTCACAAGTGAAATTTGGGGCGAAAACGGGCGGATCCTACCTTTTAAACCAAAGAGGCTTACCTTTTAAACCAAGGAGGGCTAGCTTTTAAACCAAGCCCCCTTACCTTTTAAACCAAAGGGATGCTGGTTTAAAAGGTAAAAAGAGGGCCACACAGAGGGTTATGGGGCCGTTTTTCAAAAAAAAAGAGAAATGGTCAGAGGAAAAGAAGAAATAAGGGAATGTACGAATTTGAGAAGAGATAAAGATGTGTCAACATTCGTATTCGACACAGAGATTACACAGAGATTACATAGGATTACACAGGTTTACACCCACGCATAGTATGGGCTGTCAGTGGATGACTCGTTCTCAGGCGATGATACTTATCAGTATCCTCTTTTTTACAAATATATGTCTGTTCCCTTGAAAGACAAACTCTATACCCCAAAATCTTTGAGCTGAAGTGCAAGCTGAACCGAGCGGCTATTACTTGTATTACATGAAACGAAAATAGTGAAACTCCCATCGCCTTCGCAGTGTGCCCCTAGCGGGGCTAAACGATAACTTGGAATTTCACTATCTTGTTTGCGAACATCCGATTAATTATTCAAAAACCAATCGTTATGACGTTTATATTTCCTTTTCCAATGCATCTCTTGAATAGCTTCCGACATGGCCATAGCATATTCCCGTGAATGGATAAAGACCGCCAAATCGGTGCGACCGGAAGGTGCAAGGCGTCACGAAGATATGAATGAATTCGATGTGTACGAATATGATATATGGGTGCAGCCTCAATCCGCAGTGCACTATTTACGACTCTTTCACCAACTGCCCCATAGCCCATACCGCCTTGACGTTCAGATCACGATCCAGAATCAGAATATCCGCATCTTTATCCTTCTGGAGAGATCCTTTACGGTCATAAACTCCCATAATACGGGCAGGAGTCTCAGAAGCCATACGTATGGCATCTGCCAGGGGAATATCAGCCTTCACCATCGTACGCACCAACTGATCCATGGTAGCAATACTACCTGCCAAGGCCGAACGGTCGGCAAGCTTGCACACACCGTCTTCTATAATAATACGGGGATCGTCGATCGCCTTACCTTCAGCAGCCGCATATGAAAGTGCGTCGGTCACCAGACAAGTATGCTCCACACCCTTCAGCTTATAAGCCAGTTTCAAAATAGTGGAAGGCAAATGAATGCCGTCAGCAATCAGCTCGATAGTCATGCCATCGGTCAGGTAGACACTCTCAACCGTTCCCTCGTATTTATATTCGCGACGCTTATGAAAGCCCGGCATTGCATTGTAGAAGTGCGCAGCATGTGTAAATCCCGCCTCGTATGCTTCCTTTATGCCATCATATTCGGCTTCCGTATGCGAAACAGCTCCTACAATTCCCTTCGACTTCAGATAACGTGCAAAGTCAAGTGCTCCGGGCAGTTCGGGAGAGGCATCCCAACGCTTGATGCAATCGGTGCTTTCAAGCAAAGAGGTGTATTCTGCCACATCGACTTCTTTCACTTGGTTTGCAAACTGTTCTCCCGCCATCTTACGGTTCAGGTAAGGGCCTTCCACATGTAAGCCGAGTATCGGGCTATCGGGTTCGGCCATCAGTTTTTCACATATATCTACAGCTTTGCGTATTTCGGAGAACGGAGAAGAAGAAAGTGTCGGGAAAAAGCTGGTGGCACCGTGCTTCATGTGTGCAGCTATCGCCGTACGGAAAGCCTCTTCGGTACATTCTGTAAAATCGTGTCCTCCCCCACCATGGGCATGCATACAAACAAAGCCGGGAACAATATACATTCCTCTGGCATCCACCAGATTGGCACCGATCAGCGCCAGGTCGCAATTAGTTACTTCCAGAATTTTTCCATCTCTCATCAACACAGAACCTTCGTTCAACCAACCTTGCGGAGTAAATATGCGTCCATTGATAATTTGAGTCAACATGATAAATTATAGTATTAGAGATTCATACTCGTGTTATTTTTGTTTATTGGAAACAAAATTAGACACTTCTGTTGAGATAGAAAAATAAAATAGCTTTTCTTTTCAGTTTTATTTCAGAAATAAGCCTTTTCTTTGCAGGTAGAAATAAAAAGCCCTATGAAAATATTAATAATCGAAGACGAACCCTCACTGAGGGAACTGATCCAGCGTTCGCTCGAAAAAGAACGCTATGTAGTGGAAGCTGCCGCAGACTTCCAGTCGGGATTACGCAAGATAGAGGACTACGATTATGACTGTGTCTTGCTGGACATTATGTTGCCTGACGGCAATGGGCTGAACCTGCTGGAGCAACTGAAAAAGATGCGTAAACGGGAAAACGTAATTATCATCTCAGCCAAAGACTCCCTGGACGATAAAGTACTGGGACTGGAACTGGGTGCCGACGACTATCTGCCCAAACCCTTTCACCTGGCCGAATTAAATGCCCGCATCAAAAGTGTGATCCGACGCCAGCGCCGCGACGGAGAAATGGACATACGCCTGGCCAACATACGTATTGTCCCCGATACATTCCAGGTATTCGTAGATAACAAGGAAATAGAATTAAACCGCAAAGAGTATGATATCCTTCTCTACTTTGCCAACCGTCCCGGACGACTGGTAAACAAAAACACGCTTGCCGAATCGGTGTGGGGAGATCATATCGACCAGGTAGACAATTTTGATTTCATCTATGCGCAAATCAAGAACCTGAGAAAGAAACTCAAAGATGCCGGTGCCTTGGCAGAACTGAAGGCTGTATATGGATTCGGCTACAAAATGACTGTTGAATAAAAAAAGACCCTACCTCCATGAAGTTGATATACCGCATTATCATCCGCATCGCACTCATGCTGACAGTTGTTCTCGGGGCATGGGCTGTATTTTTCTATATAGCCGTAATAGATGAAGTGAACGACGAAGTAGACGACTCTCTGGAGGATTACTCGGAAACCATCATTATCCGTGCCCTGGCCGGAGAAGAACTGCCCTCCAAAAACAATGGATCGAACAATCAGTACTATCTTAGAAAAGTAAGCAAAGAGTATGCCGACGAACGCGAAGATATCTGCTACAAAGACTCCATGGTCTACATTGTGGAGAAGGAAGAGACCGAACCGGCACGCATACTGACCACCTTATTCAAAGATGACGAAGGGCAATATTACGAGCTTACCGTATCGACGCCGACGATCGAGAAGGACGACCTGAAAGACGCCATGCTGGGATGGATTATTTTTCTGTACATCGTCCTGCTGCTCACCATCCTGATTGTCTGCATCTGGATATTTCACCGCAGCATGAAGCCACTTTACAACCTGCTGCGCTGGCTGGATGCCTACAGGATAGGCCGTCCCAATCGCCCTTTGAAGAATGAAACGCAAATTACGGAGTTCAAGAAGCTGAACGAGGCAGCCATCCGCAACGCGGAACGAAGCGAGCACATCTTTGAACAGCAAAAGCAATTCATCGGCAATGCTTCACACGAAATGCAAACACCGTTGGCCATCTGTCGGAATCGCCTGGAAATGCTGATGGAAGACGACTCCTTGTCTGAAGCACAGTTGGAAGAGCTGATAAAAACGCACCAGACCCTGGAGCATATCACTAAGCTCAATAAATCGCTGCTGTTACTGTCCAAAATAGATAACGGACAATTCTCCGATACCCGAACGGTAGAGTTCAACAGCATGCTCAAGCGATATATAGAAGATTATAAAGAAGTATACGGCTATCGGGAAATTGAGCTGACGCTGGATGAACAGGGAATATTCCGGGCGGAGATGAATGAATCGCTGGCAGTAGCCCTGATAACGAACCTGCTCAAAAATGCGTTTGTACACAACGTAGACGGTGGGCATATCCGGATTGAAATAACCGGTCATAGCATGACCTTCAGGAATAGCGGCGCAGGCCGCCCCCTGGATGCGACCCATATCTTTGAACGATTCTATCAGGGAAGCAAAAAGGAAGGTTCGACCGGACTGGGACTTGCCATAGCCGACTCCATCTGCAAATTACAGCATCTCACACTCAGGTATTATTTTGAGAAAGATGAACACTGTTTCGAATTGCGGAAGAACAATTTCACCACAGATTACGCAGATTAACACAGAACGAATTTAATCCACTGAGAACCGGCGACATTCATCTGCGCAAACACGTGTAATCTGTGGTGGATACGACTCCCCGGCACACCTGCCTGTACAAATCATTTTCATACCTGTTGCGAGAAGGACTTCCCGCTCAGCGTTAAATATTGTGTAAATATACAGTATAAGTCCAACCGGATGAACAAGAGTAATCAAACTTTTATTTAGAAAAAAGTATCAAAATGGAGAGAATTCCCAATTCTTTTCAGAATCGACCTTCATCTTTGCATTATAAATTAATTGCTAAAAATAAAAACCAATAAAAAAAGACGATTATGAAAAAGTTACTTCTTTTATTCGTATGCCTGTTCACTCTGCAAACCATCGCAAGAGCGGACGATGATAAACCGATTCAAGTAAGCCAGATGCCGCAGAAGGCACAGCAGTTCATCAAACAACACTTTGCCGGCAGCAACATTGCCATGGCCAAAGTTGAAAGCGATTTCTTACAGAAAAGCTACGATGTCATCTTCACCGACGGCAACAAAGTAGAGTTCGACAAGAAAGGAAACTGGACTGAAGTAAATTGCAAATTCAGTGTAGTGCCACAGGGCATCATCCCCTCTCCTATCCAAAAATATACAGCCACTAATTATCCGGACGCTAAAGTTCTGAAAATAGAACGCGATAAAACGGATTATGAAGTGAAACTATCCAATGGTTGGGAACTAAAATTTGACTCTAAATTTAATTTAATCGATATTGATAACTAAAAAAGTATAGTAGATATGAAATTGAAAATGTATTTTCTTCTTCTAGCACTGGGTGCCCTGGGATTGCAAAGCTGTAATGACGATGACGATCATCTGTCTTCCGTGCCCACGGAACTGAAAAACGCATTTACCGAAAAGTATCCGTCTGTCAGCAACGAAAAGTGGGAAACAAAAGGCAACTATTACATAGCGGAATTCCGTCAACAGAACTACGAAACCTCAGCCTGGTTTACTCCGAACGGAATATGGCAAATGACAGAGACCGACCTCCCTTATCAGGCTCTGCCGGCAGCTGTGAAGAGTGCATTCGAAAGCAGTGAATACGCCAAGTGGAAAGTAGACGATGTGGACATGTTGGAACGTCCGGACATGGAGAAGGTATACGTCATCGAGGTAGAGTCCGGAAAGCAGGAATTCGACCTGTATTACTCGGAAGAGGGCATCCTGGTGAAAAGCGTTGCGGATACGGACAACGATTCAGAGAACTATCTGCCTGCCGAGATTCCGGCAGCCATTGAGACCTTTATCAAAAAGCAATATCCAAACGCACGCCTGGTCGAAATCGAAGTGGAGCACGGGATGACTGAGGTAGACATCATCGACGGTAATATCAGTAAAGAAATTGTATTCAACAGCTCTAACGAATGGATATCTACTTCTTGGGACGTACGCCGCAACGAACTACCGGAAACAGTGACCCGTGCGATTGCTTCTTCAGAGAAATATGCGGGATATCAAATCGATGACGCAGACTTTGTTGAAACACCCGGAGGAGAATATTATCTGGTTGAACTGGAAAAAGGAGAATTGGAAGTGAAAGTAAAGGTGAACGCTGAAGGAGAGTTTATCTGATAAACAAAGAGGTGTGTCATCATTCACCACAGATGACACACCTCTTTGCTTTTTCTAATTCTTATACCAACCGGTATCCGCCCAACCGGATACCTTATACCATTCAGTCTGCTGGTAAGAAGTATTCAACGACGGAGCGGACATACGGGGAATATAGGTAGAAAGCCCTTTCGCATCCTGATTCATCGTGAACATGCCGGCGTAGGCAGAATAGTTGCGGGGAGTGGATTTCCAGTAAACCATTACCTTATCGAACGCCTCCCGCCAACTATCATAATCGCCGTTCCCTGCAGTTATCTGATAGATGAACCGGTCTAAATCATAATAATATTGCTTATCAGTGCGGCGATCATAACACATCACTCCGGAAAGATCAAAATTCTGTTTCCCGGTGATATACCTGGGCAGCACTTTGGACGTTGCAACAGCCAGATTCTCAAGTTCACTCATCTTGGCAACCCCAACAGAAACACCACCGGTCCAATCTTCATTGGACATACCGATTCCGTCATTATATCTGCTTTGATAGTAATCATAATAGCAGGAAGCGATCTTCAAAGCTGCATTTTCGGCAGAAAACATCGCGGGAACCACTGTCTGATAAGGAGCGCCCGGCCCCGGAATCTCGGTAGGCGAACTGATCAGGTAACTTCCGCAGTCGCGCAACGCATACGCCACCTCTACAGCTTCCATAAAACATGCATCGAAAAACAAGAAGTCGAGGTCGGGCGCCACCTGTAAGGCTGCGTGCAAATCAGCTATATCCATATAGTTATTGCCGTCCTGACCAAACCAACGTGTCTTTGCCGGAGAAGGTATCCATCCCTCACCGTGCGACCAGAAGACCATGCCATACTTCTCCGCTTTATATTGATTGAAGGCAGTAGATATAACCTTTTTCATCACATTTGCATCGGCTGAATTTTGCTCCGGGTAATTTTCAATGGTCTCTTCCACCACTTTTCCTTTTTTGTCTTTTCCCAGACGAATCAGCCGGGGAGCCGAATAATCGTCTATATACACCAGCAGATTACCGGATGTGGCATCAACCTGCCGCATTCCCTCTTTCATCTCTTCAATATCGGCCGAGGCCAACGGTGCCAAAGAGTTCTGGGCTATCATATACACTAACACGGTACGCGAACCTACACTCGGTTCAGGTGTCGGCCCATCCTGCTGACAGGCAGCAAGCAGCATAAGCAGACATACAGAATACAAGGTTATTTTCAGTTTCATGAATTAATATTATCCAGAGATATTATAATAAAGAAAAAAAGAGATGCAAACAAACGGCATCTCTTTGCTATATTTTATATAACGTATAAGTTACTCTTCTGGTTTACTGAACCGGAAATTCTGAGGATCGATTTTCTCGACAGCCACCGTTTTATTCTTCTTGAATTTCCCCACAACCTTGGCGGCCTCTTTTCCTAATTTCTTTTTATTTTCCGAGAAATAGATCATACAAGTACGGTTAGGAAGTCCTTTATCGAATTCCAGATAATTCTTCAACTGATAACTGTACAGTTCTCTATGCGGCAGGAATCCGTTTTTATCCAGCGCCACGCTGTCAAGCATCTGAATTTCGGTGTAGTATATCACCGTATCGGTAAATGAAGCCGATACCCCAAAGGCATAAACGGGTTTATGTCCCCCTTTTTTCAACGAAAACGCCGAGCACAATGTAAACACCAATGCCACAGCAAACAGTATTTTTACGTATTTCATATTCTGTTATATTTTTAACTTCGCAAAGATAACAAAAAAAAACGCCCACCAAAAGATGAAGCGTTTTTTAAATACTTTTTCGGAAACTGATATACCTTGCTTATCCCAAGTAAGATTTGAGCAATTTACTACGATTACTTTGTCTTAATCTTCTGATTGCTTTTTCCTTAATCTGGCGGACACGCTCACGTGTGAGACCGAATTTGTCGCCGATTTCCTCTAATGTCATTTCCTGCTGTCCGATACCGAAAAACATCTGTATGATTTCTTTTTCCCTATCGGTTAACGTAGAAAGAGCTCTATCAATTTCCCTCGCAAGAGACTCATTAACCAGAGAACGGTCTGCCATGGGCGAATCATCGTTCACCAACACATCGAGCAGGCTGTTGTCTTCTCCTTCAACGAAAGGAGCGTCCACCGAGATATGACGGCCGGATACTTTCAGCGTATCGGAGATCTTGTCGACCGGAATATCCAGTTCACCTGCCAACTCTTCGGGCGACGGACGACGCTCGTTTTCCTGTTCAAACTTAGAGAAGGCTTTGCTGATCTTATTCAACGAACCGACCTGGTTCAACGGAAGGCGAACGATACGGGACTGCTCTGCCAATGCCTGCAAAATAGATTGGCGAATCCACCATACAGCATAACTGATAAACTTGAAGCCACGTGTTTCATCAAACTTCTCGGCAGCTTTGATCAGTCCTAAATTGCCTTCATTAATCAAGTCGGGCAAACTCAAGCCTTGGTTCTGGTACTGCTTAGCTACGGATACGACGAAACGAAGATTGGCGCGTGTCAGTTTCTCTAATGCCACACGGTCACCCTTACGAATGCGTTGAGCGAGTTCTACTTCCTCCTCTACAGTAATGAGGTCCTCGCGACCGATTTCCTGCAAATACTTGTCAAGAGAAGCGCTCTCTCTGTTAGTGATACTTTTGGTAATCTTTAGTTGTCTCATTCTTATAAAACAGATTTGGAGTGCAAAGTTACGACTATTTATTTGTTAACGTATAAATTTTCACAACTTTTTCACCATTATTATCTACTAATATAAACAAAAAGAGTACCGACTGGTTGATTGCCGGTACCCTCTTTTCGATTTCCTTAGCTATTATTAAGCTACCGAATACTTTTTCGGCAGGCGATTCGCTGGTATGGCCATACTCACCACAGAGCACATAGAGTAACACAGAGACGATTTTAAGTTGTTGATTAGTAGTAAAAAACTCTGTGATACTCTGCTCTGTGCCGCTCTGTGGTGAGTTCCGGCACAGCACCTTTCAGCTAAATCACTCCTGAGTCAAGTCTACAGCGTAATAGCCGCGTTTTCCTGAAGGGAATACTCCTGTGAGGAAGAGTACCTGGTTCGGTGACTTCACAGCAGCTTTCATCACTTCTTCAAGGTCGCTGACTTTGCGCATAGGCTGATCGTTGGCTTTCAGGATGATGAAGCCCTTCCGCACACCGGCATCCGCCATCTTGCCCGAAGTGACTCCGGTAACCTGCAAGCCGTATCCGAGATTGAGTTGTTTCTTCAAGTCGTCCGGCAACTCCTTGAAGGCAGCGCCCAGAATCTCCATACCCGCATCCTTCACAATCTTTGTTGTACCTTGTTCGTTCTTCAATGTTATATTGATATTCTTTTCTTTCTTGTCACGCATCACCTTCACGGTCACTTTATCGCCCGGACGATGCTGTGCAATGGCTTCCTGCAGGTCGGCAAAGTTCTGCACTTTCTTGCCATCGATACCGATGATGACATCATCTACCTTGATATCGGAACCGGCAGCAGAACCTCCATCTACGATTTCGCGTACCCAAACGCCATCCACTACGCCGAACTCTTTGCGCTTATCGGACAGTGTGGCTCCCGATTTGTCGATCGGCTGATCGGACATCATATCACCGTCACCCGCAAGCGAAGTACCCTTGATACCCAGCAACGCACGTTGTACGGTTCCGTATTGTTTCAGGTCGCTGACCACTTTGGTCATCACACTGGTCGGAATGGCAAAACCGTATCCGGCATAAGCGCCTGTGGGCGAAGAAAGCACGGCATTGATACCTACCAATTCACCTTTTGCATTCACCAAAGCTCCACCGCTGTTTCCCTGATTGATGGCGGCATCTGTCTGGATGAACGATTCTACTCCCCCGATGCCGTACACACCGAGCGTACGCGCCTTGGCACTGACGATACCGGCAGTTACAGTCGAAGTAAGATTGAACGGGTTACCTACCGCCAATACCCACTCTCCTACTTTCAAGGCATCAGAATCGCCCACGGGGATGGTCGGGAAATCGTCTCCCTCGATCTTGACCAGAGCCAAATCCGAATTCGGGTCGGTACCGATCATGCGACCTTTGAACTCGCGGTTGTCATTCAGCTTAACGATAATTTCGTCCGCACCGTCGATCACGTGATTATTGGTGACGATGTAACCGTCTTTGGAAATGATGACACCGGAACCGAAGCCGACACGCGGCTGGGTCTGTACACGGCGCTGCTGTCTGCCGCCATTACCGAAGATATCCCCGAATATCTCTGCAAACGGGTCGCGTACGGTCACAGTTTGTTCTTTAGCCTGTTGAGTCGATTTTATATGTACTACAGCATGAAGCGAATTTTCCGCCGCCTGCGTCAGATCTACAGGCTGGGCATTAATGGCGTCATAAGCAGCCAAGCGAGCACCGGGATTCTGACGGAACTGTTCATTAAACGACAGGCTGTCTCTGTTCTCCGGCTTCAACATCGTATAGGTTGTCACTCCGGCAACTCCTGCACTGAGAAGAACTACTGCTCCTATCCCGAGAATGTTTTTTGTTGTCTGTTTCATACTATTCTTTTTATTCATTTAATTGTTAATATTCTACTTTCATTTAACATTTACGACGTTAAAATAACGACAAAAATCATTCTGTTATTCTCCTTGTCACTCTTTTTTGTTCTCTTTTAACAGTGAGTCTGCGGAGCTTAACAGCGGTTAACGGCAGAGACTGACAAATTAGCATTCGTTGCATGACACACAAGGATTTAGAAGACAGAAAAAAGACTTAAACGTTTCCCTCGAAAGACTAAAGTCTTTTTGAGAAACGCTTAAGTCTTTCCGGAAAACGCTTAAGTCTTTTATGGAAAACGAACTTAATAATTCAGATAGTCTATATCCATGTGATAACTCCACTGCGGGAAGTACAGGTTGCCCCCTTCCCACTCCACCTCGCCACGCTGGAAATCAACGGTTTCACTACGCGGATATTTCTTCTCCGGCACCAGCGGCATGGAATAATCGCTGTTGACTATCATGCGCCAGGAGTCGATACCTCCCATAAAGAACATCTTTTCTTCGGGATTGTCGGCAAATGTGGGAATACCGAACGATTGGTCTACCGGCACCCAGCCTGCGCCTTCGAAATAGACTTCCGCCCAGTCGTGCAGGTTCCAGGCACGCGGATGCATCATAAATCCGCTCTGGAAACGGGCGGGAATGCCACTGCAACGGCAGAGGGTGATAAACAGCAGGCTCACCTGACCGCAATCGCCGTGACGATTGTCGAGCACATATTCCGGAATATTCTCAATAGTGGAATATTCGCGGGCCGAAGCCCAGGGGAAATGATCGTTTATCCAACGGAAAATGCGCTGTGCCTTCAACAAAGGATTGGTTTCACCGACTGTCAGATTGGCAGCCAGCTCCTTGATGCGGGGTGTGAAGCGGATATGGGTTTCCCGTTCGGCAGTATATTCCTTATAAAGAGCGCCGGCAGTGTCATAAGGCAGAATATTCCCGGGCTTCAACGGATGCCATTCGGCACACGAGGTGTACTCAAAGGTTTCCGAAAAGACCGTCGGCTCACCGGGGATGGCTTGTTTCTCCATATAGAGGGTGCTGTGCCGGCATGAAGGCGGGGACAATGTGTAACGGGGTTCGCTGACATGGAGCAATTTTACATTTTGCTGGCGGGGCTGGTCTGTCCGGGGATAAGGCAACCAGCAACGAATCATTTTTCCGGCAGGTACGGCATTGCTGTCCACCGTCAGCGTGTAAGTGACCCGCATGCGTTTGGGCTGCACCACAGGAGTTTTTTCTTTCCTGACAGCAGCCATCACTTCAGGCAGATGTTCTTTATTGACCTGTTCGCTCGTGCTCAGTGAAGTACCCTCTTTCTCTATTTTGACGGCACAGCAGGCAGAGTCTATCCGGAACAGGTTGGGACCGGCATTGCGGAAATAACGTTTCTCTCCGTCGATCACCCGGCATTCAAGCGCCTTGCTCTCTTCCCATTGGCGCATCTGTTCGTCCGTCACGTCGGGAATGTATTTGCGGATATAGTCTTTCACCTGGGATTCGGTCAGGCAGAAATCCGCCAGCAATCGTTGATGCAGGTCGTCGTCCCAGTCGTAAGGCTTGGACTCCTGCCGGGAGGTGCAGGCGGAGACGCCGATGAATATCATCACAATATAAAGCAATTTTCTCATATCCAAATAAGTTTCAAAAGTTTACCTGTGTTCATATTTTAACCACCCCGATCCCCGGAAGGTCGTTGAGGGTGATCTTACCTTTTACAACTTCCATCCCTTTGAAGCGGTCGTTCGCTATCAGCAGGTTTCCGTCCAGATCGGCAAAGTCGACGGCCGGAGAGAATTGTGCGGCGGCAGAGACCGCACACGAAGTTTCCGTCATACAGCCTACCATCACTTTCATTCCCAATGCACGCGCCAACGTCACCATCTTCCAGGCTTCCCGCATACCGGTGCACTTCATCAGTTTGATATTTATTCCGGTAAAAGCCCCCTTCAGCCCGGGCACATCGCTCAACCGCTGCAAAGATTCATCGGCAAAAACCGGCAACGGACTATGCTGGGTCACCCACGCAATATCGTCCAACTGTGTTTTGGGCATGGGCTGTTCAATCATCACGATCCCTTTCTCCTTCAGCCACTGAATCATGTCCAATGCATATTTCTTATCCGTCCATCCCTGATTGGCATCGACCGCGATAGGCAGATCGCTCACCGAACGGATCGTTTCAATCATCTGTTTGTCATTCTCACGCCCCAGCTTCACTTTGAGGATATTGAACTGCCCGGCCACTTCAAGCGTCTTTTCACGTACCACTTCCGGTGTATCGATGCCTATCGTGAAGGTGGTCGAAGGTGCTTTCGCCTTATCCAGCCCCCAGATCCTGTACCAGGGTGCTCCCAAAAGTTTACCCACCAGGTCGTGCAATGCAATGTCAATGGCAGCTTTGGCAGCCGTATCTCCCGGAGTGAGACCGTCTACATAAGCCAGTATATCTTCCAGCCGGAACGGATCGTCGAACTGTTCCAGATCGACTTTCTTCAGAAACCCCATCACCGAGTCTACCGTCTGTCCCAGATAAGGAGGCATCGAAGCCTCACCGTAGCCGATGACTCCGTCATACTCTATCTCTGCCTGCACATCGGGAGTGGTGGTGCGCGAATAAGTGGCCACGGTAAATACGTGCTTCAACTTCAGTTCGTAAGGGAAAAAACGCAATTTCATCTTTGCCCCCAGGCCGAGTTGATTGATCGCGAACGAAACAGGGGCTTTCTCTCCGGCAAAAGCTCCTTGCAATGACAGTCCCGAACCGATAGCGGCAAAGGCAGCCGTCTTGAGAAAATCTCTTCGGTTTTGCATACCTATTTTGAGTTTAGTTATAATACGGATTCGTAACGGTGGTATTTAAAGTTTCCTCCTTATCTATAGATGGCAACACACGGACCGCATACAGCAGGCGGTTCAGATTGTACTCATCAAAATCGGCATCTGCCGGATCGAAACTGCTGACATGCACATCGCCTTGCGAATGGATGAACTTCTTATCACCCAGATAAATGGCTACATGAACCACACGCTCCCTCTTTTCGGCAGTAGCCTTCCGCCCGAAGAAAATCAAATCTCCCGGCTGAACATTGCCGAAGTCCGGAGCAATATCGATATGCTCGCCCACATAAGCCTGTTGAGAGGCGTCACGGGGAATGATGATATCGTGCATGAATAAGACGGTACGTACAAAGCCGCTGCAATCGACTCCCTTCGAAGAAGTACCCGCCCAGAGATAAGGAATCCCCATCATGGTATAAGCGGTTCGGATAATGCTTGAAGCGTCTTGCTTCAAAGAGGCACGCCACTCCTTTTCGGGCATCGATATCGATTGTGAGATATAAGCCTGCCGACCGTCCGGATAAGAGACTTTATAGAATCCTCCTTGCTTACCTTCGTACTTCAGACGGTTTCCGGCTACCACGTCCGACACGGATTGAGACTTTGCATCCGGCTGCTGATAAGTGAACCCGTAATGCGACGTCACTACAATTTTATCTGCCTTGTTCCAGGCATCCAGCCCGGCTTTGGTGACCGGATGGATTCCTACCCGATGTACCCATGCGATATAATTATCGGGCGTCTGGATGCGGTACCAGTTGCGATGTTGCAACACTTTAACGGGCATTCCCATCAATGCCTGAGTGGTCATTTCCGAAGAAAAATCATCCTCTACACGCATATTACATACGGAGAGATTGACAATGCCGTACATCTTTCCTTCCAGAGCCGCACTGTCCGGAACCAGTTGCAGGCTGTCCTTTACTTCATAAGCCTTCTCTTCCAGCCCCGATAACAAAGCCGCCTTAGCTTCCGGCGAAGTAGTTGCCCCCTTTACGGTAATCGTCTTTCCGGATACATCGTAATCCACATCCCAAAGGATGACACGCTTATCGGGAATGAAGCGGTCGCGGACTTCACCGGACAATCGTTCTACATCTTGAGGGAGGGCATTTTTCTTGTTTTCAGGAATACCCGTACAGGCGGACACTGCCAAAAGCAGCGATACAAAAGGAATCATATTCTTCATGAAAGAAAGATTTGGGGGTTACATTTTTAGCAAAGATAGAAACTCTTTCCATTTTAGATATATATTTTCAGAAACATTAAGAATAAGAACTGAAATCGAGTCATACGATGTTCACCACAGAGTAACACTGAGTTTTGAGTTCACCACAGATTACACGGATTAACACAGATATTTTAATTTAACTCTCAGTAAAATAAATTATTAATCTGTGATAATCTGCGTAATCTGTGGTGAATTTATGTCATTCGTGAAACTCTGTGAGACTCTGTGTTACTCTGTGGTGAACCGAACTAATCCTCCCTTCCGTTTGCTCAAACAAAATAATTCTTGTACTTTTGCTGACCAAAGCAGTTGGCCGGTCTGTCGCGTGTACTTCGGTGCAGGAGGAAAGTCCGGGCAACACAGAGCATCCTACTTCCTAACAGAAAGCTGTCCGTGAGGGTAGAGTAACGTAGAAGAAAAGAACCGCCCCTCCTTCCGGGGAGAGGTAAGGGTGAGAAGGTGGAGTAAGAGCCCACCAGCCGTATGGTGACATATCGGGCTGTACGTCTTAGGAGTTGTAAGGTCATGTAAACCGGCGCTATGAGAGCTGCTCGCTCCATGTCGGAGGGTAGACCGCTAAAGTGGTGTGGTGACACCCCACTCAGATAAATGACAGGCACCTTGATTTATTCAGGGTACAGAACTCGGCTTATAGGCTGACTGCTTTTCTTTTTTTTAATTTCAAATACCAGACCTATGAATCAGCGTCTCTCCGATATATGGAAATTCATTACCTATGATATCTGGCGGATCACGGAAAGCGAAGTCACCCGCACCAAGTTCTCGATATACAATATCATCAAAACGATCTATCTCTGCGTCAACCGCTTCAACAAAGACCGCATTGTCAATAAAGCCTCAGCGCTGACCTACAGCACCCTGCTCGCCATTGTGCCCATACTCGCCATCGTCTTTGCCATCGCGCGCGGATTCGGGGTCTCCACTTTGATGGAAAGCCAGTTTCGTGATGGCTTCGGAGGGTCCACCGAGGCGACGGATATTATCCTGCAATTCGTAGACTCGTATCTGTCACAAACCAAAAACGGTATTTTTATCGGAGTCGGCCTGGTCATGTTGCTGTGGACCGTACTCAACCTGGTCAGTAACATTGAAATCACCTTCAACCGCATCTGGCAGGTAAAGAAAGGGCGCAGCATGTACCGCAAAATCACCGATTACTTTTCAATGTTCCTATTGATGCCGATCCTGATCGTAGTATCGGGCGGTCTTTCCATCTTTGTAGGCACAATGCTGAAGAGTATGGCGGATTTTGTTTTACTTGCCCCTATCCTGAAATTCCTGATCCGTCTGATTCCGTTCGTGCTGACCTGGCTGATGTTTACGGGACTCTATATCTTCATGCCCAATACCAAGGTGAAATTCAAGCATGCACTGATCTCCGGCATCCTGGCCGGTTCGGCTTATCAGGCATTTCAGTTCCTGTACATCAGCAGTCAGTTGTGGGTGTCCAAATACAATGCCATTTACGGTAGTTTCGCCGCTCTCCCGATGTTCTTGTTATGGTTGCAGATATCATGGACCATCTGCCTGTTCGGTGCCGAGCTGACGTATGCCGGCCAGAACATCCGCAACTTCAGTTTCGACAGAGATACGCAGAACATCAGTCGCCGTTACCGCGATTTCATATCTATCTTAATCATGTCTCTTATAGCCAAACGTTTCGAAAACAACGAAACGCCTTACACCGCCGAAGAGATATCCGAAGAACATCGCATCCCGATTCGGCTGACCAATCAGATACTTTACCAACTGCAGGAGATACACCTGATTCACGAAGTAGTCACCGATCAAAAAAGCGAGGATATCGCATACCAGCCTTCCATCGACATCAATCAGCTGAATGTAGCGCTATTGCTCGACCGGCTGGACACATACGGCTCAGAAGATTTTAAAGTCGATAAAGACGAGGAATTCAGCGAGCAATGGAAGGTTTTACTTGACTCCAGGGAAGAATATTATAAAAAGGCAAGCAAAGTATTGCTGAAGGACTTGTAGTTCAGCACGGGAAACGGTATCCAAACTCTTTCCACCACAGAGTGACACGGAGTCTCACGGAGAGTTTTCACCACAGATTACGCAGATTGACACAGATTAATAATTTCTTCCACCGAGAACCGGATGATATAATCCGTGAAAATCGGTGTAATCTGTGGTGAAATAAATTCCGTTTCCGATAAGAGCGATATGGGTTTTCTTTATGTCTCCTACCCACAGAGCCCATTCTGTATCACTCAGATCATTAATAGCTGTTATAAGAAATAATTTTCCCGCTTTCTTTCCGGATCTTCTTTCGTTTCTCTTTCACCGGATATCCGATCAGGATATCCAGCAATACACGTTTGGAAGAGGGAATACCGGTCAGGCTCTTTATCTCTTTTTCATCGAACCAGCCGAGTATACATGATCCCAGCTCTTCGCTTTCGGCAGCCAGCACCATGTGTGCAGCCACAATACCGATATCGATCAACGGAAAATGTTTTCCCTTCAGTTTTCCGCCCAGCCGCGAAGTAATGTTGGCAGACTCTTCTACAACGAGGATATGCACCGGAGCATCCTTGGCAAATTTATTCATTCCCAAGCCCGCAGCAGCCTTACCGACCTTCTCCGCCAATGACGGATCGGTCACTACCACGAACCTCCAAGGCTGGGCATTGCAGGCAGAAGGTGCCAGCCGTCCCGCTTCAAGGATGCGTTCCAGCTTATCCGCCTCCACAAGACGCGATTTATCGTAAGCCCTGTCACTTTGCCGGGCATTTACCAATTGCAGAAAGTCGTTCATACTTTTTTCACCTCTACTCCCCGGTTCACCTTATTTGTACTGGATCATCCGGCTGATATACTTGCCGATAATATCAAATTCCAGGTTGACAACACTGCCCTTCCCGAAAGTATGGAAATTGGTATGCTCGTAGGTATATGGGATAATCGCCACCTGAAAAGTATCGTCAGTCGGGTTGCATACCGTCAGGCTGACACCGTTGACCGTAACCGAACCCTTATCGACCGTAATATAGCCGCGCTTGGCCATCTCTTTGTCGAAAGCATATTTAAACGTAAAATACCAGCTTCCGTCTGCATCTTTGATATCGATACATTCGGCGGTCTGATCCACATGTCCCTGCACAATATGGCCGTCCAGACGTCCGTTCATCATCATGCTGCGTTCCACGTTCACCTTGTCCCCCACTTTCAGCAGACGAAGGTTCGACCGGTCCAGTGTCTCTTTCATGGCAGTCACAGTGTAGGTATCTTCAGTCATGCTGACCACGGTCAGGCAGACCCCATTGTGAGAGATACTCTGATCTATCTTCAATTCATTTACAAACGAACACTTCAGTGTGAAATGTATATTCTCCTGGTCTTTCACCAGTGCCACAACGGTAGCATACTCTTCTACGATTCCGGAAAACATAGTTCTATTTTTAATTTAGGATTCACAATTAAAACGGAGGTGTGACGCGACTCACATTCGCCCACCCCCTCACAGGGGTCAAAGATACAAAGAAAATGGGATTGGATAAAGAATCAACATAAAAAAGCGGGGCTTTTCACAAAGCCCCGCTTTTCAGTTTTCAATAGGTATTAGTTTTTTTTTAAGGTAAAAAGATTGTTTTCAGGATAACGATGCAAATATAGGTGCTTTTCTCGTTATGAACCAAATATAAAAACATGTCATATAACATCTTTTTGATTTTTCTTTGGATTTATTATCATTTCAAAAAAAACTCCTGTAACCGAACCGTTACAGGAGACAAATATATGACATTTTTTTAAGTAGCACTAATTTTTGTTTAAAAATTTGCGATTTATTATTTAGCAGGATAATGCTCTTCTACCTTGCCACTATGCTTCAAGACTTTAGCATCGATGAAAAAGACTATCTCTTCTGCAATATTCGTTATATGGTCGCCGGAACGTTCCAATTTACGGAATACTCCCACCAGATTGAGGCACGAGAGAGTGCTTTCCGGATGCTCTTTGATATACTCTGCCAAAACAGCCGTAGCCTCCGCATTGATCTCGTCCAATAAATTATCTTTAGCGAATACGGAGGTTGCCAGCTCCAGGCTCTCTTCGTTCAATGCGCGTTTTGCCACTTCAAGCATCGAAAGCACCTGTTTCTGCATCTCTTCCAGACGGAGTCGTTTCAGTAACTCTTCATCCAGAACCGGCTCTTCACTCTTCACTACAAAACGTGCGATTCCTTCTGCAAAGTCGCCCAGACGCTCCAGGTTGGTGTTGATTTTCAACATGGCCAACACAAAGCGAAGGTCGATAGCTACCGGATTATATAAAGCGATCACGTCTTCCACGTCGCTGTCTATCTTCAATTCGAAAGCATTCACCCTGCGTTCACGGACAATCACCTGCTGGGCCAGTTCCTTATCCAGGGTCAACACTGCCTCCCCTGCCCTGTCCAACTGGTTGTAAACCAATGTCCACATCTCGTCTATTTCCTTTTTCAGCAGAACAAGTTCTGATTCTATAAACTTCACCATATTCTATTAAATTTATTATTAAGCAAATATACAATATTAAATGATACATCGAGCTGCATGCCGATCAATCGTATGTCATCCGAAACGTCCGGTTATATAATTTTGTGTCGCTTCCTTCTCCGGGTTCGTAAAGATCTTCTTCGTGTCGCCAAACTCCACCATCTGCCCCATATAGAAAAACGCCGTCTTATCACTGACACGTGCAGCCTGCTGCATATTGTGCGTCACAATCACAATGGTATACCGTTCTTTCAACTCGTGTATCAACTCTTCCACCTTTGCCGTCGAAATAGGGTCGAGCGCCGAAGCAGGTTCGTCCATCAACAACACCGAAGGCGATACAGCCATTGCGCGTGCGATACAAAGACGCTGCTGCTGTCCGCCGGACAAGGCAAAAGCCGATTCTTTCAGTTTGTCCTTCACTTCATCCCAAAGCGCGGCACCCTTCAGGGTCTCCTCCACCCGCTGACGGATAAAGGCATTATCTTTCACTCCGTTCACTCTCAACCCGTAAGCCACGTTTTCAAAAATGCTTTTCGGAAAAGGATTGGGACGCTGGAACACCATGCCTACATTTTTACGCAGCTCGTCCACCTGCACTCCCTTGTCATAGATGTTTTCGCCGTCTATGCGGATCTCTCCCGTCAGGCGGGTTGCAGGAATCAAGTCGTTCATCCGATTAAAAAGGCGTAGAAAAGTAGATTTCCCACATCCGGAAGGACCTATAAACGCGACTACCGATTTTTCTTCAATCTCCATACTGATCCCCTTCAGTGCATGGAAGTCACCATACCAGAAGTTCACGTCACGCGCATCAATTTTTACTGTTGTATCCATATCTTTTGTTGTACTCCGTCACTAAGAAACAGTTTCTAATTCATTTTTACTTTCTTCTCAAAATACTTTCGCAAGGCATTGGCCAGCAGGTTCACCAGGAGTATGATTACAATCAGTACCAAGGCCGTTCCATAAGCCAGAGGCAACTGCGCCTCCATATCCGTTCCGCTGGTCGATATCACATACAAGTGATAGGGCAATGCCATACATTGATCTAAGATGCTTGTGGGCAATTGCGGGAGGAAATACGCCGCACAAGTGAACAGGATCGGAGCCGTTTCTCCCGACACACGTCCCAAGGCCAGAATCAATCCGGTGATGATATTCGGCATTCCCATAGGCAGAATCACGTGCCAGATGGTCTGAAGCTTGGTAGCTCCCAGTGCACGGCTTCCCTCGCGCATGCTGTCCGGTATTGCCTTCAATGCCTCTTCCGTAGTACGGATCACCAAAGGTACGCAAAGCAGCCCCAACGTCAGCGAACCCGCCAGAATACTATCGCCGAAATCCATATAGTTAACAAACAGCGCCATACCGAAGAGACCGAAAACAATCGACGGAATACCGCTCAGGTTGTTGGTCATCACCCGGATAAAGCGTACCAGTTTGCCCTTCGGCGCATACTCGTTCATGTAAATACCACTCATCACACCCACCGGAAAGGCAAACAGCGCACTGCCCACCATCAGGTAGAATGTACCCACGATAGCCGGCCAGATGCCTCCTCCCGTCATCCCGTCAGTAGGAGCGGTGGTCAGAAAATCCCAGCTGATCACGCCGATACCCTTATAGATGATGAATCCCAGAATCGCGAACAAAATCAGCACAATGCATAAACTCAGCAGCCGGAATATGCCGAAAGCGATCCCCTGCGAACGTCTTTTAGCTTTTGTATTATTCAGTATTTCCATATTACTTACTACGTTTTACGCCCTTAGATGAAATGTACTCCACACTAAAGTTGATGATTAATGTAATGAAGAACAGCACTACCCCCAGCAGGAACAGAGCCTGATAGTGTGGTCCCCCTGCCGGTGCTTCTCCGAGTTCGGCCGCAATGGTTGCCGGAATTGTGCGCAAAGGTTCGAGAATGGTAGTGGGAATCACGGCGGCATTTCCGGTCACCATCAAAACCGCCATCGTCTCGCCGATAGCGCGTCCGATACCCAACACCACCCCCGAGGTAATGCCCGAGATCGAATAAGGGATCACTACTTTATAAATGGTCTGCCACTGCGAAGCTCCGAGTGCCAGGCTGGCTTCACGCATGGCACGGGGACAGTTGCGCATGGCGTCTTCAGTCACCGTTATGATGGTGGGCAATGCCATGATGGCAAGCACAATGCTTCCCGCAAGTCCGCTCTCCCCCACCGGCAAATCAAATACTTTCTGAATCAAAGGTACAATCACGATCAAGCCGAAAAAGCCATATACCACCGAAGGAATACCGCTCAGCAACTCTATCACCGGCTTCAGCCAACTACGTACTTTCGAATCGGCCACCTCTGACATATAGATCGATACCGAAAGTCCGAACGGCAAAGCAATCAATATGGCAAACAGGCTCACCCAAAGCGTACCGGTTATCAGCGGCAGAAAGCCGAACAAAGGTGCGGGAGTAGCCGTCGGAAACCATTCCGCTCCGGCAAAGACCTCCTTCACAGAAATGGTGTTATCCTTTATGAAATGTACCGCATCCGGCCGTACCACAAACTTCTGAGGAATAAAAGCAACGATACCGGGTGTTTTCTGAATCAGCTCCATAATCTTTTCCCCTGCATTCTCGTAGGCTTCTCCCAGTTCTTCTTCCGAGTAGTAGTGCGTGATGTCTTCCAGACGGAACACCCGGATCGGGAGATCTTCACCCCCCAACTCTTTCCAGTTGGTGATCTCTTCATCAAAGACATCTTTAATTTGCATCGGTGTCAGTTCGCTTACCTTATTATCTTTGTTCAGCGCCAGCACATATCCCTCTTCAATAACCTTGCTGCTGAACAGGCCGAATGCCTCGGTAAAAAGGAAAAGCACAATCAGCAGAATCGTAATACTCGTTACAAAACCGCTACAGGTCAATATTCCTTCTATAATTCTTTCAAAAACCTTCTTCATACCTTTTGATTTTCATGATGCAAAGAAACGGAGTAAGTATTAAGGAGGTGTGAATACGGTTTGAAGGAACTGTTTCAAACCTGTTACGTTTCTGTTACAAGACAAGATGCGGCACGTTTTGAAACAGGAATGTAACACGCTATTGCTTTATTTGCACATAAAATAGAATCCACCACAGGATTCACCACAGAGTACACAGACTCTCGCAGAGAAATTCGTTTTCTCTAAAATACTGTAACAAAAGATTAAAGACCTGTGGAACTCTGTGTTACTCTGTGGTGAATCAAACTCAAAACTTAATCATATGAAAGTTAGAACTATCTTATTCGCCGCCCTCTCACTCGCAGCATTGCATGTCAACGCTCAGCGCATCAAAGGCAGTGACACCGTACTGCCCGTAGCCCAGCAAACCGCCGAACGCTTCATGAACCGTGAACCCGACGCCCGTGTCACAGTCACCGGAGGCGGTACAGGGGTAGGCATCTCCGCCCTGATGGACAACACCACTGACATCGCCATGGCTTCACGCCCCATCAAATTCAGCGAAAAGATGAAAGCCAAAGCCGCCAAACGGGATATAGACGAAGTGATCGTCGCTTACGATGCGCTGGCTGTCGTTGTACACCCGTCCAATCCGGTGAAAAAACTCACCCGCCGGCAACTGGAAGACATCTTCCGCGGAAAAATAACCAACTGGAAACAAGTGGGAGGCGACGACCGCAAGATCGTGGTTTACTCTCGCGAGACCTCTTCCGGCACCTACGAGTTCTTCAAAGAGAGCGTCCTCAAGAACAAGAATTATATGAGCAGCAGCCTCTCCATGCCCGCCACCGGAGCCATTATCCAATCCGTCAGCCAGACCAAAGGGGCAATCGGCTATGTAGGGCTCGCTTATGTGTCGCCGCGCATCAAGACTCTGTCCATCTCGTATGATGGCGAGCACTATGCCACCCCGACCGTAGAGAACGCCACCAACAAGACTTATCCCATCGTCCGCCCCCTCTACTACTATTATGATGCAAAGAACAAAACACAAATCGCTCCCCTGCTCGAGTTTATTCTCTCTCCCGAAGGACAGGATATTATAAAAAAGAGTGGATATATACCCGTGAAATAAGGATATACAAAAAAAATATCCTACTTTTGCAGCAACTTATTAGCTACGAGCTTTTATAATAATGACAGATATGACAGATATAAAAAACGAAGAAGCAGGCGAAAAGAAAAGCCTCAATTTCATTGAACAGGCAGTAGAAAATGATTTGAAAGCTGGAAAGAACGGGGGAAAAGTACAAACACGCTTCCCGCCGGAACCAAACGGTTACCTGCACATCGGGCACGCTAAAGCCATTTGTCTCGACTTCGGCATCGCTGCCGCACACGGCGGTGTGTGCAACCTTCGTTTCGACGACACTAACCCGACGAAAGAGGATATGGAATATGTAGAAGCCATCCAGGAAGATATCCGGTGGCTGGGATTCCAATGGGGCAACGTATATTATGCCTCAGATTATTTCCAACAATTATGGGACTTTGCCGTCACTCTGATTAAAGAAGGCAAGGCCTACGTAGACGAGCAGACTTCAGAACAGATAGCGCAACAGAAAGGCACTCCCACCCAACCCGGTGTCGAGAGTCCGTACCGCAACCGTCCGATCGAAGAAAGCCTTGCCCTGTTCGAAAAGATGAATAGCGACGAAGCCAAGGAAGGTTCCATGGTGCTTCGTGCCAAAATAGACATGGCAAGCCCCAACATGCACTTCCGCGACCCGATCATGTACCGCATCCTGCATGTGGCACACCACCGCACCGGAACCCAATGGAAAGCCTACCCGATGTATGACTTTGCACACGGTCAGAGCGACTATTTCGAAGGAGTCACCCACTCACTCTGTACACTCGAGTTCGTGCCTCACCGTCCTCTTTACGATCTGTTCATCGACTGGCTGAAAGAAGGCAAGGATCTGGACGACAACCGTCCCCGTCAGACGGAGTTCAACAAACTGAACCTGAACTACACGCTGATGAGTAAACGCAACCTGCTGATCCTGGTGAAGGAAGGACTGGTGAACGACTGGGACGATCCCCGTATGCCGACTCTCTGCGGATTCCGCCGTCGCGGCTATTCTCCCGAATCCATCCGTAAGTTCATCGATAAAATAGGTTACACCACTTACGATGCACTCAACGACTTCGCCCTGCTCGAAAGCGCCGTACGCGAAGACCTGAATGCCCGTGCCACCCGTGTATCTGCCGTACTGAACCCGGTGAAACTGATCATCACCAACTATCCCGAAGGACAAGTTGAGGAACTGGAAGCCATCAACAACCCCGAAGATCCGACAGCCGGAAGCCATACCATCGAGTTCAGCCGCGAACTGTGGATGGAACGCGATGACTTCATGGAAGATGCCCCGAAGAAATATTTCCGCATGACTCCGGGACAGGAAGTGCGTCTGAAGAACGCCTACATCGTGAAATGTACAGGCTGCAAGAAAGACGAGAACGGCACCGTGACCGAGGTATACTGCGAATACGATCCCAACACCAGAAGCGGCATGCCCGACGCCAACCGCAAAGTGAAAGGCACCCTCCATTGGCTCAGCTGCAACCATTGCCTGCCGGCAGAGGTGCGTCTGTACGACCGTCTCTGGAAAGTGGAAAACCCGCGCGACGAAATGGCAGCCATCCGTGAAGCCAAAGGTTGCGACGCCCTCGAAGCCATGAAGGAAATGATCAATCCGGATTCACTGACCGTACTGCCCCATTGCTATATAGAGAAGTACGTGGCCGACATGCCCGCGCTCTCTTATCTGCAATTCCAGCGTATCGGTTATTTCAATATCGACAAAGATTCCACCCCCGGACATCTGGTATTCAACCGTACCGTAGGACTGAAAGATACCTGGGGAAAGATCAATAAATAATTTTTGGGCAAGGGAGCGTGTGTCGGAACTCACCACAGGGGACACACCTCCCCCTCCGTCGAATCGAATGATTATTAACTGTATAATTGCTAATTAAATTGGGCAGAAAAAACTCCCCGTCCGAAAGAGAGCGGGAATTACAGAACCTTATCGCACAATACGAAGCGGTAAAAGCCAAAAACGAATCGCTATACCTGGACGGTGACCAATTGGCTGATATTGCCGATCTATATGCCTCCGAACGTAAGTTTAAGGAAGCCCAGGAGGTCATAACATACGGACTCGGACTCCATCCGGGACACACCGACCTCATGGTCGAACAGGCTTACCTGTTCCTGGATCTCAATCAACCCCAAAAGGCCAAAGAGGTGGCCGAACTCATCACCGACACTTACTCCTCCAACGTAAAACTACTCCTGGCCGAACTGCTGCTGAACGAAGGTAAACTGGATGCCGCCGACCAAATGCTCGACAGCATAGAAGAGGAAGAGAAAAACGACCTGGGCATCCTGGTCGATATTGTCTACCTGTACACCGACTTAGGTTATCCGGAGAAAGGCGTACAATGGCTCAAACGGGGCACGGAGATGTACAAAGATGACGAAGACTTCCTGGCAGCCACCGCCGATTGCTACGGTGCGGCCGGAGCAGAATACATAGAGCAAGCCATCGTTGTCTTCAACAAGCTGATCGACAAGAATCCCTATAACCCGGCTTATTGGGTAGGCCTGGCCAAATGCCAGTTTGCCACCAAAGATTTCGATAAAGCCATCGAGTCCTGTGACTTTGCCATCGCAGCCGACGAAGAATTCGGCGAAGCCCACATCATCAAGGCACACAGCCTCTTTCATCTTGAGAACATCGAGGGAGCCATCGTTGAATACCGGAAAGCCCTGAAGTATAAAACGCTCTCCCCCGAATTTACATATATGTTCATCGGACTGGCCTACACCCAGCAGGAAAATTGGGCTGAAGCCAACGAAAGTTACAGCATGGCTCTCCGGGCGATCGAAGAAAACGGTAACGGTTCTTCCCCGCTATTGTCCGATATCTATTCAAACAAAGCACTTTGCGCTTCCCGCCAGGGCGACTCGGAAGAAGCCCACCGGCTTTGCCGACTGGCAAAAGAGCTCGCCCCCCAGGATGCAGAACCCTACCTGCTCGAGGGACGCATCTATATGGAAGAGGATAATTTCGACCTGGCCCGTGCAGAGTGGGCATTGGCTCTCCGCTATGCTCCCGAAGCAGATACCTGGATGGAAATAGGCAACTACAGCCTCGAGTTCCGCATGCTCGAGAACGCACGCTTCTGCTTCGAGCAGGTGCTGGAAGAAGATCCCGAGTACCCCAAGATCTGCGAACAACTGGCCGCCGTATGCCTCGTCCTTCAGGATCATGAAGGATTCAAGAAATACAACGCGATGTCCGGCGATTCCATCAATCTCGACTCCCTCCGGGATACGATACTGGAAATGGGTGTCGACGGAGAACAGATGCTTCGCGAACTGGACGATTTTTTAAAAGACGAAAAATAATCAAGTTCACCACAGAGTTCCACAGAGATTATTTTCTCTTCATATCTTATCAACAAGAGATTAAAAAACTCTGTGGTACTCTGTGGTAAATCAAAAAAACAAAACTATATCAATTCAATCTAAATTAAACAAATGGAATCTGTAGCCTTCATTCAGTGGTGCTTAGACCACCTCAATTACTGGACCATTACTTTATTAATGACCATTGAAAGTTCTTTCATTCCTTTTCCATCCGAAGTAGTCGTTCCTCCGGCAGCCTACAAAGCGGCAGTCAACGAAGAGCTGAACATCTATCTGGTAGTGCTCTTCGCCACCCTGGGAGCCAACCTCGGTGCTATTATCAATTACTATCTGGCCCGCTGGCTGGGACGTCCCATCGTCTACAAGTTCGCCAACAGCCGTTTCGGACACATGTGCCTGATCGATGAAGCCAAAGTGCAGCATGCCGAAGAATATTTCGACAAGCACGGAGCACTCTCCACTTTTATCGGTCGCCTGATTCCCGCTGTCCGCCAGTTGATCTCCATCCCTGCAGGACTTGCCCGCATGAAGCTGCACACGTTCCTGATCTACACCACTCTGGGTGCCGGATTATGGAACACTATCCTCGCTGCCATCGGTTATTATCTTTCCACCGTACCCGGCATCGAAAGCGAAGAGCAACTGCTTGCCAAAGTAACAGAATACAGCCATGAACTGGGCTACTGCTTCATCGTCATCGGAGTCTTCATCGTAGGTTTCCTTGTCTACAAAGGAATGAAGAAAAAGAAATAGTGCCTCCACAGCAAGAATCAGCATTCACCACAGAGTAACACAGAGCAACACAGAGTGAACTTAATCTATCGATAACGAATGGTAGTGAACTCTAAGAACTTTGTATTACTCTGTATTACTCTCTACTCTCTATTACTCCGTGAGACTCTGTGATACTCCGTGGTAAAACTCCGCCTTCATCCCTCCCTCAAAAAAAATCTTTCTTTTTTTTCGTCCTCCATGCAGTACCTTTATATTTTCTGCATTTACTTATTGTACGTACACCAAACCAGTTATTGACAATTCATCAAAAAAACAAATCCTAGGCCTTACAGTTGTTTGATGAAAAAGCAATTTATGTAACAAATTTAATGTTTAAAAAAATGAAAAAAGATTTCAACTTAACCAAGCTTTTTTATTCTTTTGCGATTGCTTTCTCAGTGGTAACCTTGTCTTCTTGCAACAACGATGACAATTCTCCGCTTCCTCCTCCATCCACCAACGATGTGGCAGGCACCTATAACGGAAAAGTACTGATAACTCCGGTGACTCCCGCCACTGTAAAAGAAAATGCCGGAGAAGCTCCCCAGGGACAAGACGTAAACGCTACGGTGAAAAATGACACGGTGTTCTTCGACAAATTGCCGGTAACCGAACTTATTACCTCCATTGTAGGCGATAAAGACAAAGCGGAAGCCATTGTCAAAGCCATCGGTGACGTAAAATACAAAGTAGGCTACAAGCCGGCTCTCAACACAGAGAAGGACAGCATCTACCTTGCTTTCGATCCGAAACCGTTGACCCTTCAACTGCCTGCAGCCGTAGAAGGCCAGGAAGGACAGACTGTTACCGTAACCATTTCGTCTCCGGACAAAGGCAGCTTTGCTTACAAGAAAAATCAGTTGAAGTTGAAGCTCAGCGCCGATAAAGTGGAACTGGCAGGCGTAGCGGTACCTGTTCCTCAGACACTGTTCGACTTCGATATGACCAAAAAGAAGTGATTGCCTGTTCAACACACGTAACAAGCAGTAGTCATAGGGGGTAGAGCCTGTAAAGACAGGCTTTATACCCGCATGAAAAAGTCCGTGCTCTCACCCCCCGGAGTGAACACGGACTTTCTGTTCCTTGAAACCATTCAAAAAAAAAGATTATTTCACAGCAGCCAATGCCTTTTCATAATCCGGCTCCTGAGTAATCTCCGGCACAAGCTCTGTATAAGCTACTTTCCCGTCTTTCCCAATCACCACTACCGCACGCGCCAGCAGTCCGGCCAGCGGTCCGTCAGCCATCCTCACGCCATAGCTCTCGTCGAAGTCCGAAAAGCGGAAATCCGACAACGGAATCACGTTTTCGATACCCTCTGTCGTGCAGAAGCGTCCCTGCGCAAACGGCAAGTCTTTCGAAATGGCCAATACCACGGTATCCTTCATTCCGGCTGCCATTTTATTGAATTTACGCACCGAAGTGGCGCACACACCGGTATCCAGACTCGGGAAAATATTCAGAACAATATTCTTACCTTTCAGATCTTTTAGTGCGAAAGAAGATAAATCACTTTTCACCAGCTCGAAATCGGGAGCCACCTTTCCAACCTGTATAAATTCGCCAATCAGCTTTACCGGTTGTCCTTTGAAATTTGTTGTTGCCATAATTGATAACTCTAAGTTTTATTTACTATATTCTAAACAATCGGTGCAAGAACTTTGTTCACGATGGACAATAATCTAAAAAATAAAATTGATATGAAAACTTTATTCGACGAGATGGAACACGCAGTCAAAAACTGGTGGTTATCTCTTATTCTGGGTATTCTGTACATCATCGTGGCTCTCTGTCTGCTATTCGCACCGGGAAGCAGTTACATTGCCCTCAGCGTCATCTTCAGCATTTCGATGCTGATAAGTGGTATCATCGAAATCATCTTCTCCATCAGCAACCGGCGAGGCATCTCGTCCTGGGGATGGTACCTCGCAGGCGGTATCATCGATCTGATCTTAGGCATCTACCTGGTAGCCTATCCGCTGCTCAGCATGGAAGTCATACCGTTCATAGTCGCCTTCTGGATGATGTTCCGCGGTTTCTCCGCCACAGGCTATTCTATGGACCTGAAGCGTTATGGCACCCGTGAGTGGGGATGGTACATGGGATTCGGCATCCTCGCCATCATTTGTTCGCTGATCATCCTGTGGCAGCCGGCCGTAGGTGCCCTCTACGTTATATATATGCTGGCATTCACTTTCCTGATCATCGGATTCTTCCGTGTCATGTTGTCCTTCGAACTGAAAAGCCTTCATAAACGATCAACGGTGATGAACGGTAAATGATAAACATTGAATGAACCCCTATTCACCACAGATTACACAGATTAACACAGATATTTTAATTAAACTCTCAGTAAAATAAATTATTAATCTGTGAGAATCCGTGTAATCTGTGGTGAATTATGACTCCCCTAACCGTTACTAATACATCGTTTTCATAAACCGGAACAGGGTTGTTCTGGATACCCCCATCTTCTCCGCCAATTCCGAGTAAGTAGTTCCTTTGTCAAGTTCTTTGGTAAGTACGCGCTTATTGGCACGCAGCAATTTTATTTTAGGCGTATCCCCTTTCTTTCGGCCTAAAGTCATTCCTTCCTGCTTTCTGCGTGCGAGAGCTTCTTTGGTACGCATCGAAATCAGGTTCCTTTCTATTTCCGCCATCAGTCCGAACGCGAATCCCAGCACCTTGCTGTTGATGTCGTCCTGAAACACATAGCCCTCTTTGGTGCTATAGAGCACTACCTGCTTCTTAATACAAAAATTCAGGATAGTCATAATCTCGAGCAGTGTACGGCTCAATCTCGAAATCTCCGTTACAATCAGTGTATCCCCGGGATGCATTCTCTTCAATAACTCTGATAGCTTTCTGTCTTTTGTGCTCACGCTTCCGCTTACGGTCTCTGTGTACCACTTGTCAATCGACAACCCATTCTTCTCTGCAAATCGCATAATCTCTTCCTTCTGATTAGCCAAAAACTGTTTTTCCGTACTTACTCTCAAATAAGCTATTACCATAATTCATGTTTTTAAATGATTAATACACCACGAAAAAACGGCTATTCATTCAAATACGGGACACTTTTTTACGTTCCTTTTTTCTCATGCCACTTGGGTATTTCTGAAACTTTCATTCGTCTATACATTTATGCTATTGATTTTTTACTAATTTCCAGCATATTTTCCAATCTGTCACTCAAAATCTTTTTTATTATAAACCGTGTTCTTGAACACACTAAAAAGAACAAGAAAATGGAAATAGAAAAATTCATTAAATCTTTAGCAAGAAAAGCGAAGTTAGGCGGGCGTTACAGCACAGCCAATACCTACCTCTACACTTTGCACAGTTTTCAGAAGTTTGCGGGAAAAGCCTCACTGACTTTTGAAGAGATCACTCCCGAGAGTATCAAGGAGTACGAGCAATACTTAATCCTCAACGGGAAACGGTACAACACGATCTCGCTCTACATGCGCATGTTGCGTTCCATCTGCAATCAGGCATCGGAGCAGAACATAGCTTCGCTCAACACCCGCGAGCTGTTTGAGAATGTTTTCATCGGCAACGAACCCACTGCCAAGCGGGCCATCTCACCCGCCATCATTTCCCGCCTGCTCGAAGCAGATTTCAGCAAGAACAGCCGGCTCGATTTTGCCCGCGACCTCTTCTTGCTAAGCTTCTACCTGAGGGGAATCCCGTTTGTCGACCTGGTACATCTCCGCAAGACCGATGTGCAGGGAAACATGCTCGTTTATTTCCGCCAGAAAACGGGACAGCAACTTACGGTAATCATAGAAAACTGCGCCAAAGTGATCTTGCGTAAGTATGCCTCGCTTTGCAAAGAATCCGTCTATCTGCTGCCCGTCATCAGCGCAGCCGGAGAGGAGGGGCACAAGCAGTACCGAAGTGCATTGAGGGTATACAACAAACGCCTCAACCAGATATCCGGAATACTGAAATTGAAGACTCCGCTGACCTCTTATGTGGCACGCCACAGTTGGGCGACCACGGCCCTGCAGAAAGGGGTTCCGGTTTCAGTGATCAGTGCGGGAATGGGGCATGCTTCAGAGAAGGTGACATACATTTATCTGGCATCTTTTGATAACAAAACGCTCAGTAACGCAAATAAAAAAGTGATTGCCGCCGTGAGATTTAAGAAAGAGGAGGAGGAGTGATAATAGCTGTTCTCTTACTTATTAGGTAATAGAACAGATTCATTTGTTTTATCGCTGCAAAAATAGAGATAATAATTGAAACTCCACAAACAAAATGATAATTTCTTTTCTATAAAAGTGGATTATAACCAGTTGAAGTATCAGTTTGAAATAATTTATTCACTTAATAGAAATATTAGTCATAATTCCTGTTTGATGTAATTACTCAAACAGGAGTTTACAATTTGCAATAATTTGACATCAGAATTATATAATCCAGCCCCTGTTTTATGTTTAGTTAACCTCTAAAAGTTATATTTCATATCTTTTCGCTATTCCGCATTCTATTACCTAATAAGTAAGGGATCACTTTGTTCTATTACCTAATAAGTAAGGGAACAAATTGCAATGCACACAGCAAGATGGTAGTTATTCAAACATTAACGACAACTACCGCAAACATTTCTAAAAGTACAGTATGAAACAGGTATTGCGGTTCAATAAAGTCATTAAAAGGATTGTATTCACCGGAGATCTCATTCTCTTGAATGGCACCTTTCTGTCCTTGTACACCCTATTGGGGAGCAAATTTTTTGCAGATCCATTCATTCACTCACTTCCCCAAGTACTGGTATTGCTCAACTTATGCTACCTGGTTAGCAACATGTCTTCAGGTATCATATTGCACCGCCGTGTAGTACGTCCCGAGCAAATCGTATGGCGTGCCTTACGCAACAGTGCGGGACACGCCTTGTTTTTTTCCTGCGCGCTCACCTTTGGAAACTTCGGCATCCTTTCCGCCCGCTTTTTCTTACTGTTCTACATTGCGTTCACTCTGCTGTTGGTTTGTTACCGGTTATTGTTCCGCAAGATCCTGAAGTCCTATCGCAAGCATGGAGGCAACTCCCGCAGCATCATTCTGGTGGGAAGCAATAGCAATATAATCGAACTCTACCATCAAATGACGGACGACGTCACTTCCGGATTCCGTGTCATCGGCTACTTTGACGACCAGCCCGGCAGCCGCTTCCCCGAAAAGGTGAACTATCTGGGAAAACCCGGTAAGATTGTGGACCGCCTGAAGCAGGGAGGAGTCGAGCAGGTTTATTGTTGCCTGCCTTCGGCCCGCAGCGAAGAGATTCTCCCCATCATCGACTATTGCGAAAATCACCTGATACGCTTTTTCAGTGTCCCCAACGTGCGCAGCTATCTGAAGCGGCGCATGTACTTCGAGCTCCTGGGCAACGTGCCCGTACTCTGCATCCGCCAGGAGCCGCTCAGTTTTGCCGAAAACCGATTCAGGAAGCGTGTGTTCGACATCGCTTTCTCGCTCTTGTTTCTTTGCACCCTCTTCCCCATTATCTATGTCATTGTCGGGCTGACCATCAAAATCACCTCGCCGGGTCCCATCTTCTTCAAGCAAAAGCGCAGTGGAGAAGACGGACGGGAATTCTGGTGCTACAAGTTCCGCTCCATGAAGGTGAACACGCAGAGCGACACCCTGCAGGCCACCTTGCACGATCCCCGCAAAACGCGCTTCGGCAACTTCCTGCGTAAAAGCAGCATCGACGAACTCCCGCAGTTCATCAACGTGCTGATGGGCGACATGTCGGTAGTAGGCCCTCGCCCCCACATGCTGAAACACACGGAACAATACTCACAACTGATCAACAAATACATGGTCCGCCATTTCGTGAAACCGGGTGTCACCGGCTGGGCGCAAGTCACCGGCTTCCGCGGAGAGACTCACGAACTATGGCAAATGGAAGGACGTGTGCAACGCGACATCTGGTACATCGAGCACTGGACCTTCATGCTCGATCTATATATTATATATAAAACCGTAAGAAATGCGTTGGAAGGAGAAAAAGAAGCTTATTAAAATAAAGAAAATGAATAAAAGAGATTACACCACAGAGGAACACAGAGTTTCACAGAGAATTTTTTTTCCCCCATCACACAAAAGATGAAAACCCTGTGAAACTCTGTGTACTCTGTGGTGAGCCACCCCATATAGTAATATTCTAAAATTAAGATAAATGACAAAAAGACTACTTTTTTTCACGTTAACCTGTATTTTGCTGGCTTCCTGCCAGTCCTACAAGAAAGTACCCTACTTGCAAGACCCGGGAGAGGCGCAACGTGCCGTTGCAGAGGCCAAGCTCTATGATGCCCGCATCCTGCCGAAGGATCTGCTCACCATCGTTGTATCGTGCAGCGATCCGGAATTGGCAGAACCGTTCAACCTGACCGTATCCACCCCTGTCAGCAATACACAAAAAAGCCTGACCAGCCAACCGGCCCTTCAACAATATCTGGTCGACAACCGGGGCAACATCGACTTCCCCGTGTTGGGCACCCTCCATATCGGCGGACTGACCAAAGGCGAAGCGGAAAGTCTGATCAGGGAAAAGCTGAAAGGATACATCAAAGAAAACACCATTGTGACGGTTCGCATGGCCAATTATAAAATTTCCGTCATCGGCGAAGTGAACAGGCCGGGCACGTTTACCATCAGCAACGAAAAGGTCAACCTCTTCGAAGCCCTTGCCATGGCAGGCGACATGACCGTGTACGGACTGCGCGACAATGTCCGCCTGATCCGCGAGGACGCCGACGGACACCAGCACATCATCACGCTGAACATGAACCGGGCAGACATCATCCAATCGCCCTACTACTATCTGCAACAGAACGACATCCTCTATGTCACCCCCAATAAGACCAAGGCAAAGACAGCCGACATCAGCGCCAGCACCACCATCTGGTTCTCCGTGGTAAGCACGCTCGTGTCGCTTGCCAGTTTAATTATCACCATCGCCAAATAAAGAAACCCCGACAATGAAAGAAGACTTATACGACGATCTATACGAAGAGAAAGAAGAAAAAATAGACTTCCATGCCCTCCTGTTCCGCTACGTCATCCGGTGGCCCTGGTTTGTAGCCTCGGTCATCATCTGCCTGGCAGGAGCATGGCTACACCTCCGGCAGACCACTCCGGTCTACAACATCTCGGCCTCGGTCATCATCAAGGACGATAAGAAAGGGGGCAACAGTGGCGGAAATCTCGCCGCGCTCGAGGGCCTGGGGCTGGTCAACTCGGTATCGAACATCGACAACGAGATTGAAATACTACGTTCCAAAACGCTGGTCAAGCATGTGGTCAGCGAGCTGAACCTCTACACCACCTACTCCGTCAAAGGCAGTTTCAACGAAGTAGAGCTTTATAAAAGTTCGCCGGTACTGGTGGGGCTCACCCCGCAAGAAGCAGACAGGCTGCCGGGTCCGGCCGTATTCGAACTCACCCTGTCGCCCGGCAACCGGCTCGACGTGAAAGCCACCGTCGGGGAAACCTCCTACAACAAAAAATTCTCCAAACTGCCGGGCCTGCTCGTCACTCCGGCCGGAACGTTCACCTTCACCCTTGCCGGCGACTCCGCCGGAGTAAGTGAACCGCAGACACTCACCGCCGTTGTAAGCAACCCCATGCAGACGGCAAAGAGGTATGCGGCGGCGCTCAGCGTAGAGCCTACCTCCAAAACCACCTCCATCGTCATCGTCTCGCTCAAAAACACCAACAAGCGTCGGGGCGAGGACTTCATCAACCGGCTGATCGAAGTCTACAACCGGAACACCAACAACGACAAAAACGAAGTGGCGGAGAAAACGGAAGAGTTCATCGCCGGACGTATCCGCATCATCAACGACGAATTGTTCAGTACCGAGAAGGAGCTGGAAACCTTCAAACGGGATGCCGGACTGACGGACCTTGCCAGCGACGCCCAACTGGCTGTGAGCGAAAATTCCGCCTACGAGAAACAACGGGTCGAGAACGGCACCCAGCTCAACCTCGTACGCTACCTCGCCGAATATATCTCCGCTCCGGACAAGATCAACGCCGTGCTGCCCGTCAACGTCGGCCTGACCGACCAGTCACTCTCCTCCCTGATCGGGCAATACAACGAAATGGTGCTTCAGCGCAACCGCCTGCTACGCAACTCCTCGGAAAGCAACCCGGTGATCGTGAACCTGGATAGCGGCATCCGTGCCATGCGCGAAAACATCCTGACCACCATCCACAGCGTTCAGAAAGGATTGCTGATCACCAAGGCCGACCTCGACCGTCAGGCCAGCAAGTTCAACCGCCGCATCAGCAATGCGCCCGCGCAGGAACGCCAGTTCGTCAGCATCTCCCGGCAGCAGGAGATCAAAGCCGGACTCTACCTGATGCTGTTGCAGAAACGGGAAGAAAACTCCATCGCACTGGCCGCCACTGCCAACAACGCCAAGATCGTAGACGAGGCCATGGCGGACAACGGTCCCGTTTCTCCCAAGACCAAAACGATCTATATGATAGCCCTCGTCATGGGGATGGGCATCCCCGTAGCCATCATCTACGTCATGGGGCTGCTCCAGTTCCGGATAGAAGGACGGGCCGATGTGGAAAAGCTGACCTCCGCCCCCATCATCGGAGACATCCCCCTGGCCGAAGAGGGTAACGGGAAAGCGGGAGGCATCGCTGTCCGCGAAAACGAAAACAGCCTGATGGCGGAAACCTTCCGGGGCATCCGCACCAACCTGCAGTTTATGCTGGGCGAAGAGAATAAAGTCATCCTGGTCACCTCTACCATCAGCGGCGAAGGAAAAACATTTGTAGCCACCAACCTCGCCATCAGCCTCTCGCTGCTGGGCAAAAGAGTAGTCATCGTAGGGCTCGACATCCGCAAGCCGGGACTCAACAAGGTCTTCAACCTCTCGCAGAAAGAAAAAGGAATCACCCAGTTCCTGGCCGGCCCGCAGACCACCGACCTGATGTCTATGGTGCAGCCCTCCGGGATATCCCGCACCCTGAGCATCCTCCCCGGCGGAACCGTACCGCCCAACCCGACCGAACTGCTGGCACGCCAGGCATTGGTGGAAGCCATCGATATCCTGAAAAAGCACTTCGACTATATCGTGCTCGACACCGCTCCCATCGGAATGGTGACCGACACACAGATCATCGCACGGGTGGCCGACCTATCGGTTTATGTCTGCCGCGCCGACTATACCCACAAAGCCGACTATACCCTGCTCGAAGATCTCCGCCTGGGCAACAAGCTCCCCAACCTGTGTACCATAATCAACGGCTTGGACATGAAAAAGCGGAAATACGGCTATTACTATGGATACGGAAAATACGGCCGCTATTACGGATACGGAAAGAAGTACGGTTATGGCTACGGCTACGGACAAAAGCATAATTAGAAAAGCATCTCTATGATTTTATAAAATATAATGAATTAATTATTTGTTACACTTATTCCATGAAAAGCAAACCGCCAAAAGAGTTAATTTAATTAACTCTTTTGGCGATTCATAATCAATTCTAAAACATCAATGTAATTTTTTATCTTCAATCACATTAAAACACGGACACTGCTTTATCCATTCCTCGGGCTCGATCTCCCCATTGGCGTTCAGGTCCGGACTCAGATCCCGGTGGCCACACACACGGCTGCCGGGATACTGTTTCAATAACGTTTTCACCAACACCCGCATCGAATGTACCTGCCACTCCGTCCGGGTATCCTTGGGACGGCCCCTCGCGTCCAGCCCGCCTTCATAACAGATACCGATACTCGTCGCATTGTGCCCCTTGGCATGCGCCCCGATCTTCTCCACCGGACGGGTAGACACAATCCGCCCGTCCTTCCGGATATAGAAGTGGTATCCCGGCCCGTTGAATCCCCGCCTGCGATGGCAGACATCCAGATCGAACTCCGTAAAACACCGGTCTTCTCTCGTTGCCGAGCAATGAATCACAATCAAATCGATTTTCCTCATACTTCCCCCTTCATTTTTCGACATTCCTCCCACTGAGAAACATCAGGAATGCAATCACCCATTCCAAGATTCTTTGTAACTTCTTCATCGTTGTTTTGCTATATTAAGTTGTTTTACGTTTACACCACAGAGGACACAGAGCAACACAGAGTCTTTATTTTCAAGCTGATATAGAATCTTAATCCCCGGGACTATAGTATAGAGAATTTTAATTTCCGGATTTACAGAAAGGTCGTTGAAATTCCTCCTCTGTGAGACTCTGTGTCACTCTGTGGTCGGGTCATGCTGTCGGGTCATCCACAATATCCCCGTCCCCGCCGCCATCGCCTTTCTGCGCCGCCCGCGTACTCACCTTACTGAAATTGAGCGTCTTCATCGCATCCGCCAGCACAGGCCCCGGACGGAAGTTCACTCTCGCCTTGCTGATATTCGCCGCTTTGAAATCCTCCGCCTTCTCCGCTCCCCTGCTTCGCAGGCCCACCTGGAAGGTGCCGATATTCCCCAGCCTGACAATCTCTCCCCTCGACAGGCCATCCACCATTTCATCCTCCAGCGCCTTCAGCACCGCCACGACATCCGCCGAATGTACCGTACAGGCCTTTTCCACCCGGGTCGAGATCTCGTCCAGCCCCACATCGCCGCTGGCCTGTGCCTGGGCATAATACTTGGCGGGATCATCCTTCTTCAGCATGTTCTTGCGCGCCACTACCGAATACGTAACTTCTTTACTCATAATCGTACTTTCTTTTTAGAGTTAAACATCTGTTTTTCAATCACATTTCAAAGATACGACACCCCCGATGCGCCAATGACAAAGAAAGAGGACCGATGACAAAGTTTGAGGAAAAAAGAATATAAAAACACACTGTATTCCGGATATTTTTCCGTACATTTACAGTATGTAACAATCAGATAATCAAAGCCATGAATCAAAGAAAAGAAGAAGACACAACCGAAGCCGATTTCATCATCCGCTCGTACACCAAAGCCGAACTTGCACAGCTTTACTGCCCGGGACTCGACCCCGTGCTCGCCCTGCAGAAACTCTACCGCTGGATGCGTAAAAACACCGCCCTGACACAGGCACTGTCCGATGTCAATTACAACAAATACCGCCACAGCTTCCTTAAACGGGAAGTCCGGCTGATCGTGTATTACCTGGGAGAACCTTGAATTCACCACAGATTACACAGATTATCACAGATGGAGAATTGAATTTTTCCCGGAATCATTCAGTTCACCACAGATTACACAGATTAACACGGATGGAGAATTGAATTTTTCCCGGAATCATTCAGTTCACCACAGATTACACAGATTAACACAGATGGAGAATTGAATTTTTCCCGGAATCATTCAGTTCACCACAGATTACACAGATTAACACGGATGGAGAATTGAATTTTTCCCGGAATCATTCAGTTCACCACAGATTACACAGATTAACACAGATGGAGAATTGAATTTTTCCCGGAATCATTCAGTTCACCACAGATTACACAGATTAACACGGATGGAGAATTGAATTTTCCCCGGAATCGATTTTTAAATTTTAATCTGTGTTAATCCGTGTAATCTGTGGTGAAAAACACGAAAAAGACTTAGACGTTTCCCTCGAAACATCCAAGTCTTTTCCTCTAAACTCTTAAGTCTTTTCGGAAAAGGCTTAAGAGTTTTTTCATACATTCATTCGTTTGCTCCGGTGTTTTCCGAGGGCCAAAAGTCCAAGGGCCACTCTATGCGTCAGTCTCCCGCCAACCCCGCCGCGTTCTGATATACATATCTCCCTCTTTATCAATAATTTTAAGCTCTATCGTCTTCCTGAATAGCCGTTTAAAAGTGGTTACCGGAATCCCCATCTCTACCGCCCGATCCATCGCATCCTTATAAGTAAAAGTTCCTGAAAAAGTCTGTAACACCGGACGCAACCTGAAATAAGGCTTCAGGGGCCCGGACTTACTCTCGCTCTTCCGCACACTGGTGGACAGCAGCAAGCTATGCTCCAACAACACATCCGTCATCAACATAGCGGTATGGAAATCCTCGTCCGAACATACATACTGCGGCATCGCCCAGGCGCACTCTCCCTTGCGAAGGGCAGTGAGCACCCCTGCTATCCGGCTCGCCATCAGCCCGTGACGAAGCACGATCGCCCCCGGCGAATCATCCCGCTCGTTCACCACCTCGGACAAGTGTGAGGAGAAACGAGACGTATGTTCCTCCCATTGTGCAGCCGTAAACGTAACCTCCGTGGGAGACTGAAGCAAGAACTGGTGCAACTCCAACAACCGGCCGCTCAGGCGGGCAAACATCGCCCGATGATCTTCACCTCCCTCCCGCGGGGCAGCCGAACGCCAACACCAATCGCTCTGGCCCGTATACACCAGGAAACGGCTGTACAAACCGTTCTCCAACGAAGGAATGAAACGCACCAGCTGGTTGGGAGTGCCGGCAAGGCACAACGCCAAATGCGGATTATGGGCCACCACCTGACGGCCGTTCACCTTGAAATCGGCCGAAACCACTTCGTGCTGAAAAGCCGCCCGAAACACATCATCGTGCTTTCCGTAATCATTCCGGATAGCTCCCGACACCATGTCCAGCTCCGTAGCATTGATGCAGCACCCCAGCTTGCCACTCTCCTCCAATGCACTGATCAGCATACTCTTCGACACATTGGGCGAAAGCGTCAACAGCTTACGGACAGGCTCTTTGGGACGTAGCGAAAAATCCGGCGAACGCTTTTCCGCCTGCGCCTTTTTCAACTCCAGCTCCCACTCAAAAAAGGCCTTATCATACACCAGGCGCATCTCCTCGTTCTGCTTCTCATAATAGCGGTGAATCTCTCCGGGCAACAAGCCGGCCAGAGACACCACCCCCTTTCCGCCTCCCGCATGGGCTATCACCATGTAATACAGATGCGGCGAGTAATACACCTGATCGTACAATACACGCACCTCGGGCAGACAGGCGCTGATATTGGTGATCATCGCCATCAGCAACATATCGCGTTCCCGATAATTGCCGGCCGCCTTCACCCCCTGCGCAAGCAGATCAGGCAAATGCTCAAACACCTCTTCGGGAAAGTAAGGAGCCACCCGACGAAATTCTTCACTTTTTCCGAACAACACATCCTCCATATCCTCTTCACTCTCCCCCTCCTCTGGCGCATAGAGTGGCCCTTGGACTTTTGGCCCCTGACTCGCCATGACAGCGTCCGCCCTCCTGGCAGAAACATACTGATAACCAGACGATAATGTTTTCTCTATTTCTCCGCTCCCGAAATCAGCCTGCGCGTATTTCTCAACCACTGCTTTTTGCAGCAGCCGCATTTCTTCCGGCGAAAAACCTTTATACCGGGCAACACGTCCCAGCTTCAGCACAAACGCATGGCGCCCTCCCGCCACAAACGGATTCCGGGCATCAAAATCATTCAGGAAAGCCTGCATAAAGCCATCCCCCGCTTCGGAAGCAACGCCCGCCGGACAAGCCTTGCCCACCGACTGCTCGGAACACTCCCCTTCCGCCTGCAACAGCCCGTCCACCTGCTCCCGCCACGGAAACACCCCGGCACCGGGATTATAGTACGCCTCCGGATCATACGAAGCGTAGCACGCCCGTCCCAGATCGCGGCACGACATATCGCAAGGATGCCCCAGCACCCGCTCCAACTCACGGGCAACGACAGGATAAGCCACCGCATATTGCCCGGCATTCTCGGCATCGATGCGCACAATCAGCTTCAGCCCTTCACCCGAGATACTGACAAAAGCCCCCACCACATAAGGCAGCGCCCCGGCCTTCTCCTTCATCCCGGCCAGCATCTCGAGGCAATGATCAAAGTCGAACAGCGCCAGTCCGTTCAGCTCGGTCACCTGGTTCGCCGCATGTCCGCCCCGGCACTTGCCGGCCACTACCACCGCATTCAGAGCCCCTTTCAGCCTCTTGCCCTCCTCGGTCATGCCCGTCCGCATCCACCGCCGGTACGACTCGGCAAGCACCTTCCAGCGTGCTCCCCTGAGGTCATTATGAAACTCTTCCAGCGAAATCTCTTCCGCTTTCTTTTCCCACACATGGAGGAAAAAAGAAATTTTAAACTCTCTCTTTTTCATTGAGTATTAAATTTTAATGTTTTTAATCCCGATCCGCCGCCAAGCGCACAAAGCAACCCCCTTGCCACTGCGCATCCTCTGCAATGAACCATGATGCAAAAGAACAACAAACTTTTTACACTTCCGAATGTTAAAACCGCCGTAAAAGTCCCTTCGGAAAGCCTCCACACCCACCCGCACCCCACTTTCGCCATCCGTCTCCCGGTTCTTTTTAACACCCGGATTTATTTTCTCACCTCCTGTTTCCGCTCCTGATCCTTCACCGTATTGTTCAGGAAGCGGCACAACCGTTTCAACTCCCGCATCTCTTCTCTCGAAAGCGGTTTGGGAAGCTCACGCACCAGGGCAAACACCTGTCCGGACAACTCTTTAAGCAATTCGTTCGGACTCTTAAACTTGTCGTTTTTTTTCCATAATTATTAAAATTAAAAGATATGTTAATTATTAAAACTTACAAAAGTAACACCTAAAGATTAAAAATTCATTATTTTTTCTATTTTCATAAACAATTTGTTGTATTTAGTAAAATTATATCTATCTTTGCAGCAAAATCAAACGTAAGATTCGGTTTACCCCAGCAGGCAACTGTGACAGGTAACCGCGTAGCGTATCCGGGAGCGACCCTCCCTCCCCTTTCTCAAACCATACTCCCAATCAGACATGAAATCCTGGCTTGCCGCCTATGTCCGTCTCTATCACGAAAAGAAAACCCGTGACCGCCTGACGGCAATGGGCATCGAAAGTTTCCTCCCCGTGCAGGAAGAAATCCATCAATGGAGCGACCGCCGCAAAAAGATCGAGCGCGTAGTCATCCCGATGATGATCTTCGTACACGTCGACCCGGCAGAACGTGCCGAAGTGTTGACCCTTTCGTCCGTCAGCCGCTACATGGTGTTGCGCGGACAAAGCACCCCCGCCGTCATCCCCGACGAGCAGATGGAGCGCTTCCGCTTCATGCTCGACTACTCCGAAGAAGCCATCGAAGTGTGCTCCTCCCCCCTCGCCCCCGGCGAACAGGTGCGAGTCATCAAAGGCCCCCTCGCCGGACTGGAAGGCGAGCTGGTGACCATCGACGGCAAAAGCAAGGTGGCGGTAAGGCTGGATATGCTGGGCTGCGCCCATGTGGATATGCCGGTGGGGTTCGTGGAGAGAGTGGGAAAGATGGAGGCGGTGAGATGAAGGATATGAACAGATAAAAGAAACGATAAGACAATGAAAGGAATTGTTTTAGCCGGTGGTTCAGGTACACGCCTCTACCCCATTACTAAGGGAGTCAGCAAACAACTACTGCCTATTTTCGACAAGCCTATGATTTATTATCCTATCTCAGTACTCATGCTATCGGGTATTCGAGAGATACTAATCATTTCCACCCCCATCGATTTACCCGGATTCAAAAGGCTGTTAGGCGATGGCTCGGATTTTGGCGTTCATTTCGAATACGCAGAACAACCCTCACCTGACGGCTTAGCACAGGCATTTATCATCGGGCAGGAGTTCATTGGAAACGATTCGGTATGTTTAGTGCTGGGAGATAACATCTTTCATGGTCCCGGATTTACCCAATTACTAAAAGAAGCAGTGCGTACAGCCGAAGAAGACAAAAAGGCAACTATCTTAGGATATTGGGTAAGCGATCCCGAACGATACGGAGTCGCAGAATTCGATAAATCGGGCAACGTTCTTCATATAGAAGAGAAGCCTGAAAGCCCCAAGTCCAATTATGCAGTAGTAGGACTCTACTTCTATCCCAACAAAGTGGTTAAAGTTGCACAGAACATCCAACCTTCCCCTCGTGGAGAATTAGAAATAACGACCGTTAATCAGCATTTTCTTGATGACAAGGAGTTAAAGATGCAACTTTTAGGGCGTGGTTTTGCCTGGCTGGATACCGGCACACACGACTCCCTATCCGAAGCTTCAACATTCATCGAAGTTATCGAAAAACGCCAAGGTTTAAAAATAGCCTGTCTTGAAGGGATCGCCTTAAGACAAGGATGGATTACACCGGATAAAATACGCCGACTGGCGGAGCCGATGCAAAAAAACCAATATGGACAATACTTGCTAAAAGTGATAGACGAACTAGACAAACTAGACCAACAGAAATGAATATCATAAAAACAGCCATCGAAGGATTAGTAATCATCGAGCCCCGGCTTTTTAAGGATGATCGGGGATACTTTTTCGAATCATTTTCCCAGAAAGAATTTAATGAAAAGGTGACTCCTGTGACTTTTGTACAAGACAACGAGTCCCAATCCTGCTATGGAGTCATTCGGGGACTACATTTCCAGAAACCACCCTACACACAAAGTAAATTGGTGCGTGTCATTAAAGGCTGTGTACTTGATGTAGCAGTAGACATCCGTAAGAACTCCCCTACTTTCGGGCAGCACGTAGCAGTAGAATTGACCGGTGAGAACCATCTTCAGTTTTTTATTCCGAAGGGATTTGCACACGGATTTGCAGTATTAAGTGAAGAAGCTGTGTTCCAATATAAATGTGATGAGTTTTATCATCCGGAAAGCGAAGGAGCTGTAGCGTGGGATGATCCGGATTTAGGGATCGATTGGAGAATTCCAAGAGAGAAAGTAGCACTTAGTGAAAAGGATAAGGGGCACAAAAGACTGAAAGAACAGATCGATACGGAAGTGTTCTGCCCGATTTCTTAATATAATCTTAGCCCCATGTTCTTATCATTTATTTTGCTACTGCTATGTATAATAGCACGACACCAACGTAGCAACCGCCGTCTTTGTGAAAAACGTAATTTAACGGACTTGGTCAAATTGATCGCAGCCATTGCAGTTGTCGTATGTCACCTGTTTACATTCTACATGCATAATCCCGCATGGGCAGCAGAAAGTCAATTTGGAAGCCTTTCCGTTTCTATCTTCTTTTTTCTGTCAGGCTACGGATTAATGTGCAGTTATAGTCTCAAAGGCAAGAAGTACCTTGAAGGATTTTGCATACACCGAATAAGTAAAATTATAATCCCTTTGCTGACAGCGTATATTATATACATACCAATATTAAGATTAATAAACCATACAGGAGGGGTAATAGAAGCAATTCAAAGATTATTTTCCTCCAATCCGCTCCTACCCTATAGCTGGTACGTCACGGAAATCACTCTCTTATATTTACTTTTTTATCTAGTGATGCGTTTCATTCCCAGATATAAACTGCCGGCATTGAGCCTTGCCATAGTTTTCATGTTAGCGGGAATGCTATTGGCCGGCCTGCCACATTGGTGGATAAACGCATCTCCCTGTTTTATTATAGGCCTCTGGTATTATAAATACGAACATCCCATAATGAACCAAATGAACAAAGTTAAAAAATGGCATTTCATCACTTTGATACTTCTGTTTCTCTGTACATATGGTCTCGACATTGTTCAAGACCATATTCAGATACTATCACGATGGCGCTATACATACGCTTCATTCTACCTTGTAAATATCTTGTTCATTTTATTAGTCTTGTATATACTCCAAAAAGTTAATTTTGGAAAAAATATCAAAGTTACACAAAATTGTTATTATGAAATTTATCTAATGCAAGGCACTGTATTCTTACTACTTGATACAATGATACACAACAGACTGCTTTTCTTTATTTTGGCTATTGTCTCCACCATTATATCTTCATTGGGCATGCATTGGATAAATAAAAGAATCATGAGAGTGCTTAAAATCTAAATCGTAAATTCACAAAAATCAAGACATATTACACAATTAATGAATAAACCATATCATATAGTCATAGTTACAGACGAAGGCTATGTACAACATGCGGCAGTCATGTTAACCTCACTTTTTGAGACAAATCGAAGGAAAATATTTCATGTGTATGTACTGACTAACGGTTTATCACAAAAATCGGAATCACGCATATCTTCACTTTGTAGGAGGTATGATTCTTATCTCACCCAACATATCTGTTCTGACGCAAAGATCAAAGACTTACCCGTGGGACAATGGAGCACCATGATGTACTACAAACTTTACATTCCCACCATATTACCACAGGAAGCCGAACGTTGCTTGTTCTTAGATGTGGACATGGTTATCAATGCGGACATAGCGGAACTCTACAATATTGAGTTATCTGATAACGTCATAGCTGCCGCTGAGGATATTCCGGACTGTATATTGCACAAACAGCGTATTGGTCTATCACAGAACGATCTTTATATCAATTCAGGAGTCATGGTTTGTGATTTAAAGAAATGGAGAATGCTGGAATACAGCCAACCGATTTTCAACTTCACCCGTTCAGTTGCCGCCAAAATACAAAACGAACAGGATGTAATAGCCATGTACTTCAAAGATAAAATTAAAACCTTGCCAATCCGATGGAATATGGTAACATTCTATTTTATGCGTAAGCCTAAGATTTTCAGCCAATATCTCCCGCAGCTAAAAGAGGCTAAACGCAATCCCGGCATTATTCATTTTGCATGTCCCATAAAACCTTGGTTCCGTGATTGCAATCATCCATTCGGATATCTTTACCGCCAATACTTGCAACTTACTCCCTGGTATGATGTGCATCAGCGATTCCCCGTCTTTGAACGTCTCACATTATTCCAACGGTTCAACAAGCATATAAAAAATATACTCAATGATATTGGTATCTTGAAATATGATGGACATTTGATTAAATAGCATCTCTAATGACATCAAAAATAAAAATGAAAAAAATAGCAATTGTAACTTGGACTAAATGGAATAATTATGGAACAATTCTTCAGTCTTATGCATTATATTCAGTTCTTACAAATATGGGATTAAAAGCCTATGTTTTAGACGATAGTTCCATAAGTTCCACTTATTGTATACAGACATGGGGAACACAAACATACATCCAAGGCATAAAGCAAAAGATAAAATATTTTTTTTGCCACAAACAATCAGACTGGGAAAAATATAATAAGAAATGCAGTAAACTCTGCATCTCAGAGAAACAGCATTTAATTTCTTATTGGAAGCGAAACGTCAAGTACACACAACTTCATAATTTATCATCTTTCTTCAACATTTTCATCTGCGGAAGTGATCAAATATGGACACCAGACAAACGATTCTTCGATCCTTATTACTTCTTGTCCTTCGTCAAAAAGAAAACTAAAATTGCTTATGCACCAAGTATAGGAGTAGAAAAATATCCTGCAGATAAAAAAGCATTGGTAGCAGAAATGCTGAACAATTTTTCGTACATATCAATCAGAGAAAAATCAGGGAAACAAATTTTGGCAGAATTATTAGACAGAAGTGATATTGAAGTTTGCCTTGACCCGACTCTTTTAATAACCGGTGATCAGTGGAAAAGCTCATTCAAACTCAATCCCCCACCTATCTCACATACCCAATATGCGTTATGTTATTTCTTAGGAGAGCAAGAATGGTATCGCAAAGAAGCCATAAAATATTGTCAACAATTCAACATTAAACTTATATGGATTCCCGCTACTGAAAAAGATTTCAATCGTAACGATACAAGCATAATAGGTCCTACAACCTTTTTACAATTAATATATAATGCTCGTTATGTATTTACCGATTCATTTCATGGACTTATTTTTTCTTTATTATTTAAACGTGACGTACATGTTTTCTCTCGTTTTAATGAGAATGATGCAAAATCACAAAATAGTAGAATAAGAGATTTATGCACTTTGTTGAACATTGAATATCGCTACTACAATCATCCTAATATGCTATTTTCCACAAGTAAACCTATAGACTACAATACTGTTCACGAAACAATTGCATCTGAACGCAAAAGATCATTGGATTTTCTTAGAAAAGCGTTAGATATATAAATAAAAATGGAGCACAACAATAAACGCATATTAAAGAATACTGTATTCTTGTATTTCCGGATGTTCATCATTATGATATTAGGCTTTTATACGACACGTATTGTCTTAACTAAGCTTGGAGTATCCGATTATGGTATTTATAATGTAATAGGTGGTTTTGTCGCACTGTTTGCCATATTAGATAATATCTTACAAAGTGGAACACGTCGTTTTATGTCCATTAGCATAGGTCGTGGAATATCCAAAGAAATAAAAGAAACCTTCTCAACTTCCTTTGTCATCCATTTGCTCATCGGCATATTAGTTGTCATCGTTTTAGAGACACTGGGTATATGGCTATTAAACAGCCAATTAAATATAGATTCCTCAAGAATGTACGCAGCAAACTGGGTCTTCCAATTCTCCGTACTCAGTGTTTTTATGAACATAACACAAACCCCATTTACAGCTGCTGTCACAGCACACGAAAAATTTAGCATCTATGCCACAATGAGCATTTTTGACGTAGTATTCAAACTGTTGATATTATATCTATTAGTCACTATTCCAGGAGATAAGCTCATAACTTACTCAATTTTATTAACAACAGCCAATTTTCTAAATCTCCTCATCTACAGAATCTATTGCATACATAACTTTGAAGAATGCAAATTTTCGTTAACTGTAAATAAGAAACTATTCAAAGAAATGATTATTTTCTCCGGATGGGATAGCTTAGGAAATATCAGCGCTGTAATCAACTCTAATGGTGTATCTATTTTACTAAACATATTTTTAGGTACCGCCATTAATGCCGCACGTGGTGTTGCAAATACTGTCAACACAACAATAGCTCAATTTGTAGCGGGTTTTATCACAGCAGCAGAACCTCAGTTGGCCAAATATTATGCAGCAAATGACATGCTGAGATTTGAGAAATTAATATTCAATATATCTCAATATACACTCTTTATGTTATCTATCATTGCAGTACCCGTCATGATGGAAATGGAATTTGTACTAAGCTTATGGTTAGAAGTTGTGCCAGAATATACATCTGCATTTATAAAAATTACTGTATTGGCAAGTTTCGTTCAATATTCAAACTTAATGGTGCTAAAAGGTATTGTAGCCATTGGCAAAGTAAAACAGATATCAACACTCACAGTGCCCATGTTTTTCATTATATTGCCATTAGTATATATTGTATTAAAAATAGGATGGGAACCCACTGCAGTCTATATAGTTAGCGTAATCCCCAGTTTCTTAGGTTTTTTAATGAATTTATGGATACTGTCCAAATACACAAACTTTCATTCCAGAATTTTTTTCTTCCAAGTATTTATTAAAAGTATTCTACTTATATGCATAGCAAGTATAATACCGTTTATTCTTCGTCTAATGATGGATGATAGTTGGCAACGTTTCATTGTAGTATGCAGCACCTCTGTCATATCAACAATTATAATAATATACTTATTTGGTTTAAATCCAGATACTAAAAGCATGGTAAAAAACAAGATGCAGGAAGTTCTCAAAAAAATCAGATTATCTAAATAAAACAGTAAGCAATCACATTGTATGACTCATGAAAATATCCGTTATCGTTCCCGCGTATAATGCGCAAAAAAGTATTTCACGCCTGATAGAATCCCTACTCTCCCAAACATTAAAAGAGTTTGAGATATTGCTGATTGATGATGGCTCAACAGATGGAACAGCCGGCATTTGCGATGAATATGCATCAAAACACACTCAGCTTCCTACAATAAAAGTATTCCATAAAAAGAATGAAGGAGTAGCAATGGCTCGCCAATTAGGTATAGACAATGCCTGCGGCGAGTACTCGATACATGCCGATACCGATGACTGGGTAGAGCCGACTATGCTTGAAGAAATGTATAATAAAGCGGTTGAGGAAAATGCTGATGTAGTTATATGTGATTTTTACGCGAATGACGGAAACATGGAAAATTATATCAAACAGCAGCCTGATGCTCTTGACCACATATCGATCTTGCATGGTTTGTTCCAACAACTACATGGTAGTTGTTGTAACAAACTCGTGAAACGAGTTTGTTACAACACACACGGAATAAAATTTCCCGCAGGCATCAATCATTGCGAAGACTTACTGACATGGATACAACTGTATCAACATCCTATAAAAACGGCATATCTACCCAAAGCTTTTTATCATTATGTAGTGAATGAGAATTCAATTACCCATGATTTTACTCGTCGGACTTATGAAATGCGTCGCGCTTTCTATAGAGAGTTATGCAAAACCATAACTATGAAAGGTTTTGAGCCTGATAAAAGAAAAATGCGTTTGGGTGTTCTAATCGAAGGCTACATGTATAAAGTGATTTCCAATAAAGACGCTTGGACGGAATTACTGAAATACAATAAAAGGGCTGCATTCTGTGAAACCCATAGCCCCCGTTGGCTATTCGGCTATTTATGCCTCGCCATCGGTATATTCCCAATAGCAAAAAGAATATTAAAATATTAGCAATATGGCAGTTAATAAAGGCAGCAATATTGAAAAGCCAATACAGTATTATCGAAAGAACAATATTCATGATAAAATCGATACCTAAAGTTATCCATTACTGCTGGTTTGGAGGAAATCCTATACCTGCCGAATATCAGCGATATATCGATAGTTGGAAAAAGTTTCTTCCGGACCACGAAATCAGAGAATGGAACGAGGACAACTATGACGTTCATTGCATCCCTTTCAGCAGCGAGGCTTATGATGTGAAGAAGTTTGCATACGTAAGTGACTATGCCCGGCTGAAGATTCTTTACGAGCATGGCGGCGTTTACTTTGATACGGATGTTGAGGTGATAAAGAGCATGGATGACATCCTTGCCCATGGAGCATGGATGGGTATAGAAAAGCATACCGCCACACCGGAAGCAGATGACATGGTAAATGTGGGTATCGGTTTTGCCGTAGAGCCACATCATCCTATCATCAGGGAAGTGATGGCTTTTTACGAGAACACTCACTACATTTTTCCTGATGGACACATGGAGCAAATCCCCATTGTTCCTGTCGTAACAAATGTGTTGCGAAAACATGGTATGCACAGTAAAGTAGACAAGCCAACAAATATAGAGGGCATAACCGTCTATCCTTGGGATTATTTCTGTCCTATAGAGTTTATGTCGAATAAACTTGAGATAACGGAAAATACCCGCACCATCCATCATTACTCTGCCACCTGGATGTCCAGGAAAGATAAATTCATGATGCGGAAAGGGTATTTCTTCAGAACAAATATCTTGGGACGTGGAATTAAGGCTGCAATCGGTATGCTAAGAAGATGGACAGCTAAACTAAAACGTATATTGAAACATGGATAAAAGAAAGCTTCTACACTTATCAATTTTGTGGGTGATTTACGGTTCCTTAATTAATCGATTTATATGGAACAACCAATTGATTACTATAATGCCGGATATTTTACTATGTATTCTTCTCTTTATGGAGAAACCACGCAAAGAAAAAAATAATCTGCAATTATATGTAGGCAAGGCTGTGATATCCGTCTTTTACAGCATATTGATATTAGGAGTAATTTCTTCACTCATAAGTTTTACCCCCATGACTGCCACAATATGGGGTGTCAGGCAATTCTTTCGTTATGGTTTAATGGCCTATATGATTCTACTTTATTTTAGACCAAGGGATATAGTATGGGGGCGAAAACTCTTATATCAGTCTTTTTTATGGAATATGTTTTTTGTGATAGTAGAGTTTGCTTTGGGACAAACAGGCGATGCTATGGGCGGAACATTCAGTGGCAATGGAGAATTGTCTGTCTATCTTACGGTTATCGCCTTTATCGCAGAGATGGAATATTTGCAACATAGATTATCTATTCAAAAGTTCATAGCAGCATGTTGTTTATGCTTTGCAACAAGTATTCTGGCAGAGCTTAAGTTACTTTATATACTGTTGCCACTTACGCTATATGGAGGTTATGTACTATTAAACAAATTCAACATTAAACATGTGATTATTTTAGTAATAGCATATTTTTCAATGATCCCGGTCATGAAGTTTGCGCTCTTACTTTATTATGACGAAAACTATGTAGAGTCGGTTTTTGATAAGGAGGAAATGGACAAGTATCTCGAAAACGATTATGGGCTTCAATCCGGCACTTACCGGTTGTTAAGCTTCAACCGGAACACTTGTATAGAACGGAGTTCCATTATTCTTTCACAAGAATCTAAAACCTTCTTAATCGGAAATGGCATAGGCTCATTGACACAATCACAACTGTTCAAAACACCTTTGGCTAAGATGTATTTTCCCACTTTCTATTTTTTCTTTACTTTTTCATATATTCTATTAGAATTAGGATGGTTAGGATTCATACTCTTCCTCCTATTTTATGCCCTCATAGCTTATCGTTTTTATAGATACTACCAAAACACCAAAGACAGTATTATCAAATACTGGTCATCAATTGGTCTTTTTATGGCATGTGTATCTTATATTTTTATGTGGTATAACGCTGTACCCTATTCGGCTTACTACTTTCCATTCATTCTTTTCAGCTTATGTTTTGTCGGAATAAAGTTCCGTAAACAAAAGCTTTCCATGAACAAATATATAAATAAAAATGGCTCCAAAAGTATCTGTCATCGTCCCCGTGTATAACGTCGAGCAATACCTTGACCGTTGCATACAATCTCTTTTAAATCAAACATTAAAAGAAATAGAAATAATTCTTGTTGATGATGAATCACCGGATAAGTGTCCACAAATGTGCGACTATTATTCCAAACAAGATGTCCGTATAAAAGTAATACACAAAAAGAACGAAGGGTTAGGAATGGCGTGCAATAGTGGAATGGAAATAGCAAAAGGCGAATATATAGCATTCTGTGATTCTGATGACTATGTGGATAAAAACATGTATGAAACCATGTATAGAGCTGCTATTGAAGAACAAGCTGATGCGGTATTTACAGGTATTCAAACTGTTAATCAAGAGGGAATAGTAAAACCTATGTCACAGCCTAAACAGAAAGAAACTATCCGTGATAAAGCCTATATTCATAGATATTTACTAAACATGATTGCTTCAGAACCTTCTGTCAAAGAAGATCGTGAAGTTCCTATGTCTGCAAAAGTGGCTTTATACAGACACGAAATGATAGCCAACAATCATCTACGTTTTGAATCAGAGCGTATTTTAATCAGTGAAGATCTAATCTGGCATATTGATATATTATGTCATGCTAAATGCATTTGTTTGCTGCCTCAAACTTTCTATTACTATTACAATAACACTAAGTCTTTATCAAAAAAAATACGTACAGATCGTTTTTCATATTTCCTAAACATACGTCAAGAAATAGTCCGCCGCACTAAACAATATAATTTAATAAATGAAGTCGGTATACGCACAGATCGTATGTTTATTGGATACGTACGGTTCTATATCCGACAAATATGTAGTAGCAGTATGGCATATTCAGAGAAAAGAAGCTTGGTTATACAAATGTGTACAGATAAAGTTTGGAAAGAAATATGGAGTACATACCCAATAAGACTAATGCCCAAAGGGCATTATGTGATGATGTATCTAATGAAATACAGACTTTTTTCCATAATAAATTTAATGTATAAACTTATGAAATAACAGAGAAAAAATTATAAGCACTAAAATTAGGGCTCAAAAATGATAGCCATACAGTGAGTGCTTACCTTATAAAAAGGATATGCTCTAAATTAAGTGTTAACTATTTGATATATGATTTTTAATTCATTTCAATTTCTTTGGTTATTTCCACTGATTTTCGGAGGATATTATGCCATTAGCTATTTACTGAAAAAAAAGGAACAAGGTAAGGAAAGCAATGTGCTGTTGCTTCTGATTTCATACGCTTTGTATATGCAATATGTGCCTTGGTGTGCATTCGTATTGTTATGGGTAACTTTGGTAACCTATTTCATGGCACTATGCATCACAGTTTCAAACAAAAGTAAAAAATTAATTTGCTGGTTGGGAACGATATCAGGTATCGCCCCATTGATAATCTTCAAGTACTATAACTTTGTTATTGATAACGCAAACGGGATGTTAGGACATGGAAACCTACCGGGATTAAACTGGGCCATTCCTATCGGCATCTCTTTCTTTAGCTTTCAGGCTATAGGCTATTTGGTGGACGTATATAGGCAGCGGATACCTGCAGAGCGGAATTTCTTGGATTATGCTCTGTTCGTAAGTTTCTTCCCCCAGATTATGTCCGGTCCTATCAGTCGGGCTTCTGACTTACTACCTCAGATAAAGGGAAAGCGTACATTTGATGAAACCCAGGCAGTGCAAGGATTGAAGTGGCTGCTGTGGGGTATGTTTCTAAAGACAGTAATGGCAGATAGGTTGGGACTGTATGTTGACAGCGTATATGACAACTTTCAATATCAGTCCGGGTTTTCTTGTTTGGTTGCCTCGTTTATGTACACAATGCAGATTTATGGTGACTTTGCAGGTTATTCACTAATGGCTATAGGTGTAGGCAAACTGATGGGCTTTGACTTGGTGAACAACTTTAATCGTCCTTATTTTGCTGCAAGTATTACAGAATTCTGGAAACGATGGCATATATCCTTGACTCGTTGGCTCACTACCTATATTTATATAGAATTGGGTGGAAATCGTTGTTCCAAACTTCGCCAGTATTGGAATATTATGGTAACATTCTTGGTCAGTGGAGTATGGCATGGAGCAAATTGGACCTTTATTCTTTGGGGGCTGATGCACGGCTTATTGCAATGCGCGGAAAAGATATTGGGTATTGACCCAAAGGGGAAATATGCCAATCTTCCTTTGTACCGAAAATTGAAGCCCGTTCGAATATTGATTACATTCCTCTTGGTAAATATCGCATGGATTCTGTTTCGCTTACCTTCATTAGACGTTACGAAGATTGTGTTTGGCAAAATCCTTACATGGGAAGGTTCCGGATTATTTTTACCCTCCAACTCCACATTGGGCTTTATGCTGATTTCCCTCACTATTGTGATAAGCAAAGAAATCTGTGAAGAATATTTCCCAGGAATCCGGTTATTCTGTAATCGGAGTACGACTGTGAGATGGTTTTCCTATTTAATGGTTATTGCCCTCATAATGCTTTGCGGTGTGTTTGATTCCTCCCAGTTTATTTACGTAAAATTTTGATCGCATAAAAAATGAAAAGATTTTTGCTAAGATTCGTTTTGCTACTTGCCTTGGTTGCCGGTCTCGATGCCTTATGCGGTTTCTTTTTTCAAGGATTAACAAAATCAGCGATAGGGGGTGATACTGCACGCAATGAATATATTGCCAACAAGGTGACGGCTCCGATATTGATTTTTGGTTCCAGCCGTGCCATTCACCATTATGACCCAAGAATATTCAAAGACAGCCTTGGAGTGGATTGTTATAATTGTGGTCAAAACGGCATGGGCATTGTCCTCTTTTATGGCAGATACAAGATGATAACACAAAGATATATCCCAAAGTTAATCATCTATGATGCACTTGCAGGATTTGATATAGCAGAGAATGACAACTATGGTTATCTGACATGGTTGAAGCCTTATTATCAGAATGCCGGAATTGATAGTATCTTTTGGAAAATTGAACCGAAAGAACGTTATAAAATGGTTTCGATGATGTACCGTTATAACGGCAAGATATTACAAATACTTACTGACAATGTGAAAAACATCAGAATAGATTACAATGGTTATCGCCCCGGTGAAGGTATCATGAATTATGAGGTAAGGGAAGAGAAAGAACCTTCGAATGTAAAAATAGATAGTACAAAAATGTATTTCATGGAGAAGTTTATCCAAAATTGCAAAGATAACGGAACCCGGCTTGTATTTACCCTCTCTCCATTCTATGGCGGCAATACGCATCTCCACCAAACTTATGCGGTCATCTATGAATTAGCGGAAAAACACAACGTTCCAATCATCACACATTGCAATGATGAAGATATAATCTATCGTAAAGATTTATTTTCAGATTCATACCACATGAACCATGTAGGTGCAGAGGTTTATTCGAAAAGGTTGGCACATGAAATAAAAGGTATATATAAAAAGTAAAGTTATGAAATTAGCAATATTACTGACAGCAACCATCAAAGTGCAGGTTGTTGGAGGAAACTTCAACATGGAGGAAAGGGCAGCAATGTATGCCTCTACTTTGAGATATTATGCCGATAGGATAGGCAAGAAATATCCAATTGTATTTTTGGAGAATTCGGACTATGACTTGTCCGGGTTCAAGAAAGAATTTGATGACAAGCTGGATATTGAATGGATTCAGTTACGACCTGAAGAGAAATTGCCTTTTAATGCACAAAAAGGTAAAAGCTTCAACGAATATCTGATGATTAAGGAAGGAGTGCTGCGTTCGGAAAAGCTGAAAGAATGTACGCATTTTCTAAAAATTACGGGTAGATATGCCATGGTGAATATCCTGACTATGACGCGAGAGATAGAAAAGCGAGCTGATGATAAAGTCTTCATGGGTGACATCAAGGACACGGGATTGTATGAAATGATTGGTTCCAAGAATTATGGACATTGGGGTGATAGCCGCTTCTGGGTATGTCAAGTGGAATATTATAAAAGAGCAATGCTCGACTGCTACTTGGAGATGAATGATTGCGCTGAGGGTAAATGGGCAGAACATTATCTGCTGAATATGGCGAGGAAATATAGGCAAGACAAACGTTTCATCTTCCGTTTCCGCAATCAGGTATTGTTCAATGGTATAACAGGCATGCGTACTTCGAAGGATTTAGCGACAGGTAAATTCCGCCAGGACTCTTTGAGTATCAGAGTCAAATGTCAAGTTCGCTATTTGATGAGAGTTTTGTTCCCTGATTTCTGGTTCTGATAAGTTATGAAAACGGTAAAAATCGCCCATAGAGGGGAAAGAGTAGGATATATTGATGCCATCCGCGGCTTTGCCATATTACTTGTGGTTTTGGGGCATATCTTGAATATTGGAACCGGAAACTATGATGAGAATGAACTGCTACATCGCATTATTTATGCTTTCCACATGCCGCTGTTCTTTTTTATCAGCGGAATAGTGAGTTATAAGAAGACCGAAGTATGGACCGGTATGTATTTCATGAAGTTTGTCAAACGCAAATCTCTGGTTTTGATAGTACCTACATTTGTATTCTTTGTTCTTGCCATGGCTATTGAGCATAAAAACATAAGTGAAGCTTTTATAGAAGGAGGAGTCGGCCGTTATTGGTTCGGACAGGCTTTGTTTCAAATGTTACTTGTCTATGGTCTGATTTCATGGATAAGCAACCGAATCTCAACGTACTTGTTGATGCCATTATTGATAATCTGCTGTCTGTCAAGAGCTATATGTCTCTTTGTGGATGAGGAACCTTTACTGTACCGGGTATTTGTTTCAAGAGAGTTCTTCATGAACTTTTATTTTTTTGTTTTCGGATTGATGGCAAGAAAATATCATGGAACTTTTACTAAAATGATAGAAAGTTCCAATATAAGAGGATGGGCATTAGTCATATTTATGGGATTCTTGGTACTTGTTTATCAAGAATGGATGCCAAGTTTTGCCATAAAATTATCCAATCAGTTATTTCTGAGAATTTCCGGGGTATTGCTTATTTATTGCCTTTTTTATCATTCGCAAAAATATTTAGAACAGAAAAATTTTATATCCAATAGTCTGAAATTTATAGGAAAACGGACATTTGATATTTACTTGATTCATTATTTCTTCATTCCTGATTTATCTGGGATTTGGAGGTATATTGGAGAAAGTGACATGCTGTTGTTCCAATTAATGGTCAGCATGTTTTTGATGATCACTACTGTTTTTTGTTCCATCCTATTAGGAGAGATTGTAAGACGATCCGGTCGGGTTGCTAAATGGATATTAGGAGTATATTAAATCGTAAACAATAATACATACAGGAATGATAGACATAAATAAACTGAAGCTGGTGATATGGGACCTGGATGACACTTTTTGGACAGGAACAGTTGATAACATTAATGCGCATGATAAAATAAAGGGATATTCCGTGGAAATGAAAAAAAACAAAAAAAATATTGAACAAAATGGAAGCGGAACAAAAGAAAAAAGCCAAGAAAGACAGAAGAAAATACTTAGTGAAACGAATATGGAGGCTAATAAAAACCGGAAAATAACAATCTATCAAAAACAAGTATGCAAAAAGATACAGATGGGCTGAATATGCCGAAATTCATGACAGTAGTTAGAACTCTTTTGCATTTTATCCGTCCTAAGGTTAGAAACCTTAGATATTATGCAAAATGCAGATTGGGGAGGGCAAAGTATAGGAATGTATTCTATTTAGTCTTTGTACCCAATAAAAAACATCCGGGCTTGGCAGATAGAATCAAGGCAATTATATCTTGTTATGACTTGGCAAAATCGAATGATTATCAATTCAAACTCTTCTTTGAGACTCCATTTTATTTGAGTAAATATCTGAAACCCAAACAGGATTGGATAGCCACATTAGAAGATTTAGAATACTCCTTACATGACACAAGGATTATTGATGAGCATTATCGGGAAGAGCCGTTGAAACTTATGCCAGACAAGCAATATCATTGTTATAATTACGACGGTCATCACATGCCAAGAATATTTCCTAACACAGGATATAAGTTTGCAGAGCTTTTTCATGAACTGTTTGAACCATGTAAAGATTTGAAACAGGCGTATTCTGATTTTGGCATTAAGGAAAAAGGATATGTGTCATGCCACCTTCGCTTTGTGAATGCTTTGGAAAAGTTTGAGAATACCTTTTTTGAGAATTATTTGGAAACACAGGAAGAACGAAACGCCTTGATTGAAAGATGTAAGGAGGGTATCAGACGAGTAATGAAGAAGAATCAGGGGAAGGACGTCTATGTGTTCTCTGATAGCAAGGTATTTCTTGATTCTTTGTCAGATATACCTGTCAAGGTATTGCCGCATGATAATATCGGTCATGTAAGTGAGGAAACTAAAGCGGATGCCACTTTCAAATCTTTCCTTGACCTGTATGTAATGGCAAGGGGAATCGCTGTCTATCGCTTCTGCGCTCCTGAACTTTATTCCATTTCTCATTATGCCCTGCTTGCCGCTACCGTCGGAGACATTCCATTTGATGATATAAAAGTCTGAAATAGCAGCACTTAATCAAGTTGTATTCAGTAAAAGTCCTATAATAGAAAAGAATTCTAACATCAGATTCACAATCATAATCAATCATCTAATGGAAAATAGAAAAGTCTTGGTTGTTGCCACTTCCCGGAAAACTCGTGGTGGCATAACATCTGTTATAAAAGCTCACGAAACCGGCGAACAATGGAAAAAGTATCATTGCAAATGGATTGAAACACATCGAGACAGCAATAAAATAACAAAGATCATTTACGCGATAAAGGGTGCAATGCTCTTCATGCTTTATCTGCCGTTCTATAGTATTATACATTTTCATGTATCATTTCAAGGCTCTTTAACCCGAAAATATTATTTCAGCAAAATAGCACGTGCCACACACAAGAAAATTATAGTACACTTTCATCCCCCCACCCCAGATGTGCTTTTTAATCCCCAAAATACTCATAAATATAAAGAATTATTTAGTACAGCGGATAAAGTACTCGTTCTATCTGAAGAATGGAAAAAATTACTTTATAATCAATTGGGTATAAAAGGAAATGTAGATGTATTGTATAATCCTTGCCCACAAATTAACCAAGTTCATGTTGACAATGAAAAAAAAGACAACAGATATATTTTATTTGCCGGAACATTAATAAAAAGAAAAGGATATCAGTGCCTTATCAAAGCTTTTGCACAAATTGCACCATCTTATCCGGACTGGAAACTTATATTAGCAGGAAATGGAGAATTAGATTCCGCACGAACCCTTATAAAGCAATACCATATAGAAAAACAAGTAAAATTAACAGGATGGATGGAAAAAGAACAAATAAAGGAACTTTATAAAAATGCTTCCATTTTTTGCTTAGCCAGTTCTGGGGAAGGATTTCCGATGGCAGTATTAGAAGCTTGGGCATATGGCATACCAGTAATAACTACCCTTGTGGGAGGATTACCAGACATTGTGATAGAAAGAAAAAACGCCCTAACCTTTGATTTTGATAACAATTCACAATTAAGCAATCAATTATCAATGCTGATTCAAAATACTGATTTAAGAAACAAATTATCACAAGAAGGAATACAACTTGCCAGACAGGTTTTCAATATTCAAATAATAAACAAACAGTTAGAAAACATCTATGAAGAATTATCTCAATCATAAAACAACTATCTTAATATCTGCTTATGCTTGTGAACCTAAAGCAGGTTCTGAATATGGAGTGGGTTGGAATGTACCTACCCTATTAGCCTTAAAATATCCTCAATATGAAATTTATGTGATTACAAGAAGTAGATGTAAAGAGAAGATTCTAAATGAATTAGAAGAACACACTATAGAAAATTTACATTTCCTTTTTTATGATATTCCTCATTGGCTGTTTTACAAAAACGAAATGAAAAGTAATTGGGGAGAACAGATTAATTATATTCTATGGCAATTGTTAGTAAAAGGATTCATTAAGAAAAAACATAAAAGACTCCATTTCGATTTAATTCATCACTTAACTTTCAACCAATATAGAACTCCCTCACCCGGCTTTTTCTTGAATTTCCCTTTTGTAATGGGTCCCATTGGAGGAGCTGAGACTATTAACCCATGCTTCTACCAAGACTTATTGGAGCATACTGCTAAAAAAGAACAGATTAGAAAAAAAGGTAAAGACTTAAAAATATTTGGTTGGTGGTGTAAAAGGAAAAAAAATAAAAAGATTTTTCTTTTCTCTACCCAAGAAAACATAGAAAGACTAACTCCATACTGTAATGGAAATAAAGTACAACTGATGCCGGCCATAGCATTTGAACCCAAAGATTTTGAGAACAATGAAGTTTACAAAGAAAATGAAAGTGCATTTTTTGAAATTGTATATGCAGGAAAAGCTTTAGACTGGAAAGGGATACACATTTTTCTGAAAGCAACTAAAAAAGCGTTTATAGATAGAGGCATTCAAAATTTTAATATAAAATTAGTAGGCATACGCTTCGAAGATGAGCAAAAACTTGTTATGAAATGGGTCAAAGAACAACAGTTAGATAAAAATGTAGAGCTAATTCCATTTATCCAACGCCCTGATTTACTAAAAATGTTAATCAACTGCAATCTCTCGGTTTACCCTGCATTTAGAGATTCAGGCTCAATGTCTGTATTAGAAGCATCTGTATTAGGATGTCCTACCATTTGTTTCAACGCAGGCGGGCAAGATGCTTTTCCCGATGATGTTCTTTTAAAAGTTCCGGTAACAAGCTCATACAGTAGTAATTTAGAAGCTTTTGCAAACAAATTACTTTGGGCTTTTGAAAATAGAGAAGAAGCAAAAAAGATAGGTAATAAAGCCAAAGAATATGTTTACAAACATTTAACGTGGGAAAATAAAGTAGAAGAATTCAATACTATTTACCAAGAAATTCTAAATAATACATCCAAATGAAAACATACGATTACATCATAGTAGGCGCTGGACTTTATGGTGCTACTTTTGCCTACAAAGCAAAGCAAGCAAACAAAAAATGTCTTGTTATAGATAAGCGGTCTCACCTCGGAGGTAATATTTACTGTGAAAAAACAGAAGGAATCAATGTACACAAATATGGTGCACATATTTTTCATACATCGAATGAAGAAGTTTGGGATTTTGTTAACTCAATTGTAAAATTTAACAGATACACTAATTGTCCTGTGGCTTGTTATAAAGGCAAACTTTATAACTTACCTTTTAATATGAACACTTTTTATCAGATGTGGGGGACGATATCACCTACAGAAGCACTTGCTAAGATAGAAGAACAAAGGAAAGAGGCCATAACAAAAATGAATGAGACAGGAGTCACAGAACCTCGTAACTTGGAAGAACAAGCCATCTGCCTGATTGGAAAAGATATATATGAAAAACTCATTAAAGGTTATACTGAAAAACAATGGGGGCGCAAGTGCTGTGAACTGCCGGCATTTATCATTAAACGATTACCTGTCAGGTTAGTTTTTGATAATAATTATTTCAATGACAAATATCAGGGTATTCCTATCGGAGGGTATAATAAATTGATAGAAGGACTCCTTTCCGGAATAGAGACCCGTGTGAACACTGACTTTTTCGTCAACAGAGATTATTGGGAAAACATTGCTGAAAAAATTGTTTTCACAGGAAAAATCGATGAATTTTACAATTATCAATTTGGAAAATTGGAATATCGTACTGTAAAATTTGAGGAAGAAATTCATAATTGTTGCAACTATCAAGGAAATGCTGTGATCAACTACACAGAGCGAGAAGTTCCTTACACCAGAATTATTGAACACAAGCATTTTGAAATGTTTGATTCAGAAGTCGAAAAATGTGCCAAAACTGTAATTTCCAAAGAATTTTCAACTGAATGGAAAGATGGCATGGAGCCCTATTATCCTGTAAATGATGAAAAAAACAATATGCTATATTTACAATATAAAACATTAGCTGAACAAGAGAAGAATATCATTTTTGGCGGACGTTTAGCAGAATATAAGTATTACGATATGCACAAAATAATAGAAGAAGTATTAGCCATAGAATTCTAAAACCAAAGAAATCAGTAGCTTTTTACGGCATAGATCATTGTCTTGAAAACCGGAAAAGAAGAAGAAACCCGGCAGGAATGTTATGGATCACTCCATTACGACAATGAACTTATTTTTGTAGAGTTGAAAAACAGGCAATACAGTGGCTGGGTAAAAACCGGTTGCAACCAACTGACAGCCACCATAGAATACATAGGTAAAACTTCATCGTTTAAGAAATTTAGTTCTGTAAAAGCTTATATATGCAACAGTCAACAACCATACTTTAAAGCGAATTACCATTGCCATATACAAGAATTTAAAAACAGGATAAGAATTGAATACCTTGAGAAAAATCAACGTATAGATAAAAGTCACACAGTAAGCACATTTTAATAAATGGGATGCTCAAAAACATCTTTTTTACATCGAATAGTTTTCTCTTTACAAGAAAAAGCATACCTTTGCAAAGAAATTCTTACCCTATAATTCCAAAGCCTGCTCTTCGTGACAGGTAGCAGCGTAGCGTACTTATAACTACCCATTCCATCTCAGAAACATGTTGAAGCTCAAAACAGTTTCACTCCTGAAGCACAGGAGCGACTTATCTATATTGCCCGAAGGTAAATTATTGATAAACACGATTAACGCCCATTCATATAATACAGCGCTGAAAGATGCTGAATTTGCAGAAGCCTTGCTCAAAGGCGGAGCACTGATTCCTGACGGAGCAAGCATGGTATTGGCGTTTAGATGGCTCCGAAAAGAGAGCATAGAACGTACTGCCGGATGGGATCTCTTTGAATATGAAATGGAACGGCTGAACCGGAAAGGAGGTATTTGCTACTTTCTGGGAAGCAGCAAAAATACACTTAAATTGATCAAAGAAAAAGCTAAAACCGTATATCCGAATATTCGAATAGAGACTTACTCCCCACCCTACAAACCGGAATTTACAGAAGAAGAAAATCAAATGATGATAGATGCCATAAATGCGGTAAAGCCGGACTTATTGTGGATAGGCATGACGGCTCCCAAACAAGAGAAATGGGCGTATACGCATCTGGATGCACTGGAGGTGAACGGACATATAGGAACTATCGGAGCGGTATTCGACTTCTTTGCGGGTACGGTGGAACGTGCTCCGGTCCAGTGGCAAGAGCACGGACTGGAATGGCTGTATCGCCTGATCAAAGAGCCTAGGCGCATGTGGCGCCGGTATATCATCGGGAATGCCTTGTTCCTGTGGAACATCACCAAAGAAAAATTCTCTATATAACATCAATCAATGAGGCTAAAAAAAGCAGTATTAACGGTCTGTGTAATGATGATAACATCAGGAATCAAGGCACAGTATACCATGGGGACAACAGGAATGATGAACATTCCGACCGCCGAGATGCAACAGACAGGTACCTTCATGATCGGCGGTAACTATTTGCCTGAAGAACTGAATCCTTTTAAATACAACTCCGGAAACTATTTCGTGAACATCACCTTCTTTTCATTCCTGGAATTGAATTACCGTTGCATCTTGCTGAAAAGTGACTACATGGCTAAAAAGCCTAAATTCAATCAGCAAGACAGATCGTTATCTGTAAGGCTCCGCCCGCTGAAAGAGGGTAAATACTGGCCGGCAATTGTCATTGGCAGTAACGATCCGTTCAAAGATAAAGGATACAATTATTTCGCATCCGTATATGGAGTGGCCACAAAAAGTTTCATGATAGGCGAACACCGGCTGGCAGCAACCGCAGGATATTATTATCCATTAAGTAAAGACAAGTATACCTTGCAGGACGGCATATTCGGCGGCCTCAGCTATACTCCCTCTTTTTGCAAGCCACTGTCCATCATGGCCGAATATGACTCCGACGGATTCAATGTAGGAGCAGCCGCAAAGTTGTGGAAACATCTCTCACTGAACGTGTTTACCCGCGAATTTAAATGTATTTCCGGAGGGATACGATATGAATGTGTCTTAATCCATTAAGCTGTATGAAGAAACAATTGACAATAATAATCGGCCTGCTCCTCTCCTCCTCTATCACTGTCCATGCACAGGTCGCCCAAAAGCTCAGGGAGCTGGGTATGGAAAATATCCGGACCATTGAAACGGGAGGAACGACTGTTGCCGCCTTTGAGGACAATGTATACAGAGGAACCTACCGCGGAGTGGGAAAAGCAATCATCGCAGGAATGGAAGGAATGGGCAACGGCAACCTGGAACTGGTGGCACTGGACGGAAACGGTATTCCGCAACTCAGCATCAGCCTGCCGGATACGTTGATAGCGGGCTATAAATCCGGTGAGATTTCATTGAAAGAGGTGTACGAACGGATGGAGATGAGTTATGATACCGACCGCCCTATGGGACTATTGAAAGGAAGCACAGGGGTGATCAACCGCTCGGCATGGAAAGCGGACATCGTCCTGTATCCGGAAGTGTCACTGGAAAACTCCACTTTCGATAAACTGTATTCATACAGAGTCAATCTGTCGCCGGCTGTAGAAATGGACTTGTGGAAAGGAGCGAAAGCAACGGCACAGGTGGTCTTCCCCATCGCAACCAACATGAAGGGCGAATACAAAAAGATACGTCCGGGGGTAATGACGATTTCACAGGAAATAAGGTTCCGGAATAATTTTCTGGCCCGCATCGTGGCAGGCAACTTTACCGATCATCGGATCGGAGCGCAGGCTGAAGTGAAATATCGTACCGGCAACGGACGGGTGGAGCTGGGAGCGCAGATAGGCACAACCGGATACTCGGCCATCACGGACGATGGATGGTATATCGGTACCCGTCAACGAATCAATGCAGCCGTGAAAGGTTCGCTCTATGTACCGCAATTCAATACTCAACTCGACCTACAGGCCGGAAGATATTTGTATGGAGACTATGGGCTGAGAGGAGACTGCACACGCCACTTCGGAGAGTATGCCGTAGGAGTGTATGCCATGTATGTGGAAGGAGAAGTTAACGGAGGATTTCATTTTGCCATCCCCCTGCCCGGAAAGAAATGGAACCGGAATCATGCTGTCAGGATGAAGCCGGCTGAGTTTTTTGCCGCCGAATATAGCATGGTGTCGTGGGGCGAGTATGCCGATAGGAAAATGGGATATACCTATCAGACACGACCGGCAGAAAACCGGAGCAGCGGATTCTTTCAGCCGGAATATATACGGCATTTCCTGATAAAAAGTATCGAAAAAGAGAGAAACAAAAAACAGTTTTAATATTTTCTTAATGACAAAAATGATTATGAAAAAGAGTGACTTATTTAAGATAGGTGTGTTGCTGATGGCAACGACCTTGGGAACAACCGGATGCTCTTTCGGAGAAGACGAGAAGAAACCGGAAATTGTAGTGGATCCTGCCGAAAAAACAATAGAATACTACATTGCAGGTAAAGTAACGGAAGGAACAACCGCGCTGTCCGGTGTAGAAGTGAAAGCCGGTGAAGTAACGGCTACGACGGATGCGGAAGGGGCTTATAAACTGACAGTGGACAGCAAGAAGGTGTACACCGTGACATTCAGCAAAGAAGGGTATATGAGCATAGACAATGCAACGGCAACCATCGCAGACAATGCAGCAAACCGCAGTATGGTGAGTCTGAGTGTGAAATTAAGCAAGAAAGCTCCGGAAAAAGAAGTGAAGGCCGATGCGGAAGAAGAAGTGGTGGTAACCGATAAAGGAGACAGCAATATCTCTCAGGCAGAAGCAGCTGTAATTATTCCTCCCAAAGCCATAGAAACAACTACAACCGTAAGCGTGACTCCGTATGAAGAACCGGCTGCCGTGACAACAACCGTAACACCGGGAAATAATGTGGAGACTCCGGTAGCGATCGCAAACATCGAAGTGGAAACAGCCAAAGAGGTCACTCTGGCCAAACCGGTAACACTGGCAATCATAAACAAAGCTTCGGAACATACAACGTTCGAAAATGTGGAAGTGTACAATCAGAAAACAACCACAAGGGCCGGAGAAAACTGGAACAAAGTGGCAGATGCCATTTATGACTCGGAAACGAACAGCTATAAGTTCACATTGCCCGCAGGCGCATCACTGTCCGGAAAATATTCGATGCGCGTCAAGAGTAGCAAGACCACAGGAAAAGAACTGGTAGGCGAGACAAACAAGGAAGAGAAAAAAAGCAATGAAGGCAATATGACTGCCATTCCGGAATACAAAATCAACTTTGAGGCTACGGCCGGATGGGAATATACCGTCAGTCCGGAAAAGGCGCTGATGAATGCAGGCGTAGACGCTGCGGATGCCCAAGGCATGGCCACGACGATCAACAGTGCCATTGAAGCGCAGGAAGGAACGACGGGAACTTATAAAGTGGCTCACGAACTGATAGCGGGTATCAGCGGTAACCATATCCTTTATTACCTGAATCAGGCTAAATATTGCGAAAAGACATATACATTCAAAATCAGTGGCGGAAGAACAGTGACCATCACCCTGAAATTCTATACAGGAATGCAGATTACTTACACCAACGTGGAAGCAAGCCAGCACTCGGGAGGTAAGATTTAAAAGTTGTCCGATAAACACTAACTAAAAAACAAATAAATCATGAAGCTGAATAATATAAAAACAGGATTGCTGTTGGCCGGATTGCTGCTGCTATTCGGAAATGTAAAGGCACAGGATAATCCATTCAAACCGGAATGGTTTGTATCGGGAGGTATTAACGGGGTCACAGCTTTAAATGGTTCGGCAAACAACATATTGGGAGGGAAAGTCTCCGGAGGCGTGTGGTTAAACAAGATCATCGGTCTGCGCGTCGATGCAGAAGCCGGCAACGTATGGCTGAAAGGCGGATACAATGCCGTGACAGTCGGTGCCGGAGCGGATATCCTGGTGAACCTGATGAAGAATTATACCGACGAAAACAGAAAATTCCGGTTGAACGCCATTTTCGGATTGGGGTATAACTACTATTCGTTTGGTGATGATTATCCCAGACTGTCAAAGACGAATACCATGAGCGGTAACTTCTCTCTGCAAGCTGCTTTCAGGCTGAATTCGCATCTGAGCATCTTTGCTGAACCGGGAATCAAAATCAGTACCAAGTTCTATGACATCGAAAACAAAGATGATGTGTTTGCCGGCGGAATGATGACCGTAGGTGTGATATACAAATTCTAATAGCATAAAATTGACCACAGATTAGCACAGATCATTCCACGAGATTAATCCGTGAAACGATCTGTGTAAACTCCGTGGGGAAATCAAAAAAAACGGATTGACTACAATGAAATTAAGTAAATTCTTATCGAGCAGAACAGGAAAACGTTTCTATAACCTCTGTTATTGCTGGGGAGCCTGTCTGGTTATTTTGGGAGCCGTATTCAAAATCGCTCACATGCCTTATGATAATCTGTTTTTAATGATCGGATTATTTACGGAGGTATTCATCTTCTTCATCTCCGGATTTGACGAACCGGCTAGAGAGTACAAATGGGAAAGGGTGTTTCCGCTATTGAATGATAAAAACGCAAACATAAATCCCCATACAGGAGTATCGGATACACTGATGACAGAAAAGTACATACAGCAGCTGAAAAGACTGGAAAACAACGTGTGTAAACTCAATGAAACGTACGAAGCGCAAATAAAGGGAATGACGGAACATGCTAAGTCGTTGAACGAGATGAATTCGGAGGAACTGAAAAAGGAGACAGAAAAAATGGCAGCATACATAGAATTACTGAACAAGCAATATAGTCAGATGCTGAATGCCATGAATGTAAAAACCGGGAAATAAGACGAAGAGACATGGCTAAATATACATTGCCGCCAAGGCAAAAGATGATTAACCTGCTGTACGTGGTATTGATTGCTATGCTGGCCATCAATATATCGTCGGATGTCTTAGAGGGGTATGGACGAATGAACAACGACTACCTTCCACAAATAAAAAAGCTGGAAGAATATAACCGGACTTTACTGGAAAGAATTAACAGCCGAAATGATAAAGCGGCTTTATCTGCACAGAACATAGATGCGGCGGCAGGAAAACTAATGGATACACTGGAGGAACTGAAAGAAGATATCGCCCGGAAAGCGGACAAAGAGAAATATGAAGCCGGCAAGCTAAAGGCAAAAGATGACTTGAACGCTGTGCCGGAGGTATTTCTGTCGGTCACCGGGGGGAAAGGGAAAGCACTCAGGCTCTCACTGGATACATTCAAAGAAGACGCTTTATCGCTGATCAAGAATGATGCACACAGACAACTGGTAGGCACTTACCTCAATACGGAAAGTCCGGGTACCGGAATATCCTGGGAAAAGGAAACCTTTTCTTATCTTCCTGCCATCGGTGGAGTGACATTTATCAATAAAATGCAGGAAGAGGTGTTGCTGTGCGTGAATGAAGTATATCGGTCACTGCTGTACGAAGAGGCAGAAGATGGAAAAGGCGGAGCTTTTGTATTCATCAATGAAGACCAGATGATAGTAAATAAAGATGGAACGGTGGACCTGCCTGTAGTACAGATCACACCCGCCTTAACAAGTATCTTGTATACCGACTATGAAAACCCGCTAAATATACTGACTGCGGGAATACCGTTCAACGAGGTGACATTCCGGATGACGAACGGAAAGATACTCAAAAGAGGAAACCATTGCATAGCCGTTCCCGACGAAAAAGCACAGACAGCGACAGTTACCGCCACACAGATAAAAAACGGGGTGGCAAGGCAACTGGCCGAATATCGGTATACCGTAAAGGCACTGCCCGATCCGACACCTTATATACTCTGCACGGATGAAAACGGGAGAACGGTGCAATACCGGGGAAATGTGCCCATTAACAAACGGCTGGTATCCAACATGACACAGCTGGGAGCTTCAATCAGCGATGGTCCGAAAGCCAACTACGAGATCAGCAGCTTTGAAATGGTATTGATCAAAGGAAGCAGTAAAGCGGTAACTTCAATACCCAACACCGGGAACAAATTCTCGGCCAGGCAAATGGAACTGATCAGACAACTGGAGAAAGGAGATAAATTCTATATCACTTCGATTGTTGTGACCGGTCCGGGAAACAAAAAGAAACAGATTGCATCAATCAATGTCGTATTAATATAACACAACCATGACAAATATATTGGGATTGAAACAAAACAGATGGATCGTTGGGGCAGTACTGCTGCTGACAACCTGTAACTTACAGGCACAGGAACAGCCAAACGCCAGGGAAAAGTTTGAAAGAGGAAATTGGTTTGTATCCGGTGGCCTGAATGGAGAATGGCTGACCAAGACAATCGGTAACGTATATGCAGGCGGCAAAATCTCCGGAGGTGTATATCTGACGCCTCTTTCGGGATTCAGAGCCACTGCGGAGATCGGTAAGAACCGGATAGGGAATGACACAGAAGCCACGCAACTCAGTGCAAACCTGGATTATATGTTGACTCTGATAGGAAACAATGGATTCAAAAGATTTAATCTGGCGGCTATTCTGGGTGCCGGTTTCAACTATTATGACTTTGGGGACAATGATCCGAAATATACAAGAGTCAACACCATTTCGGGTAACTTCTCGATTCAGGCTTCGTACAATGTAAACAGAAAATTCAGCGTATTTATAGAACCGGGATTAAAGGTTTTACCCAAATACTACAGCAAAGAACTGAACAACAAAATTTATATGCAAAGCAACCTCACAATAGGACTTGCATATACTTTCAGAGATAAATATCGGAAGAGCGTGGACAACAGCATCCACCCCCTCTATCTACCGGAAGCGGATCTGCTGGAGATAAAGGAGAAAATAGGGATGCTCTGTGAAGAGGTAATGCAAATGAAGCAGGAATTAAAGGAACGCCGGAAAATAACAGACGGGCAAAACCTGATGATTGTTCCGCAAAAGGATGCACTCTCCATCGATATTATGTTCGACGAATTCAGCTCGTTCGTTAGCGAAGAGCAGGGACAGAAAATAGACGGAATTGGCGAATGGATGAAGAATAATAACGCAAGTATCCGGATCATTGCTTTCAGTGATAACCTGACCGACAAAAAAGCGGATCAGGAGCTGCGTAAACGTCGTTCGGAAGCCATCCGGAAGATATTGATAGAGAAATATCACATCTCTCCCGAACGCATTTCGGAATCGACACCGGAAGCGATGGGATATGAAAACAAAACGGGATGTAATGCAATGATTGTATACATTCCTGAAAACAAATAATAATCACAATTCACACACACTAATCACATGACGATTGCTGTTGATTTTGATGGTACCATCGTAGAACACCGTTATCCGAAGATCGGAGAAGAAATTCCATTCGCAACAGAAACCCTGAAAATATTGGCTCAGGAGCGACATAAGCTTATCTTATGGACCGTACGCGAAGGAGAATTGCTTGAAGAAGCGATTGAATGGTGCCGCCAACGGGGAGTCTTTTTCTATTCTGTCAACAAGGACTATCCGGAAGAAGAAAAGAGTCATAACGGATTCTCCCGTAAACTGAAAGCAGACCTGTTTATTGATGACCGGAACCTGGGAGGTTTGCCTGACTGGGGAACCATCTACCAGATGATCCATGAACAAAAGCCATACGAACCTGTTCTATGTGACAGGCAGAAACCGACCGGCGATTTAAGCTGGATAGAGAAACTGCTCGGCAAACGTAACAAATAAAGAAAGAGGTTAACAATGAACAATCATGTAGTAATTATGGCCGGTGGCATAGGAAGTCGATTTTGGCCCATGAGTACACCGGAATGTCCCAAACAATTCATAGATATATTGGGATGTGGAAAAACACTGATTCAGCTAACTGTAGAGAGATTCGGTAATGTTTGTCCACAGGAGAACATGTGGGTGGTCACTTCGGAAAAGTATATAGATACTATTCGGGAGCAACTGCCGGGTATCCCGGAAAGTAATATACTGGCAGAACCCTGTCCCAGAAATACAGCTCCCTGCATTGCGTATGCCTGCTGGAAAATAAAAAAGAAATATCCGGAAGCCAACATTGTCGTGACTCCTTCCGATCAAGTGGTAATCGATACCACTGAATTTCGCAGGGTGATTGAGAAAGCGCTTTTGTTCACTGATAAAAGCAGTGCTATCATCACATTGGGAATAAAACCCGCCCGTCCGGAAACCGGATATGGATATATCGCCGCAGGTGAACCGATAACGAGAGACAAAGAAATATTCCACGTAGAAGCATTCAAAGAAAAGCCTGATAAAGAAACTGCTGAAAAATATCTGGCAGCAGGCAACTACTTCTGGAATGCAGGAATATTCGTTTGGAATGTGAGAACGATCACAGCCGTAATGCGGGTATATGCACCGGGGATAGCTCAGATTTTCGACCGGATATATCCCGACTTTTATACAGAACGCGAGGAAGAAAGCGTGAAGAAGCTATTCCCCACTGCCGAAAGTATCTCGATAGATTATGCAGTGATGGAAAAAGCGGAAGAGATTTATGTATTACCTGCCCAAATGGGGTGGTCGGACTTAGGTACCTGGGGAGCACTACACACCTTGTTGCCAAAAGATAAAGAAGGAAATGCAACAGTAGGACCGGATATCCGGATGTATGAAAGCCGAAACTGCATGGTGCATGCCTCACAGGAAAAACGAGTAGTCATACAAGGGCTGAACGATTACATCATAGCCGAAAAAGACAATATATTATTAATATGCCAGTTATCAGAAGAGCAACGAATTAAAGATTTCTCAAAAGAATAAATGTTGATCCCTTTCAATATTTATAAATCCCGGTTATAATACCGGGTGTAGGGGCGTCCCGATGCGAATCGTGACTGCTTTTATTTGTTTTGTTTGTGTGTGTTCCTCCGGCCAGGCGTGGTCGGAGGAACATTTTTTTATGCCCGTATTCTACAACTTGTGATTCAAGATCCAATCCGAAAATTTCTTTAAAGACTATCTCGTCCAAGTCACCAATCTCAACCTTAAAATGAAAGATTCATACCAAATGTTTCAACGATAAAGTATAAAAAAAGCTTCCGGTCCTTCTTTTAAAAAAAGGAACCGGAAGCTTTTATACAAATTAATTATGCAGATTCCTATTTAAGATTCAGCCTGATCTGTTATGGTCCAGGAAATAAAGGCCAACAGAATATAGCCAAACAAAATAGCAACCGGTCAGCCCGGATTAAGACAGAAAAGAGATCAGCACCCCTGCCGCTACGGCAGACCCGATCACTCCCGAAATATTGCTGGCCATGCAATATTGCAATACATGATTTTTAGGATCATATTTCAAAGCAATGTCATTGGCTACACGGCTGGCCATAGGAACCGCACTAAGTCCCGTAGCACCAATCAGCGGATTAATCTTTTTCTTCGTAAACAGATTCACCAGTTTCACAAAGAAGATACCTCCTGCTATCGACAAAGCAAAAGCCAGGAATCCTCCTACCACAATACCGATAGTCGTCCAGTTCAGGAAAGCTTCACTTGTCATCGTGGCTCCTACCGACAAACCCAGGAAAATGGTTGCCGCATTCATGATACTATTCGAAGCTGCGTCAAACAGACGGAAAGTATTGGCACCGATCTCTTTCACCAGGTTACCGAACATCAGCATACCGATCAAGGGCACTGCACTCGGTACAAACAGAGCCACGACCGTAGTCACCACAATCGGGAAAATAATTTTCAATACACGGAGATTTTTAATTTCCGTTTTCGATGGATACTTCTTCTCCTGCTCTTTCATATTGATACTCAGTTCCTTCTTGGTACACAAAAGACGAACGACCAGTGGAATGATAACCGGAACCAATGCCATATAAGAATAGGCGGCAATCGCGATCGGGCCCAATAGATGCGGAGCCAACTTGATGGTGGTAAAGATGGCCGTAGGTCCGTCCGCACCACCGATAATTCCCAAAGAAGCTGCTTCACTGGGTGTAAATCCCATCAGGATAGCTACCAACAACACAGTAAAGATACCCAATTGAGCGGCAGCTCCGAATATAGACAGACGCAGATTGCGAAGCATCGGTCCGAAGTCCGTCAAGGCCCCCACTCCCATAAAAATGATCGGGGGAAGGAACCCTGTCTTTATAAGCATATAATACACAAAGTTCATCAGTCCCAATTCATGAGCAATATCATGGAGAGGCATCTCCCAGATATTCTTCATTACTCCGTTCACCAGGATCATGCCATTCTCGTCAGCCTGTATCACTCCCATTCCTCCGCCGGGGAAGTTAGCCAACAGCACTCCAAAGGCAATCGGCACCAATAAAAGAGGCTCGTATTGTTTCTTTATACCCAGATACAAGAGAACGAAGGCAATGACATACATCACCAGAAACTGCGGTTCGGCAACAATATTGCTGAAGGCAGTCATATCATATAATTTTTCAAATATTCCGTTCATCATCCTATCTTCATTAATACATCATCTTCAGAAACCGTATCACCGGGATTTGCAGAAATAGCTGTTACCGTTCCACCAAATTCGGCGCGGATGGCATTATAGGTTTTCATTGCTTCCACGTAGCAAAGCACATCACCTTCTTTCACCGCATCGCCTACCTTGAGCGGAGTCTCTTGCGCATTCTTTACCAGGAAGAATTTTCCTTCAAGCGGAGAAAGTACCTCTTTCCCTTCACCTGCAGCAGACGGTTGTGAAGCCGGTGCAACAGGCAGTTCCGTATCTCCGTAAGCAACTGTCACCCGGTAAGCTTGCCCGTCTACCTGTACCGTAAGTGTTTTAGGTTTCGCTTCTTCCGTGGGCACCTGCTCTTTCTCAGCCCTGCGTTTTGCTACATCAGCCAAGAAATCCTCTTTCGCTTTTCCGCTCTTATAAGCTTCATATTGAGCCGGATGCATCGCATATTCAAAGAGTTCTTCATCGTCCTCGCCTGTCTCCCACTTCTTTTCTTTCATCAGTTTGCGATATTTCTCAAGATCATCCGGATAGTTATCCTGCGGATTTCCCTCAAAGAATTTCCGTCCTTCTCTCTCGGCTTTCTCTATAATTTCAGGAGCAAGCTTGCCCGGCAGACGTCCGGCTTTGCCCAGAATCATATCCCAAATATCATCAGCGATCATTCCCCAACGCTCTTTTCCTTTCTCCATCGCGATAACGTTCATCATCGAAAGATTTTTCACATACTGGCTGAAAGGAGTAACCAAAGGAGGATATCCGACGCGGGGCCATACATAAGCCACTTCATTGAACAACTTGATCAGAAGCTGATCTTGTGTCATAAAAGGAAGATTGTGTTTTGCCTTATACTTATTAATAGATTCCAGGTTCGTTTCCAAATCTGCCATCAGGCTTCCCATCATTCCGCCCGGAAGTCCCGGAGCTATCAACAATGAATTCATCAACCGGTTTTTCGGACTGATATACAGTCCCAAAAAGTCGTCCATGAATTCCTGAATCAGGGCACGCACCTTCATATAGGCCTCCATATTAATCTCAGGTACCTGGAATCCCGCATCTTTCAACATGGCCTGTACACTCAATAAATCGGCATGTCCTGTCCCCCACGACAACGGTTCCATTCCGACATCTACATAATCACACCCGGCTTCACATACTTCCAAAATGCTGGCCATGTTAAAGCCCGGTCCTGCATGGCTGTGATATTGAATAGGAATATCGGGATGCACAGCTTTGATATTTGCCACAATCTTGCCCAAAGAAACGGGGCGTCCGATACCTGCCATGTCTTTAATGCAAATCTCGTCCGCCCCCAGTTTTATCAGTTCCAGTGCCATATTGGTGTAATATTCCACCGTATGGATTGGCGAATGGGTGATACAAAGCGAACATTGCGAAATCATTCCTGCATCTTTGGCATAAGTGATAGAAGGAGCGATATTGCGTACATCATTCAGCCCACAGAATGTACGGGTGATATCCGTCCCCTGTGCTTTCTTTACTTTATAAAACAACTTACGCACATCGGCCGGAACAGGACTCATACGAAGCCCGTTGAGAGCACGATCCAACATGTGTGTCTGTATCCCGGCTTCATGGAAAGGCTTTGTCCATGCACGCACCGATTTATTCGGGTTTTCACCAAACAATAAATTTACCTGTTCAAAACCACCGCCGTTTGTTTCTACCCGGGCAAAACATCCCATTTCAACAATAGCAGGTGCTACCTTCACCAACTGGTCTACCCGAGGCACATATTTACCGGCAGACTGCCACATGTCTCTAAAAACCAGACTAAATTTTACTTCTCTTTTCATTTCCGTTTTCGGTATTATTCTATAAGATTAATTTTCAGATTTTCTCGATTTTAGCCACTTTCCCTTTTCCCTGAGTCACCACATTAACGGCCGCCGTAATGGCTGCAACAATATTTCCGGGAATAGGAACCGATGATTGGGCACCTTGCTTTGCAGGAAGCTGTTCTTCAGGAGCATATTTATTAACCAACGAGATAAGTAACTTTCCTAAATAGATCACAATGAGGAGGATAGCAAAGACAGTTGCCATCCCGACTACCATCAGTAGAAGCGCTGTTTCCAAATTTTCCATATAATTAAATTATTAGTAAACAATGTCGATTTGCAAAAAATCGTTCGAATTTAGCAATAATTTATTAATAAGTGAAAGATAAAAAACTTAAAAAACACAAAAGCAACCAGGCGGCTCAAAATGTAATTATACATTTTGAGCCGCCTGGTTGCTTTTGTCTTAGCTCTGATTTTTTACTTTTGTACTATGGGTATCGGCGCAGCCTCAGAGGAGACAAACCCTTTCAGACTCTTCAAATAATCGATAAAAGCCACAGTTGTTTCAAGATTCTGACTATTAAAATCTCCTATTTCATAACCTGAAAATAATTTGCTGTCATAACCGTCGCCACCCGAGGTGATGAAAGCATCCAATACAACGATACATTTATCGTCATCACGGATTATCTTATTGGTACGGCAGTCGGTTATCGTTTCAACATTTCCTTTCGAATTCAAATGTAGTTTTAAATAAGAAGTTTGCAGAAAACCGTTTTTATTCCTGCGTCCATCGTCCAATAATTGCTTCAACCGTTCACCCGTAAATTCATAAGCCACCACGTTACCACCGAATGGAAGCACATTGCCGGCACGCAACCTTGTGACCTCACCCGCCGGAATACTGGCACGTAAACCACCAAAATAATTTACCCCAATGACAGGCAACACTTTCAATTCGGCAGGCACTTTTTCATTCTCTAAGAAACTCCGGACGTAGGCAGCTGTCACATAAGCTCCCACCGGAGTGTACTCCCATTTATTAATGGTACGATCGTGGATCAGGGCATCTTTTGCCAAAATCAGCTTTTCCGACAGTCCGTATACCGCCAATACTTTATCGACCAACGAATCGATATGTGCATTAGACGGCCCCTCTGTCCGAATTGTATCACCTCCTATATAAGAGATGCGATTGCCGCCCTCTTCTTTCACTACTCTAAAATCCAACTTACCGATATGAGTACCGTTTACCCCTGCCTGGATAATGGGTACATCGTTCACCTTACTAAGAACAACTTCGTGAGAATGCCCGGAAATGATTGCGTCCACTCCTTTCAGGAAAGGCAGCAATTTAGCATTCTCCTCTTCTATAATATCTCTATTCTTCATGTTAGTGCCGATATGCATCAAGAGTACTACCATATCCACTTTGCCTTCTTTCTTCAACCGACAGGCAGTCTCGACACGGGCTGCATATACAGGATGCACAAAAGCCAGTCCCTTTATATTTTCCGGACTCGTTTTATGTGCCGTATCAGTCGTTGTCAACCCTACGAAAGCCACCCGCACCGTTCCTCCATTCTTCAGATTCAGAGTCACAATCCGGTAAGGTTTAGCCCACTCCAACGTATCTCCCCGATCCGTTATAATATTGGCTGCCACAAAATTCATATATACCTTCGCCGTATCCGTCAGATAGGGTAATCCCCAATCAAACTCGTGATTGCCTACAGCGGACATTTTTACATCCATTTCCTGAAACATTTCCGGTAACGGATTGCCTCTGGTTATTCTTGAGAAATAACTTCCGCTGAAATTATCTCCGACAGAAAGCACGATGGTATTTTTATTTTTCTCTTTCTGTGTCAACACTGTTTGTACCAGTTGGCCGGCTCCGGGAACACCCTTATCGCAGGCAAAGGCTCCATGAAAATCGTTAAATGATACAAGTGACAAGGTATCTGTCACATTTCCCTTGACAACAGGTATTACAGTATTCGATTTATGCTCTTTCCTTTTTTCCACTTTGACAGGTGTCTGTGCTCCTACCCCCGTAAAAAAGCAAAGCATCAACCCCAATGAAGCAATCTTCCGGATATGCAATTTTTCCATAAGTATATTCCTTTATTTATTTTCCACAAAGGTAAAAAAAATATATCCAAAAGCAACGCACCACAAATAAAAGTTATACGAGCAAACAACCGGAACAGTAAACTGAATACAAAAAATCGGCTGAAACATTTAGAACATTCCAGCCGATTCTCTTTGCAATGAATATTATAGTTTCACTACATCTTCCTGATCGTATCCACCACTCTCCTGATATCCTCATCTGTCAATGTAGGTCCCGAAGGCAGACACAGACCGATATTAAATAAACGTTCACTCGTACCATTCCCATAGAACGGAGCATCCGTAACTGCAGTTCCCCTCCCCCGAGGGGAAAGAGGATTCTGTTCCTCTACCGATACCAGGATACTCCTTTAATACAATGGCCCACAATTATCTGGGTTTGGCAGATATCCTGAAAAGATTAGGCATTAACGAAGTGAACGAAGTAAATGCCATTCTCAGACTGTCAGATTATGAAAGAAAGGGAACAGTACAGGCCCTCTTTTCATAGTTGACAAAAAAGCAAGTATATCGGTTCCAGCCTGCAGAGATCTTCAGTAAGCCTAAGAAGTAAAGATCAGACTTAACAAGCTGAAATACAAACTATTCAAAGTTCAAAACATCTGTCAGTAAAAGCTTTGTTTTAACACAGAGTTAAAGTTTATTCTTTGGATGCAAATAACAAGTGTTTTAAATGCAAAAGGCTTGTTATTCGCACACAAGAATAAAAATGGCTGAGAAAGGGAGTTAACAATGTTAATTATAAGGATAACAAACTGTATTTATAAAAATACTTTCTTGTATCAGAGAGACCACTCTATTTTAACGAAATCTTCCAATCTATATAGTAAAACATATAAAGGTTTATTCCATAGCTCAACACAAGTAGAGAATCTAGCCTGAAATCATTAAAAGTTAAAACGGATACCGGAATTCCAAACCCATTCCCAACGCTTATAAATAACATTGTACTGATACTCTATCCCTGTTTTTAACTGTAATTTCTTATTGAGACTATAAGAAAAACCTGTGCCCACATAATATGGAGTAGCTGTAGTTGGCAATATTACTGTTCGGTTCTTATCAATAGTATAGCCACCATAAACACGATACGCCAAATGGTCTGTAAACTTAAACTGTATATCAGTTTTCCTCTTTATCAATACTCGGGGATCCCCTATATCCAACTGGGATTTTACAAATAACTGTTTATTGCCCAACATGTGGACATTCATGAAGAGCGAATCTTGCCTGATATTCAACTCATTAACTTTAAAAGTGGATATATGGTATTTACCTGTAAAGACGTTAGGTCTGTACAATAGGAAATCTTTGATTAGTAAAATGGCAGAACGAGATTGAGATTTAAATAAGCGTCGTGGAGAAGAAAAAACTCTGTCGAGTTCTCTTAATGCCTCCCGGTTAATTCGGATTTCAGCTTGTCCTGCTAATATTTTCTTTAACTTCAAAGAGTCATTTTGTGTCCACACATTTTGTTCTTGTCCTTGCATGACCAAAGGCAAACATAAAGAAAATATAATAAATAAAATGAATCTCATCAACACTTTGCCATTAATTAAGAATAATCAATCATGTATTGCATTTCCCTACTTTCATACAATAGATAAACAAGTAACCATATATTATAATTAAGAACATGAAACTTCGATTTGTCCCTACGCACCCCATAATATTTAACACCATTAAGTATTACTTTACAAGTGTATGTTATTTCATAAAAACACTGGTAAACTGGTCTATTTCATAAGAGGCTGGCATATTGAAATCAGTAGGTAATTGATATTATTATCCAAGTGAAAAAATACATAAAAATATCACCAAATCACATCTATAATTAAAAATGTAGAGAGATAACATTTTATTCTTATTCACATGGAAAATATATTTTTAGTTGTTTTTGCCTACAATCACCACATTCCTTTTAAAATCCTTATTCACAATTATCTTTCTCCATTTTCTCAACCTTTCAGATTTTCTCTTTATCTTTGTAGTAGAATAGATTAGCATATAGGCAGATCTATATAGAAAATCATATATTAACTACTTAAAAATCAAAAGAGAATATGTCAATGCATACTTGGTTTGAGTGTAAGATCCGTTACGAGAAATTGATGGAAAACGGAATGAACAAGAAAGTTACTGAACCTTATCTCGTGGATGCACTCAGCTTTACAGAAGCAGAAGCACGCATTATTGAGGAGATGACTCCGTTCATTACAGGAGAATTTACCGTATCGGATATCAAACGAGCCAACTATAGTGAACTTTTCCCCAGCGAAGAAGAAGCTGCTGACCGCTGGTTTAAGTGTAAACTGATTTTTATCACACTAGACGAAAAAAGTGGTGCTGAGAAAAAAACGTCGACACAAGTTCTGGTACAGGCAGCCGACCTGCGCGATGCTGTAAAAAAGCTGGACGAAGGCATGAAAGGTACAATGGCTGATTATCAGATAGGTTCTGTTGCTGAAACAGCAATCATGGATGTATATCCATATAGTTCTGAGCCTAATGATAAACCGGAAGTATAATATTATATAAGGAAATGAACTAAGTTCACCACAGATTGACACAGATTAACACAGATGTTTTAATCTAATTTTCAATGAAATAAAAAATTATCAATCTGTGAAAATCCGTGTAATCTGTGGTGAAATGAACTCAAAACAGTATAAAAATGAATGTTACTGATAACTTAAAGCAGGTCCTGGCCGAATTGCCATCCGGCGTTCGACTGGTTGCAGTCTCGAAATTCCATCCGAACGAAGCCATTGAAGAAGCCTATCGCGCGGGACAGAGAATTTTCGGAGAAAGCAAAGTGCAGGAGATGACAGGCAAGTATGAAAGCCTGCCCAAAGACATTGAGTGGCATTTTATCGGGCACTTGCAGACAAACAAGATCAAGTATATGGCGCCTTATGTGTCCATGATACACGGAATCGACTCTTACAAACTGCTGGCAGAAGTGAACAAACAAGCCATAAAGGCAGAAAGAGTTATTCGCTGTTTACTGCAAATACACATCGCTCAAGAAGAAACCAAGTTTGGTTTCAGTTTTGACGAATGCAAAGAGATGTTGAATGCCGCCGAATGGAAAGCATTGGCAAACATACAGATATGCGGACTGATGGGAATGGCTACCAACACAGATTCGAAAGAACAAATCGAACGGGAATTCCGTTCTTTAAATTGTTTTTTCCATGAGGTGAAAAAACAATATTTTGCCAACGAACCGACTTTTTGCGAACTTTCAATGGGAATGTCCCATGACTATCATCTGGCCATTAAAGAGGGCAGTACATTGGTAAGAGTAGGAAGTAAAATCTTCGGGGAAAGAGTTTATTAATAATTGAATCAATGAAGTAACAGATTCATTGAAAAAACCATTAACAATAATTACCATGGCCGACTTAAAAACAACTTTTGCGGGATTGACTTTGAAAAATCCTGTAATTATCAGTAGTTCGGGACTTACTAACAGTGCCGCTAAAAACGCAAAGCTGGAAGCTGCCGGTGCAGGAGCCATTGTCCTGAAATCACTATTTGAAGAACAAATCATGATGGAAGCTGACCGTCTGAGGAATCCATCATACTATCCGGAAGGAAGTGATTATCTGGCTGAATATATCCGTAATCATAAATTGGCAGAATATCTGGAACTGATTAAAGAAAGCAAGAAGGTATGCACCATTCCTGTTATTGCAAGTATAAACTGCTATACCGACGCTGAATGGGTAGACTTTGCAAAGCAAATAGAAGAAGCCGGTGCAGACGCACTGGAAATAAACATTCTTGCTCTACAATCGGACATCCAATATAAATACGGCTCATTTGAACAACGTCACATCGATATTCTGAGCCACATAAAGAAAACAATTCGCATCCCGGTTATTATGAAATTGGGCAGTAACTTTACCAATCCGGTAGCCTTGATCGATCAACTTTATGCCAACGGTGCAGCAGCTGTTGTCCTTTTCAACCGTTTCTACCAACCGGATATTGACGTAGAGAAGATGGAGCATACTTCAGGAGACGTGTTCAGCAACGCATCCGACCTTTCGACAACCCTGCGTTGGATAGGTATCTCTTCTTCACTGGTATCTAAAATTGATTATGCCGCTTCAGGAGGAATTCATAAACCGGACGGAATTGTAAAAGCTATTTTAGCAGGAGCATCGGCCATCGAAATATGTAGTGCCATCTACCAGAACACCAATCTGTTTGTAGGAGAAATGAACCGCTTCCTTAGCGCATGGATGGAGCGGAAAGGATTTAAGCACATTTCTCAATTCAAAGGTAAGCTGAACGCTAAAGATGTGGAAGGCATCAACATGTTTGAACGTACCCAGTTCTTAAAATACTTCTCTGAGAAATAAGATGATAATAGCGAGTGGTGAACAAGCTTCACAGTTTGTTCACCACTCTTTTTTAATCCACAGTTCTCTTTTAATTCAAATTTTATTGAGATGGTTCAAAGGTTATAATTGTCCTACGAAAATTTCTGGTAAGCCGCTGCTAATTTTTTATCATATTGATTCTGCTCATAAGCAGGACCATTATAACGTTTGGCAAACTCTGCCCAGTCTTTGGCTTGCAAAGCGGAAAGCATTCCGGATTGTTTGATAAAGCGGGCGGATAGCACCAATTGTCGACATTCACTCATACACATAGCTTTTACAAAGCTGTCGACACTCTTCTCTCCACAGGCTGCATAGTTGAAACCCATAATCTGGAACATCCCCCAGCTGGCAGAAGCATCCGCTGCTTCATGATTGATCTTACGGGCTTGTTCCAAACGATCGTATTCACCCATACCGCCTTTATAATGTCCCTTCTCCCATTTGGGATAGAGAATGTTTTCATTCCCCTTCACATGCGATTCAGGATTGATATTCCGCTTTTTCAATTGATTCCAGAAAATATGACCTTCGAAAAGGATAGCGGGCTTACCGGGAGCAAAAAATCCTCCTCTCCCTCCTGTTTCTACTTGCTGTACCGCTTTTAAAGCAGTCACTTCCACATCGAGCAACCGGGCCACAAGAATAAAATCTTCTTCAGTCAAACGTTCGGTAATGGGATGCCCTGTAAAGAACAGAACTTCCCAAGTGCGATATCCCACGATTCCATCAGCATCCAACTTGTTTTTCTGTTGAAAATCAATAACTGCCTCTTTCATTTCTTGTGTAAAAGTCCGGCTTTCCTTTACTGAATAACCATTGCGTTTCAACTCCCGACACAGCAAGAGAGCTTCTTCACCTTCATAACCTAATTTAATAGTCTTCATATTCCAATTATTTTTTATTTATCATCTCATTTGTGAAGCCTTTTCCAGTTCATAAAGCGCCTTGTAGGCACGATAAATAAACTGGAAAAATTCATAACCGGTAAAATAACCGTCTGTACCAATACCACTATTACCGGACGACGTGCCACAGAAAAATTTACCGTCCAACAAAATATCCGTCTGAACAAGTTTCGGAAAATAAACTTCCTTCCACAGCTTCATATCTTCTCCGGAGAATGAAGCACATCCCTTTTCTGCCGGAAATCTGTTCACATACTTTTCAAGCATTGACACACACTCCATCAAGAGTTTTTTCTGTTCATTGGCATTTGCGCCCATTTTATTCAATATAGGATTCATACTCTTTCATTTTTTAATATTTAATTCAAATCTAATTTCAGTGATTTTTGGCTTAAGGCCAACATAATCAATTTTCAGGACCGCAACAGTATTTTCCTTGTTACGGCAAGTCACTTTATTCGTGAAATACAAATTACCGCTTTCATCCGGAAAAACGGCTGTACAATGCAGATATTCTCCGGTCTGGCGATAGGTCAACAGACGCTGATCGCACATACGCAAGAAAAATAAAAAGGCATTTACAAAACTACCGACATGAACGATCCGTATCTCGGGATGATAATAACTGAAAGGTTTACCAACCGGCTTGTTATTTCTTAGTAAAAAATAACGTGCCTGTTCCCCACATTGATCTGCCGATCTTATGACGGAAGATTCTTCTGCCATTGCTTCGGTTGCATTATCCGCTACCGGCTGAGGAGCAGTTTCTACAACGGGAATTGTTTTCGGAATTTCCTTTCGGAACGGATGGCGGATCTTCTCCCCCATCCGCTTGAAAAAAGTCAATTTCATGCCTTGTCCGTTTAACCGTTGAACTTGCTTTTTCTCTCCAAATTCTCCTGCGCATTCTGAACTTTCCGCAATGCGTCAAAAGCTGCTTTCGACTTCATGCGGTCTATGTTCAAACGCAAGTGACAGGATGGACACTGCAAGGCATTGGATGTCAATAATTCAAAGATCGATGTCTCAATAAATGCTCCGCATTGCGGGCACTTCATCCCGGCTTTCTGTTCACGGGCATGTTCGGCTACATTATTCATTTATTTCCTCCTTCCGTTATTTCTTCAGCTTCAGTTTCTTCTACTTGCATATTGCTCGCCGTCAGATGTAACAGATTAGACAACCCCGCAGGCATATCTGCCTGACGCATCTTCACTTTCACTTTCATATTTGCCGACAAGCTCTGCTGCACATTCGAAGTGCTGCTGCCTTCTCCCTGTTTGGGAGCCAGTGAAGCCCGAAGTTTAAATCCTCCTCCACTTTGCGGCTCATTCAGGCTTTTACCTTCTTCCAGTGAAAATTTCTCTTCAGCTGTTTCCGACAGTGCATCCAGAATTTTAATATCGAAATCGAAATCTGCTTCCTGTACTTGCAACAGTGGCAGAGGTACCAATGTCAGTATCGGTATACTTACACTTTGCGTTCTTCCCCCGCCGGCATCCTGACTCTGATAGTTGAACGTAAGCATACGTATCTTACCGGTCCGTCCTGTCACAGGATCATAGGATTCAAATGCGATTTTCATCAGATAATCCAGATATCTTTGTGAAGATAATGAATCCGCTTCAATAGTTGCAATCAAAGGACCGGCAATCAATTGCTGAAGTTCCATTACCTGGCTACTAGTGCTCCTAACTTTCTTATTATCCATATTATATCATTTGATTTTATCGCATCACAAAATCTTCCAGTAACGAATCATCATCCGTTTGACTGACTGAATAATTGCGAGGACTGAACTTGATCTTAAAACTGTGTATCGCTTCTTCAGGCATATTCATCAGTTCATCAGCCGTGATGGCCACATCCAGCTGTGGAAATGAATGAAGACTTTTAAAGTTGGCATCTACCGACAGTTTTTTTACAATAGCTTCCATCGCTTTTATAATATTCTTTTCAGCGGTATCACGAAGTTTTTCTCCATCTTCTCCGGCAAAAAGATCATCAAGATCTGTATCGTAAAGAAATTTTTTACGTACGACATCCGTCAGTCTGCTAATCACAACATCGTTATTCACAGAACCATTACTACTGTCTACGGCATCATAGAGATTATTTCGGAAAGAGTTTCTCATATTACGGCTCAGAAAAGTGCAGAATTCCTGATGAAGTTTGTTTTCTTTTTTAAGCCGTTCAAAGAAGTGTTTCTCTCCTTCATTTCTCTCTATATCCGAAGTCATCACTGTGGTGACAGCACTGCTAATGGCTACCCTGGCAACTTGTTCGCACAGTTCTTTAAGGAACTGACGGAACTTATCATACTTGATATTAAACTGTTGCTGACTTTCCGATGCACTTTTCACACCATATTTCAAATCCAGTTCCATATCGCTTACCATAACATTAGGCAATTGAAAATCTTTCGCCTTTCCGTCTTTTCCGTAAGAGTCGCCAAGCGACAACGAATAAAGATTTGCTTCGTGTTGTGCCGAAACGATATCACGCAATATAGAGCCGATTACTGAACTTAACTGAGCCATAATATGATTTTTTAAGTTTTAATTAACGTTATTCCGTTACCTCTTCCTGGGGAGTTGCCGTATCTTTTTTCACTTCGACAATCACTTCCTTCTTGCTTCCCTCTGCTTTGATAGTATATGTACCTTCCGGCAAGTCGATAATCTTACTGTCACCACTTACCTTAAAGTCGGCCGCATTGGCTCCGGTTCCTGTAATAGTCAGTTTGTCAGGAGCCAACAGACCGCTGCCATCCTTATAGGTGGCAATCAACCGTACTGTTTCTTTTCCATTTTCAATAAGCAGCAAGTTGCTGTTCACTTCCAGTGTACCGGCAGGATCGGAAACATCCAGTGAGTTACCCAGCAATTCCAGAATTTTAGAAAGACCTGCGGGCATACTGTCTTGTCCGGCTTTTACAGCCACGTCCATGGTATACTCTACACTGTACTTAGAATCGGAAGTTGCTTTAGAATCCTTCTTCGATGAATAGCTTGCGTTCATATCCGCATTCATTTTGAAGCATCCGAATCTCATACTGGCCGAAGCCTTCAAAGCCGCATCCTTAGATACAGATTCATTCGTCTCTGCCGTTGTTGAAGAGGAAGCACTGATATTAGCCTTAAAATTAATATCCACTTCACGGATTGCAATATAAGGGATAGGAACAATGGTCAACAACGGAATATTCAACTGGACCAAACGTCCGCCTTGAATGAAAGAGAAAGAAACATTGACTGCTGTCTTCTCACCGGTTTCGGGATTAACATTTATACCTACATTCTGAATAAATTCCCAAGTTGTTTTTGCTGCCAAAGCCTGTGCTTCCACACATGCTTTCAACGGACCACCAATAATAGAACCGAACGGAATCGCCTGCAACGCACTGGTTGCAACCTGCGACGGTGTTTTGTCAACTGCCATAATAATTGTTTTTTTAAATTGTTACTTAATTGTTTTTCTCTTTTGTAAGCTTACGATGCAAAGGTAGTGCACATCCCTTGCGTAGTAAATTTTTAATTTTAAACGAAACTGGTTTTCTTTTTAGTTACCTCCTTTATTTTCCCAATGCGCGCTTTGAGTAAATTTTATGGAAACAAGCTAAAAAATTCTTTTTGTGAGATTCACTGACCGGCAACATCTTCTTTCCTATATGTACATAGTTACCTGCAAATCCGGTCACCTTGAACACATTGATAGCGTAAGAACGATGAATTCTCTGAAACTTGCCGCGAGGAAGGTCATTATTGAAGATCCGATCCAAAGGATAGCTGACTGTTATCTCTGCACCGTTCTCCATACAGAGTACACAATAACTGCCGGATGCTTCCAGCCATAAGATTTCATCCAGAAGTACTCTTCTGTATTCATCACCAAAATAAACAAAAATAGCATTATCGACCAATGAGCTTTCTGACTCACCACAATAACAATACGGTTTGATTGAATTCTCTTTCATAAATTATTTATTGTTAGTTAACTGAAGTGTTTGCATGTAATTATTGTGTATAATCACCTCCGGGAGAAAAGTATAAAACACATTTCAAACTGTCATAATAAAACAGGATACAACCTTCTGCACGGATATACCCTTTAGTAGGTGAATTAAGATGAAGCGGATAACGGACAGGACAAATTTTTCCGTCATAAATACGGTGGTGAACTATAGCGAAGCTCCCTATGCTGTCTGTCCCTAATGTAATATCCGGACGGCCTGCAGAAGATTTCCATCTTCCATACATTCCGTCCGGCATCTGTACCCGGACAGGTCGACAACCCAAAAGCACAAATATGATAAAGACAAAATACAAAAAAAAGCTGTAATGATTCCTATTTTTACCCATATATAAAACTTTTAAATTTCATTTAGTGCAAAAATAGGATTTTATTAATCTATGGAAATTTTACATTCTGACTAGATCTCTTTTTTTTCCGAATACCGGATTATTTTTTCTAAAACTATTCCTATATAAAAGATAAATCAAGTTTAAAGTAACTTTTCATCCAAATAAAAACAAATATAAATTCATTTTTAATACTGAAATAAAAAAATACCATATTATATTAATATATGTCAATTCATTTCTCTCTCAGGTTTATGCAGAATAGAGTTTATACGGTTCTCTTCATAAATAATTAATTGATGCGTAGCCTCTGCAAGATCTGACTTCAGGTGATACAAATAGGTACGCCCGGTTAATCTTTCTTCCATTATCCGTTCTAGTTCTTTCCGTATATCATCAGATGGATCGATTTCCATAACACGCGGTATGATGGCTCCCGAAGCTGTAGACTCCCCTTCCTGACCTTGCAAATAATCATATTGGGACAAAGTATAGTCCATCAGCTGATCATAGTTTAGTTTTTTCCTGGAAGATATCGTTTCTGCCAAAGGAATATAGTAAAGAATATCCTTGATAAAAGAGCTATATTCAGTCTGTACGCGGCGTACCAGATTCATATACTTTTTTTCTTCGGATGATAAATGCGTAGAAGTGAAAGAAAAGGATGCGGCAACCATCTGATATTCGAGCCCTTTATTGATTTCTGTCAACACCTCTTTGGCATATGCATAGTTTTTCATGGATATAGACGAAACAACCGTATTCAACACATACAAATCAATAGATTTGAGATTCTCTGCCAGTTCTTGTTTGAAACCGGTAAACCAATCTTGTTGCTGAGTATAAATTATGGTATCTAACTGCAGGAGTTTCAAATCGTGATGAAGTACACCTGTCTGCTGAAGTGTCTTGTTCAGAATCATAATCGAGATGATCCCTCCGATGATTCCTCCAATATAACTGCCGCCGAAACCAATCCAGGTGGGCACATCGTCTGCACCCGCCATCAGAGTCAACGGATTCAGTTCGATTAATGCCCAATTGATTGGAAAAGGCAGTACAAGAGTCAAGCCAAGCAAAATAAGAAGCTCTTTCTTACCTAAAGTGAAGTTTTCAGTCTGCATAAATCTACTTCAAAAACACAGTTATTAATTGTTCCAATGATTCCCCTTCTAAAAAGTGCCAATGATCTGCCGGCAATCGCAAAACAGGAGCGTTCGGATAATATTTATTCCATAATCTTTCGCAATTGTCATATTCTGTCCGGAATATACGATAGTTTTCCTCCGTCCACGACTCTTCAGGAGACAATCCCGCCTGTTGATGGAACAATCCGGACAGCAAAACAATAACCTCTCCCTGATAAATCAGATTAGGAGTGGTTCGAAAATAAATATTTATGATTTCGTTCCGTTCACGTACCATTTCATCTGTATCTCCGGGAAATACCAACAAAGGATAATTTTGACAGAGAGCCGGATTTTGCCAAGCCTGTCCATCCAGAGCAAAAACTTTTGGCATTATCCCCATGGAGCGATGTAACATTTCGGCCAGGCCGACAGCCAGTTCAGCTCCCATACAAAAGCCGGTAAGCGCATAGACGGTACGCTCCCGGATCATTGGCTGAACCGTCCGGACATAATATTCCAACAGTTCCGGAATATCCGTGGCCACTTTATTAAAATGATCGTAGATAGCATCTACAACTAGAAAGTCATATTTGGGATAAAGGCGGTCGGCCAAATTAAAGTACAAATGATTAAAATAGGCAGATCCACAAACCAGAATGATTACGGGTTTCTTCAGGTTTTGCTGCCTGTACCAATAGATAGGTTCATGCCGCGGAACGAGCAATAATCGGCGCAGATTACGGGCAGTATAAACTGCAGATACGTTGATGGGACATCCTTTTTTATTGGCCTCGGTAACAAGCCTCAACATATCCAGCGAAGTTAATCCCAGATCATCAATCAAATCGGCCTCAACACTGACTTGAGGCAAACCTAACATTTCCTTCAAAATTCCACATAAGATAACCTCCCCCGGATGAACAGGAGGAACATACTTCAACTCCAACGAGGTAAAAGCCGGGAGCGCCCGGACATCAATCTTATCATTTATAGTACGCTGAAAATGATCTACCACCTGCCATAAATTGGGTATCATGTAGTAAGGAAGTTCTGCACGCAAACGCTCTTTGACCTCTTCCGGATGAAAGTTACCGGAGACTGAGGGTTGCAAATAAGCTCCCAATAATTGACGCCCATTCCGCTCAACAACTACTACGTGGGCTCTCTCCACGTCCGGATCTCTATTCAATCGTTCTGCTATTTCAGTCAATTCGATACGAAAACCACGTATCTTGACCTGAGTATCTTTTCGCCCGATAAACCGTATTGAACCGTCCGGTTGCTGCTGTACCAGGTCACCTGTCCTGTACAACCGTTCTCCATCGTACGAGATGAATGATTTTTCATTCAGCTGAACATTCCCAATATATCCCAGCGAAACCTGAGGTCCTCCCAAGCAAAGTTCTCCTGTAGCCCCAAGAGTTGTCTGTTGGAGGTTTTCAGACAAAACATAACAGACAGTTCCCTTGAGCGGATAGCCAATATCGTCATACGACGTATCTTTGCCTACAATCCGTATGGTACTGAGTACGGTATTCTCTGTCGGTCCATATACATTCATCAACCGGTAAGGCTGCTGTTTCAGCCTGTTAAATAACTTTTCACCAATAGCCTCCGCACCAAAGAGCAGAGTCTTAAAGGATGGAAAGTCAAGGTCGGCAAACATGCCCAGCAACGAAGGAGGGAAAAAAGCAATATTCACCTTCTCGCGCCTGATCAGTTCGTCTAGTAAAGAAATATCTCTGCGTTCGTCCTCACCGGCCAGGATCAATGTTCCTCCGACCGGAATACACATCATCAGTTCTAATATGGAAGCATCAAAACTGATACTCGCAAACGCCAGATACCTGTTTGCCGGATCAGACAAATGATACAATTTCTTATCTACCAGATTCCTCGTAAATGTATCCAGATTCCGATAACTAATACGTACACCTTTGGGATTGCCTGTTGTTCCGGAAGTATATATAATATAGGCGCAATCATCGGGAAGAACTTCAGTATAGTCACCAACAACCGGTTCGGATAGTTGCTCCCCATTCAGGTAAAGTTGGCGGACGGACGGAATTCCACCTACTTCATTCGATGAATCGGTCAACAACAAAACCATATCCGCATTTTCAGCCATATACCGTTTACGATTGTCCGGCAGCGAGGGATCTATCGGTAAATAAGTTGCCCCTAACCGGAAAATAGCCAGAATGGCAGGTACTAAAATTTTGTTTCGTTCCATACAAACTCCGATACAGATATTCCGAAGTCCGGACGGATCAGTTACCGATAAACGTTGACGGATAGATTGTGCTATATTGGCAGAGTAACGTTCCAGCATTTGATAAGAGACGGTACCGTCTTTTGCTACGACCGCCGGTTTGTCACCCCAGGTAGAGAGTGATCGAGAAAGATTTTTTTGAATGTTTGTTTTCATTATTAGTTTGATTTAGAAATTATACAATATACTGGCGGAAATCCACCTTCCTTTCTGGCGGATAGGAACAGTCGCTCCTCCGCATTCATATCGGTTATTGAAAAGATTCTCAATGCCCAGACTGCCTTCTATCCTTTTATACTTATATCTGGTAGTGAAAGAAAAGACAGCATAACCGGGCAAACGGACTGTGTAATTCGTCGCATCTCCATTGAGTCCATCTTCCAATACACTTACCTGAGTGTAGCAGTGGCTACTGCAATTCAATTTTAAATGGGCAGACCAGCTCTGTACTTTCTTTTTAAGTAAAAAGTAGTTTGCTACAAGATTCATAGAAAAGCCGGGTACGTTATTCACAGATCCATCGGTAACAAAAAAATTGGTATAATTCAATACTTTCTGAAAACACAGGTTTCCATCCAGGCTCAGTCGGTCTGCCTTATAACGGGCAACGACCTCGACACCTCCCATATCCAGAGAACCGGCATTTTCATAAACACGTGTTTCCGGCTGTGTGAACAGGAAATGGGACGCCCGATTATAAAATAAATTACACTCCACATCTATATGTGAAGGTGAATGATGATAAGCACAAGTCACCTGATATGAACTTAGATATTCAGCTTGCAGATTTTCGCCACCCGAATAGGTATCCATTTCATTGTTTCTGTAATAATAGGGCGCATCGACAAATGCTCTGGAATAACTGGCTTTGATATTTAATCCGTTCCTGAGATAAATCAGTGACAGACGGGGAGAAAAAGCCTGTAATGTCCGCTTATTACTTCGCCGTTTATAGTCATACCTGATGCCGGCATTGACAATCCAATTTTGATGCAGGTTGTGTTTAATCTGAAGAAAGGCATCCGTGTTCATCTCGTGTCCCGTGTAAAGTCGTTTTTCGATCCACGTCCTGACGATCTCTTTAAAATTCATACCTTCCAAATACTCGGAATCATAAAGCGTATACCGATTCCATTCCACACCGCCAAGCATATTGCCTTTCCCCAGCTTCCCCCAATCATAGGCATAGTTTACACGCCCATTAAAGCCTACGTTAAAATCCATCCAGCGGATATATTGAAACACTCCGCGAGTCGGATAAATAGGTTGATAATCATAGTTAGGAAAAATAGGATAGTCTTGTAAAGTATCTCCTGCGGTTTCATAATGTACGTTTTTATTCCAATCGGTATAAAATGCGGCACTGAAAGTGATCCGCTGCCACGTGCGGCTATAAACAGTCTGTTCTCTTGCCGACCATCTGGAATATCCCGGGCCGGAACCGTCAAAAGTACGAAACCGCTCATAAGAATATGGAGAAGAAAAGAGCCACATGCTATAAGGTTGCCTTTTCTTCGCGTAATTCATACTGAAACTAAAAAGCAAATTTCCACGTTGCAATTTAATTCCTCCATCCATGGCAGGAAATCCCGAATAATTGTCCAGACGGATGAATCCGTCCCTAGGGTAAAGAGCATATTGTTTTTCGGCCGGGACAAAAACCGATTCTCCCGTTGCACGGTACAAGGAGAACCATGCCATAAAGTCCATGTTCATGTCGTGCTTTCCCAATAGCAGGTCAGCAGCCAACTGGCCCCGATTACCGGCACTGACAGATACGGAACCATTACGAACATCCACCCCGTCTTTAGTAACTATATTAATCACGGCTGTCAAAGCCACACTACCATAAAGCGAAGAAGCCGGTCCGCGCAGCACCTCTATTTGTTTGACTTTTGCCAGACTAATACCATAATCCGGCGAAACAGCATTAGTAATATAACTGTTCAGACGTTGTCCATCCTGCATAATCAATATGTTCTCCTGTTCGGGAGAATATACCCCGCGCATAGCCAGATTCATCTCTTCATTGGAAGACAAACCGGATATACCGGGCACATAAGCTATCAGTACATCCCGCAGGCACCGGGCATGGATAGCCCGTATCATCTCCTCCGTAATTAAAGTAACAGGCACCGGAGCTTCTTCCGGGGTCTCTACCTGTTGTGAGGCTGTGACCAGAGTTACTTTAGTCTCCCTGTGTTTCCTTACCATATCCGCAAAGCGTTCCGGATCTTGAAGCGAGATATAATAATAAGGTTCGTCTTTCAATAACAGCGAAACATACTTTTCCGCTTCCGGGAAGCGGTCTAAAGCTAAACAGCATAATGCAGCCAAACGGCACGCCTCGGTATGCATCGTACCTTGAAAAGACGACAGATTCTCCTCCAAGATACGACAAGCTTCATCGATATCTCCGCTCTTATAAAATGTTTCCGCCTTTACAAACGAATTACGGATGTTATCCGCCGGCTGAGCTGACAGTTGCACAACCCCAAAGCAGCAAAGGATATATAGCAGACAAGGTTTCATGCGATAGGAATGATAAACCGGAAACAAGTATATTCATGCAGGACCGAATCAAACAATACTTTTCCATGGTGTTTGTTTTCTATAATATCACGAACGATTGCCATACCAAGGCCTGTCCCCTGCCCCACCGGTTTTGTTGTGAAAAAAGAGTCAAATAGTTTTCGTTTGACCTCCGGACTCATGCCCTCTCCGTTATCACGAATAGAAAGTACAATTCTTTTATCCAACTTTTCTAAGGTCACCATTATCTCGGGGGAATATCCTTCGGGAGCATTCTGCCATTTTTTCCATACTGCATAGCAGGCATTATTCATCACATTCAAGACTGCCCGACTGAAATCCTGCGGGATCAGCCGGATCGAGGGGATATCTTTAGCATAATCTTCACGGATAGCAATATTGAAATTCTTATAATTGGCCCGCATGGCATGATAAGCCAGCCACACATATTCTTTAGTCAATTTTTGTATTTGTGTAGGCATGAATTCGTCTTCTTTCCCCCTAGAGTAAAGCAAAATACCACGGATAATGCTGATAGCCCGATCACCATGCTCTTTGATTTTGTCCACATTCTCTCTCAGCCCGGAAAGTATATCTTTGATATCTTCCAGTTCCGCTTCCGGAATACGAGCTTTTGCTTCATCCACCCTATCGGCCAGGTCGGCCAACAATTGACCGGACAGTTTACTGAAATTGATGACAAAATTCAAAGGATTCTGTATCTCGTGTGCAATGCCTGCACTCAACAAACCCAATGATCCCAGCTTTTCCTGCTCTTTGAGCCGTGCTTCCAACTCTTCAATTCGTTTCTCTTGTGAAATGTTTTTTTCCATAATCAATCTGTTCTATGTTTATTTATACTGACTTTTCCTCCCACAATGGCAGAGTGATAGTGAATTCTGTCAATTCATCTTTTTCAGAACGTACTGCTATCTGCCCATGGTGATTTAATATGATTTCCTTACTCAGATACAAACCGATACCTGCTGCCTCTCCGGTTGTTTTGGTAGTAAAGAACGGATCGAAGATTTTATCCAGAATACTCTGCTCGATCCCCACTCCATTGTCATATAGGCGAATGACTGCCTGTCCGTCCTTACTTTCCAATGCCAGGCCAATCTCTGCCGGATAGGCTTTCTTACCGTATTTTTTGGCTATGGCATACATACCATTGTTAAGAAGACTCATAATGGTTTTTCCCAGTTGTTCGGCATTCCCGTCAATAAACAACGGATTATCGGGCAAGGAAGTACGAACCGCAATGTGCATAGCCGTAATCTCCTTCTGATAATAACTGCTCAATAGCTCCATGTCTTTCCGGCATAAACCGATTAATTCTGTTTTTTCCAGTTGCCTGTTACGGTCTCTCAGGATTTCTTCCATGGCCTTCAGTACACGAGTGGTGTTACTTCCATGTTCCTCAATCTTTTCCAGATTATCTCTCATCATGTTGATGACATCTACCGAATCCAAGTAGGTATCTTCATCCAAAAGTTCTTTTACACTCTCCAGATTCTGATATAGGTCCTTCAGTAATCCTGAGGTCAGGTGGGAAAAATTATTAATGTAATTCAACGGATTCAGAATACGGTCAATCAACCCTTGAGTCAGTTTACCTACAGTAGCCATTTTTTCTTGTCGAACCAATTCATCTTGTGCCTGGCCCAGCTCCTTCAATGCTTTTTCCAATTTTAAGGACTTTTCCTCAATTTCATTTTTTTGTTGTACCAACTGTTTGGTACGTTGGCCGACAAGGGCCTCTAACCTCTCCTTCTCTTTCAGCAAACTGCGCATTCTCCATTTAAACAATAAGAACAACAGCATTCCAAAAGCAACGGTATATAGGATCAGACAATACCATTGCAAATAAAAAGGAGGCAATAACGAAAAGCGGAATTGTTTCATTTCACTCTCTGTGCCGTAAATATCACGGGCCCGGACACAAAACGTATACGTACCCGACGAAAGATTGGCATACTCTTTCACAGTCCCGGAATCCCACGAACTCCATTCCGGATCATAACCGACCAGGCGATATCTATACTCATTGGAACCGGTGAAACAGGGCGCATCGGTAGCAAATGAAAAACGAATGGAACGTACATCATTCCCCAAACGAGGTACTGTACTATTTATCTGCCAGTCCGCTCCCCCGGACTCTTCCGGCAAATCTCCTCCCCAATAGACAGAATCACGGTTCAGATAAATTTCACGAAGATAGATGCGGGGAGCAACCGGAGTAAATGTCCGGGCCTTTTCAAGGTCCATCCGAATTAAGCCAAAATCACCGCCGAACCATGCCGCCCTGTCTTCTTCAATATAAATCACCCTCACGACATAATTCCGAATGGCATACAGGCATTGGTTGAATTTCTCCGTATCAATTTGCGAATGATGTACCTGTACCTCTTTTCCTTTCAGATTTGTCTGCCAATGACAGCCATCGTTGTCCGTATACTCGGTCATTACTTCTTCACTCTCTCTGTCTTGAAGTACAAAAGAGCTTTCGCCCTCTTCCCGCAAATAGATTTCTCCGTACAACGTTTTAGCCCATACAGAACGATCTTTCTTCACTTCCAGACGAACGACTTTTTCGACATCGGAAATTTTCTTTATCCGTTCCTCATCTGCCGAATATTGATAAATCCCATCCATAGTGCCCATCAGAAGGTTTGTATGCCCAATGAATGTCAATGAATAAGCTGCCATATCTGTGAGTTTTTCCGAATGATTATAATCCCGGATCACATACACACCATCGCCGGACGCTGCATATAATTCTCCTTGTGGAGAAAGACACAGTTGCCAACATGCTTGCGAAATTCCCTGAACAGGAACAAAAGTGTTTTGCTTCAATACGTATAATCCCTGTAAGGTCCCGGTATATATCATTCCTTTGTAAGAGACAGCCGATATTACCTCTCCCTTCAGACCTTCACCAGAGGTATAACGGCTGAACAAAGAGGGAATAAAAACATGAAACACACCGTTATCCGTAGCTCCCCAGAGATTGCCACGCCCATCGGCCGCAATACCCGAAACAGCGTTACTGCATAAGCCATTTCTCTCAGTTACGGAAAACCGTTCTTTTTTCCCACTGTCATCCATTATTAATCCATGGGCAGAGTTTATCGAGATTGTTTCTCCTCCGGGTAGAGAAAACGCCCGATTCATTGAGACTGAGGATTGATTTCTCCACTTTTCCTGCAATTGGGCCGGAAGTACCTGAACCAGTGTCAAAATGGAATCTGACTGAACCGTATAATATCTTCCTGATGTAGCTTTCAGATAAATGCGTTTATCTATTTCTGCCATATCTTCCAATTCGCCCAAAGAGTCTGTGTCCAGATCGGAAAGAAGGGTTCTCAACGTAATACATCCGCGTCCATCACGCTCTATCCGTCCGAACACGTTATATCCTCCCACCCATATCCTACCTTCCGAATCACGAAACAAACGGGTGACACGGGAAAAACCCGGTGTATAAATAGTTTCCCAACGGTTATAGTCATAATGAAGGATACCTTCGAAATTAGCAAAATAGACATTTCCACAACTGTCGCAAACGACATCGAAATTACGATTGTGCGCCTGATAAACCGAAGCCGGATAGTTTACAAAAAACGGGATACCTTCTTGTGAATTTGCATATACCGAGCAAAGACACATTATCAAAAAGACTATCTTTTTCATGGCTGATACGTTTTTAGGTAATAGGATTCAAATGGAATTTGCTTACCGATATAATACTCCCATTCTTCTCGAGTAAAATCACGCTGTAACCCCTGACGGACAACAGTAGCCATGTGATCGGGTGAAACAGGCACCCGATACAACCGCCCCTGTTCGTCTCCTATAAAGACAGATGTACCGTCCGGATGAAAGCAAAAAGTATGGATCCAACCGGGACTTGTCACAATAACGGCCGACTCGGTCTTTCCTTTACGAAGATCCCACAGACGCAGCGTACAATCGTAACTACTCGAAAACAGTTTGTTCCCTTTCCGGGAAATAGCAGTAACCGCAGCCTGATGCCCTATCAACTTCTGCCGGATATTTCCATTCTTATCACAAATCAGGATGACTCCTTCACGATAGCCAATGGCATATCTTTCATTGGTAAGAGGACAGAATGCAGTAACCACACTATTCTCGGGCAAGCTGTCTATAAATCTGAGAAATGTACCATCCGACGAAAGTAAAGCTACTGTCCCATTCTTAAAAAAAACATAGAGATAGCCTTCCATTTGACCGACACAAGTTATCGAATGTTCCGGCTGAAAATAAGGTTGTATCTCATGGTTGATACAGTCAAAAGAATAAATACCGGTTGTGGAAACTGCCAATACCAAGTTAGAGGCAATCGAAATCAATTGCCGATATTCTCCTTTAGGCAAAAAGCGGGTAACGATACCGGCAGAATCCGTGGAGATAAGCTGCCCGCAGTATGACAAGGCATACATCTGTGAATCGGACCGCAACAGCACATCCCGAAAATCATAACAGGGATCATTCAACAGTAATTCGGAGGTATAGGTCTGCCCATTTTCCGATTTCCAACGTATCATCTCACCGTACTTGCCGACAGTGACCAATCCCGGCAGAGGATTCCGACCGGCTCTTGCTTTTTCCTCGCCTCCGGATAACAGTTTGATCCCGGTAACAGCTCCTTTATGCCCGAACCAAAGCTGATCTTGCCTGCAAGACAAAGACAATGCATTGAAAACAGCCGGATGATATACATCGCCATCATATCGCTTGGTAAACCACCAGGCGGTATATGCCAACAGAGAAGCTAATTCCATGTTGCCCGACCGATATTGAGTAACAGAGAGTGTCCCCAATGAACGTCCCAAAGCCAGAAAAGCCAATGTATCGGCAACCCTCTTCGACTGTTCGGCCTGTAGTTGCCGTTCCATCGCCAGATTCTTTTGTTCATCTGCCATCCGATACGCTTTCTCAGCCTCCAATTGTGCAGCAAGCGCTCTTTCCCGTGCCAACTCTGCCTGCTGTTGCATTCGGTTGGCCTTTTGAGTTTGCGCAACGGCTTCCTGTCTTCTCTTTTCGGAAATATCCTTTTGTTGATAAGCAATCTCCTCCATTTGTTGACTGACCCGTTGTATAAGAACCGATTTCTTTTCTTTATCCCGGAATTCCTCCAGAGACAGAGCAAGACGCTCCCTGTCCGATGCCGAATGACGATATGCCCGGTATAGGACCAGACATACTGTCAAAAGTATACAAGGAACGGCAATGATCCAACGGATTATATTTTCGTTTAACTTGATCATGATACAGGTTCATCAGTGGGTTGCAGATATTTCTTTTTAATGGTCAACCGATTCTCCTTATTCACGTACGTATACGCTACGTCATCCATCATTTCACGTACCAGGAAAATGCCCAATCCTCCTATTTCACGTTGTTCTAACGGTAATGAAATATCAGGATCGGCTTTATCCAAAGGATTGAATGGAATACCACCATCTATAAACTCCAAAGTAATCTCTCCGTCTTCATCCCATAAGCACAGAGTCAGATAACCTTCTGCCTGCTGCGGATAAGCGTAATTGAGAATATTGACAATGATCTCCTCACTGACCAAACGGATGGCATAAGACAGGGAAGGATGTGAAGCAACTTCACGACTATGCATCAGCATACTAAGAATTTCATCTAACCTCCCATCGACAGGGCGAAACTGAAGTAACGTCATTGCTCAGGTAATTTTTAGGGTTGTGATAATTCATCGAGAGTCTGATAAAAACGAAAGAATTTATCGAATCCGGTCATGTGCATCACGTCTTTAACCTCTTGTGACACACCGACAAGGCAAACATCTCTACTTTTAGCTTTCGCCAGCTTAAAGGCATAAAGCATGACTCTCAATCCGGCACTGGATACATAAGAACAGCCGCTGAGATTTAATGCAACAGAATGTCCTTGCTCGATAAGAGCTACAATTTTTGCTTGTTCGTCACCGCTTGTATTTGAATCCAAGACGGAACCTACAAAATGAATTTCATACTTTTCCATCGTTCTTTTATTTTAATATTATTTGATTCGTTGAAGAGAAAGCAGGGTTATGTCATCGGACTGAGGATAGTCTCCGGAGAAAGTCTTAACAGACTGCAATACACTCGTAACAACCTCTTTTGCGGAACTACTTTCGTGCATAGACGCCAATATATCCTGTAAGTTACTTTCCGAGAATTGTTCCCGCTTGTCGTTAAAAGCCTCTGTGACACCATCCGTATACAGAAGTAAAGTGTCACCGATGCCGAACGTCAATGTATTACTCTCAAATTCAATATCATCGAACACGCCTACCACAAAATTAGAAGCGACAGGCAAGCATTCAACAGTCCGTCCGCCGCGAAGGAGATAAGGGGGATTATGCCCGGCATTGGTATAGTCCATCATGCCGGTTTTATAATGATAAATCCCATAAAAGACCGTAACAAACATAGAGTCCAGGCTCTCTTTACACAGTAACTTATTGGCATAAGTAAGGCATTCTGCCGACGAAACACCCCGAAGAGCAGTTGCACGGAGCAGGGTCCGACTAACCGCCATGAACAAGGATGCCGGCACCCCTTTCCCGGATACGTCAGCAATCACCAGCCCGATACGTTCATCGTCAATCTGGAAGAAATCATAAAAATCGCCACCTACATCTTTTGCCGGAGTCATGGAAGCATAAATATCAACCACTTCCGTCAGTTCCGGAAAAGGAGGAAAGGAACGGGGAAGAATCGTTTGCTGGATTTCTCCCGCAATGGCCAGGTCATTTTTGATAGATTCCAGTTGGTTGTGCTCCTGCTGTGACTCACGGATATAGCGAACCTGTTCGATCGCCTTTTCAATAGTCCGCGACAGATCATCCAAATCGATCGGTTTGGTTGCAAAATCAAACGCTCCCTTGTTCATAGCAGAACGTATGTTATCCATGTCTCCATAAGCAGAGACCATTATACACTTCATTGCCGGATTTTTCAGTTCATTGACCTTAGCCAATAGGGTCAACCCATCCATCTCCGGCATATTAATATCACTCAGGATGATATCGAAATCGGGAGTTTCCAGAAGTTTCTGTAAAGCTTCCAACCCGTTATGGGCAAAAGCGAACTCGTATTCACCTTTTCGTATTTGTCGCCTGAAGTACTGGGTAAGTAATACTTCTAAATCGAGTTCATCATCTACACTCAATATTTTTACTGCCATATCTATTGTTATTTATGAATTTCAACCGTTTGTTCTGACGTTTATGATGGCAAAAATAGAGCGTGACCGACCCGGTTACAATTTTATATTTTAAACAGGAAGAATGTTTTTCCGAATGGACGATATTGTCTTATAAGCATACAGGTATATTGCTTTCGTGCCTTAGAAGACAGCACCTGAAAGATTGATTTACACTCCTGAAAGAAACTATTCCGTATTCAGAAATTATATTTTTAAGATGGAACTTTTCTTCTCACTTTTGTCACCGTAAGCTTACAAAGAATAAATAGAAACGGCGGATTCCGAAAAGCCGAAGAAAGAGTAGGAACTTTTTACGAATTACTATTATGCTTATTATTTTAAAACAAGATGATAGTTGTCAAGTTGCACAAACGACATGTACAACAAACTCTTTAGAAATCCGATACAAAGATTATAGTGTACTGAAAAAAACTCTGGATTTGAACACAAAATCTATTAATAGCAATAGCTGTATAGAGTTAATTATTTACGGAACACACGGAAATGAAAAGGAAATTTGCAAACTAACCAAACCAGACATAAAAGATCTGAGCTATTTCTTCAAAGGAAAAGTTTGTAGATTAGTTCTTGATGCTTGCCATAGCGCCTGCCATATTCCACATTTCAAAGAGATGTTAACAGATGATGGAATCATATTATGTCATGTAGGTATCTGCCAAGTAAACAGCATCGAAACTAAAACAGGTAAAGACACCTATGAACGGTGGATAAATGGCAATAAGGAAGGATTAAAAGTATGGTCGGATGGAATCGTTCCAGCTATCTATACTCAAAAGAATAACACTTTAACTTACTACGAATGTAGCAAATTCGAAGTAGATATTAATCACCCTTTTACCGAAACTGAATTTAAGACTTATTGTCTGAATTTAAAATCAAAAGGAATTAAAATGGTAATTAAAAATCATTCTGATTTCGATAAAATCTAACTATCTTATATAAATCATATAACAATTAATATATCATGTGGGAATTAGAAAAAGCAGGCGGTAAGTTTGATAACTTTAACAGTAAGCAACAAAAAGCAATTCATGAATTAATAGATGGTTTAACAGAGATTCCAACTAAACCTAATAAAGACCAATATCGTGTCGACAATCAAAGTCAATACACTAAAATCGTAGGACGTACATATTATAATGGAGAATATGCGCTATATGCAATACAAAAGGGAAAAACAATGTATGCATCAATTGCATGTCCAGCTATTGGTCCGGACATATCCATTGATAATATTAAAGAAGGATTTAAATTAAGTTTAAAAGAAGGGAAAAGAGCCGTATGGACAAAAGTAAAGTAAATTTCTCAAAACCGATGCTGATTCAATCAGTAGCTTTCAAAGATGTATTCCTTCGCATGGATGGGAAGGGAATTAGCACAACCTGTGGTGCCGGTGCAGGTAAAGTAAACTGTCAGAGAAGCATGGCTCCCACCGGAGCCTTTAAAGTACAAAAACAGACCGATGGTACATTTACTATCGAATCTTCAAAGTATCCCGGAGTATTTCTCCGTATGGACGGAAATGGCATTCACGCATTCGCAGGATCGGGTAGCGGTCGTGTAAACTGTCAGTTCGGAGCAAGTGCCTGGGAACGTTTCAAGTTACACGAACAAAGTGATGGTTCATATACAATCGAATCAGCAGCTTTTCCGAATGTATTTCTCCGCATGGACGGAAATAATCCATCCCGTAAAGAAGAAGATTTCGGAACGGTTAACTGCCAATATGGAGCAGGAGCCTACGAAAAGTTTTATCTGCAAAATATGCCTGAAATAAAAAATGTAAAGGACATGTTTAATAAGATTACGAAGTAACGAAAAGCATGAATACATAAAAAAATCCGAAGCTATAGTTGAATCTATAGTTTCGGATTATATAAATAAGATCAGGATATTCCTATACGATCAGTCTTTCTTATCCAACGCCTCAAAACAAGAGTTTTTGCTCACAAACTCAGGGACAATATCTTTCATGGCAGCCACGATCTTCATCTGATCATAGGTATAGCTTACATCAATTAATTTCTGGATTCTCTCTTTCACTTCGTCATAATCATACTCACGCACAGTGGCAATCATAATCTTTTCGTGATAAGTAGGTTTGGTCAGCTCCTTCACATTGAGCAACTCTTCGTACAGTTTCTCACCATGACGCAAACCGGTAAACTCAATTTTCACATCCGTACGTCCCGAAAGACTGATCATCCGTTTTGCCAGATCGACAATCTTAACCGGTTTACCCATATCGAAGATGTAGATTTCCCCACCATTACCCATACTTCCTGCTTCCAGTACCAGACGACAAGCCTCCGGAATGGTCATGAAATAACGGATTATTTCGGGATGGGTCACTGTGACAGGTCCTCCACGCTGAATCTGATCGCGGAAACGGGGAATAACCGAACCGTTAGATCCTAATACATTACCGAAACGAGTGGTGATGAACTGTACCGAACGTGTGCCTTCCTTCTGTAATTTCTTGGCTAAGGACTGTACATAGATTTCACAAATACGCTTTGAACAACCCATAACATTTGTCGGATTAACGGCTTTATCCGTAGAAATCATTACGAATTTCTCTGAACCGAATTTAACAGCCAGATCGGCAAGCGTACGTGTACCCGATACATTAATCTGAATAGACTCCGAAACATTGTCTTCCATCATCGGCACATGCTTATAGGCAGCTGCATGGAATATATACTGAGGTTTGTATTCACGGAAAATGGCTTCCATACGAGTTGCGTTCGAAATATCAGCTACAATCGTTTCAGCATCAATGTCACGCCAACGATCCTGCAATTCCAGACGAATGTCATGCAACGGAGTTTCAGCCTGATCAATCAGGATCAACTTATATGGATTGAAAGAAGCGACCTGTCGCATAATTTCGCTACCAATAGAACCGGCGGCTCCTGTAATCATTACACGTTTACCTTCCAGGTGAGAAGCTATCTTATGGATGTCCACCTCAATCGGTTCGCGTTGCAAAAGGTCCTCAATCTGTATTTCCTTCAACTGAGTTTTATTCAGTGCCTGCCCACCCCATTCACTCAAAGGGGGAGCAGTAAGCAACTTCACGTTATTGGAAAGCAGAGTATCAATCATATCTGATTTCTTCAGCTTTTCCATCTTAGCCGGAGAAACAATGATGGTATGCACATCACGGTCATTCATGTTTTCAATCAATGCTTCATCATTCGGGAAAACTTTCGCCCCCATCATCACCTTACCAATCAGTTCGGGTTCATCGGCAATGAAACCACGAAGACGATAATGATTACGCAAATTGACACGCAGGGATTTGGCGATGTTTACTCCGGCTTCTTTAGCACCATAAATAAAGACGTTGGTCGTGTGGCTACCGTCAAAATTGAGTACCTCGAAGAACATTTTGACCACAATACGCGAACAGGCCATCATAGCAAAATTGATCACATATGCCATAAACAGTACACTGATGGCACCAATCCGAATGCCCAGGTAAGCATCCAGCAGAAGACTCAGAATCATCAATACCCCATAGGAGACCGTAAGCGACACAAATATGCGCATAATGTCTACAAACGAAGAAAAGCGAAGCACATTTGAATAGGTACGGAATACCCGGAAGAAGATTAAGTTAGCCACTACCGTCCAAAGAATGGTCTTATCTATTGTCGACGAATCCAAGAAAATGCTGCGAAAATCGTAACGAAGCGAGTAAGCGAGCAAGCAGGATGCGACGATAATAAATATATCAATCAATAGAATAGTCCAAATGGGCAGTACCTTCGCAGAAAGATACCGATGAAAAAAATTCTGTTTCATTTGTTTTACAGTTTTTGTTTTAGGCGGTGCAAAGATACACTATTTTCACTAACACGTGCGTTTTTATTTGACAAAATAAAGTTTTTAACACAATAAAAGTAGAATAACAGTGCAAAAAGGGGGTGGAATCCTTCTCTTCCACCCCCTTCAAGATATAGATATCACATCAGGTTACTTGCCAATTCGCTCAATTCACTACGTTCGCCTTTCACCAAGTTGACATGCGCAAAGAGGTTCTGATCTTTCATGCGATCGATCATGTACACCAAGCCATTGGACTGACTATCCAGATAAGGTTGGTCGATCTGCTGAATATCTCCGGTAAATACCATCTTGGTACCTTCTCCGGCACGGGTGATAATGGTTTTAATCTCGTGTGGAGTCAAATTTTGTGCTTCATCGATGATACAATAGGTCTCGCTCAGGCTTCGTCCGCGAATGAATGCCAATGCCTCGATAACCAGTTGCTCATTCTTCTGCATATCTTCCAGCCGCTTCACTTCGGTAGAGTTAGAAGCAAATTGGCGTTTGATCACATTCAGGTTGTCGAACAGAGGTTGCATATAAGGAGCTACCTTTTCTGTTGCATCTCCCGGAAGGAATCCTAAATCTTTATTGGAAAGAGCCACGATAGGACGGGCCAACAGGATCTGCTTGTATTCCGTGAGTTTACCCAAGGCTGCCGCCAGTGCAAGCAAGGTTTTACCTGTTCCGGCTTTACCTGTCAAGGCCACCAGCTTGATATCCGGATCGTTCAGAATTTCGAAAGCAAAACTCTGTTCCGCATTGCGAGGTTCGATACCGTAATTCTTGGTTTTATTCACCCGGCAGACCGTATGTGTAAAAGGATTGTAGCGGGCAAGCACACTGCTGCGATCGCTCTTCAGAATAAAACATTCGTTGGGACGGATGATGTCTTTAAAGTCAAATTCACTGATATCCAACCCCTCTCTGGACGAATAAATACGGTCGATCAGATCCGGTTCTATATTTTCGAACACCTCGTTCGACTTTTCAAAAATATCGACATTCACCACCTTATCGGTTATGTAGTCCTCACAAAGTATACCGATGGAACGGGCTTTCATCCTAAGGTTGACATCCTTGGTCACCAGAATATTTTTCATCTTCGGATATTTCCGGGCCAAATATTCGGCTACCGCCAATATCTGATGATCCGGTTTACGGGCCGGAAACGATTCATGTACCTTGGGAGCCTCCGAATCGCCAGTGACAATAAACAACTTACCCAACCCCTCACCTAAAGGAGCACCATGGGTAAACAGACTGTCGTCGGTTATCAAATCGAGTTCGCGTACAAACTCACGTGCATTGTAATTGATTTGTTCATTTCCCTTCTTGAACTTATCCAATTCTTCCAAAACAACAATCGGAAGATAAATATCATTCTCCTGAAAATTCTTCAGGCAATTGTAGTCGTGAAGAATAACATTCGTGTCGAGCACAAAATTTTTCTTTGTTCCCATGATTCTTAGATTTAAATGTTGATATTTGCAATCAAAAAGCCAATTGACCACCACTGTGATGAATTGTTGCAACTAAGATAACAAATAAAAAGGCAAACAAAGGAAGTTGCCCGTTAAATATTATAAAACATGAATTATCAGGAGACTTTAGACTACCTATACAACAGTGTTCCCATGTTTCAGCAGGTAGGAAGCAGCGCGTACAAAGAGGGACTGGAAAACACCTATGCATTAGATGAATATTTGGGACATCCCCACACAGCATTTCAAAGCATTCACATTGCAGGGACCAACGGAAAAGGTTCCTGCTCACATACATTGGCTGCCATTCTGCAATCGGCCGGATATAAGGTCGGGCTCTACACTTCGCCCCATTTAGTAGATTTCCGAGAGCGTATCCGCATCAATGGCGAGCCCATCCCGCAAGAATACGTCATCCGCTTTGTGGAAGACCATCGTCTGTTTTTTGAACCTCTGCATCCTTCATTCTTTGAATTGACCACCGCAATGGCATTCCGATACTTTGCCGATCAACATATAGACGTAGCTGTCATTGAAGTCGGATTGGGAGGGCGACTGGACTGTACCAACATCATCCGTCCGGACTTAAGCATCATCACCAACATCAGTTTCGATCACATGCAGTTTTTAGGTAATACGCTGGCCCAAATAGCAACAGAGAAAGCGGGTATCATCAAAAGGGGCATACCGGTCGTTGTCGGTGAGACGACAGAAGAGACCAAGCCTGTATTTTATCGGAAAGCACAAGAGATGGAGGCACCTGTCACCTTTGCAGAAGAAGAACAACGACTAAAAGGAGCAACTAAATTCAAAACTCGCGCGGATCGAAAACCGGGACAGTATACAGATCATCAGCCGAATACCACAGCAGAAAAAGATACAGAGTATATTACCGGCTGGATCTACGAAAATGATGCATATCCCGGGTTGGAAGGAGTATTGGGAGGCTCGTACCAACTAAAAAATACAAATACACTACTGTCGGCTCTCCCTGTTCTGAAAAGCCTGGGTTATAAGATAGAAGATCATGACGTGAGAAACGGATTCCTGCAAGTAGATAAAATGACCGGTTTGCAAGGACGCTGGCAAAAATTGAGTGACTCTCCCACTGTCATTTGCGATACGGGACACAATGTAGCAGGGATTTCTTATATCGTGGAGCAACTGAAACAAATGAAATACAATCGCCTGCACATGGTCATCGGCATGGTGAACGACAAAGACGTAAGTGGAGTATTGTCCATACTTCCTGAAAACGCAGTGTACTATTTCACAAAAGCGAGCGTCAAAAGAGCATTACCGGAGGCTCAGTTACAACAGATCGGAGCTTCTGCCGGACTGCAAGGAAAGGCTTATCCCGATGTTCAGTCTGCCGTAAAGGCCGCACAAGAAAAAAGCCTCCCGGAAGACCTGATCTTCGTAGGAGGCAGTAGCTTTATTGTAGCCGACTTATTATCGTGCCGCGATGCACTCGATCTCGACTAAGGCATCTTTAGGCAAGGCTTTCACGGCAACAGCCGAACGAGCGGGAAATGCACCGTCAAAATAAGTTGCGTATACTCCGTTCATTCCGGCAAACAGAGACATATCCTGGAGGAAAACAGTTGTTTTTACAATGTCTGCCATTGTCAGACCGGCAGCCTCAAGGATATGTTTTATATTCTCGAGTGACTGGCGGGCTTGCGCCTCCACACCATCAGGCATCACACCCGTAGCCGCATCAATAGGAAGCTGACCAGAGACAAATACCATTCCATTAGCTTCAATAGCTTGACTGTAAGGCCCGATAGCTCCCGGTGCCTTCTCACTGCAAATTACTTTTCTCATCTTATTTAATTCATTAATAATTAATATTTATAGCCAAGTTAGTATCCTGAAGATACTAAAAGCATCCATCAAAAATACTCTTAGGTGAACAAAGATAAGAAAAATATGGAAGAGCTATGCAGTATTTGGCAAACAAACGCATTTATATATATGAATACACAAAAGAACCAGATATAACTTTAACTCAATAAGACCTAAACTTTACAGAACGGAGGAAGTCGCAATGACGCTCTCCATAAAAAGAAAGAGGCTATCGCAATGGCGACAGCCTCTTCTTTTTTAGATTTCGGGGATAGTTTATTTACAATGTTTTTTAATCAGTTCGTCTACATTGGGGTCTCCAAGCTCTTTTGCCTTGGCAAAGCTTGCGCAAGCCGCTTTCTCTTGCTTTAACTGAATCTGGCAGATTCCCAGCAAACGATACCCTTCAGCATATTTCGGATCGATAGCTAATGCGTCTTTCAATACTTTCTCAGCCTCTTCGTAACGGCCTACACGGAGATTTACCACAGCCTGTTCTGCACGATAAGTGAGATCTTCCGGATTAAGTTCGATCGCCTTTGCTATATCATCCAACGCACGCTGGAACTGCTTAGCCTTGAAGGCAGCCTGCTCACGGTAATAATAGAACAGGTCATTGACACTACCTTTCACTGCATTGAAATAGGCATCATAATCTGCCAGAGCCAAACGATACTTCTCTACATTCATATACATCTGGGCACGTTCCAGCAGGTAAGGAGCCAAATCGGAAGTTATAGGTGTCTGGCAACGGGCTATACAACTGTCCAACAAAGCAATTACTTCTTCAGGAGCAGCTTTACTCAACTCCTTCGCTTTGGCAGCGCTGAAGAAAGAGGCAGGAGATGCCAGTTCGGTCTGATTCACTTTGTCATAGCTGGCAAATGCACCTGCATAATCCTGCTTGGCAAAAAGAATATCTCCTTCCAACTGCTGGTAGACGGGTAAACTCTGAATGGCAATCGCACTCCGTACATTCTCCAGAGCCTTATCATACGTCCAGTCTTTATAAACAGTTTCGGGTTTACTCAATTGATAATTGTATATCAGCTTGGCTATGTTATAATAGGTATCGTCTTTCTTCTGTGCAACCTTCAGCGCATGTTCCAGGTCGGCAGCCGCTTTATCCATGTGGTTTTCATCCTTGTCTGCAAAAACATAGTTTCCGGCACGGCGAAGATAACCGTCGGCACTGTTCGGGAAAGTCTTTATAAAATCGTCAAGGGCGATGGCATAAGCCTCAGGTGTGGATTGTGTTGAAGCAATAAAGAGATAGACCAGAGCCTGATCTTCATCTTCGGGCAACCCCTTCTTTATACCGATAGCATTCAAGGCAGGGTCGCTCAGCGCAAGTGCACTGATATTTTGAGACATGGCGAAAGCCGCACCGGCCGCATAGCTGATAGAGGCAGTATCTTGTCCCGAGGACTTCTGTGCCACTCCAAACACTTTACCGTCCGCCGTAGTGACCGGACAACTGACCATTTTATCTTTCAATACCATGTCCAGCGTATAGTAATGATATTTATCACCACCGATATTATCTACCTTTTTCACTTTACCACGGGTCACGTTACCGCCTTTCTGAGTGGAATAAGGCAATAAATAAACTTCAGCACCCACAGCCGGAGCAAGAGCAGCCACTTGTAAAGCCGGTACTTTCTTCACTGTAATGCCCACACGAAACTTAATGATATCATACATATCATTGGCTCCCAGAATACACTCAACAGGCATCTTTTCACCTTCTGAGTTAATGATAACAGCACGCTGGGCACCTTTAAACAGTGAATAGTCAGACAGAGCCACTCCGTCTTCGGTTACAAAGAATCCGTTACCGGTATTCTGAATTTTGTCGTCTTTATCATACGTAACGATGGAAAAAACCGATCGTTTCGCTTTCTCAACCCACTTAGGGGCTTGTGCTACACTCCATTGTGACAGGAGGCAAAGCACAAATGTGAATAGTATGCTCTTTTTCATGTATTTGAATGTTGTTTCTTTTAATTTGTACGTTGTTTCACGCCTTCATAAATCAGGATACCTGCGGCTACAGATACATTGAGTGATTCAATGCTACCCAGCATCGGAATCTTGACCCATTCGTCGCATAGTGCAAGATTATCATAGGAAACACCGGTATCCTCAGCCCCCATAATGATACACATCGGGCCGGTATAATCTGCCTTCGTATAATCATAATCTCCTTTTTCGGTAGCAGCCACAATACGGAAGCCGCTATCTTTGAGATATTGCAAGGTTGTTTTCAGATTCTGTTCACGGCAAACCGGCAAAGTGTGCAATGCACCGGCCGAAGTCTTCATCGCATCCGCATTGACCGTAACGCTTCCTTTTGCAGGAATAATGACGGCATCTACTCCGGCACATTCACAAGTACGGGCTATGGCACCAAAATTACGCACATCCGTAATTCCATCAAGCATGACAAAGAAAGGATTCTTACCTTCTTCGAAAAGGAAAGGCACCAAATCTTCCGTCTTCTGATATGTTACCGAAGAGATGAACGCAACCACCCCCTGATGATTCTTACGGGTGATACGGTTGATACGTTCCACCGGGACACGCTGAACAGGAATCAGCGTACCTTTCAGAGCAGTAAACAGCTCTTTTGACAAGTCACTCTGAATGTCTTTTTTCACCAAAATCTTGTCTATCTCTTTACCAGCCTGAATGGCTTCAATCACGGCACGAACGCCGAAAATCATTTCGCTTTTATCAATCATGTAATTGTCTGCATTTTAGGACATACAACTCGTTATCACTTATTGTACACCACCATATACTTATTTTATTATTTTTCTTTCTTTCAAAGATGGTTCCAGCAACGCCCTCGCATTACTCAGCGCCGCCTCCGTCAGGGTGGCACCACTCAACATGTGAGCCAGTTCCTCTACCCGTTCTTCATCGGTCAAACGACGGATATGACTGTTAGTCTCCGTATCATTATCCCGCTTATACACTTTATAATGGGCACGTCCACGGGCGGCAATCTGCGGCAAATGCGTAATACTGATTACCTGCCGGTTTTGTTCGCCCATCTCTTGCATAATATCCGCCATACGATCTGCTATCTCACCGGATACACCGGTGTCGATCTCGTCGAATACAATTGTGGGAAGTTTCACAGCTCCTGCAATCATAGCCTTAATAGATAACATAACACGAGCTATCTCACCACCCGACGCAACAGAAGACACGCTCTGCAGCGTTCCGTTTTTGTTGGCTGAGAACAAGAAATTAACAGTATCCGCGCCCTGTGGACCCGGTTCTTTTTTCAACCCCATCTCCACTTGAAAGCGGACATTGGGTATTCCCAAAGGAATCAAACGGGCAGCCATCTGTTGCTCCACTTCACGGGCAATCTCTGTACGGGCCTTTGTCAAGACAGCGGCTTGCTTCTTTACCTTATTATATTGTGCATCGCGCCGTTCCGTCAGTTTAACGATCCGGTCGTCATACGAAGTAATGGCAGCAAGTCTTGTTGCATATTGCTCCGAAAGAGCAATCAACTCTTCGACGGTCTGCACACGATGTTTTTGTTCTAAAGAGTAGATCAAGTTCAACCGGTCATTTACTTCCTCCAGTCGTAATGGATTAAATTCAATGCCTTCGCCCTGATCTGATATCTCCTGAGCTATATCTTTCAACTCGATGTAAGTGCTCTCCATCCGTTCGACCAACTCACCGGCAGGTTGATATACTTTCTGCAGACCACTCAAAGCGCCAAGACTTTCTTTCAATACAGGCAGCAGCCCTCCTTCATCTGAAGCAAGAGTTTGCCCCACCCGGTACAGTCCGGCCTTGATGTCTTCGGCGTGTGCCAATGTCTCGGCCTCTTGTTCCAACTCTTCCTGTTCTCCGGCCGTAAGATGCGCCTCCTCCAGTTGTTCCAACTGAAAACGGATATAATCCTCATCCGTCTTACTTTGTTCAGCCAGAACAATCAGTTCATCGAGTTCCTTACAGAGTTTTTTCCAATCCTGATATAAATGATGGTATACATCCAAAGCCTCTTCGTTATGGGAAAGAATATCGAGCACATTAAGCTGGAAGCCCTCCTTATTGAGCAATAGGTTCTGATGTTGAGAGTGTACATCGATCAATTGCTCACCCAGTTCTTTCATTTGTGTGAGCGAAGCAGGTGTATCGTTGATAAATGCCCTACTTTTACCGGATGACTGTACTTCACGACGAAGTATGCATTCGGGCTCATACTCTAACTCGTTCTCTTCAAAAAAGGCTTCCATGTGATAGGCCGATATATCGAATCGTGCCTCGATGACACATTTAGAAGCGCCTTGCCGGATAGCTTTCACATCGGCACGTTGTCCGAGTAAAAGTCCGATTGCGCCCAGAATAATGGATTTTCCGGCACCGGTCTCTCCGGTGATTACAGAAAATCCGGTTTCGAAACGAATATCGAGTTTCTCAATCAGAGCATAATTCTGGATGTATAATGAACGTAACATAAATCACATTTCTTTTATCATTCTATCAATAATATCTCTGGCTACTTCCGTCTTCGATTTTAACGGATAATCGGTTCTGCCCCTGCAACTAAGAATGCTTATCTTATTGGTATCGTAACGGAATCCCGCACCAGCATCATTCAACGAATTCAGCACAATGAAATCAAAGTTCTTCCGGATCAGCTTTCCCTCGGCATTGCGCTGCTCATCATTCGTTTCAAGAGCAAAACCAATTAACTTCTGTCCCGGAGTTTTTATCTTGCCCAATGCAGCAGCAATATCGTGAGTGGGTTTAAGATGCAGCAACAACTCGTCTCCTTCCCGTTTTATCTTCTTGTCAGCAACAGCGTCCGGAGTAAAATCCGCTACCGCTGCACACAGTATTCCGGCATCGACCAAGGGGTATTGCGCCATGGCTGCTTCATACATGTCCTGAGCGGACTCCACATCAATGCGGGTAATATGTGAATGATATGTTTTCTGTTGTACCGGCCCTGCAATCAGTACCACATCGGCTCCGCGACGGGCACACTCCTCAGCCAAGGCAAACCCCATTTTACCGGAAGAATAATTGCCGATGAAGCGCACCGGATCAATCTTTTCATAAGTCGGTCCGGCCGTGATCAGCACTTTTTTCCCCGCCAGTTCGCCCGTTGATGAAAAGAATTCATCAAGTACCCGGATTATATTCTCCGGTTCTTCCATACGGCCTTTTCCTACCAGATGACTGGCCAATTCACCCGAAGCCGGCTCAATGATATGATTGCCATACGAACGAAGCGTATCCAGGTTCTTTTGAGTACTGGGATGGGCAAACATATCCAGGTCCATAGCCGGAGCAACAAAAACCGGCGCTTTAGCAGAAAGATAAGTCGTAATCAACATATTATCGGCTATGCCGTTCGCCATTTTTCCGATGGTAGAAGCCGTGGCAGGGGCTATCAACATAGCATCCGCCCACAATCCCAGGTCTACATGGCTATTCCACGTACCGTCACGTTGAGCAAAGAATTCACTGATGACAGGTTTGCCGGTCAACGCAGAGAGAGTTATCGGAGTGATAAATTCTTTTCCGGCGGGAGTAATTACGACTTGTACCTCAGCTCCCTGTTTGATCAGGCCACGTATGATGTAACAAGCTTTATAGGCAGCTATGCTACCGGTAATACCGAGTATAATTTTCTTTCCGTTCAGCATAATTATTTTCCGGTTAACTCACGCAGACGAATCTTGGTCAACATGGCTTTTGTATTCAACGTGAAATCACTGTTCAGAATCCAACTGTAATATCCCGGATCTTTTTTCAGTACTTCACTCACCGACTGTCCTTTGTATTTACCAAAGTTGAAAACCTCTACCCCATTGTCGTCATATACCATACGTCCTGCAAAATCCACATTCTTGTTATAGCTTGAATAATCGGCCAGGAAAGACATATCATTCTGCAACTCTTCCGGATAACGATCGAGTTGAGCCATCAGTACCTCGTACGTGGCACGGGTATCAGCTTCCGCTGTATGCGCATCTTCCAGATTACGGCCACAATAGAACTTATAAGCAGCCGTAAGGGTACGCTGTTCCATCTTATGGAAAATCACCTGTACATCGACAAATTTGCGCTTACTCATATCGATATCCACACCCGCACGCAGAAATTCTTCTGCCAACACGGGAATATCAAAACGGTTGGAATTGAAACCAGCCAGATCACAACCCTCGATATCATTGGCAATACTCTTTGCCACTTCCTTAAAAGTAGGACAATCGGCTACATCAGCATCATAAATACCGTGAACAGCAGATGATTCGGCAGGGATAGGCATTTCGGGATTGATACGGAGAGTTTTCGACTCTTCATTCCCATTGGGATACACTTTAAGATAACAGATTTCTACGATTCGGTCTGAGTTGATATTTGTCCCGGTCGTTTCCAGATCAAAAAAGACGATAGGATTCTTTAGGTTGAGTTTCATTGTTTATACGGTTTTGTTTTAATTCACTACAAAGGACACTGAGGGCACAGAGTTTCAATTCAAAAAAGAATGATGTCCCTGTGATCTTTGTGTCCTCTGTAATGAATCCGATTTTATTTCTGTTCCGCGATTAATCGTTCAGCATCATCGGCATCAGCAACATCAGCAAGTCTTCATTTTCTTCCTGTTCTACCGGGATAATGACACCGGCCCTTGACGGATCAGCCAATTCGATAACCACTTCGTCCGCCGAAATATTATTCAGGATATCGATCAGGAAAGTAGATTTGAAACCGATGCTCATGGCTGCACCGGCATATTGGCATACCTGTGTTTCCTCTGCAGAGGTAGAGAAGTCAATATCCTGAGCCGAAACCACGATCTGGTTTTCCTGCATGCGGAGTTTTATAAGGCTGCTTGCCTGCGAAGAAAAAATAGATACACGACGCAAGGCACCCATCAGTTGCATACGGTCCACCGTAACTTTATGCGGATTATTTTGCGGAATTACTGAATTATAATTGGGATAGCGTCCCTCTATCAGACGGCATACCATACGATAACTTTCAAGCGTGAAGACAGCGTTGCGTTCGTCAAACTCGATCACTACCATACCCGATTCCTTAGGCAAAAGGTTCTTCAACAGAGTCGCCGGTTTTTTGGGTAAAATAAACGCGGCACGTTCGTTTCCGCGCGCAGCCAATGTTTTACAACGCACCAACTTGTGTCCGTCCGAAGCCACCATCGTAATGTCTTCCGTCGTAATGTCAAAGTAGATACCGTTCATCACCGGACGAAGTTCATCATCAGCCGTAGCAAATACCGAACGGTTAATGCCTCCCAGCAGAATCTGTGCTTCCATCTCTACACGAACTGCATTATCGCCAAGTGTAGCCGATTGTGGGAATTCATCGGCATTCTGTCCCATCAGGCTATATTTACCATTCTGGTACTGTACCGTAATTTCATAAGTATCCGGTTTGATATCGAATGTCAACGGTTGTTCCGGTATCTCCTTCAATGCATCGAGCAATGTTTTTGCAGCTACAGCAAATTTTCCGTTAGAATCACTCTCGTTCACCTCAACCGAGGTTACCATTGTAGTTTCACTATCAGAGACAGTCACAGACAGTGTTCCGTCCTCCAACTGAAAGAGAAAACAATCTAAAATAGGCAGTGCATTTTTTGAGTTTATCACACGGCTAACAGCCTGTAAATGGCTGAAAAGTGCAGTACTTGAAACGATAAATTTCATATAATCTGTGATTTTAAATTTTATATTTTTGCAAAGCACAAAGTTACAAAAAAGATTGAGGCAGCACAATAAAAGAGAAGAAAAAACAGGGGAATATTCGTCGGATATCCCTAAAAAATTGTAACTTCGCCGCACAATTTAAAATTATCGCAATGGAATTTACAGGAAAAATTATCGCTATACTCCAGCCCAGAGGTGGAGTTTCTAAAACCAGCGGCAACGAATGGAAAGCCCAAGAGTATGTAATCGAAAATCATGACCAATACCCTAAGAAAATGTGTTTCGACATTTTCGGAGCAGACAAAATAGAACAATTCAACATCCAAATGGGTGAAGAGTTGACCGTGTCATTCGACATCGATGCACGTCAATGGCAGGATCGCTGGTTCAACAGTATCCGCGCATGGAAAGTAGAACGCGTAGGCGCAGGCGCACCCATGGCTCCGGGAGCTCCGGTTCCTCCTCCGGCACCCTCTTCGGCACCCGAATTTATTGCCGGTGACGCAAAAGACGATCTGCCTTTCTAAGCAAACAAGCTTTGGCAAAAGGCATAAAACCCCGAAAGTTCTTCAAGTTCTTTCGGGGTTTTATACCTTTTATGGGGTCAGGAAACGTCATCAGACTCACCTTTGTAAATCAATACCACATTGGGATATACAATTCCGTCCGTACAAGTAAATTGTGCAGAAAGAATAAAGTGGCGGAAAAACTCCTGATTACGAAAGAAAAATGCAGGTATCAGCCTCACATAATTCTCCGGTTGTGAGAAAGTCTCTCCCAAATCAGCAACCATCATAAAGTTGTACGACGGAGAAAGATTGACCACCGCCTCTTCATATCCGGGAGTATCATCCAGAATTTCTTTTTTATCCAGATGACGGAGATATGCGGTAAGGCTTTCCACATCCGGGGCCAGAACCAGTCTTCCCTCGTAGAAGCAAGCGTAAATGTATAAAGCCGACTCTGTTATCCCGGTCAATTGCGTAAACAACGTATTACGAGGCAGTACATAGAGCGTATAAGCCCTTAAAGGAGTTTTACAGAAAGTAGTACGTGGTTTCGGAGGACCGTCTACCTCCTTCGGAGCAGTGCGAAGCATTCCCTGCAACACACGCTCAGCCTGCTGCCCATCCCTCAATGGAATACTCATCACCGCACAAGGATTTGAAAGAGTATCTGTCGAATGAAACAGACAAGTCACAATCTCACCCCCGGCATTCTCTTTAAGATATGCGAGCAACTCCCCATCCCGATCTCTGATATAGTCGGAATAAGTCGATGTCGTATACTCCTGCCTGGCAGTGAAATCAAGCATAGCCTGCATATCGGTTACCGACCGTTTATTGAAGAAAAAAGTAGAAGCCGGCAGGATATCTCCCGGGAAATCCTCCACCGGTTGTTGTTGGCGCAACACATTCATAAATGTCAGACAAGTATCCGTATCATGGCTGACACCGGAGAAATAAATGGCATCTCCATTCATTTTCATATCAAATTCGGTCCATCCGCCCAACTGTGTACACGAACGAATCCCGTCGGTAGCCTTTCCCATACTCAACGGTTGCATACGGGCATAAATAGTAGCTGCCACACGGGCACGTTTATCCTCGTGTACTTTGGCAAACGAGGCATCGGTCAGCAAAGATTTCTTGGACAAACGGGCATCGATCACTTGCTCAATCAGTTTTTTCTGATAACTCACAACCAGAAAGTCGGAAGTGAAATAACAAGCCAGGAAACTGTCATCCGGCATCGGATAAATACGAATCTCTTCCCCTTTATAGTCAAACAGCTTTGACGGGAAACTACTCGAACAGTATTTACGTATAAACTTTTCCACCAACTCGTAATCGCCGTTTCCCAAGCTGCAATACAACACCTGGTTGCGATCATTGTCGGGTTCATGGAAACTCAACAACACTTTATTCATCTGCTTGCTCAACCCGTGCGGCGTATCTTCCAACAACGTATACAGATGGAGCTTCAGATAAGAAAATAATTTGGAAACATAAAGAAAATGTCGGTCTTTACTGCAACTCAACTCATTGATCCCCTGTATCATTCCGGCAAGATCATCCGTCTCGAGGACTACAGTGGCCGAACCCGGAACAAGCGTGTAGAGATTAAAATCCTTGCGTCCTTCCGCCGCCGACAACCTGAAGAAAGAAAACATGGCAAAGCCTGTACACAGCAGTACAACAGACGAGATTACGGCTATTTTCACTATCGTACGGAGTTTCATGGCATTCGTTGTTTATCGGCTCAGTGCAAAAATAACAATTTCTCCAAATAAAACAAAATATACTTAAAGAAAGAATTATAAAGCATCAATCACTAACATTCTAATTCAAGCCCGTCGAATGCAAAATGCACATGCGGAGGAAGTTGCTTCTCTACATCTGCCTGAAGTCCGATATGGTGACTCATGTGAATCAGCCAGGTTTCCTTCGCTCCGATGCGTTTCACAGCCTCCAATGCTTCAGACAGGCTCTGATGGGTGTTGTGTGGCGCTATGCGCAATGCATTCATCACCAGCACCTCTATTCCTTGCAACTGCTCAAACGATTCATCGGGCATGGTCAGCATATCTGTTATATATCCAAGCTTTCCGATCCGATATCCCAAAATGGGCAGTTTGCCATGCATTACCCTTAAGGGTAACACTTCGGTATGATTAACAAGAAAAGGGCGATTGGGTTCAATCTCACGCAAAGGAATATTCGGAACTCCCGGATAGGAATGTTCCACAAAGCAATAGGGCATCCGGCTGCGCAAACGTTCGGCTGTATAAGTTTCGGCATAGATGGGCACTTCCCCGAAACGGCAGAAAGGGCGAAGATCATCCAACCCTCCCACATGATCATAATGTTCATGCGAAATCAACACAGCATCGATCTTTCCAAACGGAACGCGCAACATCTGTTCCCTAAAATCCGGACCGCAATCCAGCAGTATAGTAGCGTCATCAGTATACACCAATGCTGAGGTGCGAAGACGGCAATCTCTCGGATCTTTTGAAGTACAAACCGCACAAGTACATCCTATTTCGGGCACTCCGGTAGAAGTCCCGCTACCAAGTATTCTTATTTTCATTTCTTTCAATTATCAATCTGTCATTCCTGAGAGCCGACATGCCCTGCAGCCCCATCGTAATCAGATAAAATTCACTTCCGGATGAATGTCTATGCCAAACTTCGCACGGACCGAAGCACGCACGGCATCGGACAATGCGATGACATCCGCTCCTTTTGCGCCTCCGCGATTCACCAGCACCAACGCTTGCTTATCGTGTACCGCCGCAGGGCCTAATGCTTTACCCTTCCAGCCACACTGATCAATCATCCATCCGGCCGGAATCTTCACCCGGTCAGTATCGATCTCGTAAAAAGGCATTTGAGGATATTCTGCCTGTAAGGCTTCGAACTGCTCACGACCCACAATCGGATTCATAAAGAAACTTCCCGCATTCCCCATTACTCGGGGATCAGGCAACTTCTCTTCACGGATAGCGATAATCACCCGGCGCACCACATCCAATGTCACTCCGGGATACTTCTCCAGCTCCCGGCGGATAGTACCGTAATCTAATGTATAATGTTCCCTCTTGCTCAGCCTGAAACTGACATAGGTAACAAAAACGCTCTTATTCTCAGGGCGCTTGAAGATGCTGTCCCGGTAAGAATATCCACACTCCGTTACATCATAAACATGCTCTTTCCCTTCAATGTTCAGGGTTTCCACCCGGACAATCAGATCTTTAACTTCAACCCCGTAGGCCCCGATGTTCTGCACCGCACTGGCTCCCACCTCTCCGGGGATCAGTGAAAGATTCTCCACGCCGTACCAATGCCGTTGCACGCAATAGTCCACGAAGTCGTCCCAGACCACACCTGCCCCCACACGCACAACAATATCGTCATCCGTTTCGGCCACAACCTCTACGCCCCCGATGCGTGAATGCAGGATAGTACCTTCGTAGTCTTTAGTAAACAATAAGTTGCTCCCCCCTCCGATATGCAGATAAGGAGAGGTAACCCGTCCGGACCCGATCAACCCGCGTAATTCATCCACCGAAGCATACTCCAGGAAACAAGCCGCAGACACATCGATACCAAAAGTGTTATGTGATAAAAGAGAGTATTTCTGTTCCATAATCCTATAAAAGCAATCTCTAAATACTTGTATCCTCAAACTTGTACAACTCCCAGCCACTGTCTTTGCGCTGGAAATAGAGGATATTGGAGAACCCGTTGCCAATGCCTTTCAGTGCCAATATTTTATGTGAGGCATTGTCATCATTTTGCTGCCCGTAGTTAATATTCGAAAGTTTATCGGCAGGCAATGCCGGCTTAAAGGCAAACCATTGGTTCAAGTCAAGTGTAGTTTCGAGTATCGAGAAGTCATCATCCGGATCGGTTGTCACAAAGACAAGCGGTTGGCGGATTCGCCGGCTCTGGAAAATACTATCCGTCGCAAAATGACCGAAGAATTCAACAAAGTCCTCGTTCTCGTTTTCCTCAATCGGACGCAGATTGATTGCTTCGAGCATCCACGCCCCTTTAATTCTTTCAAAATAATATTTCTTCACCATTCGTTTTTTCACGAAAATCCATTCCACCTGAACGGATGTGAGTGAAGTGTCTCCTACCAGATCCATATCCTCTTCCCGGTCGAAGAGTAAGGTATAATAACTTTGTTTGGCAAACAAGTCATCATGCTTCCAGTACTTCCTGTCGATTTTCGAAACCCGTTCTCCGTTGTAGTAGGGCAACGGAAACACCACGCGCTGCCTTTGCAGAGCGTCATCAGAAGCAAAGTTGTAGATAAAGTCGTCAAACGATTCGTCAGCCTCAATCGGTTTAGGTTCGTCCGAAGTCTTTTCTCTGTCAATAGAATCGGTTTTGTTCACCATTGCCGAATCTACCAGATGTGTAATAGATGCAAAGGGGTCAGCGTCAGTCTTATTACTGTTGCCGCACGAAGCGAACAACACCAGGACGGTGACTCCCGCCATTATTGTTTTCATTTTAATAATTAGCAATGTGTCGATATCCCCACATGCCAACCGGTTTTCGAAACTCTTTCATACTCCGGTCGGCACATGGGATTTATATCATCACATTATTTTAATTTAGCTCTTAGTTTTTCAAGCATATCCACTGTCATACTTTCCAAATCGTAAGCCGGTTTCCAGCCCCACTCCTCACGGGCGCAAGAATCATCCATACTGTCGGGCCAGCTGTTGGCGATGCGTTGTTTCAGCGGGTCTACCTTATATTCCATCTCAAAGTCAGGAACATGTTTCTTGATAGCAGCATAAATGGTCTCCGGCGCAAAGCTCATAGAAGCGATGTTGAAAGCATTACGGTGCACCAGTTTCGTCGGATCGGCCTCCATCAGCGAGATAGCTGCATTCAGCGCGTCCGGCATATACATCATATCCATCAGTGTTCCTTCCGGAATCGGACAGATAAACTTCTCTCCTTTAACGGCAGAGTAATAGATATCTACCGCATAGTCAGTCGTACCACCTCCCGGAGGAGTTACATTCGAAATGATTCCCGGGAAACGCACGGCACGGGTATCTACGCCATACTTATTAAAATAGTAGTCGCTCAGCAACTCAGTGGTCACCTTGCTGATACCATACATGGTACGCGGACGCTGAATAGTGTCCTGCGGTGTCTGCACATGCGGAGTGCTTTCACCAAACGAACCGATCGAACTCGGAGTGAATACGGCACATTTGTTTTCGCGAGCCACTTCAAGTACATTCCACAAACCGTCGATACCGATTTTCCAAGCCAGCTTCGGCTTCGACTCGGCTACAACAGACAGCAGGGCGGCGAGGTTGTAGATTGTGTCGATATTATACTCTCTCACTACAGAGGCAATCATATCCTGATCTGTTACATCGACTACAGCCGACGGACCTGATTCTTTCAATTCCCCTTTGGGCTCTGCCCCGTGAATATAACCTGCTACTACATGTGTGTTTCCGTAGCGTTTACGTAGTTCCATCGTGAGCTCCGAACCAATCTGTCCGGTCGCTCCAATTACCAAAATATTTTTCATTATCTTTACTAATAAGGTGTATTAAGCTAAATGGTGCGCAAAGTAAGCACTTTTTTTTCATTTTTATACCAAATATATGTTGTTTATTCCAAGAAAAATTGTGTCCTTTGCAAAAGAAACTAAAACCCCAAACACTATGTACGGTAAAATGAAAGAACACCTCAGCAATACGATTGCTGAAATCAAAGAAGCAGGCCTCTACAAAGAGGAACGCTTAATCGAAAGTGCACAACAAGCTGCTATCACCGTTAAAGGCAAAGAAGTGCTGAATTTCTGTGCCAACAACTACCTTGGATTGTCTAACCATCCCCGCCTGATCGAAGGTGCAAAGAAGATGATGGACCGTCGTGGATACGGTATGTCTTCTGTACGTTTCATCTGCGGAACTCAAGATATACATAAGGAGCTGGAAGCCGCAATTTCAGACTATTTCAAGACCGAAGACACAATTTTGTACGCAGCCTGCTTTGACGCTAACGGCGGTGTATTCGAACCGTTGTTCACCAACGAAGATGCCATCATCTCCGACTCGCTGAACCACGCTTCCATCATCGACGGAGTACGTCTTTGCAAGGCAAAGCGCTACCGTTATGCCAATGCAGACATGGCCGACCTGGAACGTTGCCTGCAGGAAGCACAGGCTCAACGTTTCCGCATCATCGTCACCGACGGTGTATTCTCAATGGACGGAAACGTTGCTCCGATGGACAAAATCTGTGACCTGGCCGAAAAATACGATGCCCTGGTGATGGTAGACGAATCTCACTCAGCCGGTGTGGTTGGTGCAACCGGTCATGGAGTAAGCGAACAGTACAACACTTACGGACGTGTAGACATCTACACCGGTACTCTGGGCAAAGCTTTTGGCGGTGCTTTGGGCGGATTCACAACCGGCCGCAAAGAGATCATCGACCTGCTTCGCCAGCGCAGCCGTCCGTACCTGTTCTCCAACTCACTCGCTCCGGGCATTATCGGTGCCAGCCTCGAAGTATTCAAGATGCTGAAAGAAAGCAACGAAATCCATGACAAACTGGTAGACAACGTAAACTACTTCCGCGACAAGATGACTGCAGCCGGATTCGATATCAAGCCGACTCAGAGTGCTATCTGTGCCGTGATGCTTTACGATGCCAAACTGTCACAGATCTATGCAGCCCGCATGCAGGAAGAAGGTATCTACGTAACAGGCTTCTACTATCCGGTAGTTCCGAAAGACCAGGCACGTATCCGTGTACAGATTTCAGCCGGTCACGAAAAAGAACACCTCGATAAATGTATCGCTGCATTCATCAAAGTAGGTAAAGAATTAGGTGTACTGAAGTAAACCAATCTCCCACTTCCATTGTTATTGTATATAAAAAAATACGATAACAATGGAAGAACTTACACTCACGACACCTGCGCTGCTATTTTCAGCCGTTTCACTTATTCTTTTGGCATACACCAACCGCTTTCTCTCGTATGCCCAATTGGTCCGAATTCTTCGTGACCGCTATATGGAAGATCCTTCCGACATCAATGTTGCCCAAATTGAGAATCTGCGCAAACGCCTCAACCTGACCCGTATGATGCAGGTATTCGGCATTGCCAGTCTATTCTTCTGCGTAGTCACCATGTTTCTTATCTACATCGGATTGTTCCTGCTCTCAATCTATATCTTCGGGTTGGCATTGCTACTGCTGATCGCTTCTTTGGGGGTTTCCCTCCGCGAGATACAGATATCCACCCGTGCCCTGGACATCTACCTGAGTACGATGGAAGGCAAGCTGAAGCATTAACAGCCCATGTTCAGGATTCATACCACCCATACACAGAAAGTTCCGTCCTCTCCCCATCGGGATCGGGCGGAACTTTTACAAACAAAACAAACAAGGGGAAGTGTCTGTCACAGATGCCTCCACACTGTAGAATTTATGATTACTCTAAAACGATGTTGAATGTATAGTTATTGTTTCGGCGGAGGGAATAATCATGGATGTCACTTCTGCCCAAGTCAATGGCTTTTGTATATTCGGCCCCTCCTTTCTTTGCTTTGATTTGGAGCCGGGTGCGTTCACCGGAGTCGGTTCCCTCAGTCACATTCTCAGCCATATAATAGTAGCGGTAAAGGGGGGCTGTCCCCAATACTTTGTCGGCACCGATGACAACCTCTTCCGTATAATTCCCGCCTCCTTCCGGTGACAGATATACATCCGAAGGGAACAAATAGCCTTTGGTCTGCGCATTCTGCAACTGGATCCTCACGTTGCTGAATATCCCTGCCGTCTTGGCCGAAACAGCTATATTGAGCCTACATACCAGACGTCCCAATACTACATTCACAGCTGTGGTGCCGGCAGCAATCTCGCCTTCGTAATAACCGAAGAGACACACATTCCGGTCCGTACTCCGTTCTTTCAGCCATCCCATATCCACCACCAGACTCTTGAAACCACTCAAGTTATCAGGCCACGCGGCAATCTCTCCATCCGCCAGATTGCCCACCACACAAACCGTACCGCGCCCGGTCCTCAACGCAATTCCTTCAAGCGTGGTGTTGAGCACCGGTGTGGGCAGCACTTTATGTTCGCTGCCTGTCAGGATACCTTCACGGTCAAACTGTAGAATCCACAAATTACTAATCAGGTTTTCATAATCAGGTGCCATCGGCTGCTCCGCACGGGTTGTCGCATCATCATCGGTGAAAGAAGCGGCAGTAAGTCCCATCGACACTTTCACTATTCCCTCCTCCTGATCCATCTGTTCATGGGGTGTGCAGGCACTCAGCGCAAACAGGCAAATACTAAAAACGATATATCCGAATCTTTTCATGGGATCATTATTATTCATTACTCTACTCTGTTTATTTCACCACAGGTTACACGGATTTTCACAGGACTTTTAATCTTAAAGACCACCGGGATTAATCATTAATCGGTGGTGATCGGTATAATCGGTGGTGAATTCTTATTTATCCATTACTACATTCTCCGTCCACGAACGGTTTTGCCAGGTCAGCACAGTGACGCCATTACTGATCTTCACCGTAGCCGTATAGTTGTACGAACGCCCTGCTGTCAGATACAAACCGGTGAGCAACATCTGATACTGAGTAGGGTTACCGTTCACCTTCAGGTTCAGCAACACACTGATAGAGTGAGAACGTGCGTCTGTGGGCAATACGCCGGTATGCGCCACCAGGCTGTTATCGGCATTTCGGGTGGCCTGTGTGATACGTACCGATGCACTCTGATCCCCCACTTTTACAGGCAGCACATCTCCATTTACCCAGTCGAAGCTGGTCGTATTGTCCAGTGGCTGCTGAATACCGCTGATTTCGATTCCTTCGGCAAGCATCTCCAAGGTGTGCACCCCTTCACCCGCCCTGACAGTAAACTGCATCCGCGCTGTCTGGTTGATGATGGGGGGGCAGATACAGTGTCTGGACATTGTTCAATGTACCCCCTTCATCAATTTTCGTAATGGTCACTGCCGTCATGGCTGTTTGCGTATACCGGTCGTCGGTCGCAAGCAGGTATTCTCCGTTACCGATATTGACAAATCCCTTTGAGTTTAAGGCCTTGGCAGGTGACAGGATTCTGAAGTAATAAGTACCCGCCTTCATATAAAGAGGAGTGCTGCTTGAAGATATTACCGCTCCGTTGTCGTCTACCTCACAGGGATAGAGCAGACTGCTGCCTGACGTACCGGCGTTACGTACCAGATAAGCTTTGGAATACTCCTCCAATAGATTCTTGGCATCATCATATACCACCAGGCGTATCGTACTCCCGTCTTCCAGCAGAAAAATCGGTCTATCTTTCAACGTTTCGCCATCCGGTGTCGCCCCACGGGTCTGGGCCGAAGGAGAAATTGAAGGATAATATCCACCGGCAACGGGATCAATCCGTACCCGATCCTCCGTATCTTCTTCGGGAGAGCCAGCGGCACATGCCGTACAAAGCAGAGCCATGATTACATACGAGCAACTTTTATAAACGATCATTCTTTTCATACATCATACTATTTTATTGTGAAGTGACATCCCGCACACAACGAATTTGGAAACCATCAGCCGGAGTATAGTTACTCATATTCAAATACCGGGTACTTGTATCAGCATCAAACTTTAATTTAGCCGCACGCACCATATTACCTTGTGTTGTGGAGGTTAAATACATCGCCTCAAAAGCATCATTTATAAGCATAGCGCTACGTGCCCATATAAAGCCATAGATAGGGATATTGATTACATCGCTGGGATGTTCCCAGTCCATACCGCTTTTGCTCTCTAAAGTCAATCGGTCTGCCGATGTGCATGAATATTTGGATATCTGCATATAGGCCCGACGAATAAAAACCCCACTACCATCACTGACATCCTCTTGACTTACAAATTTAGGTTCCCATTTGATTCTGTAAGCTCTGGAAGTGCCTTGGTATTTTAAGGCATAAATTACTCCATACATAGTGCCGGTATTTGCTCGTTCTCCAATATAAACGGATGTATATCCACTTTCCGGATCATTTGACATGGTCTCTATCCAGGAAGTCCCGCTATGTTGCAGAAAAGTAATGTCTCCCGACTTATCCTCCAACGGCATTATACCCGCAAATTCAATATATGTCGGCAACCTCCATCCTTTTGGACATGGATCGTTCAATGGTGTTTTCCAGCGATTGATACTGATTGCATGGGTATTATCCCAGTCTGTGGCATCAGCTTTAGATACAATCCATGCGACGGTCTTGCCTTCCTTAACATCATCAAAAGTGACAGCCACATTGGTAGGATTCTGGGGACCGCTAATAGCGGAGACACCTTCCTTTCCGGTTATCACCGGATAAGGAGCGGCACCACTACTGTATCCCCTACAATATGGCCTGGTGTACGTTTTACCGTCACTACCTTTAAAATTCACTGTTCTTTTCACAAAATAAGGAATGTCCCTACCCACCTGATAATAGTATCCCCTTCCTGCTTCCCATCCTTCCGGAGTTGTCATATCCGCACTGGTAGCTCCGAGATTCCGGTCCATCCACATGACACCGTTAAAAGTCAGGGGCTGCCCCATATACTGCGAATCGTCATTATGTTCGATCCAATCATACCGGCGGGGGATGATGGTAATAATCTGTACATCGCTATTAGTAATCGTAATGGTAAGCGTATACTCGTAATTGGGCAGGAAGCGGAAAGGCTCCGTCACGGTCTTACCGTTTTCATCCTTCCGGACCTCTCCATCATCTCCGATAACCGGAACACGAATTTCATACGTATCCGTTCGATCTCCACTGTTCGTCCCTTTCGTAGCTACTTTTATTTTAAGTCCCTCCGCAGCCGTGGTTAGAGTCGGGAATATCAGGCATTCGGCAGCCGCACTGCCCGATTGCCCGTCTATAGTTACAAACTGCACACTTTCCGTCACAGCTTGAGAAAATCCGCTGCCCAGAACCGCACGGTCACTTTTCCCTCCCATATAGCTGTATTCTCCGGTCGAAAGCAAGAGCGCTCCTTCGCTATAATCACTGACTGTGATCCCCTTCAGTTCGATACCCGCCAACACATCGACACCGGCCGAACCATTCTCCGGTTTTTGCTTCACCACCTCAAACTTCAACTTAGACAAAGTATGCTTGAAGGGTAAGGTAATCACTCCCGAGTTGATACCCGATTGTCCTGTCAGCACAGCACGGCGCAAGTCGGGCAATACTCCTCCGGCAGAGGAAGTGACGTTGCAAACAGGTATGCCATCTGCTTCGGAACCGCATATCGGCAGAGTCGTATTACCGTATGTCAGTGCATAAAAGTCGAGGATTCGGCCTTCAAAACGGTCTTCGTCAGTACCTGTACTCAGATATTCTATCTGATGTGTGCCGTCCGCACCAACGACCTCCGTGCCCTCCTGCCCATTCATCGTAGAGAGTCTGCCGCTCCACGAACTCCCTATAAGTCCGTATAGCCGGTATTTAGTGCCGGCTGTGAAATGATTCACCGACACATCTCCCGCACGGGTGATGACCTGCTCTTCACTCGAGGAGAGTGTAAAGCTGTCACCACCCTGCGCAGGTATGTGTTCCTCTTCAGGAGTGCAGCCGGTAACCAGTACCGCTACAGTTGAAAGAAAGAATCGTATTATTGTTTTCATATATTCAGCTCTTTTTATTTAGATTCACCACAGAGGACACAGAGTTGGAGTATTTAAGTTTACAGTCCCTCCCCTGTTCATCGTTCCCTGTTCACCGTTCATCTATGCACTTGGAACCGGTTCAGGAACCACCACGGGAATGGTCATTTTTCCTCCGTCCTCCCACTCCTTCTCTTCGCCTTCCAGTGTGAAAGAGTCGATATCAAAATTGAGAGTGGTTCCATACGACTCTCCGGATTGCAACTGAGTTACCGGGGTTCCGGATTGATCCATGAAATTCAGATTGCCATCCAAAACAGGAAAGCTTGCCTTTCGCGCTCCGGTCGTAAAATTTACATCCTTGGCCACATCCGCTGTCAACGTAAGCCCCGGTGTACCCGAAGAGGAAATATCGGTCAGCAAGTCGTTCGTCGCACAGGGTATCAGATAGAATACCGCAATTTGCGTATCCTCCGTACTCAATATCTGACCGGGATGATCGATAACCAAATCGGCGGAAGCCGGAGCCGCTACATAGTGTTTCACCCCCGTATCCCATTTCACCCCTCCGCACACTAACCGTGAAGGCACGGTCAACTTAAGGTTCTTGACATACAGCTTGCCGACCGTGTTGTCCGTACGCCTCGCCTTGAGCACGATACGTACGGCAGCGTGTGCAAACTCCAATGCCCGTCCGAAAGGCTGCTTCCTGCTACCCGTAACCCCATTCGGAGTCACCAGTACATCGGTCAGCCCTGCTCTCGAAGGCAACGAATAGGTAGTATGACTGTCCGCCGTAGTCATCGCAGAAGGACAAAGCCCCATCACCACCACCCGGGAGTTATCAGCCGGATAATCCGTTTCCGTATTATAGGGTGCATCGGCGTAATCACCGATCCCCCCTGCCGGAGTGGAGGTTTTATAAGGAGAGCCCAATGTCCCCGTACTGAAATCCGTCTCTTTCCAGAACAGCAGTAACGGAGTGCTTTCGCTGCCTGCCACCCCATCCGTACGGGTGAGGGCTACCTCCATGGGTATCTCCTGTTCGTACTCTCCTTCTCCGGATGCACACGAGGCAGACAGCAGACACAGGCAAAGCAGCAGGCATGCCCGGCAGAATCTACTCTTTTTTTCTTCTTTATTCATAGTTGTATACTTTCTTTTTCAGCTTTCAGCACAGAGTAACACAGAGTTCCACAGAGATGATTTTCTCTTCATATCTCATAAACAAGAGATTAAGACTCCGTGAGACTCTGTGTTACTCTGTGGTGAATCGTATTTATTTTCCTTTCTACGTCGGCCTTACTATAATCTGATTACCGGAACTCGTCACCCAGTCCGTTACTTTCATCGTGGCACGCATCGGTTGCGGCAATGCGGCCGAAGGCAGGCTGAACCGGGTAATACGCAACAGATAATAACGGTTGCGCAAGATGCCGGAATCCGCACTGAAAGCGATTGTGCCGTCAGTAGCACTTGTGCCGTCTATATAAGTGTAATAATAGCCGATCCCGCCTTCGTAAGCGGTAAAATCAGTACGTTTCAGGGTACCCGCACCGATGGCGGCCTTCATGCCCGCATAGCTGTAATAGTCACTCCCGTTGGTAAAGTAAGTGCCTGCCGCATGTGCTTCCGCATCGACAGGTGTCGTCGTTGCGGGCAAGTAAGTAGCGGCATCGGCGGGAGATGCCAGGGTTTGCGTGGTTCCGGCCCCGGTAATAATCTGTTTGGGGACAAACTTCGCCGCTACCAGCAGATGGGTAGTCACCAGGCGGGGAATTTCCGCCTGAGTCGAATTAAGTGTTCCTGTCAGATCCAGTCCGCCCGCAAGAGAAGCGGTGGAAGTCGCAGTCGTGTTCTCCGGACAATACAGCCCACCGGTATAAGCACCGCTTTCCGGAGGAGTGGCTTTCGTCGCATTGAATTTGACCTCTTCATACGCTTCCGGAGCGATCCCTTCCGCCCATACACTGCCCAAAGTACGGTAAACGAATTGCTGTTCAGCCACATCGGGTGCCGATACATAATTGCCGCCATCATCTTTAACCACATACGGATCTACTTCATGATTAGGATCTTTCCCATCCGGGGGCGCATTCAGATACACCTTCCGGTTGACTGTGTTGAGGGCATACCGCACATCCGACAAACGTATCCAGCCCGGATCGGCTGACGGACGAGCCGCATTACCGGACATCCGTACGTACGCTCCTCCGTCGTCTGTATAGGTATCGCACACCAACAGTACTTTGGCCACCACCCGTTCCAGTGTGATAGGCGATGCCGTGAGATCCACGTTCACATCGGTGCCCGCACTGACCGTTACGGAAGTCCCGGCTTTTCCGGTCATGGCGATCCCCTCCGTCCCGCGGGCAAACTGCCGGATCACCTCGTCATACCCCGCCCCGGTGGCGGTATACCATCCCTTGCCTTCTGCCTGCCCGCAGATGGCATGCACCTGACCGGGCAACAGATTGGCCCCCACATAGACCTTCTTCTCTCCGGGAGTGGTCGGTATGCGCGCCTGATACACGTCCGCCGCGCTACTGGTCGTGCCATACACCACTTCGTACTGCACATCATTCCAATCCTCCTTTCCACTCCCGTCGACCGACACCAGGAAAACGGCAACAGAAGAGATCTTCTCCTCCACCGTCGCATCCGCCTGTACCGCCGCCCGGGTAGTCTCCCCCACTACCCGTACCGAGAGCCGGACACACGCCGTCACCCGGTCCGCCCCTGCCGGAGGGGCAGGCATGCCGGCATCATCGGAGCATCCGCATGCCCACAGGCAGAGCAGAAACCGAAAGAATATGATCCATATGCTGCCTTTACAGTTGTGCATCGTTCAGTCTGATAATCCATCCGTTAATGTTCAGCGCCTCCAGCTTTCCCATCGGGGTAAGGTAGAAAATCACGTTGAACCGATCTTCGTAATCAAGGTAATCCTGGTCGCTGAGCTCCACACCGTTGCTCTCTTCAAACAGGGGGCGCGTCATCAGCAGATAACGCGTCAGGTCGACATCCACTACTTTCTGCCCCGAGACACGGTCCGTCACCACCAGACGGGCCTCCTGATCCGCCAGTAAGCGCAGTGTGTTCAAGCGGGCACGCGCCAGGCTGACTTCTCCCGTACGGGTGGCGGCCGGTTCCGTTTCGGAAGCGGACTCGGTATGATAGGCGGCATAAGTCACCCGGTCGCCCGTCATCACTTCGTTGTCGGCATTCATCCGGCCGTTATCCGCCAACAGAGTAAAGTCGTAATCATCGGCGTCCAGCCCCTGCCCCGACGTATCGTGCAAGGTAATGACGAACCGGTTGCTGTCCTTCAACATCGGCACACTGACCGATGTCAGTTCCGAAGGCTGTATCCGGCTCAACCGGAGATGACCGTACCACAAGTGCCCCAATTCGTCATCCTGACGTCCGTCTCCGTCACGTTCCAACCGGAGGGTCAGCTCGTCACGGGTCGAACTGCCCGGTGTAAGTTGCGGCATCCGGTAATGCCGGTTGTCCCCTCCCGCCCAGAACACCAGTTCGTAAACGTCTCCGTCTTTATATTCCAGCGGCAGGGTAATGATATAATCGTTTTCAGTCAGCGATTGCCTGTTCTCTGTGTGCAGGCAGACAAACTGTCCCTGTGCGTCGAACACGTAAAGGGACAGCGTGTCGATCTCGTCGGTGATGACGCCTGTCCCGCTGTCGGGCTGTATCTGTGCATGCAATGCAGGCTGAAGACGAATACGGAAACCACTGGGACAATCACTACGGTCGTCCCCGGTCCACGAGCAGGCAGATAAGCCCGCCAACAACGAAAGCCACAAGAACGGCAGAAACCAACTGCCGGAATGGGAAAAACAGAAAGTCTGAAACTTATCGGACATGGTTGAGTGATTTTATAAAGGAAGCCTCTTTGAGGGAAGGGTTCACCACAGATTACACAGATTAACACAGATTCTTTAATCTTCAATGCCAACGGGATAATTTATTATCAATCCGTGTTAATCTGTGTAATCTGTGGTGAAAGTCTCCCCCCAAACAGCTATACCAATTACTTTTTTAGAGAAAACAGTGGGTTAACGGCCCAATACGGCACTATTCGTACGCACTACCCAAGGTTTGATACTTAACTTCACATTCAGCAATACGGTAGTCGGATCATCGGTTTCGGTATCGATAATGATATCTTCGGTTACACCGTCTTTGCCGACACCTTGAATACCGGTGACGGTTACTTGATAGACATTGTTGCGGACAATGCCGAACTCCATCACATCTTCTGCTGTATCTTCCGAGGGGAGATGTTTGATCCAATACGGATAATAACAAATGAACTGACCATCAGCACTTCCTTTCAGGAAACACTGGACGTCGTTCTTTTTCAGGTCGGCAGGGGCACCGCTGGCCGAACTGGAAGTAGTTCCGTCTGCCAGCAATACGCCGGCTTCTTTCAGCGCTTCAATATCTTTGTAGAAGATACCGGAATGGTAGAAGATTTCACCAATCGAACCAATTGTAGTAGTTTCTTCCACACCATCGCCCGAAGACTTTTTTTTCATCATTTTACTCGGAGCTATTTCCGCTTTAAATACGATGCCGGTTGTATATCCGTTCTTCTGTTTATCCTTCAGCATCGTGTTTTCATAGCAGTAAGCGGCGACTTTAGTTTCCGCCCCGGAAGAGTAGCCCGGCATATCCGTATAAGTTCCGGAAAAAGTGCCGAAAGACGACAAGCCAAATGCGCTTGATCCTTGCAGATACCAGTCGGCATAGCTATTGGCTAAAGCAGATGTATAAGTTTTATCATACGTCTTCGGATCTGTCACATACGGCAATGTAGTGCTTGAGGTACCATAATTTGCCTCAGTCAAAGGATTCGTTGCAGAGCTTCCTTTATCCACATGACGGAAATAATATCCCTCTTTCCGTGCGTTGACTACATAATAGTTTTTTAGGGTGATATCCTTAATATTTCCGATAGTATTTACTGTGGTAGAAAACGAAGTATATTTATTAACAGTAGCAGCAGAAGACGCACTGGTTCCTCCCGCAGTCACCGTAATCTTTCCCATCACACGCTCCACTGTTGCCGCAATGGTCTGCTCCGGGTCTTTGGTTATCTCCTGGGCAATATAAGGAAGAGTATTCGAGTTATTACTGTTGGGAGAACGGCTCGCCATTACCAGTCCGTCACTCGGTACAGCAGCTATCACGCTCGTAGCGTCAGCCGTTGTCTTTGCGAGAAAATCAGCTTCGGTCAGAGTTCCCTTGTCACTGTCACCCACCCCATTGACCGTACCGTTCACCACTATATAAATACGATAGTCTCCCGGGGTCAGGGCTGTTTTCTTACTGGTCCATACAATGGTCTTCTGGTCGGTAGTAGTAGTGGTGGTTTGCGTAAACTGGCTGATGGAAATAATCTCTGTCAATGTAGCAGTACCAAAGCTACTCGATGCTCCTCCCGGAAACAGATACAGATTGGCCTTCGTCACTTTGTATTCATCCTTTAAACCGATATCCATATTCGTATCGTCAGTATCCGCCGTCGGATCGGAGGCCCTTGTCTCCGCCACACCATTCGGTACGGCAATGGTCACTGTGGTATAAGCTCTCGCTTCTTCCGGATTCTCTCCGCCCGAAGCATCCGTATCGTCGGAACAGGCGGCCCAGGTTGTCAGCAATAAAGCAGCCAACCCCATCATACTCATGTACTTTAGTTTTTTCATTTCTTTTTTACGTTATGTGATACATTTATTGCGTTATACCGATGGTAGCGGCCCGTCGTTCCGCATTCATCTTTTTAAGGTTTTCTTCCGCTTCCCGGTTTCCGGCTTTCACCGCTCTATGCAGCCATAGCCCGGCTTCCTTGTCGTCTCCGCACAACAGATGGCAGACTCCCCGTACATTCCACGAGCGTTCGTCCGCCTCCACCGTCTTCAGCAACCGGAATGCCTCTTCATACTTCCGCCCCCGAATGGCTTCTATCGCACGGTTCACCGTATCCGCCACGCTGTCAGGGCGGTTGGCATACTGCACACGGATGTAGCAGGCATCGCGCAACTGCGGATAGAGCACATCCAGCACCGAACGATACGGACGCCCGCCCGCCAAGGCTTTCAGCCTGTCATTCCGCTCTTCCTCCGGATGACTGCGGAGAATAGCGAGCACTTCCTCCTTATATGTCATGTCACTCCCATTCACCAGTTCGGCCAGCCTGTCCCAGTCTACTCCTCCGGCATTCAGTTCAAACAACGATACAGGCAGGTTCATGCGCACCGAGAGAGCATGCCGCAGAGCTTCGGCACGTTTCGCCGATAATTTCCGGTTCAGTCCCGTCGTGCCCTCGGGCGAAGCATATCCGCTGATCGAGATACCTTGCAGGAATGCGCAACTGTCCGCACGCAGCAACCCGATGGCTTCCGTTATCCGGCGCAGGTTTCCGGCATTGGCGGAATACAGCGTATCCACCACTGCCGATGCCGCACGGAAGCGAATACCGATGCCGCTTTCATGCAGGGGGCGGCTGCCTGCCTCGCACAGGAACGGATAGTCATCCGCATGTTCCGCCACCGTCCGGCTCACCCTCGGAGTGAGCTCACTAACCGACGGACGATAGGGCAAAGCCACCGGAAAAGCGCCGGAGGAGACGATGCTTCCCACTGTCTGTACCCGGCAGCAACCTTCCCGGTCGATGTCGAGTCGCAGGTTCAAGCCATTCTCCATCCACGGGGCATAGCGCAACGTATCGGTATACAAGAAGGTGTCTCCATTGCGGGCGGTCCACCGATGATTGACGTCACGGTCCGGAAGGCCGGCCAATAGGCGCCGCTGATTTTCCTCGCGCGCCATGATGCGTCCCGTCACCACAAACGGGCCAAGCAACACACTATCCGAGGCGTTGCCCAGACAAGGGGTAATCACCCAGCGGTGACGGGCACGCACTGCACGGGGGGCTATCTTTACGGCAAACGAGACATATACCTGTCCACCCGCACGCTGCATTCGGACGGCGGTAAGGGCTACTCTTCCGGACGGATCTGCCGCACGGACAGACAGCGCACCGAAGCACAGCGCAAAGAGCGTCAGGAAGCAGACTGCCGGCGGCATCTTCCGAAAGCACATTCTTAAACGGGTCGATCGTATCTTCTCTTTCATAAGACTTTTTATTTTAACATATAAATCAGACTGATGCCCGCACGGGTCGGCGCCAGAAAATTTTTCTTGTTCGCTCCCCGATATTCACCACAGACCGGACAATTAAAACGTTTGTATTGGGCATGCACCCACCCTGCACCTATGGTAGCCTCCAGATTCCAGCGTTTGCCGAGCACCCACGAGTAACCATATGAAAACCCCGCCATCAGCGCCCACCCCTCGTAGCGGTAAGAAGCCGAACGGGAAACAAAAGGAAGATGCACCCGGCTCAGGTTGTATTCTCCCCCACCGGCATGCACACCCAGAAAGTGTCCGTAGAATGACTGACAAAGCCAATAGCGTGCCTCACCCTGCGTCATCCAGAATTTCCACTTCCGGTTGTCCGCAAAGTTCCACGGACAGGCGCTTCCCGCAACATCGAGTGTCCAGCGGGAGGCAAACGCCCACTCGGCAGCAAGCGAAGGTGCCGTCGCTGCATCGTGCAGCAAATTGGTTTTAACCGCTGCCCGTTGCGCCAGTACATTGCCCGAAACAAGCAAAAGCAATATGAATAGTTGTTTTTTCATTCTGTTAGTTTATCTGAAACATATCCGCCAATCCGCCTATAAATCTGTCAGAGGTATCTCCGACAGATAGGCACGGGTCATCTGGTTGACAATGCCCAGCTTATGGGCGGCATAATGATAACGTGCATACATTTTCTCACAATCCGGTTGATTACAGTTGAGATGCTGGTCCACGGCTTCCATCAAATCGAGCAGGGAGATACGGAAAAGAGGGCGGGTCAGTTCATAGGTTTTCGGAATGCCACTGCCGGATTGGTCTGTCCTGACACGTATCAACCCCGCGGATTCCAGTTGACCCAGGAGTTCGTCAAGAGGCTTACAACCACATTCCAAATCCTGGAGATTTCCTGTTTCGTGAGAGGAAATATGACGTAAGACAGATATGGCTGTCAAAGTTAACGGCGTAAGCATAAGCTATTTTGTTTTGTTGTGTGATCAACCGTTACTTTGTAGGTAACGGCATTTAACAGATAACGAATACAGAAAGCGTTCTGAACCCAATAATATGAATTAAATAATAAAAGACATCCGATGATGGCAATAAAATGTTCGTCCGCGTTAAATTACACCAACGTGGATAACCCTTTTTATTGCTTTTTTAAGAGAAAATAGGGAAAACTAATGCAAAGCATGCATCTTTTTTAAAATTAATTATCTTTTTAAATAAAAACTTGCCTTTTTATTTGTTTGTGTGAAAAATAATATCCAATTTTGCAGCAATTATTCATTGCCGTTACCTACAAAGTAACAGACTATTTATATCCCTGTATATAAGTGTAATACATTCAAATCATTTTATCTTTAAACCGCATTCAGCACATAGTTGAGTATCTTCCTGTTTGTCCGATCTACTTCCCTATCCCCGAAAGGTTTCAGGTAAGTTTCCGTAACTTTTACCGAAGAGTGTCCCAGTCCACGGCTGATCACTCCCACGGGCGTCTCCTGATGAAAGGCAATCGTGGCCCACGTGTGGCGCGCAGTGTATGAACTGAGCCTGCCGCCCAATCTCAAATCCACCGACACCCGTTCCAACCGGCGGTTCAGGTTACGCAACGCATATTGGTACTCCTGATAAGGAGTCAATGCCTTCTTTGTATGCCGCTTTCGGGTGCGGGGCTGCCCCAAAATAGGCAACAGATAACTCGGATGGCAGTTCTCAACCATCCTCCTATTGATAATTTCCATCGCCTCACGAGGCACGCTAATGCTGACCTCCTGCCCCGTTTTATGCCGGCAGTAGGTCAACACCCCCTTATCAAGATTGCTCCTGCGCAAGTGTGCCAGATCGACAAACGGGATGCCCCGCAGCATAAACATCAGTACAAACCAGTCCACAGCCTTCGCCGAGGCCGATTCATCCGGACACCCCGACATGCGGATCATACGCCCCACCGTGCGGGCATCCACGGCACGCTTCACGTCGGAGCGCGTACCGGTGTATACCTTGTCGAAAAGCCCGGTCACATATCCCGGACGCCCCTTCATCCCCCGGTTGTAGCCCGCACGCAGGGCACGCATATAAGTCGATACCGTGTTCCAGCTCAACCGCTTGCCCAGCAGCCAATGTTCATACTTGCCCAGAAACACCGGAGTCACCTCTTCAAATCCGATCTCCTCTTTTCCTGCACTCTTCCTGAGCGTACGCAGCATATTATGGTAGATACGCCGGGCCGGTTCACGTCCCTCTTCACGGAGCCTTTCAATCTCCGAAATCATAAATACTGTTAATGTTTCATTCATCTTATTCATTGTTTTTAGTTTACAAATCATCTTTAAATATAAATTGTGTAAATAGTCGGATAACCGAATCTATATCTTTACAAAAAACATCTAAAGAGACTTTGCAGAACAATCCCCGGGACGATATGCTATACTCTTTTTGTATATCTTTGCCGATCCTAACGTCATTTTAACAAACATTGGCATCCAGCCATCCCATGCAAACCTCAAAGTAAGATGAAAAAGAGCATTCAAGACCTGAAAGAGTCACTAAGAAAGAAGGAAGAGAAACAACAAAGACTGCACGAACAAGAAGAAACGGTAAAAAAAGACATCCGTGTGCTGCGGTACCTGATAGCCAAGGAGGAAGAGGCTGCCTCACCACAAGCCCCCCGGAAACGAAAAATCCCCCAAAAGCAGATAAACGACTTTTTTACCCGGATCTCCATGTTTTACGAAGATCTGCAAAGGCGCCTGAACCTGCGCATCACTTATCGCTGCTTCTGCCGCTGGCTCTGCACCCGCTACGAGTTCGAATCACGCTATCACGACCGCCACAAACTGTCGCCTTGCACGATACTGGGGTATTTTAAGAGAGAAAGAGGAGGATAAAAGCCGTATACATAGAGACTAAACTAAAAACACTCTCTATGATTTATCCAGGATGAAAGATGCACACAGATTACTCTGCCATCCGACTTGCCGAAATCACCAGCGAGCACGAAGACTCTCCCAGAGCTATTGTGCTTCGTCACGGATCCATCGTCTCGCACATAGCATCCATCCTGACTGCTTTGTGTCAGTGTGTATGTTTCCTTGAAGAGGAATCATAAGAACGCATCATTCTCCTATCACCCACTCTCCAATATTCCGTTCCTCCTTCTCGAAGGCTACACCCACCTTCACTACTTTCCGTCCGTCCGCCTGATAGGGCAGCAGATATCCCTTTTCATCAATCTGCCTCAAGGCAGCCTCGGCACTGTCGTTCAGCTTGAACTCAAACACGTAGATGTAATCCGGTGTCTTCACCACCGCATCGGCACGCCCCCGGGCACTCCGGACCTCCGTCTCCGTAAACTGCCCCATAAGCTGGAAGACGAGGTAGAACACCGTTTGATAATGCCGCTCCGTGCGGTCGTTCAGGTCGTAGGGGATACCGGCAAAGAAGCAGCGCAGGCGCGTGAGGAAAGCGTCCACATCACCGCTCTCCAACTCGCGGATGAACTTGCCGATATAGAACGAGGTATCTGTCTGGGCTATAGGAGTGTAGAAGGGACTGACGAAGTTGAGGAAACCATATTTCACCTCCTCGTTGGGGAACCCCAGCGTGTACATCCGGAAGCGCTCGTCGTAGTCCTTAATCGTCAGATATCCACTTTGATAAATCATGGGTATCGGATTGTTTATATCCGCGCGGTCGTCGCTCAGCGAAGCCTCATTCACCTCAATACCCTCCATCTCCCTCAAGTCGAAATCGGTCTTCTGCAGCATCTCCACCAGGAAGGTGGGCGTGCCGCTGGCAAACCAGTAATTGCCATACGAACGCTTCTGCAAGGCACTCAACACGCTGAAGGGATTGTACATGGAGGTGAATTCCTCGTCTTTGGTGAACCGGTATCCGTCATATTGGCGAGTCAGCCGGTCCATCACCTGCCGGCAGGTCGCATTACTTTTCACTGCCAGGGCTTCCAATTCCGGAGAGAAGGTAGCTTCTATCTCCGCACGGGTCATGCCGCAAAGGGTGTTATAGTCGAGGTCGAAGCTGATATCGTTCAGTTGGTTCAGATTACTGAAAATACCCATTTGCGCGAACTTGGTCACTCCGGTGATGAAAACGAACTGCAACCAAGGGTCGGCATCTTTGAGCACAGTATAGAAAGCGGTCAGCGTCTCCCTGAAGTCGTGTTGCAACTCCTGACTGTCGAACGAACGCAGCAAGGGTTTGTCATATTCGTCGATAAGCACCACCACGCGGCGCCCCGTCTGTTCGCAGGCGCGCCGGATGACGGTCATGAAACGTCCGGAGTGCGTAATACCTTCCCCTCCCGTCCGGTATAACTCTTCCCACTGCCGCAACTGCCGCTCAAGTATATCGATCAGCCCCTCACGACTGTCATACTTCTCCGCATTGAGGCTGAGATGCAGCACGGGATATTGTAGCCACTCTTTTTCCAATTTCTCGATAGCCAATCCGCGGAAGAGTTCCTTCTTACCTTGAAAGTACGCCTCGAAAGAAGAAAGCAACAGGCTTTTGCCAAAGCGGCGGGGACGGCTCAGGAAACAGGGATTGCCTGCTTGAGCCAGCCGATAAATCAATGCGGTCTTATCTACATAAAGGAAATTTTCGGAGCGCAGTTTCTCAAAACTCTGTATCCCTATCGGGAGTTTTCTAAGCGGGGCATTGATCGGTGTATCCATGGGGCATTGAAGTTAGTCTTTTGCAAATGTACACAATTATTTTTTAGATTCTCACACTTGGTTACAAAATGTAAGGGATGCAACAATTGGCACTCTTCTTTATTTTTCTTATACTCGTAAATACAAAGATAACATTTTCTTCTGTATTTTGCGTGTTGTACTACCAAAGATACCACCCGGATCTAAATACCTATTATCAGTAAAAGGCCAAGTACCACTTCGGTGACGATGACGGGCCGGGGCCCAAACGGCAACATACATGGACTTCGAAATTCGTGGTAAATTCCGGAAAATGCCCGGTGCGGCGGATCGGACTCAAAAACTGTTCGCCGACCGCAAATTCGACTGATATATTTTATATATCTTTTGTTTATTATTTATTTATGTGCAGGTCTGCATGTTGGCGGCCTCGAATTTCGCTCGCACAGAAAGCTGAGCAACAGCGTATTACGAATACTAAAGCATGTTGGTATCCATGTTGGTGATTCAGAGGCTCCGAATGACGGAAACAGAGGGTCCGGAAGAGTCCGGACGAGGCTCGGTTTCACCCCGGCAGAGCGTGCATTGCCTTGCAGTGGACACTGTGACTTTTTGCGCCGTAATGCGGCACTCTGCATCACTTTCTTGCATCGCTGCCTTTCCATGCTTAACTTTGTCATACCGTTCGGGAAAGAACGGTACACTTAATAACCTGTAATATGAAATACTATGAATACATCGACTGAACCTATTCCGGAAAAAAACATAGATCTTGAATCCCCAACCCATAAATACGTGCTTCAGTCACCACAGGGACCTGACAAAGAGAGGATGTTTCATAACTCACCACAGATTACACTGATTTACACAAAATAATTTTTAATCTATTGATAACCAATACTATCTATCTGCGTAATCTATGGTAAATACGAGTTTTAACACATCCCCCATGAATAGAGGGGAAGACAGAATAAGACGGAGAAGACGGAATTTACAAGTTCTCTATCTCTCCGGCGGACAATCCTGTCACCTGGCAGATGGTTTCGACCGGCAGGTTCAATGCCTTCATCCTTCGGGCATTCGCCTGCTTCTCTTCCATACGACCTTCGGCAAGCCCCTCCTGGCGACCTTCGGCAAGACCTTCCTGGCGACCTTCGGCAAGGCCTTCCTGGCGGCCCTCCATAGCTGCCGTACTCAATACATCATTCTGAATCATAATCGCATTGATATGTTCATCATAAGCCAATTGTTCTGCCTTATTCATGTTATAATAGACAAGTTTACGACGGGCTTCCTCCAGTCCCGGAGCCTTGGTGTCGGGATGAATCACACCTGTCTTGAGATATTCAATCCACTCCTCAAGGGGCGTGACAGCCACTTTGTTGAACTCGTTCACACGAATAAGGAAATACTCAGGAAAGATCTCGGCAGGCAATTTACGGACAATGGCGTCCTTCTCTTTGGTGCTCACCTCCAGAAGGTCGCCCGTGTGGACACCCACGAAAGAGTTCTGACCGTGGTAAAGGTAATCAGTACCACGACCGATATCAAAGTAGAGGATACTGATGGAATACACCTTCTTAACCTCAGAGTAGAGCTGACCCAACTCGATATGTTCCGTGATCGCCTTGGCAACACCGAAAAGAATACGTTCCAGATAATAAATCTCACGGGTATTCTGAACCTCCACAATAATGATCTCGTCTTTGCTATTACGCGCCTTTATGTCGACACGGTTGAATTTATCCGTTTCATTCAACTGATTGCCTTCACTCTCCAGAATCTCGACGATACGGATGGGCTCACCCAGCAAAACGGTGAGAAAACCCTCCAACACACCGAAATTGGCCTTGTTACGCAACAGGCGTTTCACAGCCCAATCAAAACGAATATACCTGTCTTTCTGTTCCATCATATACGAATAATATCTATCCTACAAATATAAGTTTTAAAAAAGAACTATCCAAGCATACGGCGGAAGAAATAAGATGAACCGCCTTTAAACCATAAACGATGAACAGGCCACGCTGCATCGCATAGCTTGTTCATCGTTTACTGTCCATCGTTCAGGCTTGCGTCGGCCGGAACTTATCTCTGACCGAGCTGAGAATCGATAAAGAAGATACCGGCATCACCGGCTCTCTTAATCTTATCGACAATCCCTTGAGCGGTGGCTTCTTCTTCTACTTGTTCGCGAACGAATCCCCAAAGGAAATCCTGAGTCGCTTTATCTTTTTCGGCTGCGGCAATGTCAACCAAGGCATCTACCAGTTTAGAAACATGGCGTTCGTGCTCAAAGACGTGCTCAAACACTTCAAGAGGAGTACCCCAACCGGTGGGAACAACGTCAATCTTATCTACTTTGGCTATACCGCCGCGTTTGATAATATAATCGGCCATGGCATAAGCATGCCCCATCTCTTCCTGAGACTGCTTCTTCATCCAGTGTGCAAAACCGCTGAAACCTTCTCTTTCAAAATAGAAAGACATAGACAAATACAGATTAGAAGACCACATCTCGGCTGAAATCTGCTCGTTAATTGCATTCTGTAATTTTTCTGAAATCATGATCGTATTCATTTTAGGTTATTAAAATCACTACAAAAATAACAATTTTAAAAGAAAGGTTGTTCGGAGAAAGTGAAAAAAGAAGAGAAATCTTCCTTAAATCATCCGGACTACCGGACAGCCGGCCTATGACAGCATTACACCAACTCCTCTGAGATGTACCCTTTCGGCAGTTCACGGCAGTTATAGCCTGAAGCCATAATCTCGCCATAAGCACCGGCAGAACGCAGGGCTATCAGATCGCCACGCTTCACCTTATTCAGATCGACAGCCTTGCCGAATACGTCGGACGACTCACAGATGGGGCCCACCACGTCATAAGTTTCGACCACAGGATCTTCGGAAGTAAGGTTCTCCATCTTGTGATGTGCCTGATAGAGGGCGGGACGAATCAAATCGGTCATGCCCGCATCGAGGATGGCAAATTGCTTGTTGGTACCTTGCTTGACATAAAGTACTTTTGAAATCAGCGAACCGCATTGTCCCGTGATGGCACGTCCCAGCTCAAAATGCAAAGTCTGATGCGGACGAAGCTTCAGGTGCTCGTCGTATGTACGGAAATAGTCGGCAAAATCCGGAATAGGCTGACGGTTGGGGTGATCATAATCGATGCCCAGCCCACCGCCTACGTTGATATGCTCCACAAGGATGTGACGGGCTTCGAGCTTATCCTGCAATTCGTTGACACGGTTGCATAGCGCTATGAAATCGCCCATATCGAGAATCTGAGAACCGATGTGGAAATGAAGACCGATGAACTTCACATGCTTCAGCTCCAAAGCCACGTCGATCACCTTATCCATATCGTGCATGCTGATACCGAATTTGTTTTCGGCCAATCCGGTAGTGATATTGGCATGGGTATGCGCACCTACATTGGGATTGATGCGGAAAGCTACATTGGCAACTTTACCTTTGGCGGCAGCCAGCTCGTTGATGACTTCCAACTCAGGCACCGACTCGACATTGAAACAGAAAATATCGTAATCGAGTCCCAGGTCGATTTCCCAATCAGCCTTACCGACTCCGGCAAAAACGATCTTCCCGGCAGGGAAACCGGCCTTGATGGCAGCGCGGATTTCGCCTCCGCTGACACAATCGGCACCCAGTCCACTTTCGCGGATGATGGTCAGTACCTTAGGATTGGCATTGGCCTTGACGGCATAGTGTACACTGAAATTGTCGTAACGTGCCACCTCACGGTTGACGCACGCCAGCGTGTCGCGAAGCACTTTCGTATCATAATAATAGAAAGGAGTCGGCAACTCGCGAAATTTATGAATGGGGAATACAGTTTTCATTTTGAAAAGTTACTAATCAGTTTTGAGTTTGATTACCACAGAGTCACACAGAGTCTCACAGGGAAAGTTTTTTCTCTTCATCATCCTATTATATTATCAAAAGATTAAAACTCTGTGAGACTCTGTGTCACTCTGTGGTGAACCTAATTCGGTTTCTATTTGCCGTTGAACAACATGTCGCTGAGCGACTGTAAAGCCACCTTCTTGTCGCACTCACGAATCAGAAAGGAGATATTATAGTTGCTACCGCCAAACGAAATCATACGCACGGGGATGTCACGCATGGCATCGAGCGCTTTGGCTTCGAAACCTACATTCTCCCATTCCAAGTCACCCACGACACAGATGATGCACATATCCTTGTCGACGGTAACAGTTCCGTACTTCTTCAGGTCATCCAGGATCTCGTTGAGATGCTTGGTGTTATCGACAGATACGGAAACTCCTACCTCAGATGTACAGATCATATCGATGGAAGTCTGGTAGCTCTCGAAGATTTCGAATACCTTGCGGAGGAAACCGTGTGCCAGCAACATGCGGCTCGATTTAATCTTAATGGCAGTAATATTACCCTTGGCAGCAACAGCCTTGATCTTGCCCTTTTCGGTATCATTGGAAATCAATGTACCCGGGGCATGCGGATCCATCGTGTTCAGCAGGCGAACCGGTATGTTGGCATACTTAGCCGGCTGGATACAAGTCGGGTGTAAAATCTTGGCACCGAAATAAGCCAACTCGGCAGCCTCTTCAAAGTGCAGCTGACGCACCGGGGCCGTTTTGTCGACAATGCGCGGGTCATTATTGTGCATACCGTCGATATCCGTCCAGATCTGAATTTCGGAAGCGTGAATGGCAGCACCGACCAATGAAGCGGTATAGTCGCTTCCGCCACGCTGCAAGTTATCAATCTCACCATAAGCATTGCGGCAGATGAATCCCTGAGTGATATAAATTTCAGCATCCGGATAGAGATCCAATTGTGCCTGAAGTTTATCCTTAATATAAACAGGATCGGGTTCCGCATTCTTATCAGTACGCATATATTCCAAAGCCGGGAGCAACACGGACTTCACACCGCACTCCTGCAAGTAGTAGTTGACCATAGCGGTGGAGATCAGCTCGCCCTGTGCCAGCACCACTTTCTCTTCGAACAATGTAAAGAGGTCTTTGGTGTATGAACGGATGTAGTCGAAATGAGATTTTATGACCTCCAGGCCTTTCTGTTTATACTCCTCAGTAGCGTAAAGTTCGTCAACATGCTGTTTATATTTAGCCTCCAGCTTATTGATAATCTCGTTGGCACCTTCCGGATTCTTCTTGTACAGATAGTCGGAAATCTCCACCAATGTGTTTGTTGTGCCCGACATAGCCGAGAGGACAACAATCTTTCTTTCACCATCGGTAATCAATTTGGCCACCTCCTTCATCCGCTGTGCAGAACCTACGGAAGTTCCTCCAAACTTTAAAACTTTCATTTTCGTTACTGTGTTAAAATTAGTATGTATATTAATTATTTTCTTTCTTCACAAATTCGTCCGTCACATTGACAATGCGATGTTCGGCGCACCGGTATACCTGTCCGGGATATTCGGCTACCAACTGGAGGTTGTGAGTGGTCATCACTACCAGTGATCCGGCCTGACAGATGTTATGCAACAACTCTACAATGGCTTTTCCGGTCTCTACATCGAGGTTTCCGGTAGGTTCGTCCGCCAAGATAATCTCCGGAGAGTTGAGCATGGCACGCGCTATCACGATGCGCTGCTGCTCACCGCCCGAAAGCTCGTTTGGCAGTTTATAGCCCTTGTTCTCCATCCCGACAAGGTTGAGTACTTCGGCTATGCGTTCCTTGATTTCCTGTTTATTCTTCCATCCGGTGGCACGAAGCACAAACTCCAGATTATCGTTCACCGTACGATCGGTGAGCAGTTGGAAATCCTGAAAAACAATGCCCAGCTTGCGCCGCAACTGCGGAATGTGCTTGCGCTTGATGGATGTCATCCGATAACCGAGCACTTCGGCCTCACCGGCAGTCACATCGAGCTCGCCATAGAGGGTTTTGAGCAGGCTGGTCTTGCCGGAGCCCACTTTACCCACCAAATAAACGAACTCCCCCTTGTGCAGTTGCAAATTAACTTCGCTCAGCACACAGAGTTCCTGCTGATGTATCTCTACATCGGTATAGTGAATCAGTGTTTCGTCCATGAGTCGCTATGTCTTATCTGCAATTCGCGTGCCAGATCTTCGATACGGTATCCTTTAGAGGTCAGCAATACAATCAGGTGGTAAATCAGGTCGGAACCTTCGTATATCAAACGGTCATCTGTACCGTTGGTAGCCTCGATCACTGTTTCCACCGCCTCTTCGCCTACTTTCTGCGCTATCTTGTTGATGCCGGACTGAAACAAGCTGGTGGTATACGACTTCTCGGGCATCTCTTCGTGACGTCTGTCGATGAAGTCCTGCAACAGTTTGAGGAACATGACCGGCTCTTCGTTCTTCTCGCCCCAGCAAGTATCGGTGCCGGTATGGCATACCGGGCCGACAGGATTTACCTGAATCAACAACGTGTCTTTGTCGCAATCTTCTTTAATAGAAACAACATTCAGGAAATTACCACTCTCTTCGCCTTTGGTCCACAAACGGTTCTTGGTACGGCTGAAAAAGGTTACTTTCCCGGTTTCAACAGTCTTCTCGTAAGCCTCTTTATTCATGAAGCCAAGCATCAGCACCTTGCGGGTGTCGTTGTCTTGTATGATGGCCGGAACGAGTCCGTTCATTTTATCAAAATCTAAATCCATGGTTCTTATTTATTATATTTTTGAGTTTGATTCACCACAAAGTAACATGGAGTCTCACAGCGTTTTAATCTCTTGTTTATAAGATATTAAGAGAAAACCATCTCTGTGGAACCCTGTGCTACTCTGTGGTGAGTCTGATTCGTTTCTATTCTTTCTTTAATCTTCAGGCTAAGATTTGCTTACGCTTTCTACCTGACGGTAATTCCCTGGCCGCAAAGATACGATTTTAATTCGGGAATTTTAATTTCTCCGAAGTGAAAAACACTGGCTGCCAGTGCGGCATCCGCTTTACCGAGCGTAAAAACATCACGGAAGTGCTCCATTTGTCCGGCCCCACCCGATGCAATAACGGGAATGGAGAGTTGAGAAGCCAACTCGGCCAGGGCTTCATTGGCATATCCGGTCTTCACACCATCGTGATTCATACTGGTGAACAACACTTCGCCGGCCCCACGCTCCTGAGCTTCTTTGGTCCATGCCGTCAATTCCTTGTCGGTTTCGATACGTCCGCCATTGAGATAGCACTTCCACCCGTTCTCAGTCTGCTTGGCATCTACCGCAAGCACACATACCTGCGACCCGAAATGCTTGGCAATATCATCGATCAACTGCGGATGACGGATAGCGGAAGAGTTGATGGAAATCTTGTCGGCACCGGCATTGAGCAGGCGGTCCACATCACTCAACTCGTTGATCCCCCCCCCGACAGTAAACGGAATACTGATATTGGCAGCTATTCGCCGAACAAGCTCGGCAAAAGTTTTGCGACCTTCGTGGCTGGCCGTAATGTCGAGAAAAACCAACTCGTCTGCCCCCTGCTCGCTATAAGCACGTCCCAACTCCACCGGATCACCGGCTTGGCACAAGTTTACGAAATTCGTCCCCTTTACGGTCTGACCGTCTTTGATATCAAGACAAGGTATGATTCTTTTTGCTAACACAACTATATATTTACGATTTTACGTTTGACAAATGATTCACTACAAAGCACACGCCGGACTTTCGACAGGCATAAACACAACTCTACCCCGCTATGCTGCCGTTAAAGAAATGCCTGAAGCTCTTTCAAAGTAATACGTCCTTCATAAAGGGCTTTACCGAAAATAACGGCAGGTACCCCGGCTTCGTGCAACGCTTCAATATCGGCTATACTGCTCACACCGCCACTGGCTATCAGATAAAGAGTGGGATGCTCTGCCAGAATCTCTTTGTATAAATCCAAAGATGGCCCCGCCAGCATGCCGTCACAACTGATGTCGGTACAGATCACTTTCTCAATTCCTTTCTGGGTATAATCCTTCAAGAAAGGGAAAAGTTCACAAGTACTTTCGTCTTTCCATCCGTTGACAGCTATTCTACGATCTTTAACATCGGCTCCCAAAATGATTTTCCCACTGCCATAACGGTCGATCCAACGGCAAAACAGGTCAGGGTTCCTGACGGCAATACTACCGCCGGTCACCATCTGCGCACCATTCTCAAAAGCAATTATCAGATCTTCATCACTCTTCAACCCACCGCCGAAATCGATAATCAACGATGTGCGACTGGCTATCAAGTCGAGTGTCCGGTAGTTGACCACATGATGCGAAGCGGCTCCATCCAGATCCACCACGTGCAAACGCCGGATACCGTTGGCCTCAAACTCTTTGGCAACTTCTACCGGATTTTCATTATATACCTTTTTACTGCCATAATCTCCCTGGGAGAGGCGTACGCACTTCCCGTCGATAATATCAATGGCCGGAATCAATTCTATCATCTGTCTGTTTTCAATTTACGGTTTAAAATCCCGGAGGGACTAAAGCTCCAGGAAATTCTTTATAATTCTTTCGCCCGCCTCACCGCTTTTTTCGGGATGAAACTGGGTGGCATAGAAATTATCTTTATGCAAAGCGGCACTGAAAGGCCGGATGTAATCGGTTTCGGCAGCGGTAAATTCACTGACGGGCACATAATAACTATGTACGAAATAGACAAATTCATCACGGGTGAATCCTTTGAACAGGTCACTCTTCAGGCGGCTGATGGTATTCCATCCCATGTGGGGAACTTTTTCCTCGTGCTTCCGAGGAGCAAAACGTTTCACATCGGTATCGAAAATACCCAGACAATCGACATTCCCCTCTTCGGAGAAGCGACACATCAGTTGCATGCCCAGACAAATGCCCAGCACCGGCTGACGGAGTTCTTTAATGAAACGATCCATGCCACTCTCCTTGAGATGAAGCATGGTAGTCTCGGCCTCTCCCACCCCTGGAAAGATCACTTTATCGGCAGCTTTCAGCACCTCTTTATCAGATGTAATCACTGCTTCCACCCCTAAGCGCTTCAAGGCATAGTCCACAGAACGGATGTTGCCTGCATTATATTTGATAACTGCTACTTTCATTTTAATGTTCTACATTTAGTTCGCAAAAATAACGAATTATTGCAAAACTACGAAAAATCAGAGCAGGAAGTTTGAATTAAAAGATAGATTTATAACAGATAGAAAGATTTTAGGCATATAAAATGAATAAGTATTATCCGAATGGAAAAACAGGAAGATAACCGAGACCTGATAAGACTATTATTTTTTCACACTTTTTTTTCAAACTAAATACGTTCAGAATGAGGAACTAAGCCAAAACAGCTTCATTTTTTTCAAAAAACTTTTCGTTCAGCTATTGCAGGTTTCGGAAAAATGCCTACCTTTGCAACCGCAATCGAGAGAGATAGCAATTAAGAAATGAAATTCTGGTGCGTTAGTTCAGTTGGTTAGAATACATGCCTGTCACGCATGGGGTCACGGGTTCGAGTCCCGTACGCACCGCTTTCTTATGAAGCAAAATAAAGAAAAGTCCTGAAGTACAATACTTTAGGACTTTTCTTTTTGTCTAACACCACACCCAAAAGCCGCGGAATAACGCAGTTAGCACTGGCTTATCCGTTGGACTTTTTGGAGCCGAAAAAAGTCCAACGATTTAGATTTGTTTTCGCTGATTCTCAATATTTTGCATAGTCTGATTTGGAACAATACGATTTAACTTTGTACCACTAAAAATACAAGAAGTATGGGAGTTGAAAAAAGACGTAGTACACTGAGTGTGTTGTTTTACATCAAGCGACAGACGCTGCTGAAAAACGGGGAGGCTCCCGTCTGTATGCGTATCACCGTTGACAAGCGGAAAGCGGAGATTGTGATCAAGCGCAGTGTGCCGGTGGAACTCTGGAACCAGTCAAAAGAATGTTCCAAAGGAAAAGACCGCAGCTCGCAGGAACTGAACCACTACATAAATTCAGTCCGTGCCAGGGTATTGCAGATACACCGGGAACTGGAGATAGACAACAAGGTTGTTACGGCAGACATCATCCGTGACAGGTATTACGGAAGGGACAAGGTGCAATATACCCTTCTGGAGGTCTATGCAGACCATAATAAAAAGTGCCGTGCCCTAATCGGCAAGGAATATACCGAATCAACCGTTACAAAATTTGAAACCTCTATAAACAGGCTGAGAGAGTTTATCCGTTTCCGCTATCATAAGGATGACTTCTTCCTGAATGAACTGGACAGGCAGTTCATCCGTGATTTCGAGTATTGGCTGAAGACTTCCGTAGGGTGTCAGAACAATTCCGCGTTGAAACACCTGAAGAACCTGAAAAAAGTGATACGTATCGCATTGGCTAACGAATGGATAAAGAAGGACCCGTTCTATGGTATCCATTTCAGGATTGATGAGGTTAATGTGGAATTTCTCTCCAAAGAAGAACTCGACAGGCTGATGGATAAGGATTTCGACATCAAACGGTTGGAGCAGGTACGGGATGTCTTTGCATTCTGCTGTTTCACCGGCATGGCTTTTGCGGATGTCCAGCAACTTGGCAAGGAGCATCTTGTAAGGGATAATGAGGGTAATCTGTGGATTCGGAAAGCCCGCCAAAAAACAAAGCAGATGTGTAACATCCCCGTCATATCCCCTGCCCGCAAACTGATAGACAAGTATTCCAACCAACCGGATTGCATAGCAAAAAATGTACTCCTGCCTGTGCTGAGCAACCAAAAGATGAATGCTTACCTGAAGGAAATAGCCGATATTTGCGGAATACAGAAACGGCTGACGACCCACGTCGCCCGCCATACTGCGGCTACCGTGGTATTTTTGGCGAATGAGGTGAGCATGGAGAATGTGGCAAAAATTCTGGGGCACTCCAATATCCGTATGACCCAGCACTATGCCAAAGTACTGGATACCTCCATCCTGCGTGATATGGGAAATGTGGAAAGAAATTTTTCTAAGAGACAAATATAGAAGATTATGGACAGAGGAATAATAACCATTAGTGATACGGGAACAGTTTTCATGCCCGCCATACCGGTATGGATGACCCAACCTGAGATAGCAGATTTGTTCGGTGTGTATTGTTCGGACATCCGTAAGGCTATCCGTTCCATCTACAAATCCCATGAGGCGAGTGAACGGGAGACCATGCGATGTATAAGCAATGATGACCGGACAAGCATGGATGTCTATTCCCTTGAAATGGTAATAAACATCGCATTCCGATTACGCAGCCGGGAAAGCCTGTATTTTAGACAACATTTGATGAGAGTTCTGCATCCGGACAATAAAAATACCGATTGCCTGTTGCTCTATATGACAGGATATAAGGAAAGAACGGTATTTTCTTGAATCTTTGCCAAGCATAGCTTCCGGAGTCATTACGCTTGAGGGGCATATACATTCATCAGACAATGTATATGCCCCTCCTTATATATCCTTAAAAGTCATCCGTATAATAAGCCTCATGATATCCGGCCTTGAGCAACCGCTCAATATCACTTTCCTTATATATAATTTTTCCTCCAAGCTGGATGTATGCAATACGTCCTTCATTCCGATACTCCTGCAAGGTACGCCGGCTGATTTTCAGCCGTTCCGCCACCTCTTTGTCCGTCAGAAAATGTTCACCTCCCAATACCGGACGATATTCCCTCTTCATCTGTTCCATTTTCGCAACGATGTGTTCTGTATTGTCTATGAAATAGGCAACCCATTCGCTTTCCCTTGTCATCAGTCTGTTATCCATAGGCATTCTGTTCTTTAATAGTCATTGACTCTTTTTTCTTTTCCACAACCGCAAGGACACGTTCCACATCTTCCGGGAGATAATATGTCTTGTGGTTTATCTGCGAATAAGCCAACCGTCCGTTATCCCGTAATGTCTGTAAGGTCCGCGGGCTTATGTTCAGAAGCATGCAGACATCCTGACTGTCCATCCATCCGCTCATCTTCTTGTCATTGTCTTTCGGGCACAATGCCCCGACCCTGGTTACAAGCTCGTCAAATCTTGAAACCATTTCTTCAAAAGTCTTCTTCTCAATACTTATAATTTCCATATTTCATTTGAATATTTAATTATTACACAACTCTGCTCCGGTAGCGGCGTTCTTGTCAGCCCTCCCGGAGTTGGGGCAAAAATAATATACCACATGGCATTTATGTGCTGTTGTCTGCTGACTGGCAGTTTGTTGCGCCGATTGTCCGGATAGCGGAGACAAATTCAAAAAAAATCTTACGTGAGTCACGTAGTGAGTTGTTAAAGCCCCCTTCGCCTATTGCCGAACTTTGCCACAGAAACAAAAGAAAAATACTGCGTATGGAAGTGATAACAATGGAAAGTTCCGCATACATGGCGTTGACGGAACAGATAGCGGAGATAGCAAGCCACATCCGCAAGAGTGAGGACAAGAAGGCCGGTCTTCCGGACAGGCAGGTTGATTCATCCGAGGCCGCCCGGATACTGGGCATCAGCAGGCGTACCCTGCAACGGATGCGCGACGGGCACCGCATCCGGTACACCACGCTCGGCGGAAAATGTATGTACCGCCTCTCGGAGATAGACCGCTTCATTACGGAGCATACGGTGACGGAAGAAAACGGCACACTGGACGGCATCAGCCGGAACCATGCGCTCCGCACGGGAAGCAACGGAAAAACAAGCGGAAGGAGGCAATAGGTCATGGAACTGCTTACCAGACAGAATTTCGAGAACTGGATGCAAAAAGTCCTCGAACGGCTTGATCGCCAGGACGAGCTGCTGCTTTCCATGAAGGCGAAGGAAAAGGAGCCTTCCCTTTCCGAGAGCGTGAGGCTTTTCGACAACCAGGACCTATGTATGCTGCTCCAGATCAGCAAGCGTTCCCTGCAACGCTACCGCAGCAAAGGTGCGCTCTCCTTCAAGGTATTGGGAAAGAAGACCTATTACAGCGAGGCGGACGTGCTGAATTTCCTTTCCGAACACGTAAAGGATTTCCAAAAAGAAGATGTCGAGTTCTACAAGGCTCGTATCCATAATTTCTTAAATAAATAACCCATTAAACATTATTCGAATGGCAAAGAAAAAAGACGAAAAGGATGTGCTGATCGTCCGTGACGAGAAGACGGGCGAAATCAGCGTGGTAGCCGGACTGAATGCGGACGGCTCGCCCAAAAGGACACCCGCAAAAGTGGAAAACTCCCAGGCTTTCCTACTATTCGACAAGCATGGCGACATGCTTGACAACTTCTTCAAGAACTTCTTCCGGCAATGCAAGGAACCCACCCGCTTCGGTTTCTACCGCATCGCGGCGGAGCAAGTGGACCAACTGCTGGATGTGATGAAAGAACTGCTTAAAAACCCCGTCGTGAACAAGGACGTGCTATCCGCCCATCTGTTCGACACTTCCGAGTACGAGCGGCAAGCGGCGCAGGAGCGGAAAACGGATGTGGAACAACAAAAGGAAGGGAACATGGAAGAGAAACAGGAAAACGCGCAGGAGCAGTCGCAGGGTAAGAAAGGCTACCAGCCCATCGACGAGGGTAAAATCAACTGGCAGGAGCTGGAAGAGAAATGGGGAGTAAAGCGTGAAGAGCTTGACAAGTCGGGCGACCTCACCAAGATGCTCCACTACGGCAAGTCCGACCTGGTGAAAGTGACACCCACCTTCGGCGGCGAGTCCTTCGAGCTGGACGCCCGGCTCTCTTTCCGCAGGAATGAGGACGGCAGCGTGGGACTCGTGCCCCACTTCATCCGCAAGGAACAGAAGCTGGACGAGTACAAGGGACACAAGTTCAGCGCCGAGGACAAGAAGAACCTGCGTGAGACGGGTAACATGGGAAGGGTCGTGGATTTGGTTGATAAGGAGACGGGGGAAATCATCCCCTCCATCGTCAGCATAGACCGAAAGACGAACGAGCTTACCGACCTGGCGGCAAATAAAATCCGTGTCCAAAGCAAAATCGGGGAAACGGAAATTACCCAGCAGGAACAGACCATGCTCCGTGCCGGACTGCCCGTGAAGGACAAGCACATCGTGTTCAGTGACGGTCGCGAGTTCATCACCACCCTGCAAGCCAACGTGGAGAAGCGCGGACCGGAGTTCGTGCCGGGAACCACCCGTTCCGTGAAGAAAGAGCAGGCGCAGGAGAACAAGGAAGAGCAAAAAAACGCAGAGGGAGAAAAACAGGAGGACGGCAAGACGCGCCGCAACACATGGGTGAACGAGGACGGCAGCATCCGTTCCATCAGCAAATGGAGCGACGTGAAGTTCACCGAACAGCAGAAAGCCGACTATGTGGCAGGCAAGGCTATCAGGCTGGAAAACGTGACCGACAAACAGGGTTTCCATGCCCTCATGTACATCAAGTTCAGCCCGGATAGAGGACGTCCACTACGTTACGAAAAGAATCCCGACACGGCGCAGCAGGTCGCCCCGGCGAACGAAAGCCGCACACAGGTGGCTGTCAATAACGAGGGAAAGACCAACGAGGCTACCAAAAACCTGAAAGACCCATTGCAGAAAGGACAGACAGCCCCGAAGGACGATGCCCAGAGACAGCAGCAGGAGAAGCCGCAGAAGAAAAGCAAGGGCATGAGGGTCTGACCGGAGTGCCGCCACTAAATCCAAAATAATTATCAAAAAAAAATCATTAAACAGTAAGAAAATATGAAAACAATCATCGCAGAAAAACCGTCGGTAGCCCGTGAGCTGGCACGCATCGTAGGCGCGACAAAGAGAGAGGAAGGGTATTTCCAGGGAGGCGGCTATACCGTGACATGGGCGTTCGGGCACCTTGTCCAACTTGCCATGCCCGACGGCTACGGCATACGCGGCTTTGTCCGTGACAGCCTGCCCATCCTTCCCGAAACTTTCACCCTCATACCCCGCCAGGTCAGGACGGAGAAAGGCTACAAGCCGGACAGCGGCGTGGCCGCACAGATAAAAGTCATTGCCGGGCTGTTCAAGGAAAGTGAACAGATTATCGTGGCAACCGATGCGGGTCGCGAAGGGGAGCTGATTTTCCGCTACCTCTACCACTACATCGGCTGCACCACACCTTTCGTGCGGTTGTGGATAAGCTCGCTTACGGACAAAGCCATCCGCGAGGGATTGCGCAACCTCGAAGAGGGCAGCAAATACGACAACCTCTATCTGGCAGCAAAGGCACGTAGCGAATCGGACTGGCTCGTCGGCATTAACGGCACGCAGGCACTCTCCATAGCCGCCGGACGCGGAACTTATTCCGTAGGACGTGTACAGACACCCACGCTGGCAATGGTGTGCGAACGCTACTACGAGAACAACCGTTTCACTCCCGAAACCTTTTTCGGACTGCATTTTACCACGGATGGATGCGGTGCCGGTGAAACCGTCAAGTTCTCTTCCGCAGAGAAGTGGAAAGAGAAAGGCGTGGCAACGGAACTATATAATAAGGTAAAGGCAGCCGGTTCCGCTACCATAATAAAAGTCGAGCGCAAGGAGAAGACGGAGGACACGCCGCTTCTGTATGACCTTACTTCCATCCAGAAAGATGCCAACACCAGGCACGGGTTCACAGCGGAGCAGACACTCGACATCGTGCAGAAGCTCTACGAGAAGAAACTCGTGACCTATCCCCGTACCGGCAGCCGCTATATTCCCGAAGACGTGTTCGCGGAGATACCGAAGCTGCTCGCCTTTGCCAGCTCCCTGCCCGAATGGGCGGGTAAGGTTTCCGGTGGCACGAAGCCTACCCGCCGGAGCGTGGACGACGGCAAAGTGACCGACCACCACGCCCTGCTTGTCACGGGCGAAAAACCGCTGTTCCTTGCCAAAGACGACGCGACAATCTACCACATGATAGCCGGGCGCATGATCGAGGCGTTCTCGGAGAAATGCGTCAAGGACGTGACCACGGTTACGGCCGAGTGCGGCGGCGTGGAGTTCACGGCAAAAGGCTGTATCATCAGGCAAGCCGGATGGCGTGCCGTATGCAAGGCTGCCGAAAAGACAGAAAAGGAGGAGCTGGAACCGGAAACGGTACTGCCCGACTGGAAAGAGGGCGATACATTGGCGGTCAAGGCTTCCTCCATCACGGAAGGCAAAACCAAGCCGAAACCTCTGCACACCGAAGCCACCCTGCTCGCGGCGATGGAGACCGCAGGCAAGAACATCGAGGACGAGGAACTGCGCCAGGCATTGAAGGACTGCGGTATCGGCACACCCGCCACCCGCGCCTCCATCATCGAGACACTCTTTGCCCGTGAGTACATGACCCGCTGCAAGAAATCGCTCGTGCCCACGGAGAAAGGTCTGGCACTCTATTCGGTTGTCAAGACGATGCGTATCGCAGACGTCGGCATGACGGGGGAATGGGAAAAGGAGCTTGCCTGTATCGAACGTGGGGAGGTGTCCGCCGAAGTGTTCCGGCATGAGATTGAGGGTTACACCGCTGAAATCACCTCGGAACTGCTGTCATGCGACAAGCTGTTCGGGCATAAGGACTCCGGCTGTGCCTGCCCCAAATGCGGCACGGGCAGGATGCAGTTCTATGGGAAGGTGGTGCGTTGCGACAACGCGGATTGCGGCCTGCCCGTGTTCCGTCTGAAGGCAAGACGCAATCTGTCCGATGATGAAATCAGGGAACTGCTGACCACCGGAAAGACGAAAGTCCTGAAAGGCTTCAAGAGCAAGCAGGGCAAGAGTTTCGATGCGGTTGTCGCTTTTGACGCGGACTACAATACCACGTTCGTGTTCCCCGAAACGAAAAAGGGCGGTCCTGCGAATAAAAGTCGCGGCAGCCATGTAAAAAGAGGGAAATAATCAGTACCTTCGCCACTGGTTCATTGTCATTCTGTTTTCTTGTTCAAGAATACTGTTTTTACAATGGATTTAGTGGTGGCACTTCGGGAGGGATACCCGGAGTGCTTTTTACTTCCTATTACCTTTTCCTCTTTATTACCCATCCCGTTTTTATTCATCCACTAAATCCAAGAATATATGAACAAGAAGAACAAGAAAGAGCAGACCGAACTGTCCTATTACGGGCTGTACCTGCTGAATTACCTCAAGGAGAACAAGTTTGAACAGGCAAACGACGCGGCATTCATAAAGGGACGTGCCGACAGTGCCGCAGAAACCTACGAGCGTGCCAGGCTGGAAGGCTATCCCGCCGACGGCGCGCAGGAGCTGGCGATGGCGGAGCTGTTGCAGGGACTCCACTATTCCCGGTACAACATCCTGCATGAAGTCGTGGAGAACGAGTTCGCCGGTGAGGTGCCGGAAGCGGAGCGCGGGGCGTTCGTGGCAAGGCTGCTGCCGCTTGTCGGCAATGTCTTTTCCATCTATGACCTTTCGGACGACCATTTCGCCCTCTCTCCCGAATACGACCTGCTTTATACCGAACTGACCGGAGCCGTGGTCCTTTATATCGAGGCGTATGGCGTTTAACCGCAAGCAGAAGCTAAGGGACAACATCGAGGCTTTACGGACGGCATTCATCCTTGACAGGGAGCGGCGCACGCCCACGGCACGCGAGCGCCTGCTTCTGGAAAGGTTCTGCGGTTTCGGGGGACTGAAATTCATCCTCAATCCCGCAAAGGAACTGACGGATGCCGTCCATTGGGCAAAATCGGACCTCGAACTTTTTGCCCCCACGGTGGAACTGCACAGGCTCATCCGGGAGAACAGCAATGACGATAACGAATACAAGCGGTATATGGACAGCCTGAAAGGCTCCGTCCTCACCGCTTTCTACACCCCTGCGGAGATAACCGGTACCATCGCGGACGTGCTGCACGAGCACGGCATACGCCCCGACCGGGTGCTGGAGCCGTCGGCAGGCGTGGGTGCCTTTGTGGATGCGGTGCTGGACAACCGCCCGGATGCCGACGTGATGGCGTTCGAGAAGGATTTGCTCACGGGCAAGATCCTGAAACATCTGTATCCTGACCATAAAGTGAGGATACAGGGTTTCGAGAAGATAGAGAAGCCCTTCAACAACTATTTTGACCTGGCAATCTCCAACATCCCGTTCGGTGACGTGGCTGTGTTCGACCCTGAATTTTCGGGCAGCAAGGACACCGCAAGGCGTTCGGCGGCGAAGACGCTACACAACTACTTCTTCCTGAAAAGCCTTGATACGGTGCGTGAGGGCGGCATCGTGGCATTCATCACCTCGCAAGGTGTGCTGGATGCCCCGTCCAACGCGCCCATACGCGAGTACATGATGCGTCATGCCAACCTGGTGGGCGTAGCCCGCCTGCCTAACAACCTCTTCACGGAGAACGCGAACACGGAAGTGGGCAGCGACCTGATTCTCCTGCAAAAGAACAGCAACAAGAACGGAGAACTGTACTATAATGAAAAATTGTTCGTGCAGACCGAAAAGACACCTATCGGCACTTCAATAAACGCATACGCCAACAGCATAAGCCTGCCTTCCAACACGGATATAATCAAAGGTACAGACCCTTACGGGAAGCCTGCCTACAAGTATATACACCGGGGTGATACCACCCAACTGGCAGAGGACCTTCGGGAGCATCTGAAAATAGAACTGCAACAACTGGATAAGGGACTGTATGAGAAATACAGCCTGCATCCGGTACAGAGTAAAAGTACGGCAGAGGAAGTGTCACCCGCTCCGACAGCCGCAACCGTAATGCCTGCCATAACAGAGAGTTCCAACGATACAGAGAAGGTGCAGCCTGTGGAAGAAAAGCCGGAGACAGAACCGCACCAAACGGATATTCCGGCCGGTGTGCAGCTTGACCTGTTCGACCTTTGGGGATTTACCGAAGCGGAACGGAAGCAGGCAGTTACGGGTAAAAAGAAAAAGACATCGGACAAAACGGCGAAAAAGGCAGGTGCGAAAAAGAGTGCGCCAATTCAGCCGAAGGTGCAAAGCAGACCGAAAGCCGTGCCATCGCCACAAACCATGACTTCCCCCGTACCGGAAAACAAGGAAGAAAAACAAGGGAATACCATCGGGCAAGGCAATCCGGAAGATGTGTATGCAACCATCAACTGGGATGACAATCCGCCCATCAACGGTTTCTATGAGATGATGATGGACCTCACGCCCGAACGACGGGCGGAACTTCGGCAGGTGGCGGCACGGCATGGAGAGGAACAACAGAAAGAGACAGAAGCTCCCAAAGAGGTAGTCCGACAGTCCGAACCGGCACAAGAAACTCCGGTAGCCACCTCCACGCTGTTTCCCGAACCGGAAACGGAACAGCAGCAACCGGAAAAAGAACCTGACTTGTTGCCACGCCCATACCACCGCACACCGGAGATGCACCTGCGTGAGGGGTCATTGGTGGCAGACAGGGCACATGACAACATCGGTTATCTCAAGGACATCACGCCTTACGGTGCGACCTTCCAGCCGCTCGGACTGACCGGTTATCAGAAAGAGAAAGCGCTGCTGTATGTCTCGCTCCGTGACGCATACGAGCGGTTGTACCGCTATGAATCGCTCCGGCGCGAGGAAAATGTTCCGTGGCGAGAACATCTGAACACCTGCTACGACGAGTTTGTCATGCGTTATGGCAACCTCAATGCCGGACAGAATGTGAAATTAGTGATGATGGACGCCGCAGGGCGTGACATACTATCATTGGAGCGTGCCGAAGAAGGGAAATTCGTCAAGGCGGACATCTTCGAACACCCCGTTTCCTTTTCGGTGAAAACTGACATCCATGCAGGCTCGCCTGAAGAAGCCTTGTCTGCCTCACTCAACAAATACGGCGGTGTCAATATTGAGTATATGCGCACCATTACCGACGGGACGGAGGAGGAACTGCTCACCGCCCTCAAAGACCGCATCTATTTCAACCCGTTGGCGGACGGTTACGAAATCAAGGACCGTTTCATAGCCGGGAACGTGATTGAAAAGGCGGAGCGCATCGAGGCATGGATGAACGGCAATCCCGACAGCGAGAGGATGCCCGATGTGAGAGAGTCGCTTGAAGCCCTGCGGAACGCGGAGCCCCGGCGCATTACCTTCGAGGAGCTGGACTTCAACTTCGGTGAGCGTTGGATTCCCACCGGCGTGTATTCCGCCTACATGAGCCATTTGTATGAGACGGACGTGCGAATCGGTTATTCCACCAGCCTGGATGAGTTCTCCGTTTCCTGCGGACACAGGAGCATGAAGATTACGGACGAGTTTCTCGTCAAGGGGCACTACCGGCACTATGACGGTATGCACCTTCTCAAACACGCCCTGCACAACACCTGCCCGGACATGATGAAGCCGACGGGACAGAAGGACGAGCATGGAAACGACATCAAGGTGCGTGACAGCGAGGGCATACAGCTTGCCAACGCGAAGATTGACGAGATACGAAACGGCTTCTCCGAATGGCTGGAAGAGCAGTCGCCGCAGTTCAAGGAGCGGCTGACAACGATGTACAACCGCAAGTTCAACTGCTATGTGCGTCCGAAATATGACGGCTCACACCAGACCTTTCCCGACCTCAATCTGAAAGGACTGGCAAGCCGTGGCGTGAAGAGCATCTACCCCTCGCAGAAGGATTGTGTCTGGATGCTGAAACAGAACGGCGGGGGGATATGTGACCACCAGGTGGGGACCGGCAAGACCCTCATCATGTGCATGGCGGCACATGAAATGAAGCGTCTGGGCATGGTGCACAAGCCGATGATTATCGGGTTGAAGGCGAACGTGGCGGAGATTGCCGCCACCTACCAGGCTGCCTATCCGAACGCGAGGATACTGTATGCCTCGGAAAAGGATTTCTCGGCGGCCAACCGTGTGCGCTTCTTCAATAACATCAAGAACAACGACTACGACTGTGTCATCATGTCGCATGACCAGTTCGGCAAGATACCGCAGTCGCCGGAGTTGCAGCAGCGCATCTTGCAGGAAGAGCTGGACACGGTGGAGGAAAACCTCGACGTGCTGCGTCAGCAAGGTAAGGACATCTCACGCGGTATGCTGAAAGGATTGGAAAAGCGCAAGTTCAACCTGACGGCAAAATTGGAAAAGATTGAGCATGACATCCGTTCACGCACGGATGACGTGGTGGATTTCAGACAGATGGGCATCGACCACATCTTTATAGATGAGAGCCACCAGTTCAAGAACCTGACCTTCAATACGCGCCATGACCGTGTGGCGGGACTTGGAAACTCGGAAGGGAGCCAGAAGGCTCTCAATATGCTCTTTGCCATACGCACCATACAGGAGCGCACGGGAAAGGATTTGGGAGCCACGTTCCTTTCGGGCACGACCATCAGCAACTCGCTGACGGAGCTGTACCTGCTGTTCAAGTACCTGCGCCCGATGGAGCTGGAACGGCAGGACATACGCTGTTTTGACGCTTGGGCGGCGATATTCGCCAAGAAGACGACGGATTTCGAGTTCAACGTGACGAACAACATCGTGCAGAAGGAGCGTTTCCGCTACTTTATCAAAGTGCCGGAACTTGCCGCTTTCTACAATGAGATTACCGACTACCGCACGGCTGAGGATGTCGGTGTGGACCGTCCGGACAAGAACGAGATACTGCACCACATACCGCCGACACCGGACCAGGAGGACTTCATCGGACGGCTGATGAAGTTCGCACAGACGGGGGATGCCACGCTGCTCGGCAGGCCGCCGCTCTCCGAAATGGAAGAGAAGGCGAAGATGCTCATCGCAACGGACTATGCCCGGAAGATGGCGCTCGATATGCGTATGGTGGACCCGGCATACGAGGACCACCCGGACAACAAGGCTTCCCATTGCGCCAGGATGATCGCGGAGTATTACCACAAGTATGAGGCACAGAAAGGCACGCAGTTCGTATTCTCGGATCTCGGCACGTACCAGCCGGGCGAGAGCTGGAATGTCTATTCGGAAATCAAGCGCAAGCTGTCGGAGGATTACGGCATACCCGCCCATGAGGTCCGCTTCATCCAGGAGTGCAAGAGCGAGAAGGCACGCAAGGCGGTGATCGACGCGATGAACGCCGGGACGGTGCGTGTGCTGTTCGGCTCCACCTCCATGCTCGGTACGGGGGTGAACGCACAGAAGCGGTGCGTGGCTATCCATCATCTGGATACACCCTGGCGTCCCTCTGACCTGGAACAGCGCGACGGCAGAGGGGTGCGTGCGGGCAATGAGATTGCCAAGTTATACGCCGGCAACAAGGTGGACGTGGTGATTTATGCGGTGGAGAAATCATTGGATTCCTACAAGTTCAACCTGCTGCACTGCAAGCAGACGTTTATCTCGCAACTTAAAAGCGGGGCGATGGGTGCGCGTACCATTGACGAAGGGGCGATGGACGAGAAATCGGGCATGAACTTCTCGGAATACATGGCTATCCTTTCCGGCAATACGGATTTGCTCGACAAGGCGAAGCTGGAAAAGCGGATTGCCTCGCTCGAAGGTGAACGGAAGTCATTCAACAAGGGCAAACGCGAGTCGGAGTTCAAGCTGGAGTCAAAGACCGGAGAACTGAGGAACAACACCGCCTATATCCATGCCATGACGGAAGACTGGGATAAGTTTCTGGCTGCCGCCCAAACGGACAAGGCCGGCAACCGGCTCAATCCGGTCAAAATTGAGGGATTGGACTCCACCGATGAGAAAGTTATCGGGAAGCGTTTGCAGGAGATTGCCAAGAACGCGGCAACGGGCGGACTGTACACGCAAATCGGTGAGTTGTACGGCTTTCCCATCAAGGTAATCAGTGAAAGGTCGGTAAGCGACGGGCTTGAATTTATAGACAACCGCTTTGTGGTTGAGGGCAACTATAAGTACAAGTACAACAACGGGCATCTGGCGATGGCGGATACCCATGCCGTAGCAACCAATTTCCTGAATGCTCTGGAGAAGATTCCTTCGATTATTGACCAGTACAAGGAGAAAAACGCAGTGCTGGAGCGTGAGATACCACAGTTGCAGGAGATTGCGGGAAAGACGTGGAAGAAGGAGGAGGAACTGAAAGGGTTGAAGTCCGAGCTTGCCGCACTGGACAGGAAAATCCAACTAAATCTTGTACCACCTAAATTTGAAACTAAGCAAGAGCAAGCCAGTGACGTACAACAGAAACATGAACAACAATTGGAATCTGTCAAACCTAATACCATTGATGGTTTTATTTGTAATCATGCCTTTATTATGAGACCGAGTATCTCGGATGAATCCAAAGTACAAAGTCGAGGAGTAAAGATTTAATTTAAGGAGAACCATGAAATGCCCCTAAAGTTGGACACAAGAAACTGTCGGGGCATTTCATTTTATATTTTCTATTTGATTACGATATTCTTTAGGAGTATGTTGAGTTACACTTTCAAATTGTTTGATAAAGTATGGAACATTACCATATCCTGATTCATAAGCTATTTGAGAAACACTCAAATTGGAATATGATAGTAACTTACAAGCATGTTCTACTCTAATTTCCGCAAGGCATTGGAAAATGCTTTTATCTGTCCGCTGCCGAAAATATCGACATAGTGCTGATGGATTTTGCTTGACGTAATCGGCAATTTCTCTCAATGTGATTTTCTCCTTATAATGATTGAATAGATAGGTATATACTTTACTAACAGGTTCATTGGATTCTACGGTAGAATTAGTACTACTGTATGCTGTACTGGACAAAACCTTCGTGTTTTTACATGCGGATAACCGTTCCAAGATTTGAAAGAGGGCTATTATCCGATGGGTATATTCATAATGATCAATTTCTTGAAATCGTTGTCTTAATTCCTCGAATAATTCTTTATCATAAAAACGTATCCCATATTGGCTCTTCTGAAGCAACTGATAAATAAATTGATAATCAGGTATCTCTTCCAAGTTAAAAGGAAATATCATTGAATGAAACTGCAAGGCTTCTCCGGCACTTGGTTCAAAGTCCATCGTAGGATTCAGTTTGGCATTGCAAAGATGCAAATGCGGTACATTACTACCGATAAGTGCAATGTCGCCCTGCTGATAGTCGAGAACTCCTTCTCCAACAAACTGTTTTCCACTTCCCCGAGTAAACAGCATAAGCTCATATTCTACGTGCTTATGACGAGGTAATACAAATTGAGGATAAGGAATGTGGCTGCACAATGTTGTCCGTTCATGGATAATTTTACGTTCCAGTATGCCCATATTTTTCTTCTTTTTTTGTTCTTGCAAATATAAGAAAGTATTTAGCAAATATAATAGAACTATATGTTAAAAATACGCCCTAACTTTGCAAAGTCAAAAGATTGATATTTAGAGACATGAAAAATAATTCCATAAAACTGATAGTATCCGATATGGACGGTACACTCTTGGATTCAAATGGAATACTGAATCTGGAGTTTTTCACTGTGTTCAAATATTTAAGCAGTGAAGATATAATGTTTGTTGCTGCAAGTGGCAGACAATATTACAACTTACTGAAACTTTTCAGCTCCATAAAAGATAAAATCATATTTATAGCAGAAAACGGAACTTATGTCCTTTTCAATTCCCAAGAACTGCTAATAGTGGATGTTCCCGCAGAAAAAGCTCGTGAAGTCATACGTGAAGTTCGGAAAATAGAGGGAGCTTATCCCGTTTTATGCGGAAAGAACAAGGCATATATAGAAGACTGCCACCCGGATTTTGTAAAGCAGGCATATACTTATTATGAGAAATGTGATGTCGTACCGGATTTGATGGATGTCACAGATGACAAATTTCTGAAAATAGCTGTTTACGATTTCCTAGGTTCTGCTATAAACAGCTATCCCGTCTTGGAGCATTTCAATAATAGCTTGAAAGTGGTTGTTTCCGGATCGAACTGGCTGGATGTAAGCCATCGGGATGCGAATAAGGGCAATGCCTTGAAACTAATTCAATCGTATTTTTCCGTAATGCCGGACGAGTGTATGGCTTTCGGTGATCAGATGAACGATGCCGAAATGCTTCAGTCTGTTGTTTACAGCTATGCAATGGAAAATGCTTCGGAGGAGTTGAAACGTTACGCACGTTATATAGCCCCGTCCAACGATGTAGGAGGGGTACTGTCAGTAATCAGAGAAACTATTTTTAATAAGCAATAAACTATAGAGATGAAAACAAAGATTACAGGAATACAACATGTCGGTATTCCGACAAACGACATTGGAAAAAGTATGCAATTCTACCGGAGCCTCGGTTTTGAACCGGTCTGGCAGACAGTTAACCCGAACAATGGCGAAGCCGTGGCTTTCCTGCAACTGGGAAATCTGGTGATGGAAATTTACGAGAACAGGCAGGTGGCAGGTAAATCCGGAGCGATAGACCACATAGCGTTGAATGTTGCCGGGATTGACCTCCTGTTCGAGAACATGAAAGGTACCGGACACAAGATGCTGGATGAGAAGGTACAATACCTGCCTTTTTGGGAACATGGGGTAAAGTTCTTCACGATACTCGGTCCCAATGAAGAGAAAATAGAATTTTGTGAAAAACTGACTGAATAGAATGAGATGAGCAAGGAAGATTTGTTATCGAGATTTGGAGATAGCCACCAAAGGGTGCTCAATGGCATAAAGGCCATTACAGAAGGCCGTGGTGTATTGTTGGTGGACGATGAAAGCCGGGAAAATGAAGGTGACTTGATTTTTTCTGCACAAAAAATGACCGAAAAGGACATGGCATTGATGATACGGCATTGTAGCGGTATTGTCTGCCTTTGTCTCACAAAAGAGAAGGCTGAACAGCTTGACTTACCACTGATGGTCACCAATAATACCAGTACATACGGTACAGCGTTCACCATATCTATCGAAGCAGCAGAGGGTGTGACTACCGGCGTGTCAGCTACCGACCGTATCTGCACGATAAAGGCAGCCATTGACGAAAGGGCCACGCCGGAATCATTGCATCATCCGGGCCATGTTTTTCCTTTAATCGCTTGCCCGGGAGGGCTGAAAGAGCGTGACGGGCATACGGAAGGAAGCATCGAATTGATGAAATTGGCTGGACTTGCACCTTGTGCCGTATTGTGCGAGTTGACCAACGATGACGGCACAATGTCCCATCTTCCTGAAATTGTAGAATTTAGTAACCAATATAATTATCCGATTATGAGTATCAATGATTTAAAAAATTACACTCCGGCTCCCGATTTTTTACCGGGATTGGTCGGTTCATTTGCAAAACCCGCGTCCGAAAATCCTACAGTGGCTATCATGGAAGCCGCTTTCAAGCATCACGGCATGCACTACAGATATATCAACTGTGAGGTGGGACCGGATAATCTGGAAGCTGCCGTAAACGGAGCTAAGGCCATGGGCTGGAGAGGGTTTAACTGTTCCATTCCCAACAAGATCAAGGTTATACAGTATCTGGACGAGTTGGGAGACTCTGCTAAAATTATTGGGGCTGTCAACACGGTCATCATTGGAAAAGACAAAAGGACCAGAGGTGAAAATACGGACGGAAAAGGCTTTGTGAAAGCCATTTCGGAAGTAACCTCCATTCCGGGCAAGAAGGTGATACTGTTTGGAGCCGGTGGGGCTGCACGTGCCATCGGTGTAGAAATGGCTCTGGCGGGAGCTGCATCCATTACTATTTTGAACATTGATGATGCAGGGCAGGAACTAGCCGATTTGTTAAACGGCAAGACATCAGCCAAGGCGGACTTTGTCTTGTGGAATTATTCTTACCGAATTCCGGCCGACACGGACATCGTAATCAATGCCACTTCCGTAGGGCTTTATCCGAATGTGGACCAGCGTCTGAACATGGATTCCGACACCCTTCTGCCTCACATGGTCGTGGCCGACTGCATCCCTAATCCGGTGTACACCCATTTTGTCAAGGATGCGATGGCACGCGGATGCCATCATGTACTTCCAGGTATGAACATGCTTGTCAATCAGGCTGTGATAGCCGTGAAATACTGGACAGGTGTAGATGTGGATGCTGAAGTCATGCGTAATGAACTCAAAAGGGTACTTGGATTATAATTAAGATAATGGACTTTTCAATGTGGATACAGTCACCTTCCAACTGGAGGATGCTGTTTTTGTCTGCCCTGCTTATCGGTATGTCCAAAACCGGCATTCAGGGTATCAGCCTGCTTGCTGTACCAATGATGGCAATGACTTTCGGAGCCAAACCTTCTACCGGGTTGATATTGCCCATCTTATGTGCGGCTGATTTGATAGCCGTCCTGTATTATCGCAGGATTGCCGAATGGAGATATGTACTGAAATTGTTGCCTTCTGCTTTAGCAGGGTTTGCCGTCGCACTGTTTGTGGATCGGTTGGTTCCTCCCACCGAGTTCAAGCACCTGATGGGCGGCTGTCTGTTGGTGGTGCTGCTCGTGATGTTCTGGTCGGATTGGAAAGGTAAGGAAAATACACTTTCCTCCTACTGGTGGTACGGCCCTTTGTTCGGACTGATGGGTGGCTTCACCACCATGATAGGCAATGCGGCGGGACCGGTGATGGCCATTTACCTCCTGTCGGTCAAGATGCCCAAGTATAGTTTTGTGGGGACGAACGCTTGGTTCTTTTTGGTCATCAATTACCTGAAAATTCCCGTGCAGGTATTTGCATGGGGCAATATCACCGCCTCCTCACTGATGCTGGATGCCTGCACCATCCCGTTTGTCATTATAGGCGGCGTGTTGGGCATTACATTGGTAAAAAAACTGCCGGAGAAGGGGTTTCGCTATTTCACAACTGCGGTCACCTGCTTGTCGGTGTTATTGTTATTAGTTTGATAATCATTTTTAATTTTATACACAATGGAATATAGAAAATTGAATGGAACCGGACTGTTTGTTCCGGCATTGACTTTGGGAACCGCCACTTTCGGTGGTACACACGGATTTGAAGGATGGGGACACACAGATGTGACTGAGGCTACACGTATGGTGGATATGTGTCTGGATGCCGGTTTGAATATGTTCGATACGGCAGATATGTACTCACGTGGATTGGCGGAAGAAATATTGGGAAAGGCCATCACCGGAAAACGGAATCGGATGCTGCTGGCTACAAAAGGAACCTTTCCTATGAGTGACAATGATCGGAACGCTGCCGGGGCTTCGAGGTATCATATCATTCGGGCTTGCGAAGCCAGTCTGAAACGACTGGGTACGGACCACATCGACCTTTACTATATACACGGTTTCGATGCCAATACACCGGTTGAAGAGACACTTCGAGCATTGGATGACTTGGTGAGTAGCGGTAAAGTAGGCTACATAGGCTGTTCCAACTTTTCCGGTTGGCATTTGATGAAGTCATTGGCAGTTTCCGAAAAGTATGGCTGGCATAAATACGTGGCACATCAGGTGTATTACTCGCTCCTGAACCGGGATTTCGAATGGGAACTGATGCCGTTGGGTGTAGACCAACAGGTGGGAACGTTCATCTGGAGTCCTCTTGCGGCAGGTCGTTTAGGAGGAAAATATCGTCGGAATACTCCTATACCGGCAGATGGGCGTGTTGCTAACGGAGGTGTACCTGTACGTGATAATATCGTGTCTTATGAGTTGCTATACAATATCGTGGACGTATTGGATGAGATTGCTGCCGAAACCGGAAAGACTGTTGCACAAGTGGCGCTCAATTGGCTGTTGCAACGTCCCACCGTATGCAGTCTGGTTATAGGTGCACGCACGGAGGAGCACTTGCAGCAGAACTTGGGAGCGGTTGGCTGGCACTTGTCTGAAGAACAGGTTAAACGTTTGGAAGAAGCCAGCCGCCAGCCCAAGCCTTATCCTTATTGGCATCAAGACCAACGACCGGAACTGAAAGCCCAATTATTTTTTTAATGGATTAGTCTGTAATATATCATGAAGCGATTATTATGTGCTGTAATCTTATTGTTTAACTTAATGGCATTGGAAAGCAATGCACAGGAGGCCGGTAAAATGTATACATATAAACAGATAGGCAATAAATACATCCTCAGTGTCAGCACCGGTGAGGAAATAGTAAAAGCCTTAAACCTATTTTGTGAAGAGAGGAAAATAAAATCCGGGAACATAACGGGATTGGGAGCCATCAATGAGGTGACTCTCCGTTTTTTTAATCCAGATACCAAGAAGTATGTGGACAAGACTTTCCGGGAACAGATGGAAATATCCAATCTTACTGGAAATATTTCTACCATGAATGGAAAACCTTACCTGCATGTACACATCACTGTGGGAGGTGCGGATTATTCATCCCGTGCCGGACATCTGCTATCTGCTGTATTGAACGGTGCCGGAGAGTTTGTAGTGGAAGATTTTAATGAGGACATAGAGCGTACTTACAATCCGGCTTTAGGATTGAATTGTTATGATTTTACTAAATAAATAAGAAAAGCTATGAATATAACTTGGGATGCACAAGAATACTCCGATGATTTTTCTTTTGTTTACCACTATGGTGAGGACGTATTGAAACTTTTGGAAATCCGTCCGGGTGATACAATTATCGACTTGGGTTGTGGAAACGGTGCATTAACTATGCGGCTGGAGCAGGCGGGAGCACATGCCATAGGCATTGATGCGTCTGAGGAGATGCTTTCCATGGCCCGTCGCGACTACCCTGCATTGGATTTCAGGCAGGCTGACGCGTTGAACTTCACGATAGAGAAACCGGCAGATGCCTTGTTCTCGAATGCTGTGTTTCATTGGATTGATAAAGAGAAACAGCCCTTGTTGTTAAGGCAGATCAACCGGGCATTGAAACCGCATGGGCAACTTGTCTGTGAATTTGGAGGAAAAGGGTGTGCAGCAAGGGTACATGCCTCTTTGAGGAAATGTTTTGAAAAAAGAGGTATGGATTACGTCTTTTCTTTCTATTTCCCCTCGATTGGTGAATATGCCTGTATGCTGGAGCAGGCGGGATTTAAAGTGGTATATGCCATTCTGTTCGACCGTCCGACTTGCTGTCGGAGCGGAGAAAGTGGCTTGACGGATTGGATTAATATGTTCAACAAGGTGCCTTTTCAGCAAATGGACGCAGGCTTGCAGAAAGAAATCCTTGCAGAGACGGAACGGCACTTACGGAATACATCACTATATCGCAACGGAGAATGGTATATTGATTACGTCAGAATCAGAATAAAAGCAATAAAGGAAATGAATTTATGAAAATCCGTATTTTTTTTGTTACAGTATTATTTGCCTGTATGACGGTTCAAGGATGCACTGCCGCAAATGGACAAACTGAAGAATCCGGGACAGATAGTGGTAATAAAGAGTTAACCATCTCTTTTGATTTCCAGCGTGGAGGCATCGCGTCCAGTCAATATGCCATCTGGATAGAGAATGAAGAAGGTAAACTGGTACGAACACTTTATGCCACCTCTTTCACGGCAAAAGGAGGGTATGAATATCGTAGGGATGCCATTCCTTTCTGGGTTGGTAAAGTCTGCCCTGAAAAAATGACAGACACGCAAGTGGATGCCATTACCGGAGCAACTCCCGGCAATGGGAAACTGACTTATATATGGGATGGAACAGATCAGAACGGAACTCGGGTTCCGAAAGGAAAATATCATTTTTTCATAGAAGGAACCCTGTACTGGAAAAGCCGAGTGTTATTTTCAGGTACGGTAAATTGGGGTGGAGCTGAACAGGTATCAATTCCCATTGAAACACGCTATTTTAACCAATCAACCGTCAACAAAGACATGATTAGTTCTATCAAAGTAAGCTACAAACAAAAATAGAGAAGTATATGAAGAAAATAATTTTTGTTATTCTGATGTGTTGTACTGCATATAGCAGTTTCGCACAAAAATTAGAAGTTGTCGCACGCATCATGCCTCCAACGCCTGATATGTCGGGTATAGCTATTACTCCGGATGGAAGAATTTTCATCAGTTTTCCCCGACATGCGGACAATCACAAAGGGTGTGCCTTAGCGGAATTGAAAGAGGACGGACAAATTGTTCCGTTTCCGAATAGAGAGATGACTTATCCATCCGACCGTCCTTATGAAGAATGGCTGGTGTCTCCACATGGCATGACGACGGATGAGAAAGGAAACATCTGGGTAATTGATGACGGCAAGCGTGCCGGAATAGATGGAATACCGGAGGGAGCTGCAAAGGTTGTAGGTTTCGCTCCCGATGGGAAAGTGGTGGCATCTGTTGTCATTAAAAGTCCTATATTACGTCAAGACATGCATTTGAATGACTTGCGGATTGACTTGCGTCATGGTAAGAACGGTGTGGCCTACATAACGAATTCTTCTTTTGGAACCACTCCTTCACTGATTGTAACCGATATTGCAACCGGAAAATCCCGTGAAGTACTTGCCGGTCATTATTCTACTGCGATACAAAAGGGATATGTCGCTTTTCTGGAAGGAGAAGCGAGGGCCTATCATCCAGATAATGTCACTCTTCCTTCCGGAGGAGCCAATGGAATAGCACTTGTGAAAGGCAAACTGTATTGGACTCCCATAACCGGGCGCGGACTGTATAGTATGGCAACGGACTCCTTGTCGGATTTTACCCTTTCGGAGATTACGTTAGAGAAAGCGGTACGTTATGAAGGAGACCGTCCGGCTTGTGACGGATTGGCCGAAGATGCTGACGGAAACATTTATTTCTCTGCTTATGAACAGATGGCTTTGGTAAAGCGTTCTGCCGACGGGACATTCAAGACACTTGTCCATAGCCCTTTATTGGGATGGCCGGACGGCATGTTTTACACGCAAAACGGCTATCTATATGTTACTTTGGGACAATGGAATCGCCTGCCCGGATTCAATAACGGGAAAGATTTGAGAAGACCGCCATATCAGATTGTTAGAATACAAATTGCTCATTAGAACAGATCGCATAAAGATGACAATCTTATATGTGTTTCAACTGACACCATAGGACGTCTCTTGATTGAATATCTTTTCTTAAAGATTTATGGAATGATATCGTATTTGTAGTTACGAGTATTCAAAATATAATGAGGGTATTTTAATAATGAATAAGCATAGATAAAAGTATAATTATCAAAATAAAATTATTATTACAGCATAGAATACTTTTAGGATATATAATATTGATAGCAGTCATCGGGACTATGGCTGCTATCTTGATATATGAGCGTGCACAGTTTGGAGCTTTAGAGAAGAAAACTGTGGAAATGCAGCATATTCAGCGTGATATAAATACCGCCCATCGCCGGATTACTACACTATCCACATACGGAGAGTCAGTCATTGCATGGAGTGTGGAAGACTATGAAATGTACAAGACATACCGTCTCCGTGTGGACAGCCTGCTTCAACTTTTGAAGTCCCCTTGCAAGGAATTTGTCCGTCCCGAACAGTTGGACACTCTCTGTTTATTATTGAAGCAGAAGGAAGAACACCTGCATGGCATCATGCAGGCGGTACACCGTCAGGACGAGGCGGACAGCCTGCTTCTCAACAGCCTGCCCTCCGTCACCCGGCAGGCTACACGCACACAAACCGTCACCCGCAAGAAAAAAGGCCTTGCCGGACTGTTCGGCAAAAAGGAAACCGTACAAATGCCGGCATCCCCCAATGCCCTGCACAGCTTGAACGAGCGACTGATTTCCATGCAGAAGGAACGGCAGGAAGATCTCGATGATTATACGGACAGCCTGCGCATACGGAACAAGGAGCTGAACGGCAGGCTGTACACGCTGATTACCGCCCTTGACGAACAGACGGAAAAGGCATTCCAACAGAGGCAGGAAGAACTTCAGTCCTCCTACGAACGTTCCGTCATGACCGTTACGGGACTTGTCGTGTCAGCCATTCTCCTGCTCGTCTTCTCCTACCTGAAAATCCACCGGGACATCAAGGAGAAAGCAGCCAATAGGAAGGAACTGGAAGAACATGTGGTAAAACTGCAGCAATCGGTCAAGGCGAACGAGGAGCTTATCTCCAACCGTCACAGGATCATGCAGACTATCACACATGAGCTGCGCACACCGCTGTCCGTCATTATCGGTTATGCGGAGATGGCAGTGAATGAAACGGACACCGCCATCTCCCAGGATTATGCCCGGAAAGCCCTTCTGACCTCCCACCGCATGGTTTCCATGTTGGGCACGATGCTCGGTTATTTCCGTCTTGACAACGGCAAGGAACAGGCAAACTCCGTCCCGTTCTCCCTGCGGAGTGTATCTGATACCTTGCAAGCCGAGTTTACGCCGCTTGCCGGTAATAAAGGTCTGAAACTGTCCGTGGAATCCGAAAAGGACGAGGTGCTTTTCGGTGACAGGGAACGGCTCATGCAGGTCGGTGACAACCTGCTCTCAAATGCGGTCAAGTTCACCGAGACGGGCAGTGTCACCTTGAAAATGCACTATGGGGATGGAAAACTGTATCTTATTGTGGAAGATACCGGCAGCGGAATGAACAGCGAGGAGCAGGAACGCATATTCAATGCCTTCGAGCAGTTGCCGAACGCCGCCTCACAGGACGGTTTCGGTCTTGGATTGTCCATCGTGCAGCGTATCGTTAATATGCTCCGGGGGACAGTCGCCGTGGAAAGCATCAAAGGAAAAGGCACGCGTTTCACAGTGGTGCTTCCAATGAGCACTGCGGACAATATACCGGAGCAGATTGCCAAAACAATGCCGGTCTATTATTCCGAAACGTCCTTCTCGGTGATAGCCCTTGACGACAACGAATCCCTGCTTTCCATGATGAAGGAAATGTTTGCAAGGAACGGTGTCCGCTGCGATACGGTAAGCAACATCAGCGACCTTATGGAAGCCATACGCAACCGTGACTATGACCTGTTGATAACCGACCTGAAAATGCCGGAGACAAGCGGCTATGAGGTACTGGAACTGTTACGCTCGTCCAACGTGGGCAACTCAAAGGATATACCGGTGATTGTGGCTACCGCTTCAACGGGCTACGGCAAGGAAGAACTCACCGGCATGGGATTCTCCGGAGTCCTTCTCAAGCCATTCTCCATGCAGGAACTTATGGAGACATGTGCAGGTTGTATTACTACACCTGCGGAAACCGTAAAGCCAGACTTTTCCACACTGCTTTCTTGTGGAAACGAAAGCGTCCTGCTTGACAGGCTGGCAGAATCCACAATGGAAGAAATGCAGGCTGTAAGAGAAGCCGCAGAACGGAAAGATACGGAAGCCTTGTGCCATTGGATACATCACCTGAGAAGCTCATGGATGGTGTTGCGCACAGAAGCACCCCTGCATAAATTGCAGACTCTGCTGACAGAAAGTGGCCCCGACGAGAGGAAGATACACGAAGCCGTCATGGGAATACTTAAAACGGGAGACAATATCATACGGCTGGCAAAGGAAGAAAGGAGGAAGTACGATGGGCAGGATAATCGTGGTTGAGGACAATCCCGTGTACAGCACCTATGTGTGTACCCTTCTGGAGAAAAACGGGTTTCATACCCGCAGTGCCGGCAGTCTGTCTTCTGCAAGGAAGCTGCTGGCAGGCTGTGAGGAAGACGACATAATCCTTGCCGACCTGCGCCTGCCCGACGGCGAGAGCATCGGACTGTTGCGCCAGATGCGGGATGCGGGCATGGGACAGCCGTTCATTGTCATGACCGATTACGCCGAAGTGCATACGGCGGTGGAGAGCATGAAGCTCGGCTCGGCGGATTACCTGCCCAAAATATTGGTTGAGGACAAGCTTCTGCCACTCATACGCTCCTTGTTCCAAGAGCAGGAACAGAAGAAAGATGTCCGGACACCTGTCTTCAAACGGGAAGGCGCGGCGTTCCAGAACATCAAGAAGAGCATCCGTATGGTAGCCCCGACACGTATAGGCGTACTGATATTGGGTGAAAACGGCACGGGTAAGGAGCATCTTGCCCGAATGGTGCATGATTACAGCCGGGTGAAAGACAAGCCGTTCATCCCGGTGGACTGCGGCACACTCTCCCCCGAACAGGCCAAGTCGGACTTGTTCGGTCATGTGAAGGGAGCGTTTACGGGAGCCGTCTCCGACAAGGACGGATATTTCAGGGAAGCCGACGGCGGCACGCTGTTCCTTGACGAGATAGGCAACCTCTCTTTGGAAACACAGCAGATGCTGTTGCGTGCCATCCAGGAGCACCGTTACCGTCCTATGGGTGCAAGCAGTGACCGTACCGCCAATGTCAGGATTGTAGCCGCCACCAACGAGAATCTGCACAAAGCTGTGTCAGAACGCAGGTTTCGGCAGGACTTACTGTACCGCCTGCAGGAGTTTGAGATAACCGTCCCTCCACTGCGCGAGTGCAGGGAAGACATCTTGCCACTTGCTGAGTTCTTCAGGGAACAAGGCAACCATGAGCTTGAAAGGGATGTAACCGGTTTTGACGTTTCCGCACGGCAAGCACTGCTGGCTTATCCGTGGCCGGGTAATGTCCGCGAACTGAAACAGAAGATACAGGCTGCCGTCCTACGTACGGAGGGGAACACGATAACCGCAGACTATCTCCAATTATTTAACGGGAGGACCCTCCCGGACGGCAACGGCTTCGAGTTGAGGAGCGATGAAGAGGAGAAGGAACGTATCCGGCGTGCCCTTGAACAGACAAACGGAAACAAGAAGGATGCCGCCCGGTTATTGGGCATAGGCAGGACCACCTTATATAATAAGATGAAAGATTATGGACTGAAAGACAACGGAAAAGAGTAAAAAACAGAAAGAAAGATGGCTGAAAATTCAGGTTATTGATTAACTTTGTAGCCATATTTGAGAATAACAGGCGATTGGGGGACCTTTCGCCTGCTGATATATAGACATAAGACCGCAAGGCGTTTCTGATGGAAATCTGGAAAATTAACATCGAAAGAAAACATTGCGTGATTGCTTATGCTATGCCTTTGCATAGCGTGCATTCACCTATTTTCTTTCAAGGCATTCCAGAGCCTCCATCAGAAGTAGTGTGGATTGCACGCTACTTTTTTGCCCTGCATATATAAATGAAAGGAAAAGGCTTATGGCAAAAGTCCAGATACTTGCCGTCCTCACGATGGACGGATGCTTATCAGAGTTGGAATCTTCCGGAACTTCTGATACCTACGGAATCGAAGCTATCCGTGAAAAGACTTATTTCAAAGTCACCCCTGAGTATTCCATATCCATGCTGGCAAAATGGCGCGGGCAGGAAGACGGAGTCATCTATCTGGCGGAAGCCACACCCCGGACGGCAGACTTCATCAACGGTATGCTGCGTATGCGGGTGGTGGACGAGATAATCCTCTACACGCTGCCCCAAATAGCCGGAACCGGAAGACATTTCTTCCAGTCCGCTTTGCCGATAGATGAATGGAAGCTCGTGGAGCACAAACTGTATGATGGCGGCGTGGTTTTCACGGTGTACCGGACAGAGTGGAAACCTACGGTGTTCATAAAATGAACTCATTCCGTGTCCTTATTCCGGACACGTGTTCCTGTTCGGAACACGGAAATACATGATTAAAACCATCCGAAAAATATTTTATTCAGATTATCCTGCTGATGTTCAGCGAAATATAAGATTCTATTCTCTTTTTTAGAAGAACGGGCACCCGGTTTGTCCTATGATTACCGTGCGCACACAGACAATCAAGTATATAACCCTAAAAAAGAGAAAGGACATGAACTACCTCATATTAGCGGAAACCGAGTTTTTCGGACTGATAAACGCCGATGCCGAGCCCTGTAATCTAAACACGGCTTATGACGACTTCATAAAGGCGATAATTGAACTATGCTGTGGAAGTACTGATATAACCACAACCGTTGTTGCACTGGCATACATGGAAAACGAACTGCAACACCACCGCACATGGCACTCTCCGGTGGACAATGGAGAAATATCCCTGTTTGTCCGCAAAGCCCTTGCCTTTGTGAGAAAGATACAGAAGCATCTTGCTACAAACAATATCCCCCAAGTGCCGCCACTGACATCCATCCCTGAAACGCCGAAAGAAGAAAAGACATCCGTTCCTGCCCTGCGCTGGACAGGCAATGCCATCGACCTGGTGGAGATGATATACGGTATCCACGAAATGGGCTGCATCAATGACGGTGAAATCCCATTGAAACAGCTTGCCCCGACACTCTATTCTTTCTTCGGCGTGGAAACCAAAGACTGCTACCGTTTCTATACCGACATCAAACGCCGGAAAACCATCAGCCACACACATTTCCTCGAACAGATGCAAGCCAGGTTGAACGAGCGGATACGACGGGACGAGGAAGCGGAGCTGAACCGACGATAATTTCTGTTCATAGCATACGTTTTTAATTGTTCGGATAAGGGGCCGCGTGATGCAGCTCCTTATCCTTTTATTTCATATCACTTTCTGAAAGTATGATGCAATACTGTTTTACTATCGGATGCCTTTCATGAAATCCGCCAAAAGCATTATTTTTGTATCCGGATAAAGGATTGAAACTTTCTGTCAGACAAGGTAAAAGAAATATGGCGAAAAAGAAGAAGAAACATCACGGTCACTATTGCAGGATATGCGGCAATTACCTCCCCAACGAGAAATTCACGGGCAAGGGACACGCACGGCATATCTGCAAGTCCTGCCAATCCCTGCCCCAAGAGGTGCAGGCGGATATGAGGAGGTGCAACGAGGTGGAACACGCCGCGTTCAAATATCCCATGTCACGCCAGGACTGGGAACTGCTGGAAAAGTACGCCAAAAATACAAGGATATGGAGTCCGGCAGGTTCGCGCAGGACATGCTGGATATGAAACGGGGCAATTATGAAACGGAGGAAGAAACGGAAGATGATGTCCCGCTTGATGAAATTTATGAAGAGGAAAAGATACCCTTTGCCGATTTGGAGGATGACATACGTTATGAACTGGAAGAACTGCTGGCAGACAACATCAACGAGTTCATGATACATAAGGACTGCATTCCCGAAGGCAAGGATTTGAAAGAAATCAAGGAATGGGTAATCAAGGAAGCCCATGACGCCTTTTTTATACAGGTGGTTCCCGATGCCGCCTACAACAATCTGGTGGATGAAATCATCCGCAGGCTTGTGAAGGAATGGGAAGAGGACGGCATGGAAATAAAAACGAAAAATACCACATTATAATAAATAAGGTAAAACGACAATCCCGAAACCGATATTGAAACGGATTCGGGGTTGTTCCTGTCAGTAGGGCAAATGATTCAAGCCGTTACTTTGGCTGCAACAGATGCTTCAGGTTATCGTCATTCGCGATACGCTCCAGTTCATCCTTGACAATCTGTTTCACATCCTCCTTGATACGGTTGTAATTTTCCTGCACACGCTCTTTCATGCGGTCTATGCCGTCCTCGTCCGTGAAATCCGTAATAATAGGTATAGGCTTGTAGTCCTTCTCCTCCCGTTTTACTTTTTCGGCATCCACGACGATCTCACAATGAAAAATCTTCTGCTCGATACGCTCGTCGAACGTATCCGCCACAGAGCCTACGAACATTCCCTGCGTCAGGGATGAAATCTTGCTCGGCGGGATAAGCGCGTCCATCTGCGTGTTGATGGAGGTGGAGACATCCTGCCGGTTGATGGAGATTGACTGCCGCTTCTGCAAAACCTTTCCGAAGCGTTCGGAAAGTGTCTTGGCTGTCTCTCCGACCACCTGCCCGGAGAAGATATTTCCGACAGTATTCATCACTACACGCGCCTCCTTGTCACCATAGTCGCGTACCAACTGGCTGAAATCCTGGAAGCCCAGAAGCACGGCCACCTTGTTGCTTCGTGCGGTGGCGATAAGGTTGTCCAGCCCCTTGAAATATATCGTCGGCAGCTCGTCAATGATAATCGAGGATTTGAGCTTGCCTTTCTTATTGACGAGTTTGACGATACGCGAATTATACAGACCAAGAGCCGCACCGTAAATATTCTGGCGGTCAGGATTATTGCCGACACAGAGTATCTTGGGCTCTTCCGGATTATTGATGTCCAGCGTAAACTCGCTGTCCGACATCACCCAGTAGAGCTGCGGTGAAATCATCCTTGAAAGCGGGATTTTTGCGGAGGCTATCTGCCCCTGGAGCTGCTCCGCAGCCCCTCCGAGCCAGGCATCCATGAACGGAGAAAGGTAGTTCTCCAGTTCGGGATAAGAGGAGAGAATCGGAAAAATATCCTCATAGCGGCGGTTCAAAAACTCAATGGCATGGGGAAATGTACAATACTTGCCATTCTGATAGATTTTGAGATACCAAATTATTGCAGCAAAAAGGATTATAGGTGATTCCACAAAGAAATCCCCCTGTTTTTGCACCCACGTTTTATTTAAATTTAACATTATCGTGTAAGCACTTTCGTAAGCGTCCGTAATGTCCTCCATAAAATCGGGATGGATGGGATTACAGCGGTGTGAGCGGCGCGGGTCATCGAAGTTGATTACATAGAACTTCGGTTTCACCTTGTATCCTTCCGTGTGGTTCATCAGGTGGTTGTAGGCGATTGTGGACAAGTCGCTGAATTTGAAGTCATAGAGATACATCGAGTAGCCCTTCTCTATCTGCTGTTTGATATAGGAATTGACCACCGCGAAAGACTTTCCGCTGCCCGGTGTTCCCAACACGATGGACGCACGCTGGGGCAAAAGGATGTTGATCCAGCCGTTATTCCACTTCTTCTTATAATAGAAACGTGTGGGCAGGTTCACGGAGTATTCGTTGGTCAGGAGCCGTGTCTCCTGCATGAACGACTCGTTCTCGTTATTGAAAACATCCTCCATGAGGTTATGTTTCAAAAGACGGCTCATCCACAGACCGCCCATCAGCAGGCAGACATAGCCGCCACCGACGGTAAGGATATACAGAGCCGTGACCGCCTCAATAGGTAGCGGCAAAGCCAATATCCACCAGTTAAGGAAAAACAGTACAAAACCGGCGGCAAGCACCGCCCATATTCTTTCCCATGTGATTTTCTCACCCTTCACGCCCTTTGTACCCAGGCAGGAAAGGGCAAGCAGGATGACAGCGAACAGCTTCGTGTAAAGGATGGAATGGAACAGTCCCGCCGTGCGGTTGAAGTTCATCAGTATCCTGTCCACCACACCGATGTCCACTCCCCATAGCCGGACTGCCTCATAGCAGTACCAGTACACGTTCATCACTACCAGTATAATACTCACGGCACGCAGAAAATCCATGATTTTCGCCAATGCCCTCAAATCGTCTTCTTGTTGTGACATACATTGATTTTTTAATTGTTGATACTCTGATTACATACCCAAGCCCTTGCGTTTTTTCTTCTTTTTGCGCTTCATCGCCCGGATGAAAGCCTCTTCCTCGGCATCTACCGCCGGACCTTCGGGAGTGAGCAAGCCCATACCGCCCGATATATCTTCACTGTCGTAGGCGGTCTGCCCGTGTGCCTTGTCCGCAGCATCCACAGGGATGGATAGCGGTATCGGCGGTTGTCCGGCGTATGGCAGGGTGAAGTGTTCCTGCAAGGCATTCGCCGAAAGCTCCTTGCCCATGCGAGAGCCGTTCAGTACACATCCTGTGCGGTGGTCGATAAACGTCGCTCCATAGATACGCCCTTCATCCGTGTAGCGCAGTACGGTGTCGATGCCCTTCTCTTTGAGTTGGGATACAAATTTGTCCTTGTCATAAGTGCCTTGCAGCACGGAAAGGACGGTGCGTTTCGTCATGTCTGCCAGTTTCCTATCCTTGATTTCCGATTTGGAACGGACAAACTTCTTCTGTACGGCTTCATAGCCTGCGGACTTCCCGAAAAGCGAGGATTTGAACGGGTTGCCCACCTTGTTACCCTTGTCGTCCGTGACGGAATAGACCAGCCCGTGATACTCCCGTCCGCGCACGTTGCCCCTCGCTTCCTCCACCGTCATATTATATAAGGAAAGGAGCGCACGGTATTCGCCCATCGTCTGAAAACGGTACTGCCCGTTCAGAGCCTTCACAGTGCCAGCCACCTGCTTCTTCACATCACCTGCCGATGCGTCCACCTTGCTTAGCGGCGTGTCAAGCCGGCGGTTCCTGCGCTCCGCGCCGTGCAGCCCGTATTTCTTCTCCAGCTCACGGGTGATTTGTTTGCTACGATAGTAGTTGTTCTTGTCGCTGATACATTTCCCGTTATCGTCCACCCGCACCGTCACGATGTGCAGGTGGTGGCGGTCGATGTCCTCGTGCTTGAAAACAAGATAAGGCTGGTTGCCGAAACCGAGTTTTTCCAGATACTCGCGGGCTATATCCTGCAATTCCGCATCGGTCAACACATCCTCCGGATGTGGGTTGAGCGAAATATGCACCACCGGCTTCTCCACCTTCATCTGTGGCGGCATGAAGGTGAGAAAACCCTCCATCGCCTTGTTGATGTCCACCTTTCCCGAACCGTCATTGTAGATGCGGTTGGTCGTAAGCAACCGCCCCTGCGCCTCGTTAATCTTCTCCCCGTTATAGGCAATCGCGCCGTACAACGAGTTTCCTACACTGATTTTTGCGACCATTTCGCCTCCATTTCCCTTGAAAGTTCCACAATCTGACGGCTCAGTTTCACGAGTTCGACGGTCTGTTGCTCCAGCTTGTAGAGCAACGCCATCGCCTTTTTCTCGGAAAAATGCAGCCTCAGTTCCTTCACGACTTGGTTGTAGTTCGTGCCTATTGCGCGGAATTGCGCATGAAAATCAGATAGCTTGGTGTAGTAATCCACCAGCGTTTTATCCACTTTCAGTACCTTGAACGGTTGCCCGAAGAAGTGCGCCTTCAGGAAAACCGACTTGGCGTAAACGCCCGACTTCTCGAACATGGAGAGGAAACGGTTGTGTTCCTCCTCGTTGAAACGGACGGTGTAGCGGAACACCGCCGGATCAGGTTTGGGATTTCTCCCGGTCTTGTTTCTTTTTTCCTGCATATAAATTTTGGATTTAGCGGTTGCACGGCATAAGCCCCCGTTTCGGGGACACATACACCGTAGGTTCATCAGGCTTCCCGACTCCGGAGAGGAAGCCCGCCCCCTGCAGGGGCAAGTGCTTTTCAAGATGCTCAAAATGTTTTGAGCGGCTGAAAAGACATCTTGCTATGTTCTTGTGAACATAAAAATCCGTCGGGGACGGATTGGAAGAATACCTGAATGACCCACGGCTGCGCCCCATGCGGATAACCCTGCCGTTCGGGTGCAAAATTAGGGAGATAAGACGGTGTAATACAGGGTATTTAGCCGGACAATGCCTACCAACCGACGCCACAAGCTGCCACTTCGTCTGGAGGTGATACAAGTGCGGAAAAATCATTGTTTATTTGTAGCGTGATTGGTTGAAAGACCTGTCTGACGCATGGTCTGAAAGCCGGTTTGAGGTCCTGTTGATAAGAATGCCGGCAAGCCGGCAAGTTGATAAGTCGATAAGCCGGTAAGTCGGTAAGTTGGCAGACCGGTCAGCAGACAAACAGTCGTGGCGGTAAACATACCGGCAGGTATGCAAACGGGTAAACCGGATGTACATCCGACCTGAAAGCAGACTGTCCGGGAAATTGTCTGTCCGACCTGCGGCAGTGTCTTACGGTCAATCAACCGGTCACAAGGTAAACCTATTGTATCACTTAATTAAAAAAACGAGAAATGAAAAAAGAAACATTGCTTGTGGCTTTCTCCACCCAGAAAGGGGGAGCGGGCAAAACGACACTCACGGTATTGATGGCAAGCTATCTCTATTACGTGAAAGGAATGGATGTCGCCGTTATCGACTGCGATTATCCGCAGTACAGCATCAAGGACATGAGGGAGCGTGACATGAGGAACATTGAGCGCAATGCCCATTTGCGCAAAACGGCTTTCGAGCAGTTCGCACGGCTGAAGAAGAAGATGTATCCCATTGTGGAGAGCCGTCCGGAAAAGGCAGTCGAAAAGGCCAAGGATTTTCTGGCGATGGAGACACCTCCGGATATTATCTTCTTCGACCTGCCGGGAACGGTGAACAACTCCGATGTCATCAATACGGTGGCGACGATGGACTACGTATTCTGTCCCATCATGGCTGACCGGGTGGTGGCGGAAAGCTCGCTCAATTTCGCCACAGTCGTGAACGACACGCTTCTTAGTACGGGGCGTTCCAACATCAAAGGGTTATACCTTCTGTGGAACATGGTGGACGGACGGGAGAAGACCGACCTTTACGACCGCTATGAGAAGGTTGCCGGAGAACTCGGTCTGAACGTCATGAGAACCTTTCTTCCCGACAGCAAGCGTTTCCGCAGGGAAAGTGCGGAGGACGGGGAACGCTCCGTGTTCCGTTCCACTGTCATGCCGCCTGACAGAAGTCTGATAAGGGGCAGCAATATCGAGAGGCTGGCGAATGAGATGTTGGAACTTATAAACGCATAGGAATGGCTAAGAATCTTGATGTGCAAATCGACTCGGCGGACTTCCTTGACAGCATACGTCCGGAACTGCCCGCGACCACCCCCGAAACGCGCTCTCTGAGAAAAGCGGCTGTACAGCCGGAAGTCACGGCAGGAAAGAGAAAGTCGTCACGGAATGACAGCCGCAAGAAAAACACAGAGAAAACGGAATGCGTAATTCCACCCATCGAAAGCGAGGAAGACTATCTCGACCTGTTCATCCAGGGAGCGGAGACGGCAGCCCGTTCGGGCAAAATGGCATATGTACGCAAGGAGTACCACGAACGTATCATGCGCATTACCCGCGTCATAGGAAAGGACAAGCTGACCTTGTCGGGGTACATTGACCATGTGCTGACCCAGCATTTCCTCCAATGCGAGGGCGTGATAAAAAAACTGTATGACAAGAATTATGAAGATATATTTTAACAACATCAAAATTATGAGGATAAAGACAATGAAGAAAAAACAGAAGTCCATGAACCGTTTAAAAGCATACAGCCTATGAATATGACCAATATTCTATTGACCGTATCGGTTGCCTGTAACGTATGGTTTCTGTTCCTGCTTTTGTATGACCGCATCATGGAAACAAGGCTCGTCCGTTTCTTCAAGGACATTGCCAAAGTCTGGAATACCCTTCATGCCGGAGAACAGAAAAAGGAAACGGGACGGACATCCGCACAAGCGGTGGATATTATCGGCAAGAGCCATTTCAGAATGACAATGCCCCGGACAATGACTACCATACCGGCGCCACAAGCTGCCACTTCGGAGGAAGGCATTGAGCTGTCTGAGGAAGATGCTACTTTTGACGATGGAAACAGCAAGGCGGAGTCACATCCGGCACAAGTTCCGGAAGAGAAGCTCGATGAGGTATTCTCGAATATTCCTCCGTCGGAAATGAAATACGGGGAGGATGAACCGGAAGATGAGACACCGGACAGACGGCAGGCTACAGGATTCAGCTTTGACGAAATCGGCGATGCGGTCGGTATAGCCGGCAAGGAGAACCCGACCGATGAAGAAAAACACCGGGCAGGAAAAGTGTTCTCCGATCTGGAAGGAACGGAACTGCTCGACAAGATGAGCCAGTCCGTCAAGATGAAGGTCTCCGGATTCATAGACCTTTATCTCTACGACCAGCCCGTGCCGGTAGTAAAGGAAGTAAGGATGAAAGCGGAATTTATAATTCCGGAAAAGTTGGAAGATTTCAATATCCGAGATTTCGTGTAATGGAAATAATAGAATGCAACAACAATGGAAAAAAAGAAATGATGGCAGACAGACCGTGCAGGCAGTACAAGGTACCGCCCAACCGGAACGGACACTCCCAAGTCCGTGGAAACAAACGGGAGCCACTGAATCCAGGAATTAAAACAGTATCAACCGCCCGAAAAAGGACCATCCACCCTTTGAAGGCACAAAACAAGAGTTATTTATGAACAAGAACAAGAAACAGAAATTCTTTCTTTCGGCAGCGTTACTCATCGCTGCAACCGCATCCGCACTTGCCCAGGACAACGGGCTTGCAGGCATCAACGAAGCCACTCAAATGGTGAGTAGCTATTTTGATCCAGGCACGAAATTAATTTACGCCATCGGCGCTGTGGTCGGGTTAATCGGTGGCGTGAAAGTCTATGGGAAGTTCTCGTCAGGAGACCCCGATACGTCGAAGACGGCGGCGTCGTGGTTCGGGGCGTGTATCTTTCTTATCGTGGCGGCAACGATTCTCCGCTCGTTCTTCCTTTAATATTATAATGTATGGCCGGATACCCCATCAACAAGGGTATCGGTCGTCCGGTCGAGTTCAAGGGACTCAAGGCACAGTACCTGTTCATCTTCGCGGGTGGACTGCTGGCCCTCTTTGTCCTGTTCGTCATCCTCTACATGGTCGGCATCGACCAGTGGATATGTATCGGCTTCGGCGTGGCATCGTCCGCCATCCTCGTATGGCAGACCTTCGCGCTGAACGCCCGGTACGGCGAACACGGGCTTATGAAGCTGGGGGCGGCAAAGAGCCACCCCCGGTACCTGAGCAACCGGCGACGGATCACCCGACTATTCAGCAAACGAAAAAAGAAAGAATGACAATGAGAAATACATCCAAGATTACGACACTGGAAAACAAGTTTCCGCTATGGGCGGTGGAGCACGGCTGCATCATATCGAAGGACGCCGACATCACGGTTGCCTTCGAGGTGGAGCTGCCGGAGCTGTACACCGTGACAAGCGCGGAATACGAGACGATACACGGCTGCTGGTGCAAGGCTGTCAGGGTGCTGCCGGACTTCTCCGTCGTGCACAAGCAGGACTGGTTCGTCCGTGAGACCTACAAGCCCGAGCTGCAAAAGGAGGGCATGAGTTTTTTGAGCCGTTCCTTTGAGCGCCACTTCAACGAGCGTCCGTACCTGAAGCACACCTGCTACCTCTATCTGACCAAGACAACGAAGGAGCGCAGCCGCCGGCAAAGCAACTTCAGCACACTGTGCCGGGGAAACATCATCCCCAAGGAGCTGGACAGGGAAACCACCGAAAAGTTCATGGAAGCCACGGAGCAGTTCGCCCGTATCATGAACGACAGCGGATTTATCAGGCTGCGCCGGCTCTCCACGGACGAGATTACCGGCACGGACGGCAAGGCGGGAGTCATAGAGCGTTACTTCTCCCTCATGCCCGAAGGGAATGCCACGTTGCAGGACATCGGGCTTTCGGCAAGGGAAATGCGCATCGGTGACAATTATTTATGCCTGCACACCCTTTCCGATGTGGAAGACCTGCCGGGCAAGGTGGCTACCGACACCCGCTATGAGCGCCTCTCCACCGACCGGAGCGACTGCCGACTCTCGTTCGCGAGTCCCGTCGGGCTGCTGCTGCCCTGCAACCACATCTACAACCAGTATGTGATGATAGACAACAGCGATGAGAACTTGCAGCGTTTCGAGAAGGACGCCCGCAATATGCAGTCGCTCTCGCGGTACAGCCGGAGCAACAGCATCAACAGGGAGTGGATCGACCAATACCTGAACGAGGCCCATTCCTACGGGCTGACTTCGGTAAGGGCGCACTTCAACGTGATGGCGTGGAGCGACGACGCGGAGGAGCTGAAACGCATCAAGAACGACGTGGGTAGCCAGCTGGCAAGCATGGGATGTATGCCCAGGCACAACACCATCGACTGCCCCACGCTCTATTGGGCGGCGATACCCGGCAATGCGGCGGACTTCCCGGCGGAGGAGAGCTTCTACACCTTCACCGAGCAGGCGGTGTGCCTCTTCACGGAAGAGACCAACTACCGCAGCTCGCTCTCGCCTTTCGGCATCAAGATGGTGGACCGGCTCACGGGAAAGCCCCTGCACCTGGACATCTCCGACCTGCCCATGAAGCGCGGCATCACGACCAACCGCAACAAATTCGTGCTGGGGCCTTCGGGCAGCGGGAAGTCCTTCTTCATGAACCACCTCGTGCGCCAGTATTACGAGCAGGGTACGCACGTGGTGCTGGTGGACACGGGAAACTCCTACCAGGGACTATGCGAAATGATACGCCGCAAGACGCACGGCGGGGACGGGGTGTATTTCACCTATACCGAGGAAAAACCCATTTCGTTCAATCCGTTCTACACCGACGACTACGTGTTCGACGTGGAGAAGAAGGACAGCATCAAGACCCTGTTGCTCACGCTTTGGAAAAGCGAGGACGACAAGGTGACGAAGACCGAAAGCGGCGAGCTGGGCAGTGCCGTGAGTGCCTACATCGAACGCATCAGGGCGGACCAGAGCATCGTACCGTCATTCAATACTTTCTACGAGTATATGCGTGACGACTACCGCAGGGAACTCGCCGAACGTGAGATCAAGGTGAGCAAAGACGATTTCAACATCGACAATATGCTCACCACCATGCGGCAGTATTACCGGGGTGGACGCTATGACTTCCTGCTGAACTCGAAGGAGAACATCGACTTGCTCGGTAAGCGTTTCATAGTCTTTGAGATTGATTCCATCCGCGATAACAAGGAACTGTTTCCGGTAGTGACCATCATCATCATGGAAACATTCATCAACAAGATGCGAAGGCTCAAAGGTGTCAGGAAACAACTGATATGCGAGGAGGCGTGGAAGGCATTGGCTTCCGCGAACATGGCAACCTACATCCAGTATCTCTACAAGACCGTCCGCAAGTATTTCGGTGAGGCAATCGTGGTGACGCAGGAGGTGGATGACATTATCAGCTCTCCGATTGTCAAGGAGAGCATCATCAACAATTCCGATTGCAAGATACTCCTGGACCAGAGGAAATACATGAACAAATTCGACCAGATACAGGCGTTGCTCGGCCTGACGGAGAAGGAGAAGTCACAGATACTATCCATCAACATGGCGAACAACCCCTCACGACTTTATAAGGAAGTCTGGATAGGTCTGGGCGGGACACAGAGTGCTGTCTATGCTACGGAGGTCAGTGCGGCTGAGTATCTGGCATATACGACGGAAGAGACGGAGAAGATGGAAGTCCGTGCCCTTGCCGAAAAGCTGGGCGGCGACATCGAAGCCGCCATCCGGGAGTTGGCGGAAAAACGTGATAACAAGAATCAATAACCATTTCAATCATCAACGAAAAAAGAAAAAAGTATGAGTTTATCCAAAGTAAAAATGCTGCAAGTCAGCAAGTGTCTGATCGGATTGGCAGTCATGGTGCTGCAATCCTGCGAGGTGGCGGATGAACGCCGCGACAAGTTGTGTGGCAACTGGGAGAGCGTGGACGGCAAGCCGGACGTGCTGGTTTACAAGGAAGGTGAAGCCTACAAGGTGACGGTGTTCAAGCGCAGCGGGCTGAGACGCAAGCTGAAACCGGAGACCTACCTCTTGCAGGAGGAGAACGGCAACCTCTTCATGAACACGGGGTTCCGCATCGACGTGTCCTACAATGAGGCCACCGACGTGCTGACCTTCTCGCCGAACGGTGACTATATAAGAGTAAAGGATTTCGGGCATGGAGAAGATACGGGTATTTGTGATTGACCCCGCATGGCGGCAGCGGAAAGGCGGCTTGCGCAAGTCAAGAGGAAACCAGGGAAGGGAACTTGACTATGTGACGATGGAAGTGCCTGAAATCTTCGGACTGCTCGACAGGGAGATATTCCCGCTTGCGGAAGATGACCATTGCGTATTCATGTGGACGATAGACCGCTTCCTCCTTGAATGCGAGAACGAGATGGAGAAGCGCGGCTACAAGCGTCACTGCCGGATGATATGGAACAAGCTGAACGGGGTTGCCCCTGCGTTTACCGTCCGGTATTCACACGAGTATCTGATATGGTTCTACCGGAAGAGGCTGCCGCCCATAGCCGGGGAACAGCGGGGAAAGTTCATGACCGTATTTGCAGAACGGAGCAGGCAGCACAGCCGGAAACCGGATTTCTGTTACCGCATGATAGATGCCTTGTATCCCTCCTGTGGGAAAATGGATGTGTTTTCACGGGAACGCAGGCACGGCTGGCGGCAATTCGGAAACCAGACGGATTATTTCAATTGATTTTACCACTAAATCCAAAGTAAGAATGAGAACAAGAATATTGACAGCAATATGCCTCTGCCTGCTCCTTGCGGGCAGGGCAAGCGCGCAGTGGGCGGTGATAGACCCGTCCAACATCGCGCAGAGCATCATCAACAACGGAAAGAACATGGTGCATACGTCCTCCACGGCGACCAACATGATCAACAACTTCAAGGAGACCGTGAAGATTTACGAGCAGGGCAAAAAATACTACGACGCGCTCAAATCCGTGAACAACCTCGTCAAGGATGCCCGCAAGGTGCAGCAGACCATCCTCATGGTGGGGGACATCACGGACATCTACGTGAACAACTTCCAGAAGATGATGCGTGACGAGAACTTCACGGTCGAGGAACTCGGGGCCATCGCCTTCGGCTACACGAAGCTGCTGGAAGAGAGCAACGACGTGCTGACCGAACTGAAAAACGTGGTGAACATCACCACGCTCTCCATGACGGACAAGGAACGCATGGACGTGGTGGAACGCTGCTATTCCAAAATGAGGCGTTACCGCAACCTTGTGGGCTATTATACGAACAAAAATATATCCGTAAGCTATCTCCGGGCGAAAAAGAAGAACGACCTTGACCGCATCATGGGACTTTACGGTGACGCGAACGAAAGATACTGGTAGCCTATGGATTTCGACAACCTTCACCAGATTCTCCGTTCGCTTTACGGGGAGATGATGCCGTTGTGCGAGGACATGGCGGGTGTGGCAAGGGGCATCGCCGGACTGGGCGCGCTGTTCTATGTGGCTTACCGGGTATGGCAGTCTCTGGCAAGGGCCGAGCCGATAGACGTGCTGCCCATGCTCCGACCTTTTGCGATAGGACTGTGTATCATGTTCTTCCCCACGGTGGTGCTCGGAACCATCAACAGCATCCTGTCCCCCGTCGTGCAGGGCACGGCGAAGATACTGGAAGCGGAGACGATGGACATGGGCGAGTACCGGAAGCAGAAGGACAAGCTGGAATACGAGGCGATGATGCGCAATCCCGAAACCGCCTATCTCGTCAGCAACGAGGAGTTTGACAAGCAACTGGAGGAACTCGGCTGGTCGCCCGGGGACATGATCACCATGACCGGGATGCACCTGGAACGGACGATGTATGACATGAAGAAGTCCGTGCGCGGCTTTTTCCGTGAGGTGCTGGAACTGATGTTCCAGGCTGCCGCGCTCGTGATAGATACCATACGCACGTTCTTCCTCGTGGTGCTGGCGATACTCGGTCCGATAGCCTTCGCCATATCGGTGTGGGACGGCTTCCAAAGCACGCTCACGCAGTGGATATGCCGCTACATACAGGTCTATCTGTGGCTTCCGGTGTCGGACATGTTCAGCACCATACTGGCGAAGATACAGGTGCTGATGCTGCAAAGCGACATCGAGCGGATGCAGGCAGACCCGAACTTCTCGCTGGATTCGAGCGACGGGGTGTATATCGTGTTCCTCTGCATCGGCATCATCGGATACTTCACCATTCCCACCGTTGCCGGCTGGATTATCCAAGCCGGAGGCATGGGCGGTTACGGTCGCAACGTGAACCAGATGGCGGGACGAGCCGGAAGCATGGCGGGCAGCGTGGCGGGTGCAGCCGCAGGAAACGTGGTCGGACGTGCCGGGAAACTGCTGAAATAATCAACTGACAATTAAAAACGAATAAACAACAATGGAATTTAAGTCACTCAAAAACATCGAATCATCGTTCAGGCAGATACGCCTGTTCGGTATCGTCTTCCTCTCGCTGTGCGCCGTGATAACGGTGTGGAGCGTATGGAGCTCCTACCGCTTCGCAGAGAGGCAACGGGAGAAAATCTATGTACTGGACAACGGCAAGTCGCTGATGCTTGCCTTGTCACAAGATTTGTCACAGAACCGTCCGGCAGAGGCACGGGAACACGTGCGCCGTTTCCATGAACTGTTCTTCACGCTCTCGCCCGAAAAGAGCGCCATCGAGCACAACGTGGGGCGTGCCCTGCTGCTGGCGGACCGGAGCGTGTACAACTACTATTCGGACTTTGCCGAAAAGGGGTATTACAACCGTGTCATAGCAGGGAACATCAACCAGACATTGAGGGTGGACAGCGTGGCGTGCGACTTCAACAGCTACCCGTACCGTTGCGTGACCTATGCCACGCAGCGGATTATTAGGCAAAGCAACGTCACGGAGCGCAGCCTCGTGACCACGTGCAGGCTTCTGAACGCCTCACGCTCGGACGACAACCCGAACGGGTTTACCATCGAAGGATTTACCATCATCGAGAACAAGGATTTACAGACCATCAAACGGTAAAAGGACATGGGAATGAAGACTATCAGAAAACGGATGTGGGGCGTGTTTTGGAAATTCCACGACAGGAGGAAACGGATTATTGGAAAGCTGAAAGGGTATCTGGACGGCTTGCCCCCGAAAACAAGAAGAAGGATAGTGCTGTCTATGCTTGCACTTTTTGCGGTACTGGCATTGTACTCCTTCGCAAAAGCCGTCCATGACATCGGCAGAAACGACGGCAGAAAAATGAGAACAGGTCATGCCGGACGGGTGGAATCGCCCATGAAGCCGGAAAGTGACCCTAACATAACACCTTATATATATGGAACAACAGAAGATTGAGACAAAGACAGAGAGCAAGGCGGCTCCCGGGAAAGAGAAGCCGAAGAAGGAGCGCACTCCGCTGACCCCGGCAGAACGGCTGAGACGGCAGAAAATGATTGTCCTGCCGGCAATGGCGCTGGTATTCCTCGGAGCGATGTGGCTGATATTCGCCCCGTCCTCCGACAAGGAGAAGCAGCCGGGCATAGGCGGTTACAATACCGAAATCCCCGATGCGGACCAGGAGGACCGGCACATCATCGGTGACAAGGTGAAAGCCTACGCGCAGAAGGAGATGGAGGAACGGCGGGCAAGCCGCAGCCGCTCCATGCAGGAACTCGGCGATATGTTCGACCATGAAGTGGAAGAAACGGAAGCGGAAACAAAAACAGAGCCGGAACCGGCAAAGGTTTCCACACCGCAGACCATACACTCCTCCGCTGCCGCCTACCGTGACCTGAACACTACGCTCGGCAATTTCTACGAACAGCCTGCCAATGAGGACAAGGAAATGGACGAACTGCTGGAACGCATCGTCTCGCTGGAAACGGCACTTGAAAACGAAAAAGGCAGGAACTCCGACATGGACGAGGTGGCGCTCATGGAGAAATCCTACGAGCTTGCAGCCAAATACATGGGCGGACAGAATAACCCCACTGTGGAAGCCCGTTCCGTCCGGAAAGCCGGAAAGAACAAGGCGGTGCCCGTGAAGCAGGTGACTCACCAGGTGGTGTCGGCTCTCGGACAGCCGGTGAGCAACGCCGAGTTTGTGGCGACACATACCACGGAACGCAACTACGGTTTCAACACGGCAGTGGGCGGTACGGCTGTATCGGAGAAGAACACCCTGTCTGCCTGCATCAACGGTGCGCAGAGCGTGACCGACGGGCAGGCGGTGAAATTACGGTTGCTGGAGCCTATGGCGGTGGCCGACCGGATTATCCCGCGCAATGCGGCACTGGTCGGTGCCGCCAGGATACAGGGTGAACGGCTCGGTATTACGATCACCTCGCTGGAATACGAAGGCACGGTCATTCCGGTGGAACTCTCGGTGTATGACACGGACGGGCAGCCCGGCATCTTCATCCCGAACTCGATGGAACTGGATGCCGTCAAGGAGGTAGCCGCCAACATGGGCGGGTCACTGGGCAGCAGCATCAACATTTCCACCGATGCGGGGGCGCAGCTCGCCTCCGACTTGGGAAAAGGGCTGATACAGGGCACAAGCCAGTATATAGCCAAGAAGATGCGCACCGTGAAAGTGCATCTGAAAGCCGGATACAGGGTGATGCTCTATCAGGACGAGAATTAGAATCAATCATCAACAACATTTATTACCACTAAATCCAAAAGTAAAATGAACATGAAAAAAGTAATCATGATGTTCGCCCTTATGACGGGCACAATCTCTGCCTTCGCGCAGAACGCAGACTCTACTTCGGTAGAAAGTGACAACACGGCACCGATCCTGACCGGAGAGGTCTATCCGCAGAAGGAAGCGGACGGCGGCCTGTACCACGGTCTGACCCGGAAGCTGACCTTTGACCGCATGATACCTCCCCACGGTCTGGAGGTGACATACGGCAAGACCGTTCATATTCTCTTCCCTTCGGAAGTGCGCTATGTGGACCTGGGCTCGCCCGATCTGATTGCCGGGAAAGCCGACGGTGCGGAGAACGTCATCCGCGTGAAGGCTACCGCCCGGAACTTCCCTGGTGAAACCAATATGTCCGTAATTACCGAAGACGGCTCATTTTATACCTTCAATGTGAAATATGCGGATGAGCCGCTACTTCTGAATGTGGAGATGTGCGACTTCATCCATGACGGCGAGGCGGTGAACCGTCCGAACAACGCGCAGGAAATCTATTTGCAGGAACTCGGCTCGGAAAGCCCGATGCTGGTACGACTGATCATGAAGTCCATCCATAAACAGAACAAGCGCGAGGTGAAGCATATCGGCTGCAAGCGTTTCGGCATCCAGTACCTTCTGAAAGGCATCTACACGCACAACGGACTGCTCTATTTCCATACGGAAATCAAGAACCGGAGCAACGTGCCTTTCGATGTGGACTACATCACATGGAAGATTGTCGATAAGAAAGTGGCGAAGCGCACCGCCGTGCAGGAACAGATTATCCTGCCGCTGCGTGCGCAGAACTACGCCACCCTCGTGCCGGGGAAGAAAAGCGAGCGTACCGTATTCACGATGGCGAAGTTCACCATCCCCGATGACAAGTGCCTTGTGGTGGAACTGAACGAGAAGAACGGTGGCAGACATCAGTCTTTCGTGATTGAGAACGAGGATTTGGTACGAGCCAACACCATCAACGAACTGTCTGTAAAATAACTGGTCGGTTATGAGAAAGTACATAGGAATGATTATCGTGTCGCTTGCCCTCTTTGCAGGGCAGGCGCACGCCCAACGGTGTCTGCCGGGAATGCAGGGAATCGAGGTAAGGGCGAATTTGGTTGACGGCTTTAAATTTGGCGGTGATGATGGCGGATACAGTTTCGGGTCGGCTCTTTCCACCTACACGAAGAAAGGGAACAAATGGGTGTTCGGTGGCGAATACCTGATGAAAAGCAACCCGTACAAGGAGACCAAAATACCCGTGGCACAGTTCACGGCGGAGGGCGGCTATTATTTCAAGGTGTTGTCGGATGCACGCAAAATCGTGTTCCTCTATGCCGGTGCTTCGGCTCTTGCCGGATATGAGACGGTGAATTGGGGCGACAGAATACTGTACGACGGCTCCACACTCCGGGACCGGGACGCCTTTGTCTATGGCGGCGCACTCACGCTTGATATGGAGATATATGTGGCGGACCGTATCGCCCTGCTGGTGAACCTGCGCGAACGCTGCCTTTGGGGAGGTGATACCCAAAAATTCCATACACAGTGTGGATTGGGACTGAAAATCATATTCGATTGAAATATGATTAGTGAGACTTATAACATGGACTGCATGGATTATATGCGGTCCGTTCCCAAACACTTCTTCGACCTGGCCATTGTCGATCCACCGTATGGCATTGGCAGGAGCAGCATGGGAGAAAAGAAGAAATGGAAATCGTATAATCCTAAGGACTGGGACAACGCGCCGCCTGACCGGAAGTATTTTGAAGAACTTTTCCGCGTTTCCAAAAACCAGGTCATATTCGGAGGAAATTATTTCACGCCACATTTACCTCCAAGCATGGGATGGATTGTTTGGGATAAGGGACAGAAACTGACGATGAGTGACGGTGAACTGATATACACAAGTTTCAGCAGGGCATTGCGCATCGTTACCGTACATCGTACCAAAATATGCAAATATGGCGGTTATCTTCATCCCACGCAAAAGCCGGTGGAACTGTATTACTGGATTCTGTCACGATATGCCAGACCGGGGGATAAAATACTGGATACGCATCTGGGAAGTGGGGCGAGCCGTTTGGCCGCACATGCTCTGGGGCTGGACTTCTGGGGATGCGAAAAGGACAACGAGTATTTTGAATCACAGGAAAATCGCTTCATGAAGCAGTGTAGGACAAGGCTGGATTTTTCAGAAAAAGAAAATCGGGTTCATAACCAATAGATACCTACGGTATGAAACAGACGGACATTGACATTATGAGGCGGATTCCCCTTGCGGATTTTCTTGCAAGGCTGGGACACAAGCCTGTCAGACGGATCGGAAATGAATTGTGGTACCTCGCCCCATACCGGGGTGAGCGCACACCCTCTTTCCGCGTGAACGTGGCAAAACATCTCTGGTACGACTTCGGCTTGGGAAAGGGCGGCGACATCTTCACGCTTGCGGGGGAGTTTCTGCAAAGCGACGACTTCATGGTGCAGGCGAGATTCATAGCGGAAGCCGCCAATATGCCGGCTGTCGGATTGGAAAAGCCGACGGCCTGTCTGCCGGAGCCGGCGGAACCGGCATTTGAAGAAGTGGCAGTTACTCCGTTGCGGTATTCCGTCCTGACGGACTATCTGGTGAAGCGTGGCATACCGGAAGAAACCGCCTTGCGGCATTGCTGCCAACTCAATTACACGGTGCGCCGGAAACGGTATTTTGCCGTCGGCTTTCCAAACGTGGCTGGCGGATATGAACTCCGTAGCGGACTGTTCAAGGGATGCGTGCCGCCAAAGGACGTATCGCTGGTAAAGTCCGGTGAATCGCCGTCCGGCGGCTGCAACGTATTCGAGGGCTTCATGGACTTTCTTTCCGCCGTGGCACTCAAATGGACGGAGGATGAGGACAGCCTCGTGCTGAACTCGGTTGCCAATGTCGCCAGGAGTTACAAGTATCTGGACGGGTACGGGAAGATACGCTGTTACCTTGACCGTGACGAAGCCGGAAGGCGGGCGTTGGAAAGTCTGCGGTCACGTTATGGTGACCGCATCACTGACCGCTCGAATCTTTATGACGGCTGCAAGGACCTCAACGAATATTTGCAGCAGTCAATAGAAAAAACAATGAACAACCATCTAAAAATCAAATGACAATGAACATACAGAATGACAACAGAAGAAAGAGGACATCCGTCCTCCATGTAATGGCAGCCCTGTTTATGGCTGCAACGGCTTTTATCTTCGCCTCGTGCGACGACGATATAAATATACAGCAGTCCTATCCGTTCACGGTGGAGACCATGCCCGTACCGAACAAGGTGGCGAAAGGGGAAACTGTGGAAATACGCTGCGAGCTGAAAGCCGAAGGCAGGTATTCGGGAACGCTGTACACCATCCGCTACTTCCAGTTCGAGGGGCAGGGATCGCTGAAAATGGATAACGGCATCACGTTCCTGCCCAATGACCGCTACTTGCTTGAAAACGAGAAGTTCCGGTTATACTATACGTCAGAGGGTGAGGACAGGCATGATTTTATAGTCGTGATAGAGGATAACCTGGGCAACTCCCATGAACTTACATTCGATTTCAATAACAGTGATGGTGGTAGCGGAGATACGGAACGCATCGAGGATACGGAAGGAGGTGGCAAGTGACAGGCTACACCGGCTTCCTGCACGGATATTTGTCGAAATCTATGAGACATAATATCCTGTTGCTTCTGTTTCTGCTTCCTTTCATCGGAAATGTATCCGCTCAAACGAAGGACAAGGAGAAGGTGGAAAGCATTCGGGACTTGCCACTTTTTGAAAAGGCGGTCAGGTGTACGCGCTATTTCGAGGGGTGGCATTCGGAGAAACATCACCCTTATGTAGGTTGGGGACATCGGCTTCAAAAAGGAGAGGCATATTCTGCACGGACAATGACAAGGCGGCAGGCGGATGCGATTTTACGGGAGGATTTACGGAAGTTCTGCGCCATGTTCCGCAGGTTCGGGGCTGACAGCCTGCTTCTTGGCACGCTGGCTTTCAATGTCGGTTATGTAAACGAATATGTTATGTAAAGTTGTCATATATAAATATATG
>ENA-OROQ01000047-OROQ01000047.1-human-gut-metagenome-genome-assembly--contig:-NODE-47-length-191733-cov-46.4394_pt1 | contig 191733 bp, 193 predicted proteins | sample MGYA00242136_ERZ509062 | MGnify/ENA primary metagenome ERZ509062 (study PRJEB26280, sample SAMEA2338735) | human gut metagenome | biome: human gut; feature: human-associated habitat; material: faeces...
GCTGATTTTTTATAAACTAACGCCATTTTTTAATGTCTGATACCAAAGTCAGGTACTACAGTTTCAGAAAATTTCAAGTTTTTTTTTCTATTCCACTGGAATTATTATATCATTAATCACAACTGCCTTTATATTTTCCACATCCACCAGCCGGTTAAAGGCAACCTTATAATACGGATCACAGCCCAGTACATATCCTGTATTGTTTATATTTTCATTTTTATCCTCTACCACATAGCTTTCCCCGTTTTTATACTGAACCTCTACATGCTTCACATTTAATGTGCTTGATGCTCCTAACCCAGAGAGTCCAAACATTTTTGGAATATCAAAAGCCATGGCAAAAGGACTAAGCCTTAGACTTCCTTTTTCTCCTAAATCCAGAGTCTTCGTAGGAACCGCATCTTTCTCTGTAAGGGTTACTTTTTCCTCTACGGTATTTTCCCACATTTGAGTACGTTCTTCCTCATTCATGCTGTCCATTTCCCCTCTTGTGCAGGGATATTTCTGAATACTTAAGTACGGCTTTTGCTGCACATCTATTTCATCCGGCCACAAGAAATAGCTGTAACAGTACATTTTTTCAGACGTACTCTGCTGCATATCCACATAAATATTTTCTGAATATACCAGCTCGTCACTGATTTTAACATTGAAATAAAAATCAGCTTCATCTGTGAAATTGGCTCCTTTTGCCAGGTTCGTATCTTCATTTCCTGCCAGTGCTGTCACTTTGCCTTCCCTTTCCAGGGTAAAATACATCAAGCCCCCAAGTTCATTATACAAAAAATTCTCTACAGTAAGGGTATGGCTTCCAATTTCTTTCACAATAGGCTCTTCCAATACATAGTTCCCCAACAATTCCTGGGCTCTTTCTTCATCCACATCCACAAACTCTTTAGACGGAATAACCACATCTACGGTCCCGCCTTTTCCGTCATCAATACTTACTGGTTTGGCCGGAGTAGATTTCTTTGTTGTGTTTCCAAACATTCCATCAAAGAAATCGGAACGTATGGACGCATAAACGCCTGTAGATACCATAAGCGCTGTCACTATGACTGCTGCTGCTACTTTAGGGAATTTATGCTGTTTTCTTGTTCTTACTTTTGACCGGTTCCGTAGGATTTCATAAGTGCTTTCCAGCCTTTCTTCCACTTCATCAGAAATCTTTACTTTTTTTTCTAAAACATCTTTGATATTTCTTTCCTGATTTTTCATCTGCTTTCTCTCCTTTACTAAAAACAAAGAACCTGTTCCAGTTTTTTTCTGCCACGTTTTAGCCTGCTTTTGACTGTATTTTCATTCATTTCTAATATCTGGGCGATTTCTTTTGTATGAAATCCTTCTCCATAATACAGAAGAAAAATTGTCCTACAGTTTTCCGGCAGTTCTTCTAAAAGCTCATAAAATCCTCTGTCATTCTCCGGCGTGACGGTCCGGACATCTTCTGCCCATTCCACCAAAACGCAGCGTTTCCTCTGGCGCAGCAAATCATTGCACTGGTTTATCAAAATCCTGATAATCCAGGTTTTGAAATACCGGACACTTTTTAAATCCTTCATATGTTCAAAAGCCGAAAGTATGGTATCCTGCATCACATCTGCCACATCGTCTTCATTTTTCAAGTAACTCTTTGCTGTTTTGTACAGAGATATTTTATGATTTTCAATTAACTGGATAAATGCTTCGGTATCTCCTTTTTGCGCCCGCTTTACCAACAGCATGTCCATAGGTATCCCTCCTCCTTGTCAGGCTTTTTCGTTTACACCTATTAGACGGCGAAAAGAGGCATTTGGTTTCAAAAGCATGAAAAATCTTATATGTTATTTCTATTTCCTCACTGCAAACCAGGCAACATCTGCATAATCCTTGGTTTCCCTTCCATAGGCGGAAGCATACATCCCCATGGTACATCCAACAAACCCACCTGCATATTCTGTGCTGTAAGGTCTTAAATCAATGTTTTCCGCAACAATTCTTGTCTCTCCATTTTGTACTATAGAGACTCTTCCAAGCTGTTCTTCTGCCTGAAATAAAATTTCTACCAGACCTTCTTCAATGGATATCGTCTTTCGTATCTGTTCCTGTCCATCTATGGTTTCTATGACACTAATCTTAGAATTTTGATTCTCACTTCTGATTTCCGCTCTTAAAAAATTTCTATGATTTTGGAACAATAAAAAGCCGGCTCCACTATGACTGTCTTTTGGTATAAATTCCATACCAAGGGATGTGGTAAATGTATAGCTCATTTGCCGCACTCCCAAATAGGTACTCTTTTCTGTTTCCCCTGCATGATGCTTCCCTGCATGTAAGCGTAGAAAACCAGGTCTTTCACTGAGTGAATACCTCTCAGAGTCTCTTCCATAGATACTTACCAGTTCTTTTGGCAGTTGGTCTTTATAAAATTCAAAAAATACATTCTCACTGGCTTCTCTTGGGAAATGTACTGGTTCCATTGGCAGTTCCAACACTTCTTCCAGTTTTCCAATGCCAGGATTAATCACCGGCCATCCATTTTCCCACTGAACTTTTGCCAGAAAAGTCTCTCTTCCCATACTGCTGCAGTCCTTGCATCTTCTACAGGCCAGCATGACAATATACCAGTTTCCATGGCCATCATCCACCAGGTCTCCATGGCCTGCACAGGTTACCGGATATTCCAGTCCTAAATGCCGATGAGTGAACACCGGATTGCGGGGACATCCCTCAAAAGGTTCCTCAAGGCTTCTGGTTCTTGCCACGCAAATACAGTGGTCTTCTGCTGTTCCACCTTCTGCGTGAAGCAAATAATAATATTCCCCAATTTTATATAAGTGGGGACCTTCCGGCCAGATGGCATTTTGCATAGCACCTTTCCAGATAGTTCTGCTTTCCCCAGTCAGACACATCTTTTCTAAATCCAGCTCCTGAAGCCAGATTTCCCAGTCTCCGTTATAATGTACCCCATTACTGTTTGGTCTGGTTCCAACATAATAACAGGTTCCATCTTCGTCAAAAAACAAACTTGGGTCAATGCCTTTGGCCTCTTCTCCCAGATAAAACGGGTCAGACCATGGACCTTCTGGCGTCTTAGAAGTAACTACAAAGGTTCCTCCCTGATCCACATTTGTAGTAATCATGTAAAAAGTTCCCTTATGCCATCGGATGACTGGCGCAAAAATACCTCTGGAAATCTCCCCGCCTTCTAAGGGTAGTTGCTCTGGTCTGTCCAGAATATTTCCCACTTGTTCCCAATGTCCTAAGTCTCTGCTGTGAAACAGTGGAACTCCTGGAAAATAGGAAAAACTGGAGTTTACTAAATAATAATCTTCTCCAACCCGACATATAGACGGGTCTGGATAAAAGCCTTTTAAAATCGGATTCTGTATTGTCAACATGTTGTTCTCCTTTTACTACTTTATTTTACATAGCCAAACCCAAGAATGGTAAAATTCTTCTCTTCCTCTCCTTTTGCCGGCTGTATGATTATTCTATGTTCCTTTGTCTCTTCTTCATTAAATAGAATTACTGTATTGCAGTGTGTCCAGCCATTTTGCAAAGGATCTACTGTCAAAACCTGAGTATCATCCACATATATTTGGACTTTGCCTGCATGAATTTCTCCGGAATCTTTAAACACCAGAATAAGACTTTTACAGGTAATTTCCATGGTAAATGGTGTGATTTCTCCATGAAAATTTTCTCCCTTGTATTGCCAGTTATAGGGAAATTGAGGTGTGGGAATCACATTAAAATCCATTTCTACACACTGCAAATCCCGGTCTGTCTCCAGAAAGCTTCCGCAACAGATGTGTGCATCTTGAAACAAATTTTTCTTATCCAAAAGCTGCACTTCCTGGAAATCACAGCCAATCACCGGCTCCTGTTTCTCCTGTAAAATCCGGCTGTCCTCTGCCCCATCTGTACTTTTCTCTGTAATCTCAAACAAATACTCCAGACATTTTGCCATAATCAAATGTCCCAGATTAGACGGATGAAACATATCATAGAAAAACTGATTTCTGGAAACCACCCTGCCTTGTTCCCTGGTCAGTCCAAACTGAGGAGATACTGCATCTCGGATACTGACCATGGGCAAATGATAATGATATCCAACAGGGCTTAATCTCTCCTGCAAATTCCAGTCATCTGCAAACACAGAAAATAACAAAATCACTGCCGGATTCCAGGGAAGATTCAACGCTTTTCTCACCAGACTTTCGTAACAAATCCCTTTTGTTTCATCTCCCTCATCATTCACAGCAAATTCTATAACAATCAAATCCGGCTGCTCCTGCTCTCGTAGTATATCTCTTTCAAACCGTATCATACCAAGTTCTGAAGGCGTACCTCCTACTCCGGCTTTTAGATAATGTACATTTTTTTCATTGCCAAAGTGTTTCCGAAAAGCACAGTAGGTCTTCCATGCATAACATGCTTCATGAATGGGCACTGCACCGGCTCCCTGTGTAATGGAGCCTCCTATAAAAGCCAGTGTAACCTCTTCTCCTCTTTTGGCTTTCTCGATTACTCTCTTCAACCGGAAAGGATTTCCCTTTGACAAAAGGGATCTGGCAATCATAGCATTTGCTTGATCTCCCACAAGTTTTGGCGCTTCTTCCTCTTCTTGCTCTGGTATCTGAAAACCGTCTTTTACATAAAGCACAACACTTACCTTTGCCATTTGCCCTGGTTTTAAAAATCGAAACCAAATCTGCCCTGGTTCCTTGTCATCCTCAGACCACAAAATTGAATCAAGAGAAAGCTTCTGTTCCATGCCATTTCCCATAAGCTGCATTTTCAAAATTGTTCCACTGCCATAGATGTCATGCTTACCATACATCTGAAACGCAAATTCCACTGTCTCTTCCTGATTTTCAGTCTCAACTCTTACACCTATACTATGTACCAGACACCGGAATCCTGCTGTTGTCTTCAATAAATTTAAAATTTCTTCATCTTGTATATTTCCTACAATTTTAGCACTGCTAATCAGTCTCCCGTCAGATTCATACAAAAACTGAACACCGCTTCCGTCCTCTTGCGGCATACCAAAAATTTCTTTTTCTCTCATAATGTAAAAACCCGGACGTTTTTTCTCCGGGTCTTTTGGTGCTACGGGTTCTCTCATCTTTTCTCTCCTATTTCCAAATACGATAATTTCCGCTCAATGCCATAAATGCAAACATATACAGGAAATTATCATAATATCTTCTGTCCCCTGTACACAGTGGCGTATTCCAGAATTTTTCCATACACGCTCTGGAAAATTCCCCCTCTGCAGCAAGAGATGCCTGAGCATTTACTGCAATCACAGCCACTGGATGCAGTGCTTTTTCTTCCAGCCTTGTTCCATCTACGAGGAAAACACCGTCCCAATGTTCCTGCTGCTTTACACAATAAAATTCCTGGAAGGTCTGTGCAATCTCTTTTTGCCATGGGTCTTTTCCAAACCACATACTATCCAGACCAATATTAGCCATAGTACGATAGGCATCGCTATAATACCAGTCATGACGTCCAAATTGTTCTACATGTCCTGTATGCGGTGTTCCATCATATTCACTGTATTCCGGAGACAGCCCTGTGTTTGGATGGCATGCAAGATGAAGATATTCCCTGCTGGCCTGTGCCGCCTGTTTCCAAAAATCCCTGTCTTCTTCATTTGCCCACAAAGCAAATAATTCATAAAAATGAGGAAGATGATAAGATGGATCCGTAAAATCCACTCCAGGAATAAATTTAATCAGTTTTCTCTCCCGATCCCACATAGGTTCTCCCGGATGGCCTTCTTCCCCTTTATGTACGCACTCACTTAAAATATTTCTGGCTTCCTGGCTGTAATGAAAGATTCCTTCTCCATCACCCCAGCGGTTAGAGGCAAAGAACAATGCCATGGCAAAAAATTCTTCTCCATCCGGAGCCGGGCCGTCAGAATTCGGAGTTCCATCTGTGTTGCAAGACCACCTGAAGTAGTAATGTCCCTCACCTTCACTCATCCACATATAGGTTTTCACCCATTTCCAGATGCGGTCAAATTCTTCCTTTTTATCCAACTGCACGCACACCATCATACCATAAGACATTCCCTCTGTACGCACATCATGGTTTCCCGTATCTTCCAGATATCCCATATCATCTCCAGCTTCACGGTAAAATCGTTCCTCTTCTGTTCCGTAAAAAATAGTCTGAAAAGCATCTTCCAGTCTGTTTTTCACTTCTTTCTCCGAATAACCGTATTCGCTCCATAAATTTCTATAAATTCCCGTTTCAAATGCTCCCTGCATCTTCTGCTTCCTCCTCTTAGACATTCCTTTTACCTATAAATGAACTCAGAGAATCCTGCGCTTCCCCCAATTGTTTTAGTAGAATAAAAAAACAAGGCAAATCTACATCCACAAAAATGATCCAATTGAAAGTATAACTTTTTTGTAATTCCGATTTTTTTCCATTCACCAGAAGTTTCATAAAAGAACTCTGCTTCGTCTTTCATCATTTCAAATTCAAGTTTTACTTTTAACCGTACACATTCTGTATCCAATTTTATCTTTTCATACTCTGCTTCTTTACCAGCCATAACCAGATACATACCATCTTCTTCTTTTTTCAAAGCTACAAAGCCAAAGTTCCCTAAAAATGCGCTAAGTCCTGCATAGTCACCAACCTTCATCCCATTTCCATTGACACTGACCTCTGCCTCACACCTTGGGTATCTGGTTCTCTGGGTCAAGGTGTTCACTGCCGCTTCCAGATTCGCACATACTTTTCCAGAATAAATTCGGAATTCTCCTTCTGAAACAGAATAATATCTGGAATCCGGCTGGTGATTAAATTCCCATACCTTCTTCCATGGAATCTTTCCGTTTTTATCAGGAACATACTGAAAATCATCACTTTCAAACAAAGGCTCATATCTGTGGTTTGGTCTGGTACTTCTGGTTTCTATGACTTCCGGTACTTTTCCGCCTTCTCCAAATACAGGAAAGTCCTGTTCCCATTTCACAGGAACTAGCACAGGACTCCGTCCAACAGCACCTCTATCCTGAAACAGAATACTATACCAGTCTCCATCAGGAGTATCCACGATTCCTCCCTGAGCAACACCCTGATGACAGTAATTCAAATCATCTGCCAGAACATCTCTACCTGTAAATTCCCCTTCTATGCTGTCTGATACAAAACATGCCTCCCGTCGGAACCAGGTTTCACCGGGAGAATGTATGAGGAACACATAGTATTTCCCATGAATCTTATAAATATGTGCGCCCTCATACCCCAGCTTATATACACCCTGTTCCTTTATAATGATTCTGTCTATCCCATTTTCTTTTGGTCCTTTTAGCTGCTCATCCAGCTCTGTCAGGTGAATCTCTGTATTTCCATACACAATATAGATTCTACCATCTTCATCAAACAAAAGAGACGGGTCATGATAAAAGCCTTGGATTTCCTGCTTTTCCCAGGGTCCTGAAATGTTCTCTGACTGATACAGATAAGTTTTACCTGTATCATTTGCCACAAAACATAAATAGAATCTATTTTTATGATAACGTATAGAGGCAGCCCACATTCCTTTTCCATAGATACCAGAGCAATCCTGTAAACGCTGCCCTTCTGTTTCATCTAAAGAATCATAAACATGTTCCACAATCTCCCAGTTTCTTAAATCATAAGATCTGAGAATAACGCACCCTGGCATAAAATGCATGGTAGTGCTCACCATATAATAGGTATCTTCTACACGAATCACGTCCGGATCCGGAAAATCCATCTGTATAATGGGATGAATACTCATATGTTACTCCTTTACTCCTCCAATAGTCAGACCTGATACAAAATATCTCTGTAAAAATGGGTAGAGACAAATAATAGGAAGCATGGTTAAAATCGTAGCTGCCGCCCGTATAGATGCAGGTGTAACAGCGCCAACCGCATTTTTCATGGCTTCTGCTGAACCTCCCTGGTTTGTAACAGAAGACAATAGCTTCATTAATTCATACTGAAGAGTTGTAAATTCCGGGCTCATTCTGTTATACAGCATGGCATCAAACCAGGAGTTCCACTGTCCTACTGCCACAAACAAAGCAACAGTTGCATAAACTGGTTTACATAACGGTGATATAATTTTCAGGAAAATGGTCGTATACCCTGCTCCATCCAACTGAGCCGATTCTTCCAGACTATCCGGGATTCCATTCATGTAAGTACGGATGACCAGCATATTAAAGGCGCTAATCATTCCAGGAACAATATAAACCATGAAACTGTTTGTTAATCCCAGATTCTTATACAGTAAGAAAATAGGAATCATACCACCATTGACATACATGGTAATAACCCAGAATAAAGAAAGAGATTTTTTAAACAAGAACCTCTTTCTGCTGACAATAAATGCTAGGATTGCATTGGTAAACAGCGCCAGCACCGTCCCCAGAATGGTTCTTAAAACTGTTATGTAAGCTCCTGTAATCAAATTATCTTTTTGCAAAACCGTAATATAGTTTTTTAATGTCCACTTTCTTGGGAATAAATAAATTCCTCCCCTGAGAGCATCTGTACCGTCATTAAAAGAAATTGCCAATGTATTAAGTACAGGATACAGCGTTATCACTACAAATGCAATCATAAATATTGTGTTCAGAATCACAAATGCTTTATCTGCTATTGATTTTTTCCGTTTCATTTATCCATTCACCTCTTTCTGTCAGAATAACCGTTCTTCCCCATGTTTCTTAGCAATCTGGTTCGCAATCACAATCAGAACAATACTTACAAAACTCTTGAAAATACCGGCTGCTGTACCAAGGGCATAATTTCCCTGGCTGATACCCCATTTCAGCACATAAATGTCAATGGTTTCAGATACGCTTTGCACCAGGCCATTTCCTAAGAGATACTGGACTTCAAAGCCTGCATTTAATACATTGCCTACATTCATAAGAAGTAAAATCATAATCGTTGGCTTAATACCTGGCAGCGTTACATGCTTAATTTTTGCCCAGCGTCCTGCACCGTCCATACTGGCAGCTTCATACAAGGACGGGTCAATCGCTGTAATCGCAGACAGATAAATAATGGCATTCCAGCCTGTCTCTTTCCATACATTTGCGAATGCCACAATAGGCCAGAAAAACTTGGGATGTGCAAAAAAGTTCAAGGGCTGATCCAGAATATTCAGGCCCATAAGAATCTCATTTATAATTCCAGTTCCTGATAACACGTCATGAAGAATACCGGTTACAATAATCCATGACAAAAAATGAGGGAGATAGGAGATGGTCTGTACCACTTTTTTTCCACCTTTGGATTTAACCTCATTTAATAAAATAGCAAATACAATCGCCATTACAAAAGTAGACACCAGGTTAATAATTCCCATGGCCAGAGTATTTCGGATTACCTTCAAAAATGTGGCATCTGAAAACAAAAATTTGAAATTATCCCATCCCACAAAAGCAGAATGGAACAAACCGTCTTTGGGCTTGTAATCCTGGAAAGCCATCACCCATCCCCCAAGAGGCAGATAATAGAAAATAATTCCATAAATTACGATTACTGCTGCCCAAAAGAGCAAGACTTTCTGTCTCTTAATTTCTTTCCATGTGATTTTGGGAGCTGGCTCCGCTACATTTTCTTTTCTTCTACGTTTTGCCGCCGATGTCATATTGTCACTCCTTTTCTTTAAATTAGGCAGATGCCATCCAAAAGGCACCTGCCTATCTCCTGTTTTCTATCTTTTATTCATACTTTTTATGTGCTTCCATCCTACGTTCCAGTTCCTCCTGCATTTCATCTAAAAATGCCTGTGGGTTACAACCTTCGTAAACCTTCATATATTCATCCCATGCTTTATCAAAATCTTCTGCCATAACCACTTTAGGAAGATATTCATGTTTAATTTCACCCATCTTGGTCCAGGCCATACCACCTGGTGTACTGGTTGTCATAGTATTACTAAAGGAATACATAGGATACCATGGTCCCGGTGCTTCATTGGTTCCAATCATATCTACATAGGTCTCCGCTCCATATGCCTCGAAGCATTTCTTAACATCATCATTTAAACCGTCAAAGGCTTCCTTAGGCTGATTTTCCGGTTTCATAGCATTTATGCCATCTCTGCTGGTTCCTGAATATTGTGGAAAATAAGAATATGTACAAAGATGAGAAGCTTTATAAGCAGTATCAGACACCTGAAGTCTCATTTCATCTGTGCGGTAATATTCTCCATTTTCATCTACTTCATAGTCTACGCCTTCCACACCCCAGTTACGTAAATCATGAACTTCCTGTCCCAGCAAATCATTGATAAACTGAAGTGCACCTTCCACGTCATCACAACTTACAGTAATTCCTAAACCATTGCTGACATTAAAAACAGCTCCTGAATTATGCCACTGATTCTGGATTCCTTCTTCAATGGTAATAGGCAATGGAACATAATCACATCCCTGTTCATGTAAGCCCTGTTGTTTCAGAGAATCATTTACGGAATAAGCAAAATTCCACCACTGGTCAATCATTCCCAGTACACGTCCTGTAGATAATTTTGCAATATATTCATCATAGGTCTGAGTAAAAGATTCAGGGTCTACAATGCCTTTTTTATACTCTTCATTTAATTTCTGGAAATATTTCACTGCGGTTTCCGATGTATTATAATCCATAACCTGAAGTTTCTCTGTGTCTACCATAACGCTTCCGTCATTGGGATAACCATCCAGGAACATTGGGGCATTTTCCAGACAGAAATATCTCCAGTCATCGCAAAGGATAGTATATGGAATATTTTCTGTTCCATCTTCCATGGTGGGATTTGCTTCCTGATAAGCCTCAAGCAAATCAAAATACTGATCCATGGTTTTTACTTCCGGATATCCTGCCCATTCCAGTACACGCGTCTGAATCCAGAAAGCTTCATCATTATGAACTGTAACTTTTTCCTCTCCATGAACACTTCCAAACTGTGGAATCCAATAAATATGTCCATCCTCTCTACGTAACTTATCCCATTGTTCTTCGGTTAAGTATTCCTTAATATTTGGATAATCATCTATATAATCATCCAGTGGAATCAGTGCACCAGCCTCATACAACTGTGCCGTTCCATCACTTCCATCAATAAAATCAGGATATTCTCCACCAGCAATCATAGTTCCAATGGCTTCCTCTGCTGTCTGTCCGGTAAGCCAGGTTTCCTTACATTTCGCTCCGGTGATTTCTGCAATTTTTTCCTGAATCTCATTATCATCATTGATTTCCGTTCCAGGTACAGCAAAAAATGCTGTAAATTCCTTTACGCCTCCTTCCTCTTTTTCCTTATCCTTTTTCTCTCCCCCACATCCGGCGAGAAGGGATGCTGTTACTGCAGTTGTAAGCCCAAGAGCTAACATCTGTTTTCTTTTCATGTTACCGTTCCTCCTGTATTTTTGATATCTTTATTTTACCAGTTTTACCTGCTCTTTCAACCTGACAAAGAATAGAAAAAGACAGGACAAATTTCAGTCTTTTTCTATCTCGAAAAATTTGTCCTGTCTTTCGCTCTCTTTTTCATCTGCAATTTACTTTTTTCCTGTAATTGGTAGGGGTACATCCTTTCACCGCTATAAATTTATTAATGAAATAATCCAGGTCTTTATAACCAACCTTATCTGCAATCTGATAAATTTTATCATCTGTATGCAGAAGATATTCTGCTGCTTTTTCAATTCTGTAGTTGTTTAAATATTCTTTAAAGGATATCCCATACTGTTTTCGGAACATCTGTCCTAAATATGCGCTATTTACAAAATACTTTTTGCTGAATTCTTTTAAGGTAATGTTTTCCTGATAATGCTCCCGTATTTCTTTTTCCACACATCCTAAAACTCCGTGAGATGTATTTTTCCTAAGTTCTCCCAGATATTCTCCATACTCCTGCATAAAACGACAGAAATTCTCCTGTCCTCCTCTTAAAGCGCTGTTTTCAAAAACATTACTTCGTATGTACTGGATAATTTCATCCTGATTCAGACTTTCATCCTGCCCAAGCCCTAAATGTGCCAGATTTACAAGCAAATAATTCATATTCATCTGGGTCATTTCCAAATCTACATTCTGCTGGTTTAACTCCTGGTATACAACCCTCCCCTTTTCCAAAATCTTCTCTGCATTGTTTTCTTCTACAGCTTTTAATAGTTCTTCAATACTATTTTTATTAATGATTTTCCCACTTGTTTCTATTTTTTCTTCCGAATAATATAAAATACTCTTATCCACCTGAAAAACATGAAAACTCCGCGCTAAAATTGCAGTGCGGAAAGATTCTGAAATATCCTCAATAGAACTGACAGCATCTCCTACATAACTTCTCACCTTCACAGGCAAGTCTTCTGCAATAGCTTCCAGAAAAGCCTTCAAATAAGCCTCTTCTTCCATTCCCTTCTCTGCTGCAATCCCTACGTCATACAAAAATCCGATATCCAGCCATTCCTTACGTCCTACAATATCCATGAACACCAAATCTTCTTTTTCTGAACCCAGATATTTCCTGCAGTTTAAAAAAACCACCTTCTGATAAGTCCGCATATCCTGAAAATCCAGAGATTCTCCTTTTTCTTCTAACTCCATATGAATATAGCGGATTTTATTGGAAAAAGAAACTTTTTTCTGAATATAATCCAGTGTTTCCGCATCCCCACGTCCCAGCAGCAAAGCCTGCATATATCTGACAAAATAAGCTCTGCCCATTTTCTGTTGTTCCGTTTCCTGCTTCTTTTGCTTTTTATATAAAGCGCTTACTTTTTCCAAAAGGGCAAAGAGCTGCTGCCTCTGAATGGGCTTTAAAATATAATCTGTACATTTATATTTTATTGCCTGCTGCGCGTAGGAAAAGTCTCCATATCCGCTTAAAATCACAAAAAATGCATCCGAAAGCTCTTCCTCCCTGATTTTTTTCAGAAGTGTGATTCCATCCATTACAGGCATCTTAATATCCGATAAAATTAAATCCACAGGCGTGTCCTGTAAAAATTCCACTGCTTCCTGTCCATTGTAGGCAGTTCCTGCAATTTCATAACCGCAGCTTTCCCAGTCTATGAGCATAGAAAGCCCCTGTGCAATATATTGTTCATCTTCAACCAGTAAAACTTTTAGCATTTCTTTTCTGCCTCCTACTATTCTAAAACCTGAACCGGAATTGAAATGGTTACCATGGTTCCCACATGTTCTTCACTTTCCAGTACAAATTTTACCTTTTCCTCTGTATACATTTTTAATCTGAGACAGGCATTTACCATACCTACGCTCCCCTTCTGCTTTAACATTTCAATACTTGCATGTTCCATTTTTTCTCTGAGAATAGAAAGATATGCTTCCGGCATTCCGCTTCCTGTGTCCTCTATTTCCATGTATAACTCATCTTGTTTCTGATAGACTCTTACAAAAATCCAGCATTGTGCCGCCTTGTCCTCTATACCATGTACACAGGCATTTTCTACAAAAGTTACCAAAGAAAGTTTCGGAATTTTATAAGCTTCACATCCTTCTTCCACCTCTATGATATAAGACAGACGATTCCCAAATCTGTATTTCTGCAATTTCAGATAAGCTTCCACAAATTTCTGTTCTTCCTGAATGGGCAATAAGTCTGTTCCCCACTCTACATACTGGCGTTCCATAATAGAGAGTTGTTCTATCATTTCCGCGGTCTCATACTCCTTCTTTAAAACACTTCTCATTCTTATATTTTCCAGAACGTTAAACAAAAAGTGAGGATTAATCTGCCCATGCAAAGCCAGAAGTTCTGCTTTTTGTCTTGCGATATTAATCTCCTGCTGTTTCAGGCGACTTTTGTATACGGTTTCAATCAGGTCATTATTTTCCTGTACCATGTTGTTATAATTTCTCATGAGAACCGCAATTTCATCTGTTCCCTGAATGTCTCTGATTTCCTCTAGGTTTCCCTGTCCTCTGTAATTAATGGTTCTGTTCAAAATCTCCAGTCTCTCCGTAAAAGTTCTCCGAAGCGCCTGCATAAACACGCATGGTATCAGAATATTAAACAGAATCAACAGGAGGATTGCCGGCCAATGCTGTAGAATCCCCTGAAAGAAATGATCCTTTTGTGGAATTGCATAAACATCTAAGTCTTGTCCAAACAGATGGAATGACTCCACATATTCTCCTTTTTTTCTTCTGACCTCTGTGATTTTTTCAAAGTTCTGCTGCGGATTCAGCTTACGACTATTGGAAAAAATAATCTTTTCTCCCTGACATACATAGACCTCATCCTGGTAATTAGCCATAATCAGGTTTTGATTTATTCCTGTATAGTCCAAGTCAATTTTTAATAATTTCTGGTAGGGGTCTCTTTTATAACGATCCAATTTTCGCACAAAAGATGCTTTTCTTGGCAGTTTCAGGTTGGTTGTTCCAGAAGCCTCAAAGTAAAAATACATCTGCATTTCCTGTCCTGAAGCTAAAAATTCCTCATACCAGGATTTTCCCTTAATCCTTTCCATCTTCCAGAATCTGCCTCCATTTACCACCGTAGGATTATCTGTATACATGGTAATAATCGCATTGCTGGTTCCCAGTGAACTGTCAAACAAAGAATCCTTTAAGAGTTCCTGGTATTGATTGTAATAATCCAGGCCTGAAGAAAATTCTTTATTTAGAAATTCATTAATATACTTGTTAAAGTAAATATTTTCTGACAAGGCTGCTGCCTCATCTGCTGCACTATTCATCATATATTCTACAGATTTTACCATATTTTTAAGTCGCACTTCCCTGGCTTCTTTTTCATCATGAATAAACATTCCACAAATCACTGTATCTGTAAGAACCAATGGAAGCATGACACAATAAAAATACAGCAGAAAAATCTTTCTCTTTATCTTTAAATTATTCAAATACACATCTAACTTTTCTCTGATCCTTTTCACATTCTATTTCCCCCTGTAAACCTCCAAAAGTTTCTTCAGCATTTGAATTTCTTCTTTTATCTCTTTTCCTTCGTCAGTGTCTCCAACCATGATTCGGTCTGCTTCTGTCTCGAACATCGTAGAGGTAGACTCAATATCTTTGTTTTCTTCCAGGACTTTTTCCACACTTTCAAAAGGCTGATGTGCCTTAATCCGCATTCCATGAGAATTATAAATCAAGGTATATCCGGCAATTCCTGTGGTCTTATGATAGGCCTGGCTGAAACCACCATCAATGACAATGAGCTTACCATTGGCGCGTACCGGCTCTTCTCCCTCTACCGTCTTCACCGGAGTATGCCCGTTAATAATGTGGGATAAAGGCGAAAACAAACCAAATTCCCTAAGAATCATGTTACAGATCTTTTCTGTGTGATAAAACTTGTAATATGGGTCTGTTGGCTCTTTCCAGGCTGTTTTATCCTGGATAAAGGTACGTTCAAAGGTTTTAATATTTCTTCCGCACAAAGGGGATTTTTTCCCTGTCCAGAGATACCACATAAAATCAAGCCCATCCTGTCCGGCTTCCCCTTTTCGCACTTTTCTTACAATGCGTTCTGCATAATCCAGATATTCCCTGCCCATATAAGTATTTCCGTCAATCTCAATCCCGTCAAAATTTCCCTGCTCGTCCAGAGGAATACAGCCATGGTAAAGAAGATTTTCATTGTAACGCTTGTACATGCAGCCTTTTTCAAAAAGAAAATCCACATGTTTCTGAAGCCGGTGGCTGTTTAAAAAGGAAAACTTCAAATCCTGAATAACTTTTTGTTCTCCTTCTGTAAGCTCATAAGGATGTTCCCTGTCCACAGTAGGAAAATCCGTATCCTTCATAGCATAAGTCATCTGCTGGGAAACCACGGTTTTATTTTCATAATCAATTTTATCCAGAAGAAGACGGTCCTGCATATTATACTCCGGATGGCGCAAAATGGTCTGTCCTTCCAGCTTAAACAAAATAATAGACAAGGCTTTTTGAGCGGCCTCCATAACCTCCAGCTCCGGATAGGTTTTCTCCCCAAACAATACCAGAGAGCGAAGACTGATACCATAACCACTTTCCAGAATCTGAATGTTATTATATTTCATATTATTTTTCACAACCGTTGCAATGCTGGCTTCATTTCCACAGGCTGCCCCCATCCAGAGAATATCATGATTTCCCCATTCTATGTCCAAAGAATGGTATTCCATTAACAAATCCAGGATTTTGTCTGCATCTCCGCCCCGGTCAAAAATATCTCCAACAATATGCAGGTGGTCTACTGCCAGACGTTTAATCAGCTCTGCCAGAGCCACAATAAATTCTTCGGAATTTTCGATTCCAATAATGGTGTCCAGAATCTGTCTGTGATAGCGAATCTGATTATCATCCTCATCTGGCATAAAATGCAGCAGTTCGTCAATAATATCTCCAAATTCCTTTGGCAAAGCTCTCCTGACCTTTGACCTGGTGTATTTAGAGGAAACCATCTTGGCAAGTTCCAGAAGATAATTCAGCATCAAACGATACCAGTCTTCTGAAAGTTCATTGAGGTTTCTCTTACGGTTCATCACTTCCCTTGGATAATAAATCAGGGTACAGATTTCCTGCTGCTCCCGCACACTTAAAGTTTCCGAAAACAGCATCCGCACCTTTTCCCGAATCACCCCGGAGCAGTTGTTCATAATATGTAAAAACGCTTCATATTCTCCATGGATATCACTCATAAAGTGTTCTGTTCCTTTTGGAAGATTAATAATGGCAGTCAGATTAATAATTTCCCTGCATACTGCCTGTTTGGTGGGATATTTTTCTTTTAACAGCTTAATCCAGATATCTCTGTCCTTCATATACTTCTTATCCTCATTCTTTCCAAATCATTTCCGGGCTGATTTCCTCTATGGAAAAAGCTCCGCACATTTTCATGGTATCAATAAGCTCTGCACCGAACTTTTCTGCCAGAGCTTCTACCCCTTCCTCTGCGCCTCCATAAACAGCAGTAACAAAAGGTCTGGCTGCCAGCACTGCATCTGCACCCAGGGCAAGGGCTTTAAACACATCAATGCCGGTGCGGATTCCACCGTCTGCTAAAATCTTCATATCCTTTCCAACAGCCTCCACAATAGAGGGAAGCACTTGTGCTGTAGCCGGACACTGGTCCAGCACTCTTCCCCCATGGTTAGACACTACAATACCCTGTACTCCTGCTTCCAGAGCTTTCCTGGCTGCATTCGGTGTCATAATTCCTTTCAGGATAAACGGTACTTCTGCCATTTTCACAATTTCTTTTAATTCTTCCACAGACTTGGAACCGGCAGGCGGATTTAAGTTCTGCAAAAACGGAAGCCCTGCTGCATCAATATCCATGGCAATGGCAAAAGCTCCTGATTTCTTTGCCAGTTCCATTTTTTCTCTTATAGTATTCATATCCCAGGGCTTGATGGTGGGAATTCCCATGCCACCGCACCGCTTAATGGCTTTTGCTGCCTCCTCCATGACCTTAGGGTCTGTGCCATCTCCGGTAAATGCTGCAATACCGCTGTCATTACACCCAGCCACCAGGATTTCATTGTATTCCAAATCTGTATATTTATCTCCATAATGAAGTTTTACAGCTCCCACCGGTCCCGCAAACACCGGATACTTAAAGGATTTTCCAAACAGTTCAATCTCTGTACTTACTGGTTTCTGCTCACATATAGTGTCCATATTAATACAGATTTCCTGCCATTTTTCATAATTTCGTATGGCAACTGTCCCGGTTCCCTTTGCCCCTGGTCCCGGAATGGTATTTTTACAGACACGGCCATTGCATGTGCTGCAGGCTTTACAGTATGGCCCTATATTTTCCCTGGCATTTTTAATTACTTCCTGAAAATTCATGTGTTGTTCTCCTTCGTGCTTCTTTCTGTTATATTTTTTATTTTACAACGATTTCGTGGAATTATCCACCAAAAGCAGAATGTTTCTTGCTAACCGCTCAATATCTTTTGTCTGAATCACACTTTGTTCTGTCTCATAGGTTAAAATTAATTTTTCTCCCACAAAAATATTGTTCCATTCTTCCGTTGTGTTCCCAATACATTTCATGTCTTGTTCTTTGTGACAGAACTGTAAAATCCGGATACACAATCCCAAATCCTGTAAGATACAGTGGATGTTCGTACTTATAGGGAATGTTGTGACTATAAAAATAATCCGCCAGAATCTTTTCTGACTTTGAGCGAACCCGCTCTCCACGCTCTGTATAAATAAATGGGTCTGTTTCTTTAAACCCTTTCCCTTGATATTCCTCTTTTAACCACTCATCAACTCTCTGTTTCCAGGTGGGCTCTATGGGATGAATCCATTTCTGACGGCCCGGATGTTCCTGCTCATAAATACCTTCGATTCCGTTATCATCATAACTGTCTGCAAGTCTTTTCACATACTGTAATCTTTTTTCTGCATATTTTAAGACTTTTTCATTATAAGTTTTTTGTGCCAGTTTTTGAATCAGGTCACCATTCTTTCTGGAAATATAAGTTCCATTCCCTTTATCTGTTATCTGATAATGATAATAGCTGATTCCATTTTTAGAAGTTGATATTCTCAGACTTCCTGGTGGTGTATTTTCTAATTGCCTTTTCACAGCTACTATAATGTTTTCCAATCTTCCCTGTTCTTTTAATAATACTTCTTTCAATCCTGTCATATAAAATAGCCCTCCAATTTTTACTTTCAGTTGTTTTCCACATTTTCCTAATTTCAGCCTACTTTTTCTGCCCTCAAATAGGCCAGAAAATCCTCCTTATGTATTTCCGCCTACATTTTTATCAAGTTTATAAGTTGTTTTTCTTTATCTTCTGTTTCCCACCTACTTTACCCAAGGTGTAAGTACGCCATAATTCTTCATTTGTATTTTTCCACCTATTTGAGGTGCTTTTTTGTAGGCCACAAGAAGTCTTTTTCGATTTCCCACTTATTTAAGGAAATTTAAAGTAGGCCATCAGACACTTTTGGGGGTTCCCACCTACTTAGGGAGATTTCCGGTAGGCCACAAGAAACTTTTTCTTACTTTCCACTTATTTTTCACACTAAGGATTCTCTGATTTACATTAAATTGATTTTTTGAACAGCTTTTCGATATGTCACAAGAATAAATTTAAGAATTTCCAGGTACTCCGAAAGTATATACTCTCCCGAAGCACCTGAATTTTTAAGAATACACTTTTTATCCTATACTTTCCTCCAGCCTGGATAAGTCTCTGGAGCCCATGGTAAGAAGAATACAAAGGCCAAACAGGGCAATATTAAACAGGAATGGAAGCCCTGGATTTACCTCAAACATCCAGCCAATGAGGCTTCCAAAGGGAACGGAAATACCAATCATTAACACATTATATAATGCATAAATTCTGGAACGTTCCTTTGGTTCTACATAATGCGCCATAAGGGCGTCTTTTCGTGGAATGATGACCGCATAGGCCGCTGCTTCCAAAATGGTATAACCCATGACCAGAAGCAGATTTTTCTCCGGTGTAAGCAAAAGAAGCAGATGGCTTGCTATGTACATGAGAAATCCCACCAGAAATGAAACCTTCATTCTAAGCTTCTGAAACAGGTTCTGAAGCCCTATAACAAAGGCAAGCATCACCAGAGTCCTAAGAACCGGAAACACAGCCACCAGCTCATCCGACAAATGAATCTTTTCTGTCACATACAAAGAAAAGAAATTTGTGGTGGCAATCTGAATGATATTGGTAAGAGCCATCAAATACACCACCAGCCGCATTTTTCCAGACTTTATCATGGTAAGAAAGACCGTTCCATAACCTTTCATCATGGAGAAATAAGAAAGATTCTTTGTCTCTTCCATGCGCTTTTTCCCTACCTGAGTCTCACCCCCAAAATGATACAGCAGCAAAAACTTCGCCAGCATGGAAAGGGCTGCAATGAAATACAGCCAGCGCATCACCGGAACTACATCATATTTTCCTACCAAAATCACCGCCAGCGGTGAGAAAAACACAGATAACATCCCACACATCTGAATCAGAGTAAAGGCATTGGTAATGTGCTTTGGCGGACAATCCTCAATAAAAAGACAGTTCCAGGAAGTGTTAGTAATCTGGAAGGCAGCATTGACTGCTGCTGCCGCCAGAAACCACCAGAAGTTCTGGGAAAAAGCCCAAATAAGACAGGGAACTGTCCAGCCAAGGGTATCAAAAATGACGGTAGCCTTTCTGCGCCCCATTTTATCGGTAATTACACCGCCAATCAAAGCGCAGAACATCTGCAGAATAAATCCAACGGTAACCGTAGTTCCGATTTCCACACTGCTAAGCCCCAGTTTCCTCATATAAAGGGTCTGAAAGGGCATAAACAGCGAATAGGGAATGAACCACAGAGGTTCTGTACAAATAGACCATTTGGGATTCCCCTTTAACTCCCGAAAGGTCTGAGCCAATACATGGTTTCGTAACTTTTGCATGGTGAAAAAATCTCCTTATTTCGATATACCCTTTACCACCTCAATAGCCTTCTGAAGCTGATTATCCTCCTCATGAGTAATGCTTGTTTTCTGCTCCAGCCCTTCGGTTAATTCCACTTCCACATCCGGTGTAATTCCCGTTCCGTGGATGCAGCGGCCTTTCGGCGTGTAATACTTGGCTGTTGTGGTTTTCACAGCGCTTCCGTCAGACAGAGGAATTACACTCTGGACAATCCCCTTTCCAAAGGTGGTAGTCCCTACAATGGTTCCAATCTCATAATCCTGAATTGCCCCTGCAAAAATCTCTGAGGCGCTGGCACTGTTTCCATTCACCAGAACAGCCAGAGGCATATCAAGCTGATGTTTACCATCACATTTTATTTCTTCCCGCTTTCCATCCTTATCCTCTGTATAAACAATCAGGCCCTCAGGCAGCATATCCTTTAGGATATCAGATACAGAAGTCAGAAGTCCTCCCGGATTTCCTCTCACGTCCACAATCAGACGCTCCATGCCTTCTTTTTTCAGATTTTTAAAGGCTTCCATATATTGTGGTTCTGTCTGTTCCGTAAATTCATAAAGAGCAATATAACCAATATTGTCCTCCAGCATTTCAGATTCTACCACCGGAATATTCACTTCTTCCAAAGGAATATCAAACTCCAGATAATCCGCCTCTCCATCTCTTGCAATGGTAAGATGAGCTATTTCATCTTCAGAAGCTTTGATTTTATCCACTACTTCACTAAGTTCCATGCCTGCAATACTTTCATTGTTCACAGCCACCAGAATATCTTCCGGCAAAAGCCCTGCCTTTGCTCCCGGCGCTGTCTCATAGCAACGAACCACCTTTACGGTGCCGGATTCCATGTTCATCTGCATCACAACTCCGATTCCCTTATAAGAACCGGTAGTCTCGGTGTTCAGTTCTTCATATTCCTCACTGGTGTAATATGCAGAATAAGGATCTCCCAGACTTGCCATCAGCCCTTTATACATCATGGACTCCATATCCTCTTTGTCCACTTCTCCTGTGTATTTCTTATCCACAATCCGCTCAATCAGCTTCGCTTTTTCCACAAAAGCATCTGTAACTGCCCCTTGATTGCGCTCCTTAGACTGAACCACATCGTAAACCTTGATTCCGGCTGTTCCAACTAATACAGTGACCAGAATCCCTGCCAAAAATCCCTTAAAAAATTTCTTCCGCTCCATTTTTTCTGCTCCTAATTCTCCTGATTTTATATATGGAAAGGGACTGTCGCATTAAGCATCATGCAACAGTCCCTATCATAGTTTTACACTCTTAAGTGTTTTCTGATAGAGAAGATACTTCCGAAAAGTCCGATACCAACTCCCAGTCCAATTCCTACCGGAATCAGGAATTGGAATACAGTCCACACATCCAAAAATTGCAGGAAATTACCAATAACACTAAATTTGGAAATAATATAGCCAATGGCTTTATCATACATCACATAAAGTACACCCAGAGGAAGAGCCGCTCCTATAGCGCCTAACAAAATACCCTCCAGAACAAAGGGTGACCTTACGAAAAAGTCTGTAGCTCCAATCAGCTTCATAATACCGATTTCTTCCTGACGGATAGAAATACCCATGGTAATGGTATTGCTGATAAGGAAAAAGGCTACTGCAAGTAAAATCAGAATAATTGCCACTGAAACATAAGCAATCAGCTTATTAAAGGTGGATAAGGTATCTGCCGCCTGTTTCGAATGTTCTACTTTACGAACGCCATCCAGACCTTCAATATATTTTACCAGATCAGCCTGGTCTTCTACATTTTTCAGATAAACATCATAACGGGCTGAGTTTGCAAGAGGATTATCCTGGTCTTTAAATCCATCCGCCATGTCCTCATCTCCGTCCAGGTAAATTTCCTTATACTCATCCCATGCTTCATCTGCAGAAATATATTTCATCTTCGATACTTCCGGACGCTTATCAATCTCAGAGCCGATTTGGTCTATCTGCTCCTGCTTGGTTCCTTCATCAAAATAAACAATCACTGCAACCCCTTCTTCTGCTGAATGAACAATATAGCGGAAGTTCATCAACAGGGAAAGAAACAGTCCGAATAAAAAGATACATGCAGACATGGTCGCAATGGATGCCAGGGAAAATCTCAGGTTACGCCAGATATTTTTAAATCCCTGTTTTAATATGTATGCAATGGTACTAATTCTCATTCAGATATTCACCTTCTTGTTCATCACTTACAATGACGCCTTTCTTCATTGTGACAACGCGTTTTTTAAACGCATTTACAATTTCTCTGTTGTGAGTAACTACAAGGACTGTGGTTCCTCTCTGGTTGATTTCCTCTAATAACTTCATAATTTCAAAAGAGTTCTTAGGGTCAAGATTACCCGTAGGCTCGTCTGCCAGCAGAATGTTTGGTCTGTTTACCAGCGCTCTGGCAAGAGCCACCCTCTGCTGTTCACCACCGGAAAGCTGATCCGGTTTTGATTTATACTTTTCTGCCAGTCCAACCAGGGTAAGCACCTCCGGCACCCGCTTTTTAATAATACGGGTGGGGCGCTGAATCACCCTCTGGGCAAAAGCAACATTTTCATATACATTTCTGTCTCTGAGCAGTCGGAAATCCTGGAACACAACACCCACTCCCCTACGGTATTTTGCCACTTTTCTCCGACGCAGTTTATTCAGTTCCTGGCCATTTACGGTAATCGTGCCGCTGGTAGGATCCAACTCCTTTAAAAGCAGTTTAATCAGGGTTGATTTCCCGGAACCGCTGTTTCCTACAATAAACACGAATTCACCCTTCTCTACGTGAAGATTCATATGGTCAATGGCCGGCTGACCCTTGCTATATGATTTACTCACGTCTTTTAAATCAATCATAATAACCTCCTGTTTTCATAAAACAATCGTTAAGACTTTTTTAATAATCCAGTGTCTCCATGTACTTCATGTATTTTACTACCATCAGGGCAATTTTAAAGGTAATGGCATCTTCAAAGACGCGCAAATCCAGCCCGGTGCTTTTCTGCAGCTTATCCAGTCTGTACACCAGGGTATTTCTGTGTATAAACAACTGTCTGGACGTTTCTGATACATTCAGGCTGTTTTCAAAGAACTTGTTAATCGTGGTAAGTGTCTCCTCGTCAAAGTCATCCGGAGAATGTGTATCAAAGATTTCCCGGATAAACATTTTACAAAGGGGAATAGGAAGCTGGTAAATCAGACGTCCGATTCCCAGAGAACTGTATGCAATCACATCTCTGTCTCCAAAGAAAATCTTGCCTACATCCAATGCCATCTTTGCTTCTTTATAAGAACGTGACACTTCTTTTAATTCTTTCACAATGGTACCATATGCAATGTGGGTTTTTCCGTCTCTTTCTACCCCAAGAGTAGATAAAATGGTATTTGCTGCTTTTTCCAGCTGCACATAAGTATCTGTAGGCGCCAGTTCCTTTACAATAATAATGTTCTTCTCATCAACTGCAGTGACAAAATCACCGGATTTACCGCCCAGAAGATTTTTCACATTCTCTAAAGAGCCATAGTCCTTCTCCTGGTTTGTTTCCAGTATATAAACAACCCTTCTCACATCCACTTCAATATGAAGTTTTTTTGCCCTGTTATGGATATCCACTAACAACAGGTTGTCCAGCAATAAGTTTTTGATAAAGTTATCCTTGTTAAAGCGTTCCTTATATGCAGTAAGAAGTCCCTGAATCTGGAATACCACCAGTTTGCCCAGGGTATACGCATCATCTGCTGTACTGTCCATAATCAGAACATATTCCAACTGATGATTATCATAAATCTTAAAATACTGGTTGCCCCTCACCACCTGGCTGTCCGCCTGGGAATTGGCAAAGGCTGCTGCTTCTTCCTGTCCGCATACGTTATTGGCAAATGTAGATGCCAATACCTTTCCTTCCATATCAGTAATGCAAAAATCTGTCCTTGAAATTCCTTTCAGCCCATCAAGGGTACTTTGGAGTATCTGGTTTGATATCATGGTGTCTCCTTCTTTCATTATATAGTTTTTTATCTGTTATCTAGTTACAAAATCCCATAAAAACAAAAACCCTACTCTATATTTTAATACAAAATAGGAAAAAAGGAAAGAGCAAACGCAAAATATTACATCTTTTTTTCAAAAATGTAATACTTTATTCATATTTCCCGTTCTATCTGCTTCATCAGATACCTTCCCACTACAGGGGAAAAACCTGAAATTTTCCTGATGTAAGCAAAATCCTTTCCAAAAATCTTCTTCTCTGCTGCCAGGTCTTTCTCCTCTCCGGCAAAGACGCCCAGTACGCATACGCCCTGGCTTCTTAATCTGCGGACTTCAAATCCTGTATCAGAAATTGCATAATTTCCTTCATAGGGTTTGGGATTTCTTGCATTCGGGCGGTTCAAAATCACATCATAAGGCTTCCCATCACTCAGGACAATGAGAATCTTATGCTCCTCTTCCCGCTCTAAAAGTCCTCCTCCTATTGCCTTAATGGCCAGTCCATCCCGGTTATTGGAAGAGGTTACATATTCAAAAATATTGCTGTTTTCCTTCCGCTGTGCTTCATAGTCCCGGAATTCATGCAAAATGGTATAATCCCAAAAGGTACAAAAGCTCATAACCCTGTGTGGAATTCCCACATTGCTTAATGCCTCACTTAAAATATACGCCTGGATTGCCACCTGTCCCTGTCTGCTGCGCTGAGAACCACTGGCGTCCAGGAGAATATCCACCACAAACCGGCTGGAATCCTGATATAACTCTCTGGTAAAAAAACGCGCCTCACTGGTCCTTCCCACCCGCCAGAGTCTGGATGGAACAATTTTCCCTCTGTCTGCCAGAACTTCCTCTGTCTCATCCCGCATAATTAAAGTTTTGCGAAGCATATCCGTAAGAATCCGTATATTATTTTTTACAATTCTGTGGTTGTCATAGTATTCATACAAATTTTTATCTTTTTGCTTTCTGGCATACTCATACTGGTAATTGCGAAGCACCGGGTCTTTTAAAATTCCTCTGGTAAAATACAGGCTGCAATCACTGTGGATTCCCCTACACATAAGGTAATTCATCCGTTTCTCTTCTGCCTCTGTCAGAAATGTTTTCCCGTAATTTCGTTCCACATAGGAATACATTTTCTCCAGTGCCTTCTCATCTACCACTAAAACGCGCTTGTCCGAACTCTTTTTTTCCTGTTCTTCCCTGTCCTTCTCTTGTTTGCAGGCTTCCATGGTGTCCAGGTTGGTCATCTGCTCAGTCAGTTTGTCCAGATAAGTCTCAAAGCTGCTCTCCATGGCTTCTTCTTCTAAAAATTCCTTCCAGGAAAATTCTGCCAGGTCTTCCATGGTCACTGCCAGAACCTGCTCTAACGTCCCATGCTGCCGCTCAAAATAAGGGTCCACTACCTCATTATAGAGAATATCTGCTGTCCTTATGACCTCCATGGTATCTTCTGTGTGTTCCAAATTCCAGAGCAAATCCATCCATCTCTTCTGTCTTTTGGGCGCTGGTTCCCTGCCATTTAAAATCTCCCGAAACATAGCCAGCTTCAATCTTCCCACTTCATTCTCCTGAAGCCTGTGAAACTCTTTTTCCAGAATATCTTCACAGGCTTTTCTTCGAATTTCTCCTACGCCTTCCCGCTCCTTTATCATTCTTGCAGAAACAGCAAATTCAATACAAAGCTGGGAAACGGACAAGAGCGGCCCTTCCATGGCATGACGGTACATTTTCTTTACCAGATACATGGAAAAGGCCTCCCGGTCAAAATAGCGGGCAAAAGCCCCTTGCTTCATTCCATCATACAGGGCGCCATACCTAGAACGGGCAAATGCTGCCAAATCCGGCTTAAAATCCAGGGAATAATCACCACTTACGGTCCACATGAGATTTTTTATTCTGTTTTCCAGTTCCAGTTCATACTCTTCCATACTGTCTCTAATCCTCAAACACATCTGCGGCAGTCCAGCTTTGGGGAATCCTGGTCATAACCACATCCTGTACAATCTCTTTTTCAAAAACATCAAAGCTCTTATTCACCACGCCCATTTTCACAGCCAGAGCCGGTTGCAAGCCTCTGTGAATGGCTTTCATGGCGCCCAGAATTCCTCTTAAATCCACAGCCTTTGTGGTAATCTCTCCATTTTGCGCCTTGAGCTGCAAATCCAGAAACAATCCAATCCACTGTTTCAAAGCATTTTCCTTCATACCTGGAAATTTAGATTGGAAAATAAATTCCAGAGTTTCCTCATCCTGCTGGGGCATATCAATCACCAGAAATCTGGAAACCAGAGCTTCATTTAATTCCTTGGTGCCTGCATATCCATAATTCATGGTGCCAATAAATCTGGCTGCAGGATGCATATCAATCTCGTCATATCCCGGCACATCAATACAGCGGCGATAATCCAAAGATGCATGCAGCACAGAAACCGCATCATTTTTTGCCATATTAATTTCGTCTAAAATACCAAAGCCTCCATACTGAGCGCAGCGGTAAATACTTCCCTTACGAAGCTGCACCTCATTATCCAGGAACGTATCTGTGCCGATTAAATCCCCGCTGTTAGTATTCACATGAAAAGACACATTGTACACAGGACGGTGAAAAATCCAGGCAAGAGTTTCTGCCAGGACATTTTTTCCTGTTGCCTTTGCACCGGTCAGCAGAAGATTTTCTCCTTCCAAAAGAGCTGCAATAGCCATTTCCAGCACTTCTTTTCCATAAAAGAGCATATCCGGCTCTGCTACCCTTTTTTCTTCCTCTGTCTCCACTGTATAAGACTTCCGGAACAATTCCACATCCTGAATCAGTCTTTCATCTACTTTCTGTTCCCTTAAAAAATCCAATGTATGCTCCATGTTTTTCTCCGTTTCTGTAACTTCTTATAAAAACAGCAGGGAGGCAGTCGCATCCACGCAACAGCCTCCTCTTTTCTTATACTTCAAACAATAAATCTCCATAGGACGGCATTGGCCATATTTCTTTATCTACAATCATTTCTAACTGGTCTACCGGTTTTCTGAGAGCCTCCATAGCCGGAAGAACCTGACGGCGGTAATAGAATGCCTTATCCTTGCCATCTGCCATGGCATAGGCTGTTTCTGTAACCTCTCTCAGTGCATCTGCCGCCTCTTTTGTTTCCTTTAATAATGCAGAAGTCTCACGAAGTAATCCTGTCTGCACCTCTACTTCCAGGACTCCGGCTGCCACTACCGCATTAATAGAGTCCGCTAACTGTCTGCTGTAACGGATAACAGCAGGTATAATCTGTTTCCCTGCAATATCCAACATGGTTCTTGCTTCTATATTAATTGCTTTTGCATAAGCTTCATATTTAATTTCCTGTCTGGATTCCAGCTCTGCCCTGGTAAGAACTTCAAACTCCTCAAAAAGAGCCACTGTTTTCTCCATGGTAAGAGCATCCAGACTCTCTACCATACAGATCATGTTTGGGAGTCCGCGTCTTTCGGCTTCTTTTACCCACTCTTTGGAATAACCGTTTCCATTAAAAACAATCCGCTGATGTTTCGTAAAGTTCTTTTTCATTAAGTCATGAACAGCAATGTCAAAATTTTCTGCCTGCTCCAGCACCTCACAGGCTTCTTTAAAGGCCTGCGCCACAATGGTATTTAAAACCACATTGGCCGGAGCAATAGAATCTCTGGACCCTACCATACGGAACTCAAACTTATTTCCTGTAAAGGCAAAAGGTGACGTTCTGTTCCTGTCTGCTGTATCACGCATAAATTCAGGAATAGCCTTTACCCCGGTATCCAGCACTTCCCGCTCAATACTGTGGTCTGCCGTACCGGTAGTAATCAACTGGTTCATAACATCCGTAAGCTGCTCTCCTAAAAATACAGAAATGATTGCAGGTGGCGCTTCGTTTGCTCCCAAACGATGGTCATTTCCTACATCTGCCGCTGACTCCCGTAACAATTCTGCATGTTCATCCACTGCCTTCAAAATACAGCTTAGAATCAGAAGAAACTGAATATTGTCATGAGGTGTATTGCCAGGCTCCAAAAGATTCACCCCTGTATCTGTGGTCAGAGACCAGTTATTATGCTTTCCTGAACCATTTACTCCCGCAAAAGGTTTTTCATGAAGCAGACACTTCATACCATGCTGGGAAGCCACACGCTTCAGGGTCTGCATTACAATCTGATTGTGGTCAACCTCCACATTTGCTTCCGCATAAATAGGCGCCAGCTCATGCTGTGCCGGAGCAGCTTCATTATGCTGGGTTTTAGAAGTAACACCAAGCTTCCACAGTTCTTCATTCACATGCTTCATATAAGCAGAAACTCTCTGACGGATGGTTCCAAGATAGTGGTCATCCAGCTCCTGTCCTTTTGGCGGCATGGCGCCAAACAGTGTTCTTCCGGTAAATACCAGGTCTTTTCTCTGGCTGAACTTTTCTTCACTGACCAGGAAATATTCCTGTTCTGCGCCAACAGATGGAATCACACGTTTTGCTGTGGTATCTCCAAACAGACGAATCAGACGGAGAGCCTGGGTATTAATGGCCTGCATGGAACGCAGAAGTGGTGTTTTCTGGTCCAGGGCCTCTCCTGTATAGGAACAAAAGGCAGTAGGAATACACAGGGTTGCCCCTGCTGCATCGTGACGCACAAAAGCCGGAGAGGTACAATCCCAGGCAGTATACCCTCTCGCCTCAAAGGTAGCACGAAGTCCACCAGAGGGGAAGGAAGAGGCGTCCGGTTCTCCTGTAATCAGTTCCTTTCCGGAAAAGCTCATCAAAACTTTTCCATTTGGAAGAGGAGCTGTGATAAAAGAATCGTGTTTCTCCGCAGTCACTCCTGTCAAAGGCTGAAACCAGTGGGTGTAATGGGTAGCGCCCTTTTCAATGGCCCATTCCTTCATCTCATGAGCAATGACATCTGCCATTTCCAAAGATAAATCTTTTCCCTCTAATATGGTTTGCTTTAAATCTTTGTAAACCTTCTTAGGAAGACGCTGCTGCATCACTGCATCATTAAATACATCCTCTCCAAAAATTTCAGATACGTTAATATATTCACTCATACCTCTGTTCCTTTCTCCCAATGTACTTATGCTGTGGCTTTCAAACTGTTATAAAGATACCTCAAAAACCCCAGGATTGCAAGTTTTTTTTAGCTGAACCACAGTCCTGCTGCCAGTAAAACCAGGCATGCGCCGCTAAGCCAGGATAAATCCTTTTTCACTGAAATGCAAAAAGCATTTCCAAGCTTCCAGCCCGCCTCCATCATGAGAATCCCGCCGGCAAAAGAGCCCGCTGCCAAAAGCATGCCTCCCGTCTGCACCAGTCCTGTTCCCAGGCCTACCGCAAGACTGTCCAGAGACAGCACGACTGCCAGGAGCATAGCCTCTATTCCTGTAAGATGCCTTTTCTTCTCTTTTCCATCTGCCTCTTGTTTTGAAAAAAAGCAGACAAAAATCCGGTAAAATCCCATGCCTGCCAAAATCCCTGTACAAACCAGGGAAGTGATGGTCTTTGATAAAAAACAAGAAAGGAAATTCCCTGTCAGAACTGCCATGCCTAAAAGACAGCTCATAATCAGGTTCATTCCCACTACCATGAGAAAAGATAGCTTTATCTTTTCCATTCCATATGCAAAGCTGACCACAAAAGAATCTGTGGTCAGCGCAAGAATCCATAAAATCCCATGAAACACTTTGCTCATATCCATGGCACACCTTCCAAAGTCTATTTCTATTTATTATATGACTTCACCAGTGCCAGTGGTTCTTCGCTCTCATTCCGGTGCATGAATCAGCGGTACTTCATCATTTTTCGGAAGCATAATCTGCACCGCATGTTTCAGGTTTTTAATAGAAACTATTTTATGTTCTCCGCCATATTCCCCATCCAAGGTCCATGGCACTTCTTCCTCACACTGTACAGTAAGCCCAGTGGTTTTAAAGACTTCTATCATCTTACTGTCACTGGTGCCAAGCAAAGAGGCAATAATTTCGTTTAGCTCCAGAATATTCTTGGGACGACGGATGAGCATCACTTCAAACACACCGTCATCCAGCATAACATCCGGTCCTGTAAGACGCTTAAAGCCTCCCACAGAAGTGGAATTGCTTACCATACCAAAGATAAACTCACCATTAAACTCATGCTCATCCCCCTTCACCCGAAGATGATAGGATTTAATATTAAAAAGTCTCTGTGTTCCTTCCAGAATATAAGCTGCATGCCCCAGGATATTCTTCAAATCCTGATTTGTCTCATAAGAAACATCTGTAAACAAACCAAATGCCGCAATATAGACAAAAATGTCATCATTAAACTGTCCCGCATCAAAAGCATGAGGAATGCCCTCCACAATATCTGTGGCTGCCTGAAGCATGTTTCTGGAGATATGAAGGCTGTTGGCAAAATCATTGGTACTGCCCGCCGGTATATAGCCGATGGGATGCTGATGTCCTGCTGTCAGCATTCCGGTAACCACTTCATCCAGGGTTCCGTCCCCTCCACTGGCTACAATCAGGTCATAGTTTCCTCCTCTTTTTTTCGTCACTTTCAGGCCGTCCATATAAGCCTGGGTGGGATGAACCGTAACCTCATAGCCGCCTTTTACGAAAATATCCAGAATATCCACCAGCCGGCTTTTAATACTTCCTTTTCCGGATCTGGGATTAAAAATAAAAAGCATTTTTTTACTCATGGCTCTACCTCCCTTTTCTGTTGGAAACAAAGCACCCGGGAACAGGCCGAAGCCTTCCCGGGCAAATTTACATGTAACGTGACTCTTAGACTAACTCTAATACTACTTCCATTGCTGCGTCACCTTTACGTGGTCCGATTTTAATGATTCTTGTGTAACCACCGTTACGTCCAACGTATTTTGGTGCAATTTCTGTAAATAATTTATCTACTAAGTCAACTTCTTTTGTGTTTTTCTTCTTACCAGCGCCTGCTGCAGGAACTTCTGTTACAGGGTAAAGAACTTTCATCATCTGTCTTCTGGCATGTAATCTGGAAGGAGCATCCTTCTTGATTTCTTTCTGTACTTCATCGTATACAGTAACTTTCTTTCCGTCTACAACTTCTTTTACTCTCTTGCCTTCTGCGTCTTTGCGGGCAACTTTTGCTGTAACAGTAACGGTTTCAAAGTTATCTTTTTCACGAACTGCCATTGCAATCAGACCTTCTGCAATTTTGCGAACTTCTTTTGCTTTGGTTTCAGTAGTAACGATTTTTCCATGATACAGTAAGTTTGTTACCTGGTTTCTCAGTAACGCTTTTCTCTGGTCAGATGTTCTGCCCAATTTTCTATATTTTGCCATTTTAGATTTCCTCCATTTGTGGAACAATGTGCCATGCTCTCTTCGGTCTTACTGACACATTGCTTTTTGCCCATAAATTGTTTACTCTTCGCTTGGATTTAACTGCAAGCCTAATTCTTTTAATTTTGCCAGAACCTCTTCCAGGGATTTACGTCCTAAGTTACGGACTTTCATCATATCCTCAGAAGTACGGTTGCACAGCTCTTCTACGGTATTGATACCAGCACGTTTTAAGCAGTTGTAGGAACGAACAGAGAGCTCTAACTCATCAATATTCATTTCCAGAACTTTTTCTTTTTCATTGTTTTCTTTCTCAATCATGACTTCAGCAGTCTTAGCGCTTTCGGAAAGATCAATGAAGAGGCTTAAATGCTCGCTCAGTACCTTTGCAGCCAGGCTGACAGCCTCGTCTGCATCCAGTGTTCCGTTTGTATAAATATCCAGAGTCAGCTTATCATAGTCTGTAACCTGACCAACACGGGTATTTTCAACGGCCATATTTACACGCTCAATTGGTGTATAGATTGCATCTACAGCGATCATACCGATTGGCATATCGTCTGTTTTTCCTTTGTCAGCGCTTACATATCCGCGGCCTTTGGTAATGGTCAGTTCTGCATTGAACTTGCAGTCTGCACCGCCGTTTAAGGTGGCAATTACCTGATTTGGATTCAGAACTTCTAAATCCTGATCCACCTGGATGTCCGCACCTGTCACAACGCCTTCGCCTTCAAACTCGATATACGCAGTTTTCGGCTCATTGCTGTCGCTCATGTTCTTGATTGCCAGGTTTTTCAGATTCATGATGATTTCTGTCACATCTTCTTTTACACCTGGAATAGAACTGAATTCATGGAGAACACCGTCAATTTTTACCTGGCTTACAGCAGCTCCCGGCAGAGAAGAAAGCATAATTCTTCTTAAAGAGTTGCCAAGTGTAATACCATAACCTCTTTCCAGTGGTTCTACCACAAATTTCCCATATCTCTTATCATCAGACATTTCTGTGATTTGAATTTTGGGTTTGTTAAAATCGAACATGCAAAGCCCTCCTTGCTACGTGCACCATTCACTTATATAACTTTATTATTTAGAATATAACTCGACGATTAACACTTCGTTTACTGGAACGTCGATTTCTTCTCTTGTAGGAAGTGCTTTTACTTCGCCTTTTAAAGCTTCCTGGTCGATATCCAGCCATGCCGGTACCAGACGTCCGCCGGTTACTTCCAGAATATCTTTGTATCTCTGGGAACCTTTGCATTTTTCTTTGATTTCAATTACATCGCCAGCTTTTACTAAGTAAGATGGGATGTTTACCTGTTTTCCGTTAACCAGTACATGTTTGTGGTCAACAATCTGTCTAGCTTCTTTTCTTGTTCTAGCAAGACCCATACGGAAGATTACGTTGTCTAAACGTGTTTCCAGCATGATCATTAAGTTTTCACCAGTCTGTCCTGGTTTCTGATCTGCTTTTTTGTAGTAGTTACGGAAAGGTTTTTCCAGAACGCCGTAGATGAATTTAGCTTTCTGTTTTTCTCTTAACTGAAGTCCGTATTCGGACATTTTTCTGTTTGCTCTTTTTAACTGTCTGGTAGATTTTTTGTCGATTCCTAAGTATACAGGATCCAGACCAAGGGATCTACATCTTTTCAGAACTGGTACTCTATTTACTGCCATGATTATTTGACCTCCTAATTAGACTCTTCTACGTTTTGGTGGACGGCATCCATTGTGTGGAACTGGAGTTACATCTTTGATGCTTGTAACTTCAATACCGCATGCTGCCAGCGCACGGATTGCTGCTTCTCTTCCTGAACCAGGTCCTTTTACAAAAACGTCAACAGTCTTCAGACCATGAATGATTGCTGCTTTTGCAGCTGTTTCTGCAGCCATCTGCGCTGCATATGGAGTAGATTTCCTTGAACCTTTAAATCCCAGACCACCGGCACTTGCCCAAGATAAAGCATTTCCTTCAGCATCTGTCAATGTAACGATTGTGTTATTGAAAGAAGACTGGATATGTGCCTGTCCGCGTTCAACGTTTTTCTTAACACGCTTTTTTGTCACTTTTTTTGTAACTTTAGCCATTTTTAAACTAACCTACTTTCTCTAATATTCAAAACTAATTGTAATTTTCAAATCTATTATGCTGCTTTATTATTTCTTCTTGTTAGCAACAGTTCTCTTAGGACCTTTTCTTGTTCTTGCGTTTGTTTTTGTCTTCTGTCCGCGAACAGGAAGTCCTTTACGATGACGGATTCCTCTGTAGCATCCGATTTCCTGAAGTCTCTTGATGTTCAGAGCGATTTCTCTTCTTAAATCACCTTCTACAGGAATCTGTAACTCTTCGATTGCATCACGAATTTTTCCTACTTCTTCGTCAGTAACGTCTCTGACACGAGTGTCAGGATTTACGCCTGCCTTTTCAAGAATACGGTTTGAGCTTGCTCTACCAATTCCGTAGATGTAAGTCAATCCAATTTCAATACGTTTTTCACGTGGTAAGTCTACACCAGCTATACGAGCCATGTATTTGTTCCTCCATTTTTCTGTTAATATTGTTCCTAATTGAGACACATAAAACTGACGGGGTTCTATGCATCCAGCCGCAAAAAAATTTTACGCAGCCTTTCCGGTATTTGGCGGATACCGGTATTAAGCAATATTCTCCTCATTATCGTAAGCATGCATTACGCATCTTCAATAATCTCTAAGCTGCCTCGGTATAACAGCTTTTCTTCTAATATCACTATATTTCATCAGCATGAACAACGCATCCAGGCGGTTCATACTGCAGCCGCACTAAAATTACACAAACTATACGTCATATACCTATATTATCTATCTCTTATAGATTAGCCCTGGCGCTGTTTGTGTTTAGGGTTTTCACAGATAATTCTGATGCTTCCCTTTCTTTTGATAACCTTGCACTTTTCGCAAATTGGTTTTACAGATGATCTAACTTTCACTGTTCTTCCTCCTTTCTGAGCATAAAAGTACGCTTTATATAGTAGCACCTATTTGGCAATAATGCAAGTACTTTTTTGCATGTTTTTCCAGATTTTAAATTATGTTTCAAAAAAGATACATTCTGCCTCTATATTTCCAAAAAACAAAAAAAGCACCAAAACTCCTCTTGGACTTTATGGTGCTTTTCATTCCATCTTTTCTTATTTTTTAATCTGATTGAGCTCTTTGTTTATGACCGTAATTAATTCCTGAGGAATACCAAGATTTTTCAGTTTTCCCATTGCATCTAAGGTCATAGCTTTCATCATGGCAAACTTTGGATGTTCCACCATAGTTCCGAAATATTTCAAAATAACTTTTTCACCTTCTGGATTTTTCATAATAGTTCCAACCTTATCCGCACTGGAAAATCCTTCTGGATCCAACTGAATTTCTTCTGCATCTGTCAGGTCAAATTTTTCAAACCAGTTGATGACATTACCGCCTTCGTCTTTTTTGATATACTGGTAGCTCTTATCTTCTTCCGTAAAATTCAGGATCATATGATCCTCATACAAATTCCCTTGTGCATCATATCCCCTGACAGCAATCTGGTTTTTTCCTTTAGACAGAAGAATTCCTTCAAAATGAGTCATAGGATTTACGGTTTCCGTCTTGGCAACACTTTCACCATTAACCAACAATTCCAGTTTTTTCAGATTTGTCAAAACAGTAATAGTATTTTTTTCTTTATGACGGTTGATAAATCTGCTTCCTGCAAGCTTTACAAAGGGGGTCTCTGACCAGTATGCCTTATACAAATAAAATGCATCCTTCTTGATTTTGCGGTCAATAGTAACCAGTCCTTTCTGATTCTGTCCCTGTTTGCCACCTTCGTCCCTATTGGCACTTCCAAAGTCACAAAGGTTCCAAACATAGCTTCCCACAAAATATGGACGTTCTTCAAAAGAACGAAGCGCATTGTCTGTAAAAAGCAACTGATATTCCTCTGTATAATCCTTGGTTTTTGGTTCATAAGAATGATACTGAGGATTTGTGTCTACACCGTATTCTGTCACCAGAAGAGGGATGTCCGGACATGCGGCATGGAATTCATCCAGACGTTTCTGCAAGCCTGGAATTGTATCATAGTACCATCCATAATATAAATTATACCCAACTAATTCTGCCAACCGGTTGATCGGGCTTTCATTCGCCACAGAATAAATATTTGCTTCTGCTGTATATCTGTCTGCATCAAGGTTCTTTGTATATTCTGACATGCGTTTTACATGAGCGTGAATTTCTTCATTTTCGCCGGCAATAGTAATTTCATTCTGTACGCCCCAGCAATACACAGATGTGTGATTTCCACACTGCAGAATCAGACGTCTCATCTGTTCACGGATATTATCTTCAGCCGCCTCATTTTCAGAAATAATACTAATAAAAGGAACTTCTGCCCATACGAGGATTCCTTCCTCATCACATCTCTGATAGAAATAATCATCATGCTGATAATGTGACAAACGGACAGAATTTGCTCCTATTTCTTTGATTAGCTGCATATCACATTCCATGTTTTCTTTCGAAACAGCATTTCCAACTCCGCCAAAATCCTGATGTCTGGCTACACCACGCAGTTTCACATGTTTGCCATTTAAGAAAAGTCCCTGATCGGAAGTAATCTGAATCGTACGGAAGCCTGTGGAGATGCTACGTTCTTCCACCATTGTTTCCTCTTCATATAATTCCATCTTAACCTGGTACAAATATGGATCCTCAGTTCCCATCCACAGACGCGGCTTGGAAATCTCCAGAGTAAGTGATAACGTATCTTTTCCTGAAAACTCCATAGAAGCTGACGTTTCACAAACAACCTCTCCCTGATCCAGAAGCAGCATGCGGACTTTTCCTTTGCTTTTTTCCTTTTCACAAACAACGGATCCTGTACCCACTACTTTCCAGCAGCTTCCATTTTCTTCTTTTACTGTTCTGATTTGTACACCATCACGGCTTCCATCCAGATAATCAAAATGAATCTTTGGTGCCGCAATGACTTTCACATTTCTATATAATCCACCATAAAAGGAGAAATCTGCCATTTGCGGATAAACTGCATCATTTGCACTATTATCTGTAACAATCTCAATCTGATTCTCACCTTCATTGACATACTCATTGATCGACATGCGGTACAACGCATAAGGGCATGTATTCTCATAAACCTTCTGTCCATTGATATAGACCGTGCTGACCATAGCTGCTGCTCCTATTTCAAGGAAAAGACTCTGATTAAGATCTGCTTCTGTAAGCATCAGCTTTCTTGTATAAAAGCCTCTTCCTCTCCACATAGAAGTACCGGACTGTCCATCCACTGAATTATATGTATGAGGAATCCTTACCTGCTCTGACGCTTCGTTTTCTTTATGAAAACTCCAGCTATCATTTAATAAAATCTCCATTCAATTGATTCCTCCTTTTTTCTTATGCTTCAACTACTTTTTTATCTAAAATTGCTTTTTCTCCATACATCTTTTTGTATTCTTCGTTTGTGATATGATATTTCTTCAGTGCGATAATACTTGCCAAATCTCCAAGGAAAGGAGCACCAAGATACATAGCAATAGTTGCAATATAAAGAGCGGTTGTAGGTTCTGCACCTGAACTGTATCCTGCCAATCCCATAACAATACCAACAATCGAAGAACCAAACGCACTGATTACTTTATCTACAAAAGAGAAAGTCGCACCGATAAATCCAGGCATAAATTTTCCTGTTTTCATCTTGTGATAGTCAATGATTTCTGCAATCATAGGATCTACGTTCTGTGCAGAGAATCTACGGAACAGCATATTTGCAGCCATTAAGACAACGAACACAACCAGTGTTGATTCTCCGAAAGGACGGAAGATAATCAGAATACCTTCTAATATCAGATTGGCAATTGCACCAATCAGAGATGCTTTTTTACAACCAAATTTTACTGCTACAGAACCTGCCACAAATGCTCCAACTAAAGACATTGGGGTAGAAATACCACCTACAATCGGCTGAAGATCCAGATTCTGTACTGCATATACATAGAAATAAGTCATAACCGCAGACTGGATTGTGGCTGCAATTTTATCTGTAGATGCTGCCAGAATCAGCATTCTCAGTGGCTGATTAATACGAAGAACGTTTAAACTGTCTTTAATAGAAATTTTTTCTTGTTTTTTATTTGGATCCTGACGATAAAATTCCGGTTTATCTGTTGCAGAGATTGCGAACAGACACCCAATCAGAAGCACTGCATGAAGAATAAATGCACTGATAATGATCATAGTCCAGCCTTTCTGAGAATCAAGACCACCATTTTTCTGTAAAATTGGAATGATTCCAGTTGTCATAACAAGTCCAAGCATTGTGGAATAACATCCACCTGCAATACCGGAAAGCGGACGGTATTTTGGATTTTTTGTAACAATGGATAAGACACATTTGTTTACCGTTGTCATAAAAGTATATCCAACTACCCATACTGCATACCATCCAATCACCCACACCATTCTGAAAGACTGTCCGATATCAAAGGAAAACAAATAAATCATAAAACTTGCAAACAACATAATCAGAGAACCGATTACGAGAAACGGACGGAACTTACCAAAACGAGTTTCTGTTCTATCGATGATAGAGCCAATGATCGGGTCTGTAATTCCATCAAAAATTCTCATGACCGTCATAACGATTCCCATTAACATTACATTCAGTCCCAGAGCTTCTGTACTGAACACCAGAAAGAATGACATATTCAGCATATTGAATACGTTTGATGCTGCAGAGCCAAGTGGTGTCATGACAACACGCATGGCTTCCATGTTTCTACCTTTTTCTTTACTACTCATATTAACCTCCATAAATCTTTTGTATTTCTAGAAAAAGATTATACTTTGGTTTTTATTTATTTTTCACATACAAAACAAAGTTTTTACTGTTGTTTTTTAAGTTCTTTATATTTTTTCCTATATTTGAATGGTGATTCCCCATACTTTTGCCGAAAACACTTATAAAAATAGCTTTCATTTGCATATCCAATCTGTTCTACAATATCTTCGATTTTTGCATCTGTCTTACGCAGTAACTTCTCTGCTTCCTTCATGCGGATATCAAGTAAGATATCTTTAAATCCCCGTCCTGTTTCCATTTTTAACAGAGTACTTAAATAATTCGGATGAAAACACATATGTTTTGCCACAGACTGCAGGGTTGCGTCTTTGTAATGCTCTTTCAGATACTCCACCACATCCTTTTGAATCTTCGAATTGTTTTTCCTGATTGTTTCCTCATCATTCTGTTCCGTTGCACGCGAAATTTCTATAAACAAAATGCAAAGACAGCTTATCATTTTGCCCTTATTGCGTGGATTCTCTAAAAAATATTCACAAATAATCTGCTCCATCAGTTGTTCTACAAAGCTATGTTCCGGGATATGATAATATATATAATTTTTCTTTTTACTTTCTGAATACAAGCTATTGATAATATAGTTTGAAATATAATTATCATCAGAAAATAAATACATAAAGATTGTATCAAAGAAATCCGCTGTCATGAGAATGTTAAACATCCACACATCATCTCCTGCAATTTCTGTGGAATGTGCTACATTCTTATCCATCAGGCATAAATCTCCTGATTTCATCTTTATTTTTTTCCCTTCGATATACATATCAAGCTCACCTTCCAGCATAAAAGACAACTCGATATATTCATGTCTGTGTTTCGGAATCTGGATATTACGATATTTTTGCCGGATGATAATACGCTCTTTCCGTAAATCTTCATTTGGATAAGAGATCATAATATGATTCTCATCCTCTCTCAGTGCCATTTTATTATAGTCAAGCCGATTCTTCTCTATTCCCTCTTCCTTATTTAGATACCGTTTCAACTCATCATAATTTTTTTGCATATTTCCTGTCGCACTTCTAAAATCCATAATAAAATCCCCATTTATTTCTTTTTATGTGAAGTATTTTTCCAAAATCAATGGATGTTTTGCTTTATTATACCCTATTTTTCTTCAAAAAACCGCTATAGTTTCAGACATTTTCTGTCCTACCTATAGCGGTTCTCATCTCCTAATAATGCAGATTTCTTATTTATCTCTCCAGATAATTCTTCCCTTGCTTAAATCGTATGGAGACATTTCAATAGTAACCTTGTCTCCTGGAAGAATACGAATGAAATTCATTCTTAATTTTCCGCTGATGTGCGCTAAAATCACATGTTTATTTTCCAGTTCTACTTTGAACATTGCGTTAGGTAATTTCTCTAACACGGTTCCTTCTACTTCAATAACGTCTGCCTTAGACATAAACTAATCCTCCTGCTGATTGTTCTTAAATTCTTTCATGGCTCTTTTAATATATTCATCACGAATCTGCGTTCCGTCTTTTAAAATTTTATCCAAAGATTCTGGAATCTTATAGCAAATCTGAACATGTTTGCGTTTCTTTTTTTTCAGACGGTCCAGAGTACGGGCTTCTCCGTCTGCCAGGTATACATACTCCTGGTCTACATCCATGACTACATACCACTTTCCTGTATCATGCCCGGCTTTTGACCTGGCAAGCATTCCCTTTGTAAAGTCTCTCATAGTCTCTCCTGCTTATGGATTCAATGTGAGAATTTCAGGCTCTCCATCTGTAATCAGCACAGTGTTTTCATAATGTGCTGACAGAGTGCCATCCTGTGTCACTACGGTCCATTCATCATCCATCCATTCCACATCTGCCCGTCCTATATTAATCATAGGCTCAATGGCCAGAGTCATTCCCGGCACCAGACGGATTCCACGGCGCTTCTGAGGGTAATTGGGAATCTGAGGGTCTTCATGAAGATGCGTTCCAATTCCATGTCCCACTAAATCCCTCACAACCCCGTAGCCAAATTTTTCTGCGTAGGCTGAAATGGCTGTAGAAATATCGTTTAAGTGATTGCCAGCCCTAGCAAATTTAATTCCCTCAAAAAAACTTTGTCTGGTTACATCAATTAATTGCTGCGCTTCTTTTGAAACAGAGCCTACTGCATAGGTTCTGGCAGCATCAGAATGATATCCTTTGTAAATTAGTCCTGCATCCAGGCTGACAATATCCCCTTCCTGAAGGACTCTTCTTTTGTTTGGGATTCCATGAACTACTTCATCATTTACAGATACACAGATAGATGCCGGATAACCATTATAATGCAAAAAGTTTGGAGTACACCCAAGATTACGGATGAGTTTTTCTCCTAAACGGTCAATATCCAGAGTAGTAATCCCCGGTTTAATAAATTCTCCCAACTGATTATGCACGATTTCCAGAAGTCTTCCGGCTTCCCGCATCAGTTCTATCTCTCTGGCAGTTTTAATTGTTACTGACATTTTTACGCTCCTAACACATTGACAATAGCCTGGAATACGTCTTCCATGTCAACCGTACCATCAACTTCTTTTAACACGCCGGCCTTTTCATAATAATCAATCAAAGGCTGTGTCTGGTCATGGTATACCCCAAGACGTTTCTGTACGGTTTCCGGCTTATCATCATCTCTTAAAATCAATTTTTCACCACAGATATCACATACATCTTCTGTTTTTGGCGCATTGTATTTCACATGATAAGTTGCTCCGCAGCCTACACAGGCTCTTCTTCCTGACATACGGTTTACAATGTTTTCATCCGGTACTTCTACATTAATGGCGAAATCTACCTTCTGACCCATTTTTTCCAATGCTGCATCCAGACTCTCCGCCTGCGGAATGGTTCTTGGGAATCCATCTAAAATATACCCCTTTGCACAATCTTCCTGCTGAACACGATCAATAACCAGGTCTACTGTTAATTCATCTGGAACCAAAAGTCCCTGATCCATATAAGTTTTAGCTTTTTTTCCAAGCTCTGTGTTATTCTTGATATTTGCTCTGAAAATATCCCCTGTTGAAATATGAGGAATCTCATACTTTGCGGCAATTTTTTTTGCCTGTGTTCCTTTTCCTGCACCTGGTGCGCCTAACATAATAATTTTCATAGTCCTTACCCCTTTCTATGGTTCTTCTCTTGGTTTCTATCATACACTATAAAAACCATTTTTTCCATATAAAATTTTAGAGACAGCCACAGGGACAACCCTCACATCTTCTGTGATTCTTCGGTTGTCACTTCAGCAGCTACACTGCTTTCCCTGGGACGGTCTCTTTTCATCATTGTCTTTTATTCACTTAAAAAGCCCTTATAATTACGGACTAACATACGGGATTCAATCTGTTTTAATGTTTCCAGAACAACGCCGACTACGATAATCAGAGATGTTCCTCCAAAGGAAACATCTGCGCCAAACACTCCGTTAAAGAAGAACGGAATAACAGCGACAATTACCAGACCTGCAGCTCCGATAAAAATTAAATAACTGAGAATTTTTTCCAAATACTCCTGAGTTGGTTTTCCCGGACGGATACCTGGTATAAAGCCTCCCTGCTTTTTCATATTATCGGCTACTTCCATTGGATTGAAAGTAATGGACGTATAGAAATAAGCAAAGAATATAACCAGTACAATGTAAAGCACCAGACCAAGAGAATACCATGGAGCGCTTGGGTTAAACCAGTTGTTTGAAGTCAGTCCCATTAAAATCTGGCTTCCAATTCCAGTACCGCCGGTCCATCCTGTGAAACCTGCGATAATTACCGGGAAGGACATTAAGGAAGAGGCAAAGATAATAGGAATAACACCTGCTGTATTGACCTTTAAAGGAATTGAGCTGGACTGTCCTCCTGAAACTTTTCTTCCTACCATTTTCTTGGAATACTGAACAGGGATTTTTCTAATACCACCGTTTAAGATCAATACCAGCACAACTACTAATACAATAATTGCAATAATAATCAGTGCTGCCAGACCTCCCTTGGCATATGTTTTTCCTTTTACAAACTGGTCAAACAAGGTAACCAGGTCGCTTGGAATTCTGGATACAATATTTACCATCAAAACAATGGAAATACCGTTTCCAACACCCTTATCTGTAATCTGTTCACCAATCCACATCAGCATCGCGGAACCTGCTGTTAAACAGGACACTACAACAACTGCATTCATAAAGTTCATATCCGGAATCAGACCTCTGTTTCCAAATCCTACTGTCATAGCAATAGACTGGAATAAAGAAAGTCCGATGGTCAGATAACGTGTAATTGCAGTCAGTTTTTTTCTGCCTTCTTCTCCATCCCTCTGCAACTCTTCTAATTTTGGAATTGCAATGGTTAAAAGCTGGATAATAATGGAAGAAGTAATGTAGGGGGTGATATTTAATGCAAAGATTGACATTTCTGTAAAGGAGCCGCCTGTAAATGCGTCGAAGAAATTAAACGCATCGTTGGACTGGCTTGCAAACCAATCTTTGAAATAATCTGGATCTACACCTGGAATAGGAAGCTGTGATCCAATACGAATCACAACTACCATCAGGAATACGTAGAAAATACGACGTCTTACATCCTTTATCTTAAAGGCATTTTGAAGAGTCTTGAGCATTAGATCACCTCTACTGTTCCACCTGCTGCTTCGATTTTAGCCTTTGCGCTTTCGCTTACAGCGTTTACTTTCACGTTTAATTTCTTAGTGAGTTCTCCATTACCAAGAAGTTTTACACCGTCTCCTAATTTGGAGATTGCGCCAGAAGCTAATAAAGCTGCTGGAGTAACTTCTGTACCGTCTTCGAATCTGTTTAAGATATCAACGTTTACTGCAATAATTTCTTTAGAATTTCTGCATTTGAAGCCTCTCTTTGGAAGTCTTCTATATAAAGGCATCTGACCACCTTCGAAACCTGGTCTCTTTGCACCGGAACGTGCTTTCTGACCTTTGTGGCCCTTACCTGCTGTTTTACCATTACCTGAACCGTGTCCACGGCCTCTTCTGAATTCGTTGCTCTGTTTGGAGCCTTCAGCTGGTCTTAAATTTGATAATTCCATGATGGCACCTCCTTCTTCGTAATATTAGATTTCTTCTACTTTCACCATATGGCTTACCTGACGAATCATACCTCTTACGGCTGCATTATCAGGCATTTCCACTGTTTTATTCAGTTTTCTCAAACCTAAAGCTTCAACAATCTTTCTGTTTTTCGGTACTGCACCGATGCTGGATTTCACCAAAGTGATTCTTAATTTGTCTGCCATTTGTCTGATCCTCCTTATGCAAAAATCTCATCAACAGATTTTCCGCGAAGTTTTGCAACTTCTTCCGGAGTCTTTAACTGGCTTAAACCTGCGATTGTAGCCAGAACTACGTTCTGTTTGTTACGGGAACCCATACATTTTGTACGGATGTTCTTAATACCTGCAAGTTCAATAACCGCACGAGCTGGACCTCCGGCAATAACACCAGTACCTTCTGGAGCTTTCTTTAAGAGCATTTCTGCGCTTCCGAATTTTCCAACAAAGTCATGTGTAATACTTCCGTTTTCGTCTCTTGCTACACTAACTAATTTTTTCATTGCATCTTCTTTTCCTTTGCGGATTGCTTCAGGAATTTCAGTTGCTTTTCCTAAACCAGCGCCAACATGTCCGTTGCCGTCACCAACAACAACTAAAGCTGTGAAACGGAAGTTACGACCACCTTTAACAACCTTTGTTACACGCTTGATTGACACTACTTTTTCTTCTAACTCAAACTGGCTAGCATCAATGATAGAACGTTTCATGTGTTCATTTCCTCCCTAATTAGAATTCTAACCCAGCTTCTCTTGCTGCGTCTGCTAATGCTTTCACTTTCCCGTGGTAAATAAAGCCGCCTCTGTCGAAAACAACTTCTTTAATACCAGCTTCGATTGCTCTTTTTGCAATCACTGTTCCTAAGTATGCTGCTGCATCAACGTTATTGGTTTTTTCTAACTCAGCTTTTACTTCTTTCTGTGTAGTAGAAGCAGAAACCAGAGTTTTTCCAACTGTATCGTCAATAATTTGAGCATACATATGATTATTGCTGCGGAATACTGCTAAACGTGGTGTAGCAGTTGTACCGCTAAGATGATTACGTAATCTTCTATGTTTTTTTGCGCGAACTTTCGCTCTTGATACTTTACTAACCATTTTTACACTCTCCTTACTTATTTCTTACCAGTTTTACCAACTTTACGTCTGATAACTTCATCAGCATATTTAATACCTTTACCTTTGTATGGTTCAGGTCTTCTCTTATCTCTGATTTCAGCAGCGTACTGGCCAACTTTTTCTTTGTCAATTCCGGATATAACGATTTTGTTTCCGTCTACTTTAGATTCCAGACCTTCTGGATCTTCCATTTCTACTGGATGAGAATATCCTAAGTTCAGAACTAATTTTTTACCCTGTTTGGATGCTCTATAACCAACACCGTTTACTTCCAGAGTTTTTTCGTATCCCTGGCTTACACCAGTTACCATGTTCTGGATCAGTGTTCTTGTTAAGCCATGTAAAGCTTTCATTTTCTTTAAATCGCTTGGTCTTGTTACAACAACATGACCATCTTCTAATTTGATTGACATTTCAACCGGTAACGCTCTTTCAAGTGTTCCTTTAGGACCTTTTACAATCACTACGTTGTTCTCAGCAATTTTAACTTCTACTCCTGCTGGAACAGCTACAGGCAGTCTTCCAATTCGTGACATACCAATTTCCTCCTTACTTAAATTTTCGGAAGGGCCAATTATGGTTCCCCTCTGTTTTCAGTATTGCTATCTATGATAAAGGACAAAGTCCTGTTATCCTCTCGCTTGGACATAATAAAAAACTCGCTTGGACATATTTTAACCCAAATTATCTTCGCATTCGGCACACCACTCTCACTAAACTCAGCTCCCGCCTTTGACGTGGCTTCATTAAGTGTTCGGGTGGGCTTTCACACTAACCTCATACTTCGCCTAACGGCTTGTATTCGCTAAGTGTTCAATGCCTACCAAACAAATGCCAGTACTTCTCCACCTACATGAAGTTTTCTAGCTTCTTTGTCTGTGATAACTCCCTGGTTTGTAGAAAGGATTGCAATTCCTAATCCACCTAATACTCTTGGAATTTCCTGGCTTCCAGCGTAAATACGCAGACCTGGTTTGGAAATTCTCTTCAGACCTGTAATGATTTTTTCATTTTTGTCTGCACCGTATTTTAAAGTGATGCGGATTGTTTTGAAAGCTCCGTCTTCCAGAACTTCATATTTTGCAATATAACCTTCTTTTACCAAAATGTCGGCAATAGCAAGTTTCATTTTAGATGCCGGTACATCTACTGTATCGTGTTTTGCAGTGTTTGCGTTACGGATTCTTGTAAGCATATCTGCGATTGGATCGCTCATTGTCATGATAGTTTCCTCCTGTTTTTAGACTTTTCATGTTAATTATTTTTTAGTTTTGTTTGAAATTTTTTTCGGTTCACCACTCTCACTAAACTCAGCATTCGCTATTGCTCTGCTTCGTTAAGTGTTCGGGTGGGCTTTCGCACTAAGCTCGTCCGTCGCCATTCGGCGACGACTCACTAAGTGCTCAATGCCTACCAGCTAGCTTTTTTAACTCCTGGGATCTGTCCTTTGTATGCTAATTCACGGAAGCAAACACGGCAGATACCGTATTTTCTCAGGTATGCATGTGGACGTCCGCAGATACGGCAGCGGCTGTATTCTCTTGTGGAGAATTTCTGTTTGCGCTGCTGTTTAACTTTCATTGCTGTCTTAGCCATGAATTTTCCCTCCTAATAATCTTATTTTGCAAATGGCATATTAAATAATGTCAATAATTCACGAGCTTCTTCGTCTGTTTTAGCAGTGGTAACGAAAATAATATCCATACCTCTTACTTTATCGACTTTATCATATTCCACTTCAGGGAAAATTAACTGCTCTTTGATTCCCAGTGCGTAGTTTCCTCTGCCATCGAAAGCATTTGGATTTACGCCACGGAAGTCACGTACACGTGGCAGTGCTAAGTTGATGAGACGATCAGCAAACTCGTACATTTTTTCGCCTCTTAAAGTTACTTTACATCCGATTGGCATACCTTCACGAATTTTGAAGTTAGCTACGGAGTTTTTCGCTTTTGTTGTAACAGCTTTCTGACCTGTGATTAATTCCATATCAGCTACAGCTGCGTCTAACAGTTTAGCGTTATCTTTGGCTTCACCTACACCCATGTTTACAACGATTTTATCGAGTTTCGGCACTTCCATGATATTCTTATAACCAAACTTTTTGATCATAGCATCTACGATCTCATTTTTATACATTTCTTTCAGTCTGCTCACTTTAAATGGCCTCCTCTCTTATTAATCGATTACTTTTCCTGTAGTTTTAGCGAAACGAACTTTCTTACCATCCTCAACTTTGAAGCCGACTCTGGTAGCTTTTCCTTCATGCATAACCATTACGTTAGATGCATCAATCCAAGCTTCTTTGTTCACAATACCGCCCTGCTGGTTAGCCATAGATGGTTTTGTGTGTTTTGTGACCATGTTTACGCCTTCAACCAGAACAGCGCCTTTTTTCGGATTAACAGAGATTACTTTTCCTTCTTTGTCTTTATCTTTACCAGCGATAACTTTTACAGTATCACCTTTTTTAATTTTAAACATCAGGCTTACCTCCTATAATACTTCCGGAGCTAAGGAAACAATTTTCATGAACTGTTTCTCACGAAGCTCTCTGGCTACTGGTCCAAAAATACGGGTTCCTCTTGGTGTCTTATCATCTTTGATAATAACTGCAGCGTTTTCATCGAATTTGATGTAAGAACCGTCTTTACGGCGAACACCTTTTACAGTACGAACAACAACAGCCTTTACAACGTCACCTTTTTTCACAACACCGCCTGGTGTTGCATCTTTAACAGTAGCAACGATTACATCACCGATGTTAGCATATCTTCTAGTAGAACCACCCATAACACGGATGCAGAGGATTTCTTTTGCACCTGTATTGTCAGCGACTCTAAGTCTACTTTCCTGTTGAATCATGCTTAGATTCCTCCTTACAAATTATTTTGCTCTTTCTACTACTTCAACCAGTCTCCATCTTTTATCTTTGGATAATGGTCTTGTTTCCATAACTTTTACTGTATCACCAATTTTGCATGTGTTTTCTTCATCATGCGCTTTTAATTTATAAGTTCTCTTTACAATTTTTCCGTAAAGAGGATGTTTAACGTGGTTTTCGATAGCTACAACAATGGTCTTATCCATTTTGTCACTTACAACTTTACCAACACGTGTTTTTCTAAGATTTCTTTCCACGATTATGCTGCTCCTTTCTATTTCTAGGAATGAATTCCTTATGCATTTGCTTTCTGAGCAATCAGAGTCTGGATTCTAGCGATGTTCTTACGAACTTCTTTAATTCTGCTTGTGTTGTCCAACTGATTTGTTGCATTCTGAAATCTCAAGTTAAAGAGTTCCTTTTTAGCAGCTACTAATTCTTCCTGTAATTCTGCAGCTGATTTTGTTTTTAAATCTTCTACATAATTTTTAATTTTCACTGTTATCACCGCCTTCTAAGTCTGCACGAGAAACGATTTTACATTTACATGGTAACTTGTGCATCGCAAGACGTAATGCTTCACGAGCTGTTTCTTCCGGAACGCCTGCGATTTCAAACATTACTCTGCCTGGCTTTACAACTGCTACCCAGTATTCTAAGGCACCTTTACCGGAACCCATACGTGTTTCTGCTGGTTTTGCTGTTACTGGTTTATCTGGGAAAATTTTAATCCATACTTTACCACCACGTTTGATGTAACGGGTCATGGCAACACGGGCTGCCTCAATCTGGTTGGATTTGATCCAGCATGGTTCTGCTGCTACCAGACCGAATTCACCGTAGTTGATTTTATTTCCTCTTAATGCTTTTCCTTTCATGGAACCGCGAAACTGTTTACGACGTTTAACTCTTTTTGGCATTAACATAATTATTTATCGCTCCCTTCCTTAGTTCCTTTTGTTGGAAGTACTTCGCCATTGTAGATCCATGCTTTTACGCCAACTTTGCCGTAAGTGGTATCTGCTTCAGCGAAACCATAGTCGATATCTGCTCTTAATGTCTGAAGCGGAATAGTTCCTTCGCTGTAGAACTCTGTACGAGCCATATCAGCACCGCCAAGACGTCCGGATACGGAAGTTTTAATACCTTTTGCTCCGGCTTTCATTGTTCTGGACATTGTAGATTTCATAGCACGACGGAAGGAAATACGGTTTTCCAACTGTAATGCAATGTTTTCAGCTACTAACTGAGCATCTCTGTCCGGTCTTTTTACTTCTTTGATATCAACAACTAATTTTTTATCTGTAAATTTCTGTAATTCAGCTTTTACTTTTTCAATCTCTGCTCCGCCTTTACCGATTACAACACCTGGTTTAGCAGTGTAGATGATGATTTTCACTCTGTCAGATGCTCTTTCGATTTCAATCTTAGAAACACCTGCGCTGTATAATTTCTTTTTCAGGTATGTTCTGATATTGTAGTCTTCTACTAAGTTATCAGCGAAATCACTTTCAGCATACCATTTGGAATCCCAGTCTTTGATTACTCCGACTCTGAGTCCGTGTGGGTTAACTTTCTGTCCCATGATACTCCTCCTTATCTTTCATCCAATACAACAGTGATATGGCAGTTTCTTTTTTCGATTCTGTAAGCTCTACCCTGAGCTCTTGGTTTGATTCTCTTCATTGTAGGAGCTTTGTTAGCGTAGCACTCTGCAATGTAAAGATTTTCCGGATTCATACCATTGTTGTTTTCTGCGTTTGCAATAGCGGATTCCAGCAGTTTTTTGATTACGCTGGAAGCGTATCTTGGGTTATATGTTAAGATACCCAGTGCTGTCTGAACATCTTTACCACGAATTACATCCAGTACATAGCAAGCTTTCTGTACGGACATTCTTGCGTAGGATAATTTTGCAGACGGTCTTGTATCTTTGTTAGCATTTCTTGCTCTTTTAATCTGACTTCTATGTCCTTTTGCCATGATAAAAGCCTCCTTTCAAATATTAGCGAACACCTGATTTTTTCTCGTCTTTTCCATGTCCTCTGTATGTTCTGGTTGCTACGAACTCACCAAGTTTGTGACCAACCATATCTTCTGTAACATATACTGGCACATGTTTTCTTCCGTCATGAACAGCGATTGTATGTCCAACGAAGGAAGGGAAAATTGTGGAACGACGTGACCAGGTCTTAATAACTGTCTTATTGCCGGCAGCATTCATAGCGTCTACTTTTTTCAGTAAGCTTTCATCTGCGAACGGTCCTTTTTTTAATGAACGAGCCATTGTCTTACCTCCTACTATTTAGCTAATGATTTACCATCTCTTCTTCTTACAATTAACTTGTTAGACTGTTTGTTTTTCTTTCTTGTCTTCAAGCCAAGAGCCGGTTTGCCCCATGGTGTACATGGACCTGGACGTCCGATACCGGTCTTACCTTCACCACCACCGTGTGGATGGTCATTCGGGTTCATAACAGAACCACGAACAGTAGGTCTGATACCCATGTGACGTTTACGTCCTGCTTTACCAATGTTGATAAGGCTGTGCTCGCCATTTCCTACAACGCCGATAGAAGCGCGGCAGTTTAATGGAACCATTCTCATTTCACCAGATGGCAGACGAAGTGTAGCATATTTTCCTTCTTTTGCCATTAACTGTGCTCCGTTACCAGCGGAACGAACTAACTGTCCGCCTTTTCCCGGATACAGTTCAATGTTGTGTACCATAGTACCAACAGGAATCTCAGATAAAGGTAAGCAGTTACCTACTCTGACTTCTGCTTCAGATCCGTTCATGATCTTCATGCCAACTTTTAATCCTTCCGGAGCTAAGATGTATGCTTTCTCACCGTCAGCGTATGAGATAAGAGCAATATTAGCTGTTCTGTTTGGATCGTATTCGATGGTTTTTACTGTTGCAGGAATTCCATCTTTTCTTCTCTTGAAGTCTACCAGTCTGTATTTTCTTCTGCTTCCGCCTCCGCGGTGTCTAACTGTGATTTTACCCTGATTATTACGTCCAGCATTTTTATTTAATGACACAACCAGAGATTTTTCTGGTGTAGAAGTTGTGATTTCAGAGAAATCAGAACCTGTCATGTGTCTTCTGGAAGGTGTATATGGGCTGTATGTTTTAATTCCCATTACTGTCTCTCCTTTCATAACTGCCAGGCATGCAACATGCCCTGGCGTTTCTTTGCCGCAGCCGAATATCGGATTATTATTTCTCGACTGCTCATTTTCCTATATTTAACGGGTTTGTTCACTCAATGTGAACGGGGTCTGTCGAAACTTCCCTCAACTAACCTCGAACTTCGTTCTCGCTAAGGTTCGGGAAGGGCGTTCTCACTAAATTCAGCTTCGCCTCATTAAGTGTTCACAGCCAGTCTTATAACCCCTCGAAGATTTCAATATCTTTGCTGTCTTCTGTTAATGTTACGATTGCTTTTTTTGTCTTAGCAGTTTTTCCAAAAGTCATACCGCGTCTTTTGTTCTTTCCGTCTAAGTTCATGGTATTAACAGATTTTACTTTTGTTCCTTCGAACATTTTTTCAACAGCTTCTTTAATCATAGTTTTGTTTGCATCTGTGTGAACTAAGAAAGTATATTTTTTCTCGCCCATGGCAGCCATACTTTTTTCAGTCACAACTGGTTTCAGGATTACATCATAATACTTTACGTTTGCCATTATGCGTATACCTCCTCGATTGCTGCTGCAGAAGCTTTTGTTAAGATTACTGTGTTATATTTCAGTACGTCATATACATTGATTGTATTTGGCAGTGCTGTAACAACATTCGGAATGTTTCTTGCAGATAAAACTACATTTGCATCGTTGTCAGCTAAAACAACCATTGCTTTAGAAACATTTAAGTTATTTAAAACATTCTGCATTGCTTTTGTTTTAACTTCATCAAGTTTCAGCTCGTCCAGAACAATTAATTTGTTTTCCTGAACTCTGCTTGTAAGAGCGGATTTAAGCGCTGCTCTTCTTTCTTTTTTGTTCATTTTTACAGAGTAGTCTCTTGGTGTTGGAGCAAATACAACTCCGCCGCCTGTCCACTGTGGAGCTCTTGTTGAACCCTGTCTGGCATGACCGGTTCCTTTCTGTCTCCAAGGTTTTCTTCCGCCTCCGGAAACTTCAGAACGTGTTTTTGCTTTCTGTGTTCCCTGACGATTATTTGCAAGCTGGCGTACAACAGCTAAATGTACTAAGTGTTCGTTGACTTCAACACCAAACACTGCATCGTTTAATTCCATTGTTCCAACTTCTTTGCCTTCCATATTATAAACAGATACGTTTGCCATTTTATGTGGTCCTCCTTTCCAACGAAAACTTATTTGCCGCTTTTCACTGTTTCTTTGATAGTAACTAAGGATTTCTTAGGTCCTGGAACTGCGCCTTTTACTAACAGCAAGTTGTTTTCAGCGTCAACTCTTACAACTTCCAGATTCTGAACAGTTACTTTTACATGTCCCATATGTCCTGGCATTCTTTTTCCTTTGAATACTTTGGATGGGTCAGAACATGCACCGTTAGAACCTGCATGACGATGGTATTTAGAACCGTGAGCCATAGGTCCTCTGGACTGTCCGTGCCTCTTAATAGCACCCTGGAATCCTTTACCTTTGCTGATTGCAGTAGCGTCAATCTTGTCGCCTGCAGCAAAGATGTCTGCTTTGATTTCCTGTCCTAATTCGTAATCACCTTCTAATTTGAATTCTCTTACGAATCTCTTGCAGGAAACACCAGCTTTTTCAAAGTGGCCTTTCATTGGTTTGTTTACAAGAGCTTCTCTCTTGTCGCCAAAACCAACCTGTACTGCTTCATAGCCATCATTGTCCATAGTCTTAATCTGTGTTACCACACAAGGACCAGCCTGCAATACAGTTACTGGAGTTAAAACTCCGTCTTCGTTGAAGATTTGAGTCATTCCGACTTTAGTAGCTAAGATTGCTTTCTTCATTCTCTTTACCTCCTGTGAATCTACAGCGGATTACACTGTGATGTGCAATCATCCTAGACAAACAGTCAATATGCTGTAAGCACTTGATAAGGCTTCGCCGAATCTAGTGCGAACGCACATCACGACACTTAATGAGGCTTCGCCGAATTTAGTGACGAGATGCTTCCCATATATCAACCTTGTAAGGATAATCTCTTAACTTTTTAAACAGAATCTATATTAAAATTATTTCTGTTTCATTTTGATGTCGATATATACACCTGCCGGCATTTCTAATCTTGCCAGAGCATCTACAGTTTTCTGTGTTGGTGCAATGATATCGATAAGTCTTTTGTGAGTTCTCTGTTCGAACTGTTCTCTGGAGTCTTTGTATTTGTGAACCGCACGTAAGATAGTTACTACTTCTTTCTTAGTTGGAAGTGGAACCGGTCCGCTAACAGTTGCTCCGTTTTTCTTAACAGTTTCGATAATTTTACCAGCAGATGCATCTACTAACTGATGATCATATGCTTTTAAAGTGATTCTCATTACTTGACTTGCCATAAAAAAAGTCTCCTCCTATTCGCACTTTTAATGAGCACGACAAGCGGCGACTGTACACATTCCCGTGTGTGTCATCTTAACTCTGCACACACTCCCACCCTGTAGTGGTATGTCTTTAGATGTAATACAGTGACTTGTCGTCAGTTTCCTAACTTGACATTCGCTCCACGGAAAACCTGGCTTTTGCCAGCAACCTCACGCTTCATAGCTATCATGTCACAGCACTTAGTAGTATATACGAAGTTTTTTCCAAATGCAAGTACTTTTTTTGTTTTTTTTCAAGAACAAAAAATTCTTGCATTCACTGTATATAAAAAATACGGATGTCTTTCCGACTCAGACTGTATCGGAAAAACATCCGTATTCTTTTTCTGCTTCTATAACAGGTCGGAATAGTCCAGAAGAGTAACTTCGTTTTCCTTATCTTTTTTGACTTCCGGTTCTTCACCTGCCTGTTTTGCTTTTGCCAGAAGTTCCTGAACCGTTGGTGTCTTCGGAACTGCATTGACATTTACCGGAATTTCTTCTTCCAGTGGAAGTTCTTCCGGGATTTCCACAGTATCTGTGATTTCCGGCTGAACCTCTTCTGCTTTTTCCACAACTTCCGGCTGCTGATTTACCTCTGCTTCTTCTGTAAGAGTTTCCGGCTGAGGCTGAACAGGAACTTCTTCTGCACTTTCCGGTTCCTGGTTTACTGCTGAAACGCCTAATGCAATGGAAGACATGGCATCTTTCATAGCTTCGTCAAAGCCCTGAAGTTCTTCTGTTTTTTCTTCTTCCGGTTCTTCTGCTTCATCTTCATCCTCATCTTCTTCTTCCAGAAGTCCCTTTTTCTCCAGCTTCCGGCGGCGCTTCTCTTCTTTTTTCAGGCGACGGCGTTCTTTTCGGCTTAAGGTCTCTTCTTCCTCATCCTCTTCGTCATCGTCCTCTTCATATTCCTCGTCTTCTTCCTCTTCTTTCAGGCGGCGTTTTTCTTCCTTGCGACGAAGCTTTTCTTCTTTTCTCAGACGGCGGCGTTCCCTGCGGCTTAAAGTTTCCTCTTCCTCATCTTCTTCGTCATCGTCCTCTTCATCCTCATCTTCTGATTCTTCTTCCTCTTCATCCTCATCTTTACGCCAGAGTTCTGAAAGAATGAACAAAATAATCAAAAGAATAATACCAAGGCCAATGACAATTAATCCGCCCTTTGTCTGCAACGCAATAGCAGCATATCCGATAAAAGGAACAACCACCGCAACCTTCGGAACTGATTTCTGCAGTGTAATCACTTCTGTATCACCGCTTTTGCTGTAAGGGTCTTTTACTTCATATGCCCCTGCACTGCTGTCCATATCTGTGATTTCATATACATAGGTACTGGAACCTTCACTGAAGATAATCTTATCTTTCTTTTTCAGGTCCTTCACCCTCACATCTTTTCCATAGGCAACAGAACCAACGGGAAGATTTGTATCTGTGCTTCCGTTGTCATTCATCACGGTGTCAACCCCTGCAAAAGGAGGAACCAGAAGCGCTGCTGCTATTACTATAGAAAAGAGAACCACCAGGTTCACAATCGTTTTCAAAATTTTTGACATTTGTGTACTCCTCACTTCACATCTTCACTGTTACAATTTGCATTTTATTTATCTTACCATTTTTCAGCAAAGATGTATAGAGTCAATTACATGTTTTGAAGAAATGCACAGTATCCTCTGTAAGCTTCGTAAACATCCACCTTGCTGGTAATTTCCCATGGAGCATGCATATTCAGCACAGCCACACCACAGTCGATTACTTCCATATTATAGTTTGCCAGGATATAGGCAATGGTTCCGCCGCCGCCCTGATCTACTTTTCCAAGCTCTGCTGTCTGGAAAGCAACCTGCTCTTCATCCATAACCTTACGAAGTTTTGCAAGATACTCTGCATTGGCATCATTAGATCCGCTCTTTCCTCTTGCGCCTGTATATTTGTTAAAGGTCATTCCATGTCCCAGGTAAGCAGAATTTTTCTTTTCCATTACTTCCGGGAAATTTGGATCAAAGGCTGCGCTTACATCGGAAGAAAGCATCATAGAATTTTTCAGGGCTCTGCGGAGTTTCAATTCACTGTACTGGCCGCATGCGTTCATCACTTCTGCAGTTGTATTTTCAAAGAATTTTGACTGCATACCAGTTGCTCCCACGCTTCCGATTTCTTCTTTATCCACTAACAGGCATACTGATGTATATTTCACCTGCTCCTGTTTCATAATTGCTGCAAAAGACGGATAAGAGCATACACGGTCATCCTGTCCATATCCCATAATCATGCTTCTGTCTAAACCGTAATCTCTTGCTTTTCCTGCCGGAACCACTTCAAATTCTGCGGAAAGGAAATCTTCCTCTTCAATTCCGTATTTTTCTTTTAAAATGGCAAGAATCTGCGCTTTTACCGGTTCCTCTTCTTCGCCTTCCAACGGAATACTTCCTACCAGCATATCCAGCTTTTCACCTTCCACCACTTCAGCGGCTGTCTTCTGAAGCTGTTTCTGAGACAGATGAATCAGCAGATCGGAAATTCCAAGAACCGGATCCTGTTCCTCTTCTCCGATTACCACAGTTACATTTTCCCCGTCTTTCTTAGAAACAACACCGTGAAGCGCCAGGGGAAGAGTCACCCACTGGTATTTTTTCACACCACCATAGTAATGAGTATCCAAAAGAGCCAGTTCCTGATCTTCGTACAGAGGATTCTGTTTTAAATCCAGTCTTGGAGAGTCAATATGCGCTCCCAGGATTCTCATACCTTTTTCCAGAGGTTCCTCTCCGATCAGATACAAAGCCAGTCCTTTTCCTTTATTATTGGCATATACTTTGTCCCCTGCTTTTAAGGTTTCTCCGCTTTCGATAATTGCATCAATATTGCGATAGCCTGCTTTTTCTGCCTGCTGCACCATTTCTGTAACACATTCCCGTTCTGTCTTGCAGCTGCTTATAAAATCTTTATATGCTTCACAAAAAGCAAACACTTCTGTTTTATCCGCATATTTTTTCCATGCGTTTTCTGTCTTCATACTGTTACCTCCTATGTATTTTACCGAATTTCTTCCCGTCTGAATATAACACAACTTGCATCAGATTGCAAGGCGGGTTATAATGTGTAGTTGTTTTATAATTTCACAATAAGGCGGTATTTGTTATGAAAAATAAAATCAAAACCATTGAAGACCTTTCCTTAAATGCATGGCCTTCTCATCAAATACAGATTTATGACGGTTGGATTCTGCGTTTTTCTTATTTTTATACCCATCGCACCAACTGCATTGAACAAATTGGTCCTTCTTCTATTCCTCTGGCAGATAAGCTGGATTATTGCGAAGAAATTTACGAAAAATGGGGAAGTCCTGCCATTTACAAAATAAATCCTCTCATTGACAGCTCCTTTGACCAGAAGCTTACACAGCGGAACTATCACATGGCCCATGTAACGGAAGTCATGACTATGGAACTTTTGAAACGAAAGCCTGCAAACCTTTCCTCTTCTGTAATTCTCCGTTCCAGAATCTCTCCCGCCTGGCTAAATGCTTTATTTTCCATGAAAGGTACCAGTAACCAGATTCACCGCACTATTGTGCCATCCATGTATTCAGCCATTCCAAAAGATACCATTGCTGCTTATGTTTATGACAGGGATCAGATTATTGCTACCGGCCTTGGGATTTTAGACAGGGACTATATTGGCCTGTATGCCATACATGTTCATGAGAATTACCGCGGCCAGGGCATTGGCAGAAATATCTGCTGTTCTATCCTGGATGCCGCCATGGAACAGGGCGCTTCATCTGCCTATCTTCAGGTAGTAGAAGGAAATGCTCCTGCCAAAGCCCTGTATACAGCTTTGGGCTTTGAAGACTTCTACACCTACTGGTTTCGCCAGCAATATCCTGTCTCTTTAACAGATAATCATCCCAGTGATTCCTGATTCCATACTTTTCAAGCAAAAAGGGGATGCCAATTCCAGATACGGCGCCCCCTTTTGCTTCTATATTTTCTTTTTCCTTTTATGATTGAAAACACCTTATTCTGAAGGTTTGCTCAGATATTCTTCAATGCTTTTCATAGCTTCTTCTTCGTCTGCTCCATCTACAGAGACAGTAACGCTTTCTCCTGTATCCAATCCCAGGCTCATCATTCCCATGATGCTTTTTGCATTGACCTTTCTCTCTTCACTCTCCAGATAAATGTTACTTACATACTGGCTTGCAACCTGCACAAGCATTGCAATAGGTCTTGCTTCCAGACCATTTGAAATTCCGATGGTAATTGGTTTTCTAATCATACCTGTTCCTCCCTGACTCCTCTTAGCTCATTGGCTATACTGCAGATTTTCCTCAGACGGTGGTTCATCCCGGATTTCCCTACCGGTGTAGAAAGCAGAGCTCCTAATTCTTTTAAGGAGGCCTGTGGATATTCCAGTCTAAGCAGCGCGGTTTCTTCCAGATTTTCCGGAAGACTGTGAAGCCCTGCTGTATCTCTGATATAAATAATATCCTCTACCTGCTTTACTGCAGCATTTACAGTCTTGTTGATATTTGCTGTTTCACAGTTCACTTTTCTGTTTACAGTGTTCCTCATATCCTTGAGAATCCGCACATTCTCCAGGTTCATTAAGGAAACACCGGCGCCCATGATTCCCAGAAGCTCTACAATCTGAGCCCCTTCTTTCACATAGACTACATAGTATTTCTTTCGTTTGACAATTTTCGCATCTACCTCAAAAGACTGAATCAGCTCCATAAGCTGTACTGCCTTTGTCTTGCTGCTGCAGACAATTTCAAAATGATAAAACTTCTCCGGATCACTAATCGAACCGGCGCATAAAAACGCTCCGCGGATAAATGCCCGCTTACAGCAGTTTCTCTGCACAACCATCTGATTCACCAAAGCATCCAGATTCTGCGGCATCCGGTCAGCGCCCAATAGCTTCACTGCCTGTAAAACTTTCACCGCAAGCTGTGAATCCTTCAGTTCCATCAAAAAACGGTTATTCTTTTTTGTAATCCTATTATCAATAGAAACACTGTCATTCATTGTAAACGTTTTTTGCAGCAATGTAAAGTACTTTCTCACAAGACTTTCATTTTCGGAAGAAACTCTCAGGTCAATCTGCCCTTGTCCAAGCCTGACAATCTCCCCGTCAAAAGCCAGAACCGCTGCCAGTTCTGCAATTTGACAATGCCTGGCGCTGTCTATGCAGCGCAGCAATTCTTCTTTTACGCTTCCGGAAAAAGACATTTTTTCCCATCCTTCTCTATATCTCTATGTTCAATTCGGATTCCATATGTATCGTTTTCCCCTAACCGTCTGTACAGCTCATTTGCCAGGGTAACGGAACGGTGTTTTCCACCGGTACATCCCACTGCAATCACCAGTTGGGTTTTTCCCTCTAAAATATAATTGGGAATCAGAAACCGAATCATATCTTCCAGCTTATCCGAAAATACATGGGCTGCTTCAAATCCCATGACATAGTCACTTACCGGTCTGTCATTTCCACTTAAAGGACGAAGGTTTTCCAGATAATATGGATTTGGAAGAAAACGCACGTCAAAAACCAAATCTGCATCCTGTGGTATCCCGTACTTAAAGCCAAAGGAAAGTACGGTTACCATAAGATTCTTAAAAGTTCTGTTTTCTACAAAAATCTTCTCAAGCTCTGCCTTTAATTCTCTGGTCAGCAGTTTGCTGGTATCTAAAATATAATCTGCATACTCCTTCAAAAATTGCAGGCGTTCTCTTTCTTTTTGAATCCCGTCATCTACCCGTCCGGCTCCTGCTAAAGGATGGCTTCTTCTGGTTTCTTTATAACGTCTCACCAGCGCTGTGTCATCTGCATCCAAAAACAGGATTTCCGACTCAATTCCTGAAAAACTGATTTTCTCTAACACTGTCTTTAATTCATCCAGAGAACGTCCGCTGCGGATATCCACGCCAATAGCTACCCGCTCAATTTCCCCTGAAGCGCTGTCCTTAATCAGCTGCACAAATTTATCAATCAAAGGAACCGGAAGATTGTCTACACAGAAATATTCCATATCCTCCAGCATTTTCAAAGCTGTACTCTTCCCTGCTCCTGACATTCCCGTCACAATTACAAACCGCATGATACCTCCTAAAACTCTCCCAGGAACCGCACTTCTGTTTCCAGATCCACGCCAAACTGTTCCTTTACTCTTCTTTGTACTTCCCGAATCAGGTTCAGCACATCCATAGCAGTAGCCCCGCCTTTATTCACTACAAACCCACAGTGTTTCTCTGATACCTGGGCTCCTCCTACGGAAAAACCTCTAAGCCCACTGTCCATAATCAGTTTTCCCGCAAAATATCCCTCCGGTCTTTTGAAGGTACTTCCTGCGCTTGGCATTTCCAGAGGCTGTTTGGAGGTTCTGCGCTCCTTTAAATCTTCCATGGTATTGCGGATTTCTTCCTGATTTCCCCTGGTAAGTTCCAGTTCCACAGAAAGCACAGTATAGCCTTTTTCCTTTACAATACTGGTCCGGTAACCCATCTTTAATTCTTCCTTTGGCAGTACCCGGACCTCTCCCTGTGTATCCAGAACTTTCACACTCTTAATAATATCTTTCATCTCGCCCCCATAGGCTCCTGCATTCATAAAAGCAGCGCCTCCTATGGTTCCCGGAATCCCGGAAGCAAATTCCATTCCAGTAAGTCCTGCCTCTAAAGCCTCTGCCGCAACCTTTGACAACAAAGCTCCTGCCTTTGCCTGAATACAGCAGTCTTTTACTGTAATGTCACTGAAGTTCTTCCAAAGCTGTATCACCACGCCCCGGTATCCCTTGTCACTGACCAGAAGATTACTTCCGTTCCCCAGAACAAAATAGGGCAGTTTCTCTTCCTTACAGATTTCTACAATCTCCTGCACCTCATTTGTACTGTGAGGACAAAGATAAAAATCTGCCGGTCCGCCAATGCGGAAGGTTGTATGCCTGCTCATGGGTTCCTGCTGCTTTACATTATCACTTCCCAGACAGTTACAAAATTTATTTTCGATTCTATGATTATCCATTTACAATCCCCTTTATTTTTTGTTAAATACCAGATCTTTGATGACCTCGCCTGCAATCATAAGCCCCGCTACTCCCGGAACAAAGGAAACGCTTGCCGGAACCGGTCTTCCAGTACCGCTTCGTACCTCAGTTTCCTCCTGTGGCGCCTTTTCTGTCCGTTTCTTCTTAATGGCGGTTTCTGTAGAAAATAAAACCTTTACTTTCTTTATTTTTCTCTTTTTCAGTTCTGTACGCATAACCTTAGCCAAAGGACACACACTGGTTTTTGAAATATCTGCAATCTGAAAACAGGAGGGATTCAGCTTATTCCCTGTACCCATGCAGGAAATCACCGGAACCCCCGCCTGTTTTGCCATTTCAATCAAAAGCAGCTTTGCAGATACGGTATCCACTGCATCCACCACATAGTCAAATGCTGTAAAGTCAAAAAGTCCTGCTGTCTCTTTGCTGAAAAAGGTATCATATGTATGAACCACAGCCTCCTGATTAATATCCATAATCCGTTCTTTGGCCACCTGTACTTTTTTTCTGCCCATGGTAGAGCGCAGAGCCACTAACTGGCGGTTTAGATTCGTCAGGCTTACTTCATCGTGGTCTACTAAAATCAAAGTTCCCACACCGGCTCTTGCCAGCGCCTCTGTTACATAAGACCCCACACCCCCGATTCCAAACACTGCTACTCTGGCATTTGCCAGGGTGCGAAGTCCGTCTTTTCCTAATAGTTCTTCTGAACGTGAGAATGCATGAAGCATTTCCGCTTCCTCCTGTTACTTCATTTTTCAGGCAGCCTCAAAGGAGTACTGCCTGACATGACTGCTTTTATTATACTATTGATTGCGGTAAAAGTATAGATGGCTTTTCTTAAAATACTCTAAAGTCACAATTACTCTTTCATCTTCGGCCTAAACACCAGACTTGCCACATAACTAAATATCAGAGCTGCTGAAATCCCCACAGCGCTGGCAGTAAAGCCACCCATAAAAATCCCCAGAATCCCGTCTTCTAAAACCGCTTTTTTCACTCCCTTAAATAAGGTATTGCCAAATCCCAGAAGGGGGACGCTTGCTCCTGCCCCTGCATAGGAAATCAGCTTATCATACAGGCCCACACTTCCAAGCACTGCCCCGGTACATACCAGAAGCACCATAACCCTTCCCGGAAGCATCTTGGTTTTCTCTAATAAAATCTGCACCAGTGCGCAAATCAGTCCTCCCACCCAGAATGCATTGATATATTCCATAGCTTTCTCCTTAACAATGTTCCACCACTACCCCCTGGGCAATACCCGGAACGCTTTTTCCCTCATTATAGCTTACCTTTGACAGCAGGGCGCCTGTCGGCACAAACAAAATCCGTTTCCATTCTCCCTTTTCCAGCTTTGGCAGAATATACGCTGCAAAAGTCACTGCTGAGCAGCCGCAGCCGCTTCCTCCCGCATGGGTATCCTGCGTCTTTTGGTCATAAATTTCAATGCCACAGTCCATATGCTGTTTGCTAATATCAAAACCTCTCTCCTTTAGCAAATCCAGGAGAATTTCCTGTCCCACATAACCCAAATCTCCGGTAATAATCTTGTCATAGTCTTCCGGCATCCGGTTAAAATCCATGAGATTCTGATAAATGGTGTCGCAGGCTGCCGGCGCCATACACGCCCCCATATTCAGAGAATCCTTCAGCCCATAATCTACAATCTTCCCTGTGGTAATGCCGGTAATTCTGGCCTTTCCGCCTTTTTCTCCAAGAATACAGGCGCCTCCACCGGTAACCGTCCATGTAGCAGACAAAGGACGCTGGTTTCCATATCCCAGAGGAAACCGAAATTCCTTCTCCGCACTGGCAAAATGACTGGAGGTTACGGCTGCCACATAATCTCCGTACCCTCCTGCCACTGCCATGGATGCCAGGGATAACGCTTCTCCCATGGTGGAGCATGCTCCGTAAAGTCCGTAAATAGGTGTGTGAAATCCCATGATTCCAAAAGAAGAGGCAATGCTCTGTGCCAGCAAATCTCCGGTGTAAATGGTACGAAGCTGCCATTTTTCAATCCCTGCCTTGGCCAATGCCATAGACACTGCTTCCTTTTGCAGCGTACTTTCTGCCTCTTCCCATGAATTCATGCCAAAAAATCCATCTTCCTCACCAATTTTATCAAAATAAGCCCCCAGAGGACCTTCCCCTTCTTTTTTTCCTACCATGGAAGCCCCGCTGAGAATATGAGGCGCGCGTGCAAACTGTATACTTTGTTTTCCTGCCATCTGTTCCATCACACAATCCCCCATATATGCAAAATGTAATAAATCAATCCCAGTGCTGCTGAGGTGAGAATCCCATAAAGAATCACCGGACCTGCAATGGTAAAAATCTTACATCCGATTCCAAAGACCTGTCCTTCCTTCTGATATTCTATGGCCGGAGCAGCTACGGAATTGGCAAAACCGGTAATAGGTACCAGCGTGCCGGCGCCTCCCCATTTCGCCAGTTTTGAATAAAGATTCAGTCCTGTCAGAAGCACACTTAGCAATATCAGAATCAGTGATGTCCAGCTCCCGCTTACTTCTCTGTTCATTCCCATACTCTTACAAATATTCATAATGACCTGGCCAAGAGTGCAGATAAGTCCACCGCTTAAAAAAGCCCCAAGCATATTTTTGGCAAGACTGTGGGTGGGTGTTTTTTCTTTTACATAGTTTTCGTACTCCTTTGCCTTTCTCTTCTGTTCTTCCTGTTGAGCCTGATCCATTGCTTTCACCATCCTTTTCTGTTCTCATGGAATTAGTATAAGACATTTCCGGATTTTTATACCTGGCAGAAAAACTGCAAAAGACATCCAAGGGTTTTTCCAATGGCAATAGCCAGAATCACAAGCCCTGTTCCTTTTTTTAATCCAATGCGCCTTGCCATAACTGCAAAAACATTCACTACTTCTCCAAGGGCAATAATCCAGCTACCCAGAAACATCCCAAACCCAATTCCCACAATCCCAAGTCCCAGTCTGCCAAGGGGAATGGAAAATCCATAAACAGACACCAGATTTCCCACCACTGCCCCAAGCATGAGACAGTCTTCATATAAGAGAATGTGCTTCGCTGTGTGCGTAATCCCCGCATATCTTGGGATAATGCCAAGTTCAATAATAAAAGCAGCCAGGGCGGTGGCAACCACTGCGCCTCCGCACAGTCCCATAAGCCCCATAAATATCTGTCCCTGCCACATCACTTTCCGGCTCCTTTCCCGGTCTTTCCCTTCCTGCCTCTGTTTTTTACTGCAATCAGGGTTCTGTTTACATCATCCTCATACACACGCATCTGCACTTCCATTGGTGTTGGATCTGTGGTAAGTTTTTTGTGTCCGAAATGGTTAAAAAAGAAAATAACACCAAGCCCCACGCCCAGAGAATACGTAAATTCCAGGATCGTGTGCCCTGTAGAAATCTCTCCGGTAAACTGTTTATAAAGCTGGAAAAACAGCCCGGATGTATTCACATCTGTATTAAAGGTCATAATGGAAAAGGCTCCGCCTAAAAAGGTCAGTACACAAACAAAAACCGTTTTCATCCAACTGTACCACTGGTGGCTCTGTTTCTGTGTTTCATAAGTAACTACAAACTCCGGTTCACCAATATGGGTAACATCTACAGACTGTTCTTCTCCTGCAACAGCTTTAATCAAATCTGCCGCCGAAACCACATACCGTCCGGGCGTCCCCTCAGGTATGGTAAAGACCTTCCGCATGCGGTTTCGGTTCAAAACCTTTTGGTCACTGCATACCAGTTTTGCAATATCTCCCAGATAAACCTCCGGGTTGTGTACCTCCACGTTTTTTTCTGTCTGTATATATAATATTTCACTCATCCCAAAGCCTCCTTGCGGCTTATTGCCGGTAGGAGTAGTATTCCTAACTTTCCGTAAAATATGCCTCCCGCATTCTCCTTAAAATCTTTTTTTCCATTCTAGATACCTGAACCTGGGACATTCCCATTTTCTTTGCAATATTGCTCTGGGTCCGTTCCTTAAAAAAGCGCAGATAGATGAGTTCCCGTTCCTCTGTGTTCAGACTTCCAAGCATCTGCTCCAGCAACATCCTGTCCAGCACTTCTTCCTGCTGATTCTTTTCAAAAGGCAGCTTATCTTCCAGGGCAATGTCACTTCCGTCACTTTGATAAATAGTCTTTTGCAGAGACTCAATCTGCGCTGCTGATTCCATGGCAAGTATCACTTCTTCTCTGGTAAGCTGAAGCTCCTCTGCCAGTTCTTCTAAAGTGGGTTCCCGTCCCTGCTCTCCCATAAATACCTCCCGGACAGCATAGATTCTGGCAGCCTCCTCCTTTAAAGAACGACTTACCTTTACCATTCCGTCATCTCTTAAAAACCGCTTAATTTCTCCTGTAATCATGGGCACAGCGTAGGTGGAGAACCGCACTTCATAGGTCAGGTCAAATTTATCAATGGCTTTTAAAAGCCCAATGCTCCCAATCTGTACCAGATCTTCCATCTCCACACCCCGGTTCTGGAATCTTCTGGCAATACTGTGAACCAGTCCCATATTCTTCTCTACCAGTATATCTCTTGCCTCCTTATCTCCCTGGTGTACACGGCCCAGAAGGGCAAGGATATCATCCATACAGCCTCCTTATTCTGATACAGCATTCTGCCTTCCTATGATTTTCTTCATAGTCACAGTGGTTCCCTTTCCCAAAGCAGACTCCACCTGAACCTCATCCATAAAAGCCTCCATAAAAGCAAAGCCCATACCACACCGATCCTGCTGTGGCATGGTGGTAAATAAAGGTTCCATGGCTTTTTTTACATCTTCCATACCTTTTCCCTTATCCTCCACAGCTACAATCAGTTCCTTTTTTCTGCGCCAGCACTGAATACGGATGATGTCTGTTTCTTTTTCATAAGCATGTACAATACAGTTTGTAATGGCTTCTGACACTGCAGTTTTCACATCTGCCACTTCCTCCAATGTGGGGTTTAGCTGCGTGCAGAAAGCTGCCACAGCAATTCTTGCCAGTCCCTCATTACAAGAGCGGCTCTCTACTTCCAGCACCATATGATTTGTATGTTCCATTTTTTTCCCTCCCTTACGGCATTTTTCTGTTCCAAACCGGTTCCTGGCTGATTTCCATGTGTTTCCAGATGCCCGAAAGCTGCATAATCCGCAAAATCCGGTCATTAACATGAATAGCACTTACGGTTCCTCCGCTGTAGCTTAACAGCCGCTTTCTCCCCATTAGCATCCCAATGCCAGAACTGTCCATAAACGTTGTCTTAGAAAAATCAAAGACAAGCTGTTTAATACAGCCCTTCTTAAGCTCCTTATCCACCATCTCTGTCATCTCCCCTGCAAAATGATGATCCAGCTCCTTAGGCACATACACAATCAGCCTGGCTCCCCTCTTTGTCATACACTCTTCCATAATCCGCCTCCACTTTTTCGATTTATTCAAACACACTCTCCATCTGCACACCTATACACAAAGAGCTATCATGCCAACAGCATATCCGGGACATTGACACCGTTTACGCGAATCCGTCGAGCGCCTTTGAGACTACAGGCTCAAAGGAAGCGCAGACTGAGCGTGAACGGTATCAGTGTTCCTGATATGCGTCAGCTATGATAGCTCCTTTTCCTCAAGGTTTTTCCCTGGTTCTTATTTCATTTTTATTCTTCTACTGTTTCTCCCTGCTGCACCGGACTTCCCTCTGCGCCTTCCGGGTTCTCACCATTTTCGCCTTCCTCTGTGCCCTCTTCTGGCTCATCCTCTGCGATTACACCGCCATTTGCCTGCATATAGTTCTTGGCAAGCGTTGCATACTGGGTACCTGGAAAATCATCAATCACTTTCTTGTACCACTTATTGGCAATACCAGTATCTCCCTTTTTCTCATAAGCCTGAGCTAAGAAAATAAGGGTCTCTGAATCCTGGGGTCCAATATCCAGCGCCTTTTCCAGATAAGTAATGGCTTCCTCATAGTTTCCTGTACCGTAAGCATTTAATCCCTGATCCTTATATTTCTTCTTTACCTGGGTTCCTACGGACTGCATAATGGTATCATAAACACCCTTAGCTTCCACAGAAAGCTGATCCGGATCAACCCCCACAATAGCATTGGCTGCATTATCATACTTGCCCTGTTGAAATGCCTGCTGGGCGCTAATAAGCTTTTCATAGCTTTCTGCCTTAATCCCAGCCTCTTCAATCTGGGTCTTGGCTGTATTCACAGATTCTGTAGAAGCATTTTTTTCTTCTTCCATTTTGGAAAGTTCTGCAGACATGGTAGCCATTTTACCACTGTACTCTGCAATTTTCCGGTTTGCCTCCTGATTAATTTTCTGTGTTTTGGCAGGCACAATGAGAAACCAGAGGGCTGCCGCTCCCACTAAAAGTCCCAAGACCAGATTAACCAGGGTGTTTGTAACACTTTTTTCCCTGTATTCCGGTGGTTGGATAATGGTGTCATTTCCGGATTTGTACACCATGCTTCCATCTCTTTGGATCTCTTCTTTTTCCTTGATACGGAATCTGGATTCCAGATTTGTGGCGCGCCCGGTCTGCTCCTCAATTTCTTTTAAAAAGCGCAGAGTAGTGGTATTGGTTTTATCAATTTTTGCCGCTGCTTTCAATGATTTCCTGGCTTTTTCGTATTCCTCATTTTTCAGATAAAGCAGCGCAAGCAAATGATAGCCCTTAATGAACTTTGGATTAACAGTCAGCACTTTTTTAAGCTGCATTTTGGCCATATCTTCGTTTCCGCTTCTGCAATATTCCAGACATTGGTTGTATTTCTTAATGCTGGTGTTAATGGCGTCCAGCTTATTCTGGTTTTTCTGGAGTTTTTCAATATAAACTGTGGCCTGATTGCCCTCAGGCATCATATTTTTGCTAATGACCCATTCGCTTAGGGCAGCCACCACTTCTCCTGTTTCATAATACACAAGCCCCAGAAGATTCCTTGCCTGGATATTCAGTTTGTTCATTTTCAAACTGCGTTTCAAACAGGTAACCGCTCCTGATAAATCTCTTATCTGAGCCTTTTCAAGCCCCTGATTATAATATAGATTGGACAGTGCCCCTGCTTTTTTCTGTGCTTTAATATAGCTGCCACATTTCGGACAATAATCTGAGGCAGTGAGCACAGCCTGACATACCATACATTTCATAGTCTACTCCCTATTTCTCCTGGGTGGTCTTCTGCTCCTTTAACATTTCCTTCAGAATATCAATCACATCTGTAAGATCCTGTTTATAGATCGCACCTTCTGCATCATCCACATCCAGACAAGGCTGGAATTTCTTCAGTTCCTCTTCGTAATTAATCATGTTTGCGCCTCCTTATGTAGTCCTTGATTTCTCCTACCAGATAAAGTGAGCCTACTGCAAACATCAGTCCGTCTCCCTTTAAAGCATAAGCCTTTTCAAAAGCCTGCTCCACCTCAGGTTCTGCCTGCACATCCGTGCATCCGTTGGCGCGAAACAGTTCTGCCAGTTCTTTAGCCGACTGTTTCCTGCTGCCCCAGATTTCGGTTGTTACCACATGAGCAAAATTCAGTCCTTTACAGATTTTTTGAATCATATCTGTAAAGTCCTTATCCGACACAGTGGTAAATAAAAGAGTAATGGGATATTCCTTCTGGAAATACTGCACAGTCTCTACAAATCTGGCAATACCATCTTCATTATGAGCTCCATCTACAATAACCCCCGGAAGAACGGTCTCCATTCTGCCCTGCCATCTGGTATGAGCAATTCCCTGCATCAGCGCTTCTTTTTTCAGTCCGTGACTCTCTTGCAGAGCCCCCATGGTTTCCAGGGCAAGGGCTGCATTCATCATCTGGTATCTGGCAATAAATGGAACAAAAAGTTCTGTATCACCGTAAACCTCTGATTTAGAAGAAAACCGGATACCGGCAGGCGTATAGTCCAGGATTTTCTGGTTTTCTCCTTTCATTTCATACCAGGGACACCGAAGCTCCTCTGCCCGGTTTCTCAGAACCCTGGCCGCTTCCTCTGAGTTTCCGTCAAAGATAACCGGAACTCCTTTTTTGATAATGCCTGCTTTTTCCCCTGCAATCTTCTCCACTGTATCTCCCAGATACTCCACATGGTCCAAGCTTATGGAGGTAATCACACAGGCAAGAGGATGAAGAATGGAGTTTGTGGCATCCAGTTTTCCACCAAGCCCTGTTTCCAGAATCAGATAATCCACATTTTCCTGATCAAAAATCAACATTCCCATAAGAAATAAAAATTCAAAATAAGTAGGATGATAATCACCCTCTGCCACCAGCTCATCTGCCAGAGCTTTCACCTTTAAAAACGCCTCTAAAAATCCCTGGTCAGATACCATAACCTCATTAATCTGAAAACGCTCATTAATCTTCACCAGATGAGGAGAGGTAAACAGGCCGCAGCGGTATCCCCCTTCTTCAAGCATAGAAGAGAGAAAAGCACAGACGCTTCCCTTCCCATTGGTTCCTGCCACATGGATAATCTTTCTATTCTTATCAGGGCTGCCCAGTCTGTCCAGGCATTTCCTGGTGTGTTCTAATTTATTTTTTGTTGTAAATTTCGGTATTTCTTCAATATAAGCAACCGCTTCTTCGTATGTAAACAAGCTATATCCTCCTGTTCTGACCAAAATACATATGGTCACTTATCATTATAATGATACAGTGACCATATGCAAGCAAATTATGTCGTTTGTTCAAAAAAATTATTCATTAGACTTGTCCGTCATATTCCCTGAAGGATCTGTATCTACATCTGTTTCCGCATCTGCGTCTGTCTCCTCTTCCGGTTCCTGAGGAATTGGAATCAGCTTTGCAGGTTTCACAACACTTTCGCTATTCTCTTCCGGAGTTTTCTTTTCGAGTGCATCTGTACCTTCCTCTGCACCTGTATCACCGAGATTTTCCTCTGTAGCATTAATTCCTTCCTGTGGTACTACATCTGCTTCCTGATAATAATATTTCTGTGTTCTGGTAAGTACCTTGTGTGTGGAACTGTTGCTCCTGATGGCAACGTCTACGGTATCACCGTCTGCAATCTGCACATCCAGCACCAGAAGTGTCTGTTCATCAATGAAATTCGTCTCAAACAGTTCCCCATTCACTTCCAAAAATGCGGATTGAGTAAAATTATTACCTTTAATATAGTATCTTCCGTCAGAGATTTTTTCAATACTGTGAAGCTCTGCATCTTTGATTCCAAGTTTAATCTTCACACGTTCAAATGGATTTTCTCCGCCATAAACATACTTATCTCCATAGAGGATATCATACTGGAGACTTTCTAAATCCACCTGATAATTTTTTGTATTGGCTCTGGCCTGGTGGAAACGGAATACATTTCCCTCATGAATTCCTACCTGGTTCATGACTTCTGCTGCCATCTGATAAGCAGCCAAGTTTTTATCTTTTTCTTCCAGCCCCATGTTATCCCAGATAACATACTGTGTCTGGAACAGATATTTGTTCTTCACATCTGTAACCTTCAGACCCATAGTCGGGAGATGGTCTCCATACATAACAAGAACCACATCTTCCTCATATTCTGAAAGAACATCGGTAAGGTTTTTCACAAACTGATCCATCTCATACATCTGATTAGCAAAATATTCCCATTTGTAGTTCTCTGCCTGGGAACTTGCTCCTGAAACCTTAATCTTAGGATTTTCAATCATAGGTTCTTCTGGATAATCACCGTGTCCCTGCACAGAAATGGTGTAAATATAATCAGGATCGTCTGTCTCCTCCAATGCCTGCATAATATATTTAATCAGATTTCTGTCCCTCATCCAGTCTGTAGGAGTTGTATCGTCCTGCTCTGCCATATATTCTTCTGAGGTAAAGGTATCAAATCCAAGATTAGAAAATACTTTTCTTCTTCCGTAAAAGTTCGCTTCGTTATTGTGAATCGCATGTGTCCGGTATCCAAGATTTTTCAGCACATAAGGTGCACTTTCACAGGTGGTTTCCTTCAAAATCCCCTTGTACGGGTACTCACCTGGGCCAAAATACCGCATGCTCATACCAGTAATACTCTCAAACTCTGTATTCGCTGTACCAGCCCCTACAGACGGAACCTTATAATAACCTGACGAATACTCATCCATCATTTTCCTGAAATTAGGAATGGGATCTTCGGAAAACTCCAAAAATTCCACCTGAGTAGGATCATAAAAAGTCTCTAGCTGCAAAAATAAAATGTTCGGGCGTTTCTCATCTGTTTCAGAAAGACTCTCCTCACTTTTTATGATGTTTTCTATAGTCTTTTTGCTGTAATCACGTGGCATCCCAATTCCTGTATCAAACACTGTGGTTGCCAGGCAATAAGGATATCCATAATCTTCATAAGCAAATGCAATATTACCAAAATAATTGGACAGTACTCTTTTTTCCAGAGCCAGTTTGGTAGTTCCCGCAAATGCAAGAACTCCGGCAAGCACCAGAGGAACATTCAGTTTATAACTCATTTTCCCCTGGTACTTCGGACCTTTAAAAAACAGAAGAATCAGACCCAGGACTGCCAGAATAAACAAAATCACCACAATCACGAAAAAGAAAGGTGACAGATACCGGTCAGCAATTTCAAAGGCATCTGTAATCAGATGCAAGTCTGGTCCGGTAAAAGGTGTTACTCTGGTGGATAACAATACTCCATTAATGATACCAAGCCCCATCCAGAAAATGGTAAGGATGGTTCTCACAAATACTCTTCTTCTAAATAAATATACTACCAGTGTTGTAGTAAAAATCAGTGCTGCGTTGTACAAAAATACCAATGGCCTGCCCATCATGAAATCGGCAGCCTCAAACAGGGAATGCCTGGACATGGCCTCAATAAAGAAGTATCCCACACATACAGCCAGGAATTGAAGAGGTACGGAAAACATGTTCAGATATTTCAGGCAAAATACCTTTCTAATTTCTTTCATAAAAAATTGTCTCCTATAAATCTTACAGAAGCTGTGCCAGACGCTGTTTTACCTGTTCCATCATATTTGTGTATTTTTCCAGTTTTTCTCTTTCTTCGGCAATCTTAGCCTCAGGTGCTTTGCTGATGAAACGTTCATTGCCAAGCATACCGTTTACACGGGCCAGCTCTTTTGTCAGTTTCGCCTCTTCCTTTTTCAATCTCTCAATCTCTTTATCAATATCAACCAGTTCTGCAAACGGCATGTAGATAACAGCTTTTCCTGTTACCGCTGATACAGCATCTTCATCAATCCCCTCTTTATCTGCCTGTACCAGAACTTCGCTTGCATAACCTAAGGATGCAAAAAATACTTTTCCGTTTTCAAATACAGTTCTCACTGCCTCATCCTCAGACACAACGAAAACTTTTACTTTCTTGCTTGGTGGTACGTTCATTCCTGTGCGGACATTCCGAATGCTTCTTACCGCTTCTTTAATGATTTCTACTGCTTCTTCATCTGCTTTAAAATCCCACTCTGTCTTAAATTCCGGCCAGGAAGAAATCATAATGGATTCTTCTTCCGGACACAGGGTACAGAAGATTTCTTCTGTAATAAATGGCATATATGGATGAAGCATCTTCAGTGCATTTGCAAGAACGGTCTTTAAAGTCCACAGTGCTGCTGCTTTTGTGGTGTCCTCATCATTGTAAAGTCTTGGTTTCACCATCTCAATATACCAGTCACAGAACTCTTCCCAGATGAAATCATAAACCTTCTGAACTGCAATACCAAGCTCATATTTATCCAGGTTCTCTGTCACGTCTTTTGCCAATGTATTGACTTTAGAGAGAATCCACTTATCAGCACTTGTAAGGCTTGCCAGGTCGATTTTTGCCGGAACTTCTGCTTTTTCCAGGTTCATCATAATAAATCTGGATGCGTTCCATACTTTATTGGCAAAGTTTCTGCTGGCTTCCACACGTTCCATATAGAAACGCATATCGTTTCCAGGTGCATTTCCTGTCATTAATGTAAGACGCAGGGCATCTGCACCATACTGGTCAATGATTTCCAGCGGGTCAATACCATTTCCAAGGGATTTACTCATTTTCCGTCCCTGGGAATCTCGCACCAGACCATGAATCAGTACGTGATGGAATGGTGTTTTTCCGGTCTGCTCCAGACCTGAGAATACCATACGGATAACCCAGAAGAAAATAATGTCATATCCTGTTACCAGAACGTCTGTCGGATAGAAATATTCCATTTCTTCGGTTTTATCCGGCCATCCTAAGGTAGAGAAAGGCCACAATGCGGAGGAGAACCAGGTGTCCAGAGTATCTTCATCCTGTGTCAGGTGAGTACAGCCACATTTTGGACATTTACCAGGCATTTCTCTTGCCACTACGGTTTCTCCGCACTCATCACAGTAATAAGCCGGAATTCTGTGTCCCCACCAGAGCTGACGGGAAATACACCAGTCGCGGATATTTTCCAGCCAGTGCATGTAAATTTTATCAAAACGGTCAGGAACAAATTTCAGGTTTCCTTCCTGTAATGTCTGAATGGCAGCTTCGCCCATTTCCTTCATTCTTACAAACCACTGTGGTTTAATCATAGGCTCTACGGTTGTGCCGCAGCGGTCATGAGTTCCTACATTATGAGAATGAGGAACCACTTTTACCAGAAGTCCCAGTTCTTTTAAATCTTCTACCATAGCTTTTCTGGCTTCATAGCGATCCATGCCCGTATACTTGCCACAGAGTTCATTCATGGTAGCATCATCATTCATAATATTGATTTCCGGCAGGTTATGGCGTTTTCCTACTTCAAAGTCATTGGGGTCATGGGCAGGTGTAATCTTCACGCAGCCTGTTCCAAATTCTTTATCTACATATTCATCTGCAACCACCGGAATTTCTCTGTCTGTAAGAGGCAGTTTTAGCATCTTTCCAATGAGGTGTTTGTAACGCTCATCCTCTGGATTCACAGCCACAGCAGTATCTCCAAGAAGGGTTTCCGGACGTGTGGTAGCAATTTCTACAAACTGTCCTTCTTCTCCCACAACCGGATAATTAATGTGCCAGAAAAATCCGTCCTGGTCCTCATGTTCTACTTCTGCATCAGAAATGGAAGTCTGGCAAACCGGACACCAGTTGATGATTCTGGAACCTTTGTAAATATAACCTTTTTCATATAATTTAATGAAAACTTCCTGTACTGCCTTGGAACAGCCTTCGTCCATTGTGAAACGTTCTCTGTCCCAGTCAGCGGATGCGCCCAGCTTTTTCAACTGATTGATGATTTTTCCGCCGTACTCTTCCTTCCATTCCCAGGCATGTTTCAGGAATTCTTCTCTTCCGATTTCGTTTTTATCAATGCCCTGTTCTTTCAGTTTCTCAATAACCTTAACCTCTGTGGCAATGGCTGCATGATCTGTTCCCGGCTGCCACAGGGCTTCATAACCCTGCATTCTCTTAAAGCGGATAAGAATGTCCTGCATGGTCTCGTCCAGGGCATGTCCCATATGAAGCTGCCCGGTTACATTTGGCGGGGGCATTACAATGGTAAATGGTTTCTTGTCTCTGTTTACTTCTGCATGGAAATATTTGTTATCCAGCCACTTCTGATAAATCCGATCCTCCAACCCTTTTGGATCGTAGGTTTTTGCAAGTTCTTTGCTCATCATATCCTCCTGTCTCTTCTGAGGGATAAAAAAATACCCCTCATAACCATTCCTATAGTTACAAAGGGCGACTGTTATCGCGGTACCACCTTTATTTATCACTCAAAAGTTCTGTAACGGGAACCCCCGGGAAAACCTACCCAGCCAGAATCATGGCTTCTGCCACACTCTCCTTCAGTTCTCCGGTTCAAAAGCTACTTTCCATCCTTTTCCCTTAAACAATCTTCCAGCCAGTGAATTGTTCTCTCTGCAAGTTTCCGGGATGTACTCCTCTTTCTCATCACCATTTTTTCTATGTCCCTTATCATAAGCACAATCACCTGCTTTGTCAAGTCTGCAAATTCTAAATTCTTTCTAAATCTCCTGGATTTCTCCTTGTTCCCTGGGATTTTCTCATGTTAAAATAAAGTTAAATTTCATGAAAAAGTGAGGTAACCATATGGCAAAAACAAAGAAATATTTAAAAGGTATGGGGATGTTTCTGCTGGTTCTCATGGGTCTGATTCTTGGCGTACTTCTGTTCTTTACCCTGCGGGAATATCGCCCAAAACCAATAGAAACCACAGACACCCCATCCGGAGAAAAAACGCTTTCTGTGGAAGATTCTCTTAGAATTCTTACCTGCAACACCGGTTACGGAAGCCTGGATGCTTCGGAGGATTTCTTCATGGACGGAGGAAGCCGGGTACAGCCGAATAAACCAGAAGCAGGTAGAGAAAAATCTGCATGGTATTGGAAAGTTTCTCTCTGCTTCTGATGCTGATGTTTATTTTCTTCAGGAAGTGGATCTGGATTCCAAACGTTCCTTTCACATCAATCAACAGGATTTCTACGCCTTTGGCAGAAATTTTCTCTGTGATTTTGTGCCTTATCCACTGCCTCCCATTGGAAAAGTGGACAGCGGGATTCTCACGCTTACTGGCTTGCAGACCAGCAGTTCTTCCAGAATTTCCCTGCCGGAATCCTTCTCCTGGCCGGTGAAAACCTGCAATCTCAAGCGGTGTATGCTGGAAACCAGAGTTCCTCTTGAGGGAACGGATGCGGAACTGGTACTATTGAATTTTCATCTGGAAGCCTATGACAGCGGAGAGGGCAAGATTGCCCAGAGTAAAATGCTGGCAGAAAAGCTGGAAGAAGAATACGCTGCCAGAACATTTTTCCTTTGCAGTGGATGATTCCTATCCCACCTGCCGGCTGCTGAACCAGCCTTATACAGGCTCCTATGACACCTCTCAGGTGTACGTGATTGACGGTTTTATTGTGTCGGATAATCTGGAAGTAACTGAAATAAAGGTCTTAAATGAGGACTTCCAGTATACAGACCATCAGCCGGTACAACTGGAAGTTTCCTTTTTACCTTAGTTCTTTTTTTCTTCCCGTCTGCGCTTTGTCATAAGTCCGCCAATGCGACCTGTTTCCTTGGCGGACAGACTTTTCCAGCCGGTTTCCAGGACTTTATCCAAAAGCCCCAGTTCTTCTGCGATTTCATATTTTAGTTTTTCTTCTTCCGGCACTTTCTGAAGATCAATTGGCTGCTCTTTCTTTTTTGACATTTAAAAGCCACACTCCTTTCCTATTGGGAGTATGGCCTTTTTCTTATACTTTATACAATTTTGGAAAAACTACTTTGGAATCACAATGGATGCTACAATATAAGCTACCACGCCTGCCCCGAAGCCTGCCCCGAAGCTTGCGCAGGTGAAAATCACCCATGCCAGTCTCACCAAAGTAGGATCAATGTTAAAATATTCTGCAATTCCCCCACATACTCCTGTGAGCATATAATTTACAGAGGAACGGTATAAACGTTTATCAGACATATCTAAGTCTCCCTTCTATCTTTTTCTTCTATTATTCGAAGGAAATAACAATACTTCCGGCATTTCCTTCTATATCAATATGTTTGTCAGCATTTTTAGCGCCAAAGCTGCCTTCCTGCCATCCGCTGTAGGTTTCCCGATCCAGGTTTACCTTGCAGGCGTCTGTTTCCATGTCCACAGTATAGTCTGCCAGTTTCTGCGTATGCTTCACAATTAGCTTTCCGGCATCACATTCCATATCTGTTTCCCTGCTGTCTAAAAGCTCCACTTTCAGCTTTCCCGCTTCTGCACACAAAGTAGTTTCTTTTGCCTGGATTTTTCCACGCACAACCACATTGGAAGCACTGGAGGTCAAATACAGCTCCTGAAAGACTTTTTCCTCAGGTATTTCAATGACTAAAGCCTCCTGGTTATCTTCTTCATTTTCCCTGGAAACATACAATTCCCTGTCATCTTCTTCAAATTCTACAGTGTCCATATCTGTAAGGTTGGAAATTTTGATTTCGTCTCCTGTTCCTGGTTTGATTTCTATGCTTCCCGCGTATGCCTCTACAATAAGGCACTCCACCCTGGAGACTTCAAAAGACCTTGTTTCCGTATATGCCTCTTCATTCTCCCAGTGATCATCATCCCATTTTTCTTCCCATTTCTCTGAGTAGTGTTCCACACGGTCTTCAAAGTGTTCCATGCGCTCATCAATACGTTCCAGCCAGTAGATTTTATTTGTGTAACCAACTCCGCTTTTCTCCATATTTTCAGCAAATTTCTGAAAAGAGGCACCAGACACCATGCCTGCGCCGGTCAAAACCGCCCCTGCAACAGCCAGCACCAGGGCTGTAATCAAACAAATCTTTGTAAATTTCTTCATATACGGTCACCTCCTTCATTTCCTCTGTGAAAAATCCTTTGAATTGTATCAACACACCAGCGGAATACTACAGGAAATGCCTTAAATACCAGCCAGATAAAACCCAGAATACATACAATTCCAATAGCCAGCGCAATCAGGCTGATACCTGCCGCTGCCATAGCTGTTGCAGGTTGGGAAAGCTGATACAGCAGCGTATGAACAATTCCTGCAACGCCTCCTACAAGACAACCAATGCCTCCGAAAAACAAGCCCAGGACAATTCCTATAATTCCCAAAAACAGGCCTGCTAACAGACCGAAGGCTCCGCCTCCAATTCCCAGGAAGACCGGCAGCGCTACAATTCCTATCAGACCAATTACAATGATAAGCGGCCAGGATATTCCGCTTTTCTGGTGTCTGTGTTCCCTTCCTGTATAGCGGTAATTGGTATAGGAACCCTGCTGGCTTCTTCTGGAATCCTCTGTATTTTCTGTATTTTCTGAATTTCCTGTTCTCTCCTGTGCTTTTTCCGGCACATGATCTTCCCGGAAACGTTCATCCTGATAGCCGGATTCTGTGTACTCCCCATGTTCTTCCCCGGTTCCTTCTCTGCCATCTTCCAGGTCTGCCTTAATAATCGCTGCAACCTTTCCCGGACTTCCAAGTTCCTGAATTACCTGGGCTTCGTTTTCTTCCCCTGCATCTTCAAAATAACTTCTATAGAAATCCAGAGCTTCTTCCCGCTCCTGGCAGGAAATATCCCACAGCAGCCGCTCCAGTTGCTCTAAAAACTCTGTTTTGTTCATTCCATTCTACCTCCCTCGAACAATTTACTGATTTTTGTTGAATAGTTTCGCCATTCATCCCTGTACAAATTTAGCTGCACCATACCCTTTTCTGTTACTTTATAATATCTGCGGTTCCGTCCGCCATATTCCTTGTCATACGTTTCCAGGCATTCATCCTTTTGAAGCCTGCGCAGTACTGGATATAAGGTGGACTCAGAAACCTCTAAAGCCTGCCGGACATCCTGGGTAATTTTGTACCCATAGGTTCCTTCACTTTCTTTGGACACAACTGCCAGAACAATGGCATCCAGCAACGCTGCTCCTGTATTAAAAACCATGCTGTCACCTCATTTCTTATTCATGTAATATTGTTTTCTACGCAATACTATTTTATATTTAATACTATATAGCATATAATATCATATTGTCAACGATATTATACGAAAGAAATTCTAAAGATTTTTGAAAGAAAAATTTCTCGAAAGTCACTTGAATACCTCTTTTCTTCCCTTTTCATTTTCCGTAGAAATGGGCAAGACTGAGGAAATTTACAAGTTTTTGCCCCACACTGTGGGCAAAAAATCATTCATTGATACTTGGATTGCCCAAAAAAGTCTCAAATTTGCCAAAATGGCGGGCATTATGAAAGAAATACTCAAGTTTTTACTACACACTGTGGGCAAAAAAGGAAAAAATTGCAGCCTTTTGCCCAATCCCTTCACAGGATAATATCTGTCCAGCACCATTAAGCAAAAAAAGAGGACTATCCACACCCAAACGTGTAACAGTCCTCTTTCTCTATCTTCTATTTTCCATTGTTCGGAAACAAGGAGGCTACAACTTCCTCCACGGTCTCTATTTTTTCTGCTTTCCATCCACAGGCGCCGCAAAACAGCAGTCCATGCTCCACATCTCCTCTGGCGGCGGCTATGAGGCTGTCTGTAATGCAGTATGGAATCTCTCCAGGATGACAGCCCTCCAGACAGCGGTGACATGGGCTGTGGGGAATCTGCTCCCCCTTCATAACCCGCTTCATAAAAGGATTCAAAATGGCTCTTCCCGGCATGCCCACCGGGCTTTTCACAATGCTGATATCCTCTTCCTTTGCCTGAAGAAAGGCTTCTTTATAGCGGATATCTGCATCACATTCTTCTGTGGGAATAAATCTGGTTGCTACCTGCACTGCATCTGCGCCCAGCTTCTCCATTTCTTCTACCTTATGAGCATCCCAGATACCTCCTGCCGCCACAAGGGGAATCTGGCAGTGATATTTTTTTTCATAGGTTTTCACAACTTCCCGGATGCCCCGGAATTCTTCCTCATAAGCCCCTGGTTTCCACCCATCCAGCTCTTCTTTGGAAAATCCCAGATGCCCTCCTGCCAAAGGACCTTCTACCACCATCAAATCCGCAGTTCTGTGATACTTCCTGTCCCAGTATTTCAGCACCACCTTGGCAGAGCGCGCAGTAGAAACAATGGGCGCAATTTTTGTATGACTTCCTTCCACATACTCCGGCAGCGTTGCCGGAATCCCGGCCCCTGAGAAAATAATGTCTGCCCCTGCTCTTACTGCTGCCCTCACATGTGATTCCTGTTCCCGAAGAGCTGTCATAACATTATAACCGATAATGCCGTCAGGTGAAATTTCTCTGGCTTTCTGCATTTCTTTTTCTATGGCTCTGAGATTGGCCTGTTCTGTATTCCTGTGAAAATCCGGTTCCCGGTAGCCAATCTGGGCGGTGGAAATCACTCCGACTCCCCCTGCCTTTGCCACACTTCCGGCAAGTCTTCCCAGGCTGATACCCACCCCCATGCCTCCTTGAATCAGGGGCACAGAGGTGGTCTTATTTCCTATTTTCAAGTTCTTCATACTTTCTTCTTTCTGCAGTTTTTTATATCCTGCTTACATTTGCTTACATCTTTCTGAAACGTTCATAACGCTGGTGTGTCATTTCTTCCGCTGAAGCGTCTTCCCACTTCTTAAGCCAATGGTAGATTTCCAAAGACAGCTTTCTGGTCACCGGCTCCATAGTGTCTACAGTATAAGTTCCTGGTTCCTGAATGACTTTTTCAATGATTCCCAGCTTCTTCAAATCCCCTGCAGTAAGCTTCATCACTTCCGCCGCTTCCTTTGCTTTGGAGCTGTCTTTCCACAAAATACTGGCAAAACCTTCCGGAGAAAGTACGCTGTAAATGGCATTTTCCATCATCCACACCTCATTGGCAACCGCCATGGCAAGGGCGCCGCCGCTTCCCCCTTCTCCGATTACCAGAGAAAGCACTGGCACCTTCAAATCTGACATTTCAAACAAACAGCGGGCAATGGCTTCCCCCTGCCCACGCTCCTCTGCTTCTAAACCGCAAAACGCTCCCGGTGTGTCCACAAAGCACAAAACAGGACGGCCAAACTTTTCTGCCTGTTTCATAAGCCGCAAAGCTTTTCGGTATCCTTCCGGGGAAGGCATACCAAAATTGCGCTCTACATTTTCCCTGGTACTCTTTCCTTTTGCCTGAGCCAGCACCGTTACCTTCTGGCCGCAAAAAGAAGCAATTCCCCCTATAATTGCCGGGTCATCTCCAAAATAGCGATCCCCATGAAATTCCAGAAAATCCGGGAACAACTGCTCAATGTAATCCTGTCCCACAGGCCGGCCCTTTTGTCTGGAAATCTGCACCCGCTCCCAGGCAGTTTTCGGAGATTTCTGCTGTACTTCTTCAGAAAAATCCAACTTCCGCTGCATGTTCCCGGATAACTCCAACTTGTGTAACACTTCTCCGGACAGTTCCGACTTCTGCTGCACTTCTCCAGATACATCCTCCTGCACTTCGTGCAGTCTCAAAATCTCACACAGCACCTGGCGCATTTCGTGGCGCTCCACAATCCGATCCAGAAAACCATGTTCCAACAAGAATTCTGCTCTCTGAAATCCTTTTGGCAGTTTTTCTCCTATGGTCTGCTCAATGACTCTCGGCCCTGCAAATCCAATGAGCGCCTGGGGCTCTGCCAGAATAATATCCCCAAGCATAGCAAAACTGGCTGTTACTCCGCCTGTAGTTGGGTCTGTAAGAACAGACACATAGAGAAGCCCTGCCTCACTGTGACGTTTCAGCGCTGCCGCTGTTTTTGCCATCTGCATGAGGGAAACCATGCCCTCCTGCATCCTGGCGCCCCCGGAGCAGGCAAAAATAATGACAGGCAATTTCTCTTTGGTAGCCCGCTCCACAGCTCTGGTAATCTTCTCTCCCACAATCTGGCCCATGCTTGCCATGAGAAATCTTCCATCACACACAGCAATTACTGTTTCATGACCCCCAATCTTTGCCTTTCCTGTAAGAACCGCCTCGTCAAGCCCTGTTTTTTCCTGAAGGTTCTTTACCTTTCCTTCGTATCCTTTAAACTGCAGAGGGTTTACAAATTCCATTCTGGCATCCCACTCTTCAAAGGTATTCTCATCCGCAATCATACGGATACGTTCTCTTGCGTGAACCCGGAAATATCCATGACATTTTGGACAGATATATCCTGCTCTTTTTACATCTTCTGTGAAAATAGCGGCCTGACATTTGTTACATTTTTTCAAAAGTCCCTGAGGGACTTCCGGCCTGTTCTCTCTGGTGGAATTTCCTGTTTTTCTGATTTTCTTAAACATATTCTGCAGCTTCATGTCTTGTTCCTCTTACTGACTTTCCATTTGATTAATAAATTCAATGTCTATGGTGCCCTCTACAAAATCCGGGTGATGCAAAATTTCATACTGATAGTCCACATTGGTCTGAATTCCTTCAATAATCACTTCCCCAAGAGCGCTTCGCATTTTCAGAATTGCCTCCTGGCGGTTTTCCCCATGTACAATGAGCTTTGCCAGCATGGAATCATAATAAGGAGGAATCTCATAGCCACTGTAAATGGCAGTGTCCACCCGCACACCTTTTCCTCCCGGCAGATATAAATCCGTAATGATTCCCGGAGATGGACGGAAGTTGTGTTTTGGATCCTCAGCATTGATTCTGCACTCTATGGCATGACCTTTTAAAACAATATCTTCCTGGGTTATCTGCAATTTTTCTCCTGAGGCAATGCGAATCTGTTCTTTTACCAAATCAAGACCAGTCACCCACTCAGTCACCGGATGCTCCACCTGGATTCTGGTATTCATCTCCATAAAATAAAAGGCTCCGTTTGGCTCCAGGAGAAATTCAATGGTTCCCGCATTGGTATAGCCTGCGGCTTTAGCTGCTTTTACAGCGGCTTCTCCCATTTTCCGACGAAGTTCTTCGCTTAAGGCCAGAGACGGAGATTCTTCTATGAGCTTCTGGTGGTTTCTCTGAATAGAGCAGTCTCGCTCTCCCAGATGCACTACATTTCCGTAATCATCCGCTAAAATCTGAAATTCAATATGTCTCGGGCGTTCTACAAAATGCTCGATATACATGGCATCATCTCCAAAGGCATTTCTTGCCTCTGTCTGCGCCATGTGAAAACTGTTCTCAAATTCTTCCGGGGAACACGCAGTACGCATTCCTTTTCCCCCGCCTCCAAGGGCAGCCTTAATCATAACCGGATAGCCTGCCTCCCTGGCATGTTTCAGTCCATCCTCCACGGTATATACACTGATACTGTTTCCCGGAATCACCGGAACCCCTGCCTCTTCCATGGTTTTCTTGGCCATGGATTTATTCCCCAGACGTTCAATCACCTCCGGGGAAGGTCCGATAAAGGTTAAACCGCAGGTTTTGCAAAGCTGGGCAAATTTGCTGTTCTCTGACAAAAATCCAAAGCCTGGATGAATAGCATCTGCCCCGGTCACAATCGCTGCGCTTAAAATCCGCTCCATACTAAGATAACTCTCAGAAGAAGCCGCCGGTCCAATACACACTGCCTCATCTGCAAGCTGGGTATGCAGGGCTTCCCTGTCTGCCTCAGAATAAACAGCTACCGTCTCAATTCCCATCTCCCTGCAGGCGCGGATAATCCGCACTGCAATCTCACCCCGGTTGGCAATTAATATTTTTTCAATCATGTCCCTTATCCTCTACTCATCCCCTACCATAAAGGTAAGTTCCGCGCTGGCTACTACTTTTCCATCTACAGAAGCAACCGCTTCCCCCACTCCCAGAGGGCCTTTTCTCTTAATAATTCTGGTCTCTAATTTCAGCTTATCTCCCGGAACCACCATGCCTTTGAAACGACATTTCTGAATGCCTCCGAAAAAGGCAATTTTCCCCTGATTTTCAGGAATGCTTAAAATTGCCACTGCCCCTGCCTGGGCAAGAGCTTCAATAATCAAAACCCCTGGCATAACCGGCTTCTCTGGAAAATGTCCTTTGAAAAAATCCTCCCGGTAAGTCACACATTTATAACCCACTGCATACTCTCCAGGCTCATAATCCTCAATGGCATCCAGCAGTAAAAAAGGATGACGGTGAGGAATAATCTCCTGAATTTCCTTTATATTTAATGATTTCATACTCTGCTCCCTCTCTATTTCACCAGGAAAAGCGGCTGTCCATATTCCACAGGCTCCCCGTTTTCCACCAGAATTTCCTCAATCACACCATGAACTTCACTTTCAATTTCATTCATAAGCTTCATAGCTTCCACAATTCCAAGTACCGTACCCTCCTGCACCTGGTCTCCCACCTGTACAAAAGGCTCCCCGTTTTCCGAAGGGGCCGCATAAAACGTACCTACCAGCGGAGAGGTAATATAGTTTCCTTTTTTCTCAGATTCTGTGGTCGGTTTCTTTCCCTCCGGTTCCTGCTGCACTGCAACTGAAGGCACTGTCTCTGTTTCTGTCTTGATTTTATTTTTCTCTTTTTTTAGGGAAAGCTTCACGCCTCCCTCTTCATAATTCAGTTCCCCCACAGAGGAGGCAGATACCGCCTGAATCAGTTCTACGATTTGTTCCACGTTCATTTTCTTACTCTACCCTTCATATTTCTTTAACAAAAGTGACGCATTATGTCCCCCAAATCCCAGGGAATTGGTAAGCGCATAGTTGACTTCTTTTTCCACAGGAGCGCCAATAGCGTAATTCAAATCGCACTCCCCATCTGTCTCTCTGGTTCCCATGGTCTGGTGGATAAATCCTTCCTGAATACTCTTCACACATACCACGCACTCAACTCCCCCCGCTGCTCCAAGCAGATGTCCAATCATGGATTTTGTGGAGTTTACCACCACCTGATCTGCTGCCTCTCCCAGAGCATAGCGGATGGCTCTTGTCTCATACAAATCATTGTGGTGGGTGCTGGTTCCATGGGCATTAATATAATCAATCTCTTCCGGGGAAACGCCTGCTTCCTCCATGGCCAGCTTCATAGCCATACCTGCTCCTTCCCCGTTTTCTGCAGGAGAAGTAATATGGTAAGCATCTGCTGTGGCTCCATAGCCAACGATTTCTGCGTATATCTTCGCCCCTCTTTTCTGAGCATGCTCAAGTTCTTCCAGCATCACAACTCCAGCGCCTTCTCCCAGGACAAATCCATCTCTGTCTTTGTCAAAGGGAATGGAGGCTCTCTTAGGGTCCTGGGATGTGGAAAGGGCTGTCAGGGCTGTAAACCCTGCCACTCCGGTAGGACAAATGCTGCTCTCGGTTCCTCCTGCCACGCAAATATCTAAATCTCCGTAAGCAATAGCCCGAAAGGCATCTCCAATGCAGTGGGTACCAGAAGCACAGGCAGTCACCACGTTGGTACATTTTCCCTGAAATCCCAGTTGGATAGACACATTGCCTGCCGCCATGTTGGCAATCATCAAAGGCACCATAAGAGGATTCACCCTGGAAGGTCCTTTCGTTAAAATTTTCTCATAATTACTCTCTACTGTCTGAAGACTTCCAATACCAGAACCAATAATCACCCCTGCCCGGTAAGGATTTTCTTCTTCCATATTCAATCCTGCATCTTCAAAAGCTTCCTTTGCTGCTGCTACCGCATACTGGGAAAAGGTTTCCATGCGCTTTGCTGCTTTGAAATCCATGCGATCCTTTGGAGAAAATCCTTTTACTTCTGCTGCCAGTTTTACTTTATAATCGGAAGTATCAAACCTGGTAATAGGACCGATTCCCACTTCGCCTCTGCGGATTCCCTTCCAGAATTCTTCCACTGTATTTCCAATGGGAGTCACAGCTCCCAGTCCTGTAACCACTACTCTTTTTTTCATGTATGTTCCCTTTCTCTACATGGCCATGCCGCCGTCTACACAAAGCACCTGTCCGGTAATATATCCGGCTCTTTCGGATGCCAGAAATGCCACTGCCTCTGCCACATCTTCCGGATTTCCAAACTTTTTCAGAGGAATCTGTGTCTGCACCTGTTTTTGTACCTCCTCAGAAAGCACCTCTGTCATATCTGTGGTAATAAATCCCGGTGCCACTGCATTCACCGTAATTCCTCTGGAGGCCAGTTCTCTGGCCGCAGATTTGGTAAGTCCAATGACCCCGGCCTTGGCTGCGCAATAGTTTGCCTGCCCTGCATTTCCCATCACTCCGGATACCGAAGAAATGTTAATAATCCGTCCGCCTCTTTGCTTTAACATCTGTCTGGAAGCAAAACGTATTCCATGAAATGGCCCCTTTAAATTGGTCTGCAGCACAGCATCATAATCTTCCTCAGACATTTTCATCACCAGACCGTCTCTGGTAATTCCTGCATTGTTCACCAAAATATCCAGCCTTCCGTAAGTCTTAATAATCTCCTGGAAAAACCTCTCACAGGCAGCATAATCAGACACATCACAAGCATAGATTTCTGCCTGTCCCTGCTGCTCTTCAATTTCTTTCTTTACCTTTGCTGCCTGTTCTTTATTTCCACGATAATTGATAATCACAAAAATATCATCCGCTGCCAGCCTTTTTGCAATGGCTCTTCCAATCCCTCTGGAAGCTCCTGTGACCACTGCCACTTTCTTCTCTAACATAATGCATTCCCTACCTTTTCTGCTTCTTCCCAGGTTCCCACCTGATAACAGGTTACTTCCCGGCTGATTTTCTTCAAAAATCCGGACAAGGTACGTCCCGAGCCAATTTCCACAAAAGTGTCCACACCATTTTTAATCATATTCTCTACACTCTGCTGCCAGTAAACAGGAGCTGCAATCTGCTGTACCAGCAGGTCTTTGGTTTCTCTGATATCTGTCACATAGTTTCCAGTTACATTGGTAACATAGGGAATCTGCAGTTCTGAAAATGTGATTTCGTCTAAAACCTCTCTCAGAGAATTTCCCGCTTCCTTTAACATAGGAGAATGGAAGGATCCGCTGACCTTTAATGGCAGTACCCGTCTGGCTCCTGCTTCTTTTAAAACTACTGCCGCCTGCTCCACCTGCTCCTTCCAGCCGGTAATCACAATCTGTCCCGGGCAGTTATAATTGGCAACACTGACTCCCTCTATCCCTGCAATTCCTGCATCCACTTCTTCAGCCTTCATGCCAAGCACTGCTGCCATGGCGCCTTTGCCTCCCGGAACTGCATGTTCCATAAGAATTCCTCTTTTACGCACCGCCCAAATGGCCTCCTGAATTTTCATCCCTCCTGAGGAAGCAATAGCGCAGTATTCCCCAAGACTTAACCCTGCGGTAACCTCTGGTTTCAGGTTTCTCTCTCTTAATACCTGCTCCATTGCCATGCAAACAGTTACCATAGCTGCCTGAGTGTATTCCGTCTGGTGAAGCTTCTCATTTTCTTCAAAACAAAGTTTTTTCATATCCAGCTTCAGGTTTTCCGATGCTTCGTCTATAATATCCCTGGCGGTCTGGCTGTGTTCGTAAAAATCCTTTCCCATTCCGGCAATCTGGGCGCCCTGTCCCGGAAACATAAATGCAATCTTACTCATGATTTCCCATTCCTTTCATCACTGTTTCTGCCTGTGCAATGAGCTTTTCTATAATTTCTTTACAGGGGAGGATATCGTGAATCATGGCTGCGGACTGTCCTGCCATAACACTTCCGTTTACCACATCCCCTTCTACCACTGCTTTTCTAAGACTTCCCAGGGTCAGAAGCTCCAGTTCCTCAAAAGGAACACCAGCCTGCTCTTTTTCCAGATAGGTCTTTGTCATCTGGTTTCTCAGGGCTCTTACCGGATGTCCGGTGCTTCGTCCTGTAACTCTGGAATCAATGTCCTTTGCCTTTACAATATAATTCTTATAGTTTTCATGAACCTGTGCTTCCTGTGATGCTACAAAGCGTGTTCCAATCTGTACGCCTTGTGCTCCCAGCATAAAAGCTGCCGCCATTCCTCTGCCATCTGCGATGCCTCCCGCTGCAATAACAGGAATGCTCACTGCATCTGCAATCTGTGGCACCAGCACCATGGTGGTGTTCTCACCAATATGTCCTCCTGCCTCAGTTCCCTCTGCCACCAGAGCGTCTGCACCACAACGCTCCATACGTTTTGCCAGAGCCACAGAAGCAACCACTGGAATCACCTTGATTCCGGCTTCTTTCCACATCTTCATGTATTTCTCAGGAGAACCGGCTCCTGTGGTAACTACCGGCACTTTTTCCTCTGCCACAACCCTTGCCACATCCTCTGCATACGGGCTCATAAGCATAATGTTTATCCCAAAAGGTTTGTCTGTCTTTTCTTTCACCAGACGAATCTGCTCTCTCACCCACTCAGCCGGCGCGCTGGCTGCTCCAATAATTCCAAGACCTCCGGCCTCAGAAACCGCTGCTGCCAGGCAATTTTCTGCCACCCATGCCATGCCGCCCTGTATTACCGGGGCTTCAATGTTTAAAAGTTCTGTAATTGCTGTTTTCATTCCTTTATCCTCTCAATTCTCCTGATTCATCTTCTTCGTTACCATTCCAACAGACTTCCAGCCCAGGACAGTCCTGCCCCAAAGCCTGCCAGTATGAGTTTGTCTCCTCTTTTTAACAGCCCCTTCCTGTTCCATTCATCCAGAAGAATGGGAATGCTGGCTGCGGAGGTATTTCCGTATTCCTGAAGATTCATGGGAAATCTGGAAATCTCTGCCCCAATCCTTTTGGCTGCTGCTTCAATGATTCTCTTATTTGCCTGATGCAAGAAGAAATAATCAATGTCTTCCTGCTTCATCTGGGCTTGCTTTAAAAGCTCCTCCACAATCTCCGGCACACTCCGCACTGCAAACTTGAACACCTGCTGTCCGTCCATATGAAGAAAGGTTTCTTCCATGCGCTTTGGCTCTTCCCAGCCTTTCCTGTGTCGGCTTCGCCCTGTAAGCACGTTTCCTCCGGCTCCATTGGAATGGGCTGCGTGGAAGGAAACCCCTCCCGCTTCTGCTCTCAGTACCACAGCTCCTGCCCCGTCTCCAAACAAAATACAGGTTCCCCGGTCTGTCCAGTCAATGACCTGAGACATGCTGTCTGCCCCTATGACCAAAATAGTTTTATAAAGCCCTGCCTGAATATAAGCCTGGGCTGTCTGATAAGCAAAAAGGAAACCACTGCAGGCTGCATTTAAGTCAAACCCTGGGCTGTTGGCTGCCCCTATTTCTTTTTGTACTTCACATGCCACACAGGGAAATATGGTGTCCGGTGTGGAGGTTGCCACTAAAATCAAATCCACATTCTCACCTGCAATCCCCGCCTGCAAAAGCGCCTCCCTGGCTGCCTGGGCTGCCATATAAGAGGTAGTTTCCTCTTCTATCAAATGGCGTCTGGCAATTCCTGTCCGTTCCTGAATCCAGGCATCATTGGTATCCACTACCTTCGCCAGTTCCTGATTTTCTACTGTTCTGGCCGGCACATAAGCGCCGGTTCCCAAAATTCTTCCAGTCATCCTTCATCTCCGCATAATTGTTTTAAGATAAAATATTTTGAAATTAGATTATTTTGATTTTCAAAGTATATCACAAAAAAAATATTTGTCAAGAGGTGGATAAGAGCAAAGAGCTTCTTATCTGGATAAAATTGTAAAAATAGTCTTATTTTTGTCCTTGAACCAATATCTACTTATCGTTCCATGTTATTTATTTCAAACACCATACGATATGTACTCCCTGCTTTTTTTGCTATATAATTCACTCATCACAAAAGAAAGGTTGAAACATTATGAAATTTTTTAAATTATTTATTCTTGCAACTACATCTTATATTGCTCTGAACTTGGTAACACCTACTGCTTGTTTTGATACAAAAACAGCTCATGATACCAAATCCTATATTGTCGCTGAGACTCAAAGTAATGATTCTTCTGAATATCCCTACATGCCAGCAGATGCAAATAGTCCTGGAGGTGAAATAGTTTAATCCTCAAACTCCAGGTTCAAATATTTTTTTGCTTCTTCTTTTGTAACTTCCAGATTTACATCTCCGATTGCTTCACAGATATAATAAGCCTGTCGGTATGCCTTTTTGCTTTCCTCTATTCTGCCTAAAAAGTAACAACACTCTCCATAGATTTCAATGCATCTTGGAAGATATTGATAATGTCCGTATTTAATACAAACCTCTTTTGTTTCTAAAGCATATTCTATTCCTTCTTCATACCTTCCAGCCAAGTCAAGAACCCTTGCATAATTGTATAAAATCATAGGAAGCACTCCTGCGCTTGTAATAGCTTCCTTAATATGTTTCCGAATATATTTGAGCAGTTGATAGAAAATATCAGCCGCTTTTTTTTGATTTCCTGCACAAGAATACGCATTGGCAATCTGATTAATAATTTTTATTTCATCTCTGGTATAAAGTTTTTTCTCTATCTCTTCTGTATTAAAATCAGGAACCGTCAAACGAATTGCCTGTGTCAGAATCTCGATTTCTTCCTGTTCTGTATAGCGTTTCTCCATTTGTTCAAGCAACAGCCTGGAACGTATAATAAACTGCTGAATCAATGGTTCCCCTTCTGCAAAAGCTTTCAGTTTTTCTATTTGTTTAAAACCTTCCTCTGCACGACCCGTCGCATTGCAAGCCACAATTTCTTTTTCTAAAGCCTCTATTTCTAACTCATTTTTTGTCAAAAGAGCATAGTAACGGTCATCGGGTAAATCCAGTCTTTGTAAAATAGCATTGATCCTCTCTCTGCTTGGCGTCTGCTTTCCATTCTCTATACGCGAAAGAGTAATCGGCTCACAAATCCCCTCACAAACCTGTTCCTGTGTTAACCCTAATTCTAATCGTCTCTGACGGATATAATCACCCAAAAAAAAGTTTTGCATTTGTAAATCTCTCCTCAATTACAGTACTTACCTGTTTTTCGGCTCTCAGTATAGCATGATATCCTTTCACTTTCCAGTGTTAACTTGTCGTTTCATGTTATTTTTTCACAACATGAAACGATATGGTTAAAAAAAGAATATGGTGTTAGGATAATAGCACAGTGATGAACATGTGAATTCAAAACTACATATTCACTGTAATCTAACAACGGAAGGAGAATTTAAAATGGAAGTTATTGCAAAGAATAATTTTGGTATTAGGGTTCAGTGCAATGAAGATGGAAATGGTAACTGCCACTGCTAATCCCACTCAAATCCAGAGTCGTTACAATTGTAGCGACTCTGATTTTCTGATAAAACAAAAAATAATTGTAGAAAATCTATATCTAATTTTCAGAAAGGTGCCTATGTATTACTTAGTTCCCTATATCTCTATTAAAAATGAAAACAATATTATTTATATTGAATCCTCAATTAATGAAAACTATATAAAAATAACTGATTCAGAATTACAGTCTGAATTTTATAAATTAAAAGAAAACGGATGTAAAACAATTGATACACCACTTTTAAACTGTCTCCATGAGCAAAAATTTCTATTAAATAAGTGTGAACTAGAGTCAAACCTGGCTTCTATAAGACATTTAATGGATGAACGTTTAATTCTTACACTCATGCCAACAGAAAGCTGTAATTTTCGTTGTCCATATTGTTATGAATCGCACAATACCATAACCATGAATCAAGAAATTATAGAAAAGATTAAAAATTATATACAGCTACATGTCAGTGAATTTAGCGTTATTTCTATAATATGGTTTGGAGGAGAGCCTACTCTTTGTGCAGACATGATTTTTAATTTTTCAGAATTTGTTAAAGCACTTCAGAGCAGACAGAATTTTCAGTACAATGCTTCTATGACAACAAATGGGTATCTACTGACTAAAGAACTTTTTATAAAATTTTATGAACTTGGAATCACCTCATATCAAATAACCATAGATGGATGGAATCACGACCAAACAAGACCTCTTGCTTCTGGAAAAGGTACTCTTGATGTTATCTTAAAAAATTTGCAGGATATTTCCAGTTTGGATCAAGCGCAATATTCCTTTCATATTACGATACGCCACAATATTTTAAAAGACGACACTGATTTCACATGGTATGATTATTTATATCAATATTTCGGGAAAGATGGACGTTTTTCTGTTCTTATCCGTCCTATTGGTGACTGGGGAGGCGAAACTGTTAAAAAGCTTGACTTACTTTCCTTACCTGAACGTGATCATCTTGTTCTACAACATATTAATTATTTAAAAGAAATCGGTATGGACTGTAGCAATGGCGGAAAAGGCATTTTTTCTAAGATATGCTATGCTGGTTTTCCACATAGTATGGTATTTCGTGCAAATGGAAAAATTGAAAAATGTACAGTTGCTTTAAACCATCCAAAAAATCTTATTGGATTTGTGGATACAGACAAGGGTGTTTGCATAGATGAAAATGCCAATCAATTATGGTGGCAACCAAATTTACTTTCTAAATGTTATTCTTGCCCTAAAGTTCTAAGCTGCTTTAATATGCAATGCCCGAAAAACCAATTAATTGATGGTTATCCCCCCCTCTATCTGCACAGACGAATATGATAAAATTTATTAAAATTCACTCCGGAGGTGTTTCATATGCTTTACTATCTAAAAAAAACATGGCTGGATTCTTCGCTCACAATACTATGTCAGATTATCACTAGTGGTGTCGCCGTATTTGCAGCACTTGCCTCCATGAAAGCTCTTGACGGTCTTTTAGAACAAGATGCCACTTTGTTTTTTTGGGGGCTGACTGCACATTTAGGGGCCTGGGCAATTAGCTTCACTGCTTCCCATTTGGAGACAGTTTTTCATTACCGGGCACTTCAAAAAATCAACGGTTTAGAACGCCGGGATATGACAGCAGCCCTAATCGGAAAAAGTCATCAAGAATACCATTCCAAAGAAAGCGGAACCTATCTGTCTGGATTTACAAATGATATTTCTCAAATGGAACAATTAGGCTGGGAACCTTTTTTTAATCTGTTTGGTACAATATCCCAGATTATTTCCAGTTTAATCGCACTAGCTGCCTTACATTGGTCTCTTATGGCTCTTTCTCTGATTTTAGGGATTATTATGATTCTTCTTCCGAAAATTTTTGATAAGAAATTAAATCATGCCGGTGAAAACTGTTCCAAATTACAAGCTCAGGCAGTAAGTTCCTTTAAAGATTTACTTATGGGATATGACGTATTGCAATCTTTTGGTAAAATTAAAAATCTTTACAAGGGAACCGAATATGCAAGTGGGCAAATGGAAGTTCCCCGTTATAAACTCAAAATACTAAGAAGTCTGGCAGGAAATGGCATGGGATTTATAAGTGTTGTTTTCCAGGTCTTAGTGCGTTTACTTGCAGGTATTTTAATTCTCATGGGAAAACTAAACCTTTCTGTTATGGTAAGTGTATCAACCATTTGTGCCCAAGTTTATAATGGGCTCAAAGAACTGGTAAACCTCCAGCTTTCCTTTTCTGCAGGGAAACCTTATTTTAAACATTTAACTGTTCATGATAATGGAAATTCAGAAAAAGATGCGACAAAAATGCTTCCTTTCTCTCATTCTATCCAGGTGAAACATTTATCTTTTCAGTATGATAGGAAGCCCGTTTTAGAAGACGTTTCTTTTACTTTTGAAAAAGGTAAAAAATATGCACTAACAGGGCCTTCAGGTTGTGGGAAATCAACTCTACTGAAACTCATCCTTGGATGGTTGCCTGAGTATCGGGGAAACATTTACTTCGACCAGCAGGACATCCGTACCATTGTTCCTGAGGCTCTGGAAGAGCAGATAAGCTACATTGAACAAAACGTTTTTCTCTTTAATACTACAATTCGCGAAAACATTACATTAGGAGAATCTTTTACAGAGGAACAGATAAACAATGCAATTGAAAAAAGTGCTCTTGTAAATGACTTATCTTCAATGCCTGATGGACTTGATACAGTAGTCGGAGAAGAAGGACGTAATCTTTCTGGCGGGCAAAAACAACGTGTTGCTATTGCCCGGGCACTCATTCACAATCGTTCTATTTTGCTGGTTGACGAAGGAACTAGTGCTCTGGATACCCAAAATGCAGACCTTGTAGAGCAAAGTCTGCTGGCGAATCAGGACTTAACCCTGATTCTAATTAGCCATCACTTGTCACCCAAACGCAGACAGCAATTTGACAAAGTTTACACATTAGAGGCTCACACTATATAATGTTATTTTGCTTTTTTACATGAAATAAGTGGACAAAAGTGCTGGATAAATTTCAAACAAAAAAATTTTTTCAACACTTTGTCCTGCTCATCCGTCTTATAAATGTGAGAAAAATTTTTATAAGAAATGAGAGGGGAAATTCAATGAAAAAAATAATCTTGCAACACAAATTCTGGCTGGCAGCCGTTCTTTTTGCCACTGCCGGGCTTACCGCTGTAGAATTATTGAAGGCATTTTTAATGCAGTATATTCTGGATTCGGCAGCCATAGGAACCATGGAGCGGTTACAAACAGCCTGCATTCTTGCCATTGGGTTTTTGATTCTGATGGTACTTTTTGGTTTGCTTTACGATACGGTAACTGGCTATTTTATCAGGATTTGTATGGAAACAGTGAAAGCACAGTGGATGCACAAGATTGAGAGAAAGCGTCTGTGTGAATATGATGTTCAGAAAACCCCTGGTTATATGTCTCATTTCACTGTGGACACAGCGTCTCTGGAGGAGGATTATTTGCAGAACTTTTTTCTGATTCTCCAGTATCTTATGACCGGTGCAGCTTCTCTTGTTGTGATATGGAAGATTCATTATTATTTTGTAATTTTTGTATTACTTACTTCCTGGCTCCCGCTTTTAATTAACCGCCTGTGGATTGGAAAAATTACAGACAGCAAACTGGAAGCCTCAAAAAGCAGTGGAAATTTTACCAGAATTTTAAAAGAACTTCTGGCTGGCTTTGAGGTAAGCCGCATGTATGGTTTGTCTGAACATATGGAGAACACCTTTCAAAAGGAAAATCAGGAGTTAGAGAAAAAACGTTTCTGGTCCCGCTTTACAAAAGGTGCCTGCGAAAATACCGGCGGTACAGCCAGTTTGCTGCTTTGGATGGGAACCCTTCTTCTGGGAACCTATCTTACTTTAAGAAACCTCATTACCGTGGGAATGGTTTTGCAGGTAAATCAATTGCTGAACAATCTGGTGAATCCTTTGTACCGGATTTCCTTTTGCCTTACCAAAATGAAAGCGGCAAACAAAATTTACGAACATGTGGAAAAAGAGTTAGAGGAAGGAAATCTGCCACAGGAAACCAAAGCCAAAAATCCAGAGCAGCTTTCAGGTTTTTCCGCCAACATAGAAGTAAAGTCTCTGGGAATTTCCCTTCGTGGACGTGAGATCTTAAAGGATGTGAATCTGTGTTTTAAAAAAGGGAAAAAATATCTTCTGACAGGGGAAAGCGGCTGTGGAAAATCTACTTTGTTAAAAATGCTGCTGGACTACCACAAGGAATATACAGGAAAAATTCTGGTAGACGGTCATGACCTATCAAAGGTGCAGATGGAAAGCTGGTATCAGTCCGTAGCGGTTGTAAGCCAGAGTGATTTCCTTTTTCATGACACCCTTCGCAATAACCTCTGTCTTTTTCAAACAATTTCAGAAGAAAAAATCCAGGAAATTCTGAAACTCTGCTGTCTGGAAAAATTTGTGGCAGCCCAGAAAGAAGGGCTGGATTTTATGATTGAGGAGAATGGTAAAAATGTCTCTGGAGGAGAGCGGCAGAGAATTTGCCTGGCACGTGCCCTGTTAAAAGAAGCGCCTGTTCTGATTCTGGACGAAGCCACTTCTGCCCTGGATTCTGCCACTGCTTTTCAGATTGAAAATAATCTCCTCAACATGCAGGGAATCACCATGATTTCTATTTCCCATAAGCTGTTTCCTGAACTTTTTGAGAAATATGATGGAAGGATTCAGTTTGAGCAACAGACTGCATGGAAAACTGTATAAGGGAAGATATAGAATCCTCTTTTTCTGATAATTTGAAAGAAAAGAGGATTCTTATATTAATTGTTTTATTTATAACCCGATTTCATTCTGATGTATTATTCCTCTGCCTGTTTCACTTTGCAGTGTTTTCTATAACATGCAATCCCGTATTTTAAAATTTTATCCACTCCGTTCTCCCGGAGTTCTTCATCATATTTCTTTTCCTCTATCTGTTGTAGTGCCCGTTCACAAGTCCGATCAAGATTTCCGTCATTGGCATACTTAACTTCAATAAGAATAACCGTTTCACTGTTTTCAGTTTCAACCATAATATCGCTGTATCCTTCGCCGCTTTCCTGATTGGACGATACGTACCATTCTTCCTTCACGCCCAGGATTCCAAGCAGTATCCCATGATAAAAGTTCTCCTTGCTTGCTTTTCTCACAAACGTATCCCGGATACTGATGGTCTTTTTCAGGTAGCTTTCAAAAATTTCTCCTACCTTCGTTTCCTCACCGTTTTTCAGGGCATCACAGAATCGGCTTAATGTATCTCCATCCTTTGCAACACTCTCTTTAAAGTATTCCATAATCTGTGTTTCAAAAATATCCCGGATTTCCAGATTTGGAATCGCAAGTTTATACCGTTTTGCATCCACCCTTCCACGCTGCGTTAAATATCCCGTCATAAACAACAGGCTCCAGACGTTCTCTAAGGACTGATACATTTCCGGATAGACAAGCTCCTGATGAATTTCTTTTATGATTTCCTCTCCGGCAAGCAGAGTTTCAATCTCACGCCTGGTTTTTAAATTACCGGACATCTGAATGAATTTCCTGACAGCACCATTACTGCTGGTATTAATCCAATAGTTTTCCGGAAAAGAATCCCCATGGTCTTTTAATTTATCACAGTAATTCAATACATCCCAGGGGCAGTACAATTCTACAGAGCCAAACTGATACCCGTCATACCAGTTCTTTACTTCTTCATAATGATCCTCGATTTCATAATACTTCAGCATTTCTCTTACTTCAGTATCTGTAAAACCGAAATATTCATCATACCGTTCATCTGTAATGGACAATACTTTCAGGTTATTAAGTCCCGTAAAGATACTTTCTTTTGAAATACGCATGCATCCTGTCATTACTGCAAATTTCAGGCTGTTATTGGTTTTTAGTGCCTGTTCCAATAAACTACGGATTAAAAAGATCATCTGATTATAATACCCGTTTTCAAATGCTTTTGCTAATGGGACATCATACTCATCAATCAAAAGAACTACTTTTGTTCCATAATGTTTCTCCAATAATTCCGATAAAGTTTTCAATCCGCTGCAAAATACAGCTTTACTCATTCCGCTATCTAAAAGTTTCTTATATTCTAACACGCTTCACACAGTTTTGTATCTTTTGAAATTTTCAATCCCTCAAAGATACTCTGGTCTCTCTCTATGGAAAAAAAGTGTTCCAGCATACTCATATTTAAGGTTTTCCCAAAGCGTCTTGGTCTGGTAAAAAGATTCACCATTCCACCGTTACGGATCAGTTCTGAAATCAGCCCCGTCTTATCCACATAATAGTAGTTATCGTTAATAATCTGCTCAAAATTTTCCAATCCTACCGGAAGGCGTTTTTTTTCTTTAACCATGTCATTCGCACTCCTTCTCTATTAGTTATAACAAAGATACGCTTAAAAACCTATACCTAACTTTTTACATCCTAACTTCCACAGCTTTCCCCATCTGCAAAGAGTAAATATAAGTTTCCTTCACCTTTTTCCCTGTGACCCTCTCAAGAGCCTCTCTGTAATATCTTAACTGCACCTGGTACTTTTCTACCAATGTCTCTATCTTATTATTCCAGACTTTATCCGTCTTGTAATCCACCAGCACCAGTTCTCCCTCTTCCTCAAAATAAGCGTCCATAATTCCCTGAATGAGAATTTCTTCTCTGGAATCGTATTCTTCCTTTATCTGGTTTGCCAAAACACTGATTACAAAAGGCTGCTCTCTATGCAGTTCTCCTCTTCTGTCGGCAGCCTGCATCCGCTGTCCCAGAGGACTTTGAACAAATTGATAAATCTCCCGGTCTTTTACTGCCTTTCTCATGGCAGGCGTCAGTTTTCTGCCGGAAACCATAGCTTCTAACTGCTCTTTCACCTGTCCTAAAGTTTCCGCAGAAGTATAATCCAGACATTCCAGAATCCGGTGATAGGCAGTTCCCCGCTGGGCGCCTTCCACTTCCGCCGCTTCTTCACGCATAAAAGCCGGAATATAGCTTTCTTGTATTCCCATATTTGAGGCACTTGTATCCTCCCCATACAGAAGCACACTGTCTTCCTCTTCCATCTGCTGCATCCGCTTCACCTCAGAAACTGTGAGCTTTGCCGGAATCTGTCCAAGGGCTTCATAGGGATATTCATAAGAAAAGCTTTCCTGCAGGCTGTCCCGCAGTTCTCTGTCATATACCTGGCTGCAGTCCCACATAAGAAGCTCTCCTTTTTTCAGCATCTCTTCTGTACGAAGCTGGGTTTCCTCCACTACCAGCTCCAGAGGAGAGATTCTTCTGATAAGAAATTCTCCAGGACCATCATACCAGGGATTCAGTGCATAGGCCTGCTGTCCAAAGGCTTCATACAAAGGTTTCATGGCCTTATGACGGGCAAGAGCTGCCAGAATCCAGTCCAGATAGCTTTTTCCCTTCATGCGGATTCCATAAGAAAGCCGCTGGCTCTCCTGGTGTTTCACCTTCTCAAAACCGACAAGTTTTTCCTCCAGTTTTGAGAGGGTTCCCGTAAGAATTAGCTTTTCCTTTGCTCTGGTAAGCGCCACGTAAAGAATCCGCAGCTCTTCTCCAAGGCTCTCCAGGGTAATCTCCTGCTGCACTGCCTTCTGTAAAATGGTTCTGGTACGAATGCGGAATTTTTCATCCACGCAGGGCGCTCCGATTCCCAAATCGGGGTGCAGCACAATACTTTCCCTTGCGTCCTGCAGGTTCATTTGTTTTCCAAGGCCTGCCACAAACACAACGGGAAATTCCAGCCCCTTGCTGCCATGAATGCTCATAATCCGCACAGTGTCTTCTTTTTCAGAGAGAATGTTTGCCTCTCCAAAATCCACCTGATATTTTTTCAGGTTCTCAATATAACGGATGAAGTTAAACAATCCCCTGTAGCTGGTGCTTTCATAAGCTCTGGCTTTTTCTACCAGCATGAGAAGATTTGCCTTTTTCTGCTCTCCTGACACAAAGGCCTGCTGATATAGCAAAAATCCCGTCTCGTCAAAGAAATCCCATAGCAATTCATGCATGGGCGTATACGGCACCTTGCTGCGAAGTCTGCGGTATACCTCCAGAAATCTCCTCACTTTTTCCCCAAGAGGATTCTCCAGCTTTTCTGCCAAAAGCACTGCCTCAAAAAGGCTGGCTTTTTCTTCCTTCTGCCTCAGCGCCTTAATCTCTGCCAGCTCCTGAAACTGAAAACCATCCGGCAAGCCCCGCATGGCTCCTGCCAGTGGAATATCCTGCAAAGGATTGTCCAGAATCTGAAGATAATCCAGAACTGTCGTCACCTCTGAGGCAGAGAAATATCCTGTCTTTGTGGTAACGCTGGCTGGAATACCGGAAGCATTCAGCACCTTTTTAAAGGTCTCCGCCCATCCTGACATGGTACGTAGCAAGATAGTAATATCGGAATACCGGACTTTTCGGTACTGCTCTGTTTCCTTATCCAAAACTTCCTGGTGCTCCATAAGCTCCCGGATACGAAGAGCTGTCATTTTTGCCTCCAGCTCCCTGGCTGTCTGTCCATCCTCCTGGTCCTTCCACACCGGGTCATCCTCTTCCAGCAAAAGGACTTCCGCTGCCGGTTCTGTGATTTCTTTTGGTGGAAATTCCCGCTGTGGGTACAATGCCGCATCCTGGTCATATTCCACGCCGCCTAAATCTTCCCCCATAATCTGGTAGAACAAATAGTTGACGCTTTCCAGCACTTCCTTCCTGCTTCTAAAATTCCGGTGCAGGTCAATACGCAGCTTCTCCCCGCCCTGTTCCAAAGGATAAGTACGGAACTTTTCCATGAACAAATCTGGTCTTGCCAGACGGAAACGGTAGATACTCTGCTTCACATCCCCTACCATGAAAATATTATAAATTCCATCCTCAATTCCAGATACAGCGGATAAGAGCTTTTCCTGTACCAGGTTACTGTCCTGATACTCATCAATCATAATTTCCGCAAACTGCTCTGCCAGCTCTTTTGCCGCATTGGTACGCTTATCACCCTCTGCTGTGTGCTCCACCAGAATTTCCAGGGCATAATGCTCCAAATCTGCAAAATCCAGAATATTTTTCTCCTTCTTTTTCTCCTGATAAAGCTCCATAAACCGCAGGGTTAAATCCACCAGAACGCCTACCGGCTCTCCTGCCTGTCTTAAATGCTCCGCCAGTTCCTCCATGGTTTCCCCAAAATACCGTTCCTGAAGTTCTTTGATAAAATCCTTTGCCTGGCTTCTGAGGTTCTTGGCAAACTCCTGTCTTTCTGGAGAAACCTGTTCTTTTTCTGCTTTTTTTCCGGCTGGAAGACGCTTAAACTCGATAGTTTCCAGCAAATCCTTCCACTCCCGGAAGCACTCTGCTTTTTGTGCCCGCTCCACAGCAGCCTTTTCAGATTCCAAAAGGTCCAGATAAAAGCCCGGTCCATCCGGCTCCTGACAGATTTCCAATGCCTGCTCCAGAAGCTCTGCTGCCTCTTTTGTCTCTTTTGCAAGTTCTGCCTTTACACATGCCATCCAGGGCGCGTTCTCCAGCTCCGTTACATCCTGTATCTCATAGGCTTTTTTACAGGATTCCAGCCACTCTTTGGGATAAGGGTAACTCATGGAGAAACCATAGAGTTTTTGTATAAGCTCCGGGATTTTTTCGTCTGTTTTTCCTCCTGAAAATCCATCCACAAAGGCAGCAAAAGCATGATTGTCTTCCTCCGCATAGGCTTCTTCCATGACTTTATCCGCCACATCTGCCTGCAAAAGCCGCATTTCCCCCTCATCTCCCATGCGAAAAGAAGGGTCCAGGTCAATCAAATGAAAATAATTCTTTACCACATAAGAACAAAAACTGTCAATGGTAGTAATCTGCGCGTGATGTACCAGCACGCTTTGCCTTTGTAAATGCTCATTATCCCGGTCTGTTTCCAGCTTTTTCTCAATAGCAGCCCGGATTCTCTCTTTCATTTCTCCTGCGGCTGCTCTGGTAAAGGTTACAATCAAAAGCCGGTCAATATCCACCGGATGATGTTCATCTGTAATCAACTGCAAAATCCGCTCCACCAGAACCGCTGTTTTCCCGCTTCCTGCTGCCGCGCTCACCAGAATATTACAGCTTCTGGTATCAATGACCTTCCTCTGTTCCTGGGTCCACGAAACGCCCATGCTCTGCACCTCCCTTCAAATCCTCCTTCATTTTTTCCCATACCTCATGGGGTGTATATCCATGAAGCCTCCGGTAAGAATATCCCGGAATCTTCTCATCAAAACCACAGACGCTGGCATAAGGACAATAGGCACAGGCATTTTCCCTCTGTTTTTCAAAAGGATTTACCTCTGCATTTCCATTTAAAATTTTCTGCCCGATTTCCTTTGCCTTATAGTTTACATAGTTTCTCATTGTTTCAAACTGATTCTCATAAGCCACCTTGGAATTGCTGCTAAAGGTTCCCTTTGCTGTATATTTCACCGGGATTGCCACAGACTCCACAGACTTGCCCGCTGCCAGATTCCTGTCCAGCTTCTCCAAAATCTCCGGTTCTGCCCCTGCAATTCCATCCATTTTCAATTTCTTTAAAAGTTCCCCTTCCGGATGCTCCTCATCCTTTAAATCTTCCCGATTTAACATGGGGTCTTTTATCTGATAATAAAAAATCCCTGCAGGCTTCACCTTTTTTCCCTGAAACCGCTTCTGTTCCAGTTCAATAGCTGCATTTAAGTACAAAGCCAGCTGTAGCTGCAAACCATAATATAATTTTACAAAATCCAGCTCCGTTGCCCCGGATTTGTAGTCAATGACCTTGACATACAATTCGTCATCTTCTCCCTGACACACATCAATCCGGTCAATACGTCCTTTCAGATGCAAATGCTCTCCCTCACCAAGAGGAATATTGAGACTTTCTATCTCATCCTGAGGACCAAACGCCCACTCTGTGAGAGCCGGATAAAACTCTCCCTGGCGAAGCTGGCACTGAAGCGCCCACACGCTGCGCTTTACCATACGTTTTGCCCTGTTTACGGTATAGGCATTTCTGGCGCTGCTTAACAAAATGGTCTCACCGGAACGTTCCACCACTTCATCCACACAGGCTTCTGCCAGAGAGTCCCTCTCTTCATCTGAAAGTCCTGTCCATTGCCAGCCCTGTTCCCGAACTTTTTTGGCAAACAAATCCAGGCTGTCATGAAGCAAAGTTCCCAAATCAGCCATACTAAATTCATACCGCGCACGCTCCCGAAGCCGCAGACCATACAGCAAAAAATGAGAGCAGGCGCATTTTGCAAATTGTTCCAGTCTGGTTGCACTGTTCTCCAGCTCCACTCCATAAAGAGCATGAGCCACCCCTTTGCTGATACCATCCTGGGGATTCACATAGTATGCACCATCAATCAGCCCCTGCACCAGAGGCCAAAACTTCTCCTGACTCTGGAACCAGGACAACAGTTCCTCAAACAATGGAGATTCCTTCTGCACACTGCGAAGCTGCTCAGACAATTTGTCAAGCGCGCTGTAAGGACTTTCCAGAAACAAAGGAATTTCTCCATTTTCCTTCACTTCCGGGAATAAACGCTCCACCTGGGAAATCAAAAAAGAAGGGGACATAGCCTGTCCGCTGCCATCCATGCGGCTGTAAGAAAGAAACACCTTCTCTGATGGTTTTGTCAGGTTCAGATACAGATAAAATTTCTGTGTATACAAAGCCTCCTTGGCGGTAGGCGCCAGAGAAAGTCCCAAATCCTCCAAAGGTCTCTTCAATTCTTCCCTGTTTAAATCAGAAAGCAGCTTGCCTGCCTGCTGTTCCTTTGGAATTTTTCCCTCATTAACTCCCACAAAAAACAGCACCTTAATTTCCTTTAACCTGGTACGTTCCATATCTCCCACCAGCACCTGGTCAGAGGTTGGCGGAATAATTCCCACCTTTGCCTCCGTAAGTCCGGCGTCCAGAATCTCCTTAAATTCTCTTGGCCGCACCTGCTGCTCACCCAGGATTTCCACCAGCTTATCCAGCAAATCCATGACAATCCGGTAAATCTGACTGTATTCCTTTACCATGGCCTGATTCTGCTCTTCCCCAAACCGTTGTTCATAGGCTTTTAACTGTTCTTCTATGTGATTCTCACAAATATATTCATACAAGGCTTGGGCATAATCCCGCACTTTTGCCCCCGGCGCCTTCATTTTCTCATAAAAAGGCTTCCACATATCCACAAGCCTGGTTCTTGTTTCATTGAGTAATACACATTCCTCCGGAACTTGTCCCCGGTAGGTGCGTACCCACTGGCTCTGCCATTTTCCCAGTCCCTGAATCCCCATGGCAATCACATAATTTTCCAGTCTGTCCATTTCCTCTGTGGAAATATCGGTCATACCGCAGCGCAATAACCGGAATACACTTTCATAAGTAAAGTTTTCCACCACTACATCCACAGCAGCCCGGATATACTCCACAAAGGGATTCATGAAAATGGAGTGCTTTTGGTCAAGAAAACAGGGAATCTCATACTTTCCAAAAGCTCTGGAGGCTGCCGGCGCATAGGTTTCCATGTCCCCGGAAATCACCGCAAAATCCCCATACCGATATCCCTGTTCCCGCACCATACGGCGGATAATAGCGGCGGTTTCTTCCATTTCAGCTCCGGGATTTGCAGACTCCCGGATATGAATGGCATCCTGCTCTTTTTCATAAATTCCCTGCCTTGTCCCTGAAGGCTTCCCATACCGAAACAGCCTCTCTTCCAGAAATCTCATAGGTTCCTGGTGCACAAAGCGCCCTGCATAATCCTGCCTTTTTTCAGGAATCCAATATTCTGACCAGGGAATCTTCTTTCCCCTGGCAAGTTTACATAACCTTGAAACGGTCTGTCTGCTCAGATAAAAAAGCTGGTGAGGACTTCCCAGCTGATAGGGGTCTTCTCCCAATCCCATAGTAATGGTCACATAAACTTCCCTGCTTAAAACCAGCAGTTTTTCCAAAAGCTGCATCTGAATAGGTGTAAATCCCGTATACCCATCAAGAACCAGAACACTGTCCCTGATTTTCCCAGATTTCTCTGCAACCCTTCCCAGAACATCCAGAACCTCCTCCTGGGTATAGAAATTTTCCCCCAGATAATCAAAAAATCCCTGGTAAAGAACAGAAATATCCTTCAGCTTATAATACAGCTCCGGTTTCTGCTCAACCTCTTTTAACACATCCTCCAAATCCCGGGATGTAATTTCATACTGGCGAAGCTCCGAAACCATGGATTTCAACTGAGATATATAGCCCGTTTTCTCCATCTTTGCCCCCAGAATCTTTAGTTCCTTTTTCTTTTCCTGGGCAACTCTTCTAAGAACCATACTTTTTCCGGTTTCCTCTAAAAGCTCTCCCCGGATATCTCCGGTTTCCTCCAAAACACGAAACGCCAGACGTTCAAAGCTTAAAACATCAATGTTCATGATTCCTTTTCTGGGATGCATGGACACCAAATCCTTCTGGGTCTGCATGGTAAACTGCTCTGGCACCAGAATCAGATATTGTCGTTCTGGATGTTCCATGGATTCCTGTATGATTTTATGATAAATATAGTACGATTTTCCTGCCCCAGAGGGACCAAAGATAAACTGTAATGCCATATCTTCTCCTATCAGTCAAAGAATTTTTCAATCACTTCTGCAATTCCGTCATGGTCATTATCCTGCTCTGTAATATAATCTGCCACTTCTCTTACCGCTTCCTGGGCATTTGCCATGGCAACTCCAAGACCGGCAAACTGAATCATGGAAAGGTCATTAAACCCATCCCCACAGCAAACCATTTCCTCTCTTTTGATTCCCAGGATTTCCAGCAAATGCCGCAGACAATATGCCTTATCCACATTTTTCGGCGTTACCTCCAGAAAATAAGGTTCGGAGCGGAACACCTGGGCTTCATGAACATACTTTTGAGCAAACACTGGCTCCAGGGCTTCCAAATCCTCCGGTTTTCCTGTAAGCAGACACTTATTTACCGGAAAATCCACATACGTTCCAAAGTCTTCCCGGTAAATAATAGGAATGCTGTTGATTTTCGCTTCTATTTCCATATAAGAATCCGGGGCAGTGCCGGAGATAATTTCATCCCCCCGGTAAGTAATGATTCCGATTCCATACTCCTTTGCGTCCTTCCACAGCTTCGCCGGAAGTCTTGGTGGCAGAGTCTTCTCATATACACATTCCCTTGTTTTATAATTTAAAATCCTTGCCCCATTAAAAGGCAGGATATAGCTGCCAAATTTCTGAAACTCTAATTCTTCTGCTACTTTATAAACACCCTGAGGCGGTCTTCCTGATGCAATAGCAACCGGAATCCCCCGCTCCTGCAGGCGTACAATGGCTTCCTTTGTTTTTTTGGTTACTTCCTTTTGGGAATTGGTTACGGTTCCATCAATATCCAACACTAATAACTTATATTTCATCTGTTGCTCCTCTCTCAAAAATCACTAAAATGATTATATCCTTCCCCATAGATTTAATCAACAAAAACAAAAGAAAAGCCATAGCACAAGATAGCAATCTCATGCTACAGCTTTTCTTTTTCATTATACTGTATCTTATCGGTTTGTTAGATTATTTATCAAAGTTGTAAATGCTGTGATAGTATTTATCTTCTTTGTCATTCAGACCAAATGGGGCGATTTTGGAAAGTCCCATACAATAGTCATGAAATTTTTCTTTAAAGCTTTTTTTTCCTTCTGTTTTGTTTATTTTTGCTGCCATGTGTATTGCCTCTTTTCCTTTTTTCTTTTCAACTTTTTAGGTTTTCTCTTTACGGTTTGTTATCATAGCACTTTCTTTTTCCAGAAACAATACCCTTTTCTCTACTTCTCCCTTTTGACTTTTTCCACTTCACTGTGCTAATATGCTCAAAATTAATTTTTCATGTTCCAGCCTGTTTTTCCTCTTATTTTTATGCAATTTTCTCAACTCTTCTCTTTTGTTTTATTAGAATAAAGAGTAGTTTGAAACGCCTTTTTGTTGTTGTATAAAAACATCAGCACAGCCATGAGGCAGATGATTCCATATCCAATCCAGCTAAACACATCCGGTATCTGTCCAAAGACAAAAAATCCAAGCACTGTGGAAAATATAATCTTGGAATAATCGTACACTGAAATCTCTTTTGCAGGAGCGTAACAATAGGCAGCGGTAATAGAAAACTGTCCTCCTGCTGCCGCAAGCCCTGCCAAAAGCAAAATCACAATCTGCCCTCCTGTCATGGGATGATAATCAAAAATCAGCCATGGCAGTGTTACAACACAGGAAAACATAGAGAAAAAGAACACAATAAACGGACCTTTCACTCCCTGGCTTCCCAGCTTACGCACCATAGTGTAAGCAGCTCCTGCCCCGATTCCTCCCAGCAGTCCCATAAGAGACGGAACCAAATCCATATTTGCAACCGTAGGTTTTATGACAAAAAGGCTTCCCACAAAAGCTCCCAGAACCATGGTAATCTGAGGAATACTTACCTTTTCCCGCAAAATCAAGACACTAAATACCACTGCGAAAAAAGGTGACATCTTATTTAACATAGAGGCGTCTGCCAGCGCCAGATGGTCCACTGCATAAAAATTACACAAAATCCCAAGGGTTCCAAATACGGAACGCAAAATGAGATATCCCCAGCTCTCCTTCCCTATGAAAACAGACTTTTTCTCTTTTATGAGAATCCCACAGGCAAAAACAGCCGCTACAAAATTCCGGAAAAAACTCTTTTGAATCGAAGGCAGTTCCCCTGCCATACGCACAAACATGTCCATCAGCGCAAAGCAAAAGGCTGACAGAATAATATAGAAGATTCCCTTATATTGATTTTTTAATTTCATAATCTCTACCTTTCAGTTATATTTTTCCACTTTTCCTAATATGTTATAAAAAGGAATGCAGGAGGTGCGGCCATGAGCTCAAAAACAAAAATCGTTGTACTACATATGAAAGAAATCATTTATACAGGAATTTTTCTGGTACTGGCCATTGTACTGGCAGTTCTGCTTTTTATTATGTTTGGAAAAGAGAAACAGGCAGATCCTACAAGTGCAGATGTGATTTACCACGCCGGGGTGTATACCAGTCCTATCACTTTAAATGACAACACCTTTGATGTGGAAGTCACAGTGGATGAGAGCCACATCAATTCCATTTCCCTTGTGAATCTCAGTGAAACTGCCACTGCTATGTATCCTCTTATGGAGCCAGCCCTGGAAGCGCTCTCCAGCCAGATTTACGCAGCCCAGTCTACGGAAAACATTACCTATGAAGAAGAAAACAAATATACTTCCCTCATGCTCTTAGATGCCATTGACAAAGCCCTGGAAAAAGCTCTGGTGGAGTAAAAATTTGTTATATCCCATCCATATGCCCCAGCATGATTTCTATAAATTGATTCATCTGGGGCGTTACATATTTATTCCGGTGATATACCAACTGACTCCACATCACAATTTCTTGGCACTCTGTATCTAATACTGCCAGCTTCCCTTCTCTGATATAGCCTCCCACCACATATTCCGGCAAAAAAGAAATCCCCTTGTTTTCCAGCAAAAACCTGGTAATCACATCTGTATTTCCCACTTCCCACACAGGATGCAGCTCATAGCCCCTGGCTGCCAAAGACTGCTCCAGAGCATATCGGTAACTGATTCCCTTTTCTGTCAGATAAAGAGGCTCCTGCAAAAGCCGCTCAATAGAAATCTCCTTTTCTCCTGCCAGATGCGAATCCGCAGATGCCACAAAAAAGATTTTCTCCGGTCTCTCCCACACCTTGACCCATTCCGGAAAATTCCGCTTCTGATCCAGAAAATACAGCAGATCAATATCATTTTGCCGCAGCATATGAAATAAGTCCTGCACCTGTGCTGTATGGGTGCTGATTTCCACATGAGGACACTGCCGGTTAAAATCCATGATAATGGGCGGCAGCACACTGATAATATAAGACTCACAGGTTCCAATCCGTAGTTTTCCTACGATTTCCTCCGGTTCCTGAATAATGCTTTCTGCCTTTCTCACAGAATTCAAAATCTCCAGGGCATAGGGAAGAAGGCGTTCTCCTGCCTGGGTGAGTTTCACCTGTTTCCCAATGCGTTCAAATAACTGTCTGTGAAGTTCTGCTTCTAACTGCTTTATCTGCATGGTCACCGCAGACTGGGAATACCCAAGCTGTTCTGCAGTCTTAGAAAAACTCTGGACTTCTGCAATCCGTACAAAAGTAATTAAATTCCGAATCTCCATACCCGCTGTTCCTTCAAAATTTTTGAATGCATTTATAAATTTGATGAATTTTACAAATAACAGATTTCATGGTAGCATGAGTAAGAACGAAAGTCAAGGAGGCTATTTATGGATACGAAAACCAAAGAACAAAACCAGCAAATCGGAGCTTTAATGAATGCCTTTGTCCAACGCACCGTTGATTTTTATAATGAACTGGATTCTTACCCTGTCTGTCCTCACACACCACAGAAAATCCTGGAACACATCCAGACCCAGGAGATTCCTTCTAAGGGACGCAACATAACCGATGTATATGAAGAAATGCTGAAAGAAGTTTATTCCCATACAATCCTGGCTCAGCATCCCAGAAGCTTTTCCTGTATTCCTTCTACCTCTTCCATGCTGTCCTGGATGGGGGATGTCATGAGCAATGCTTACAATCTCCACGCCAGTTGTCAGGTCAATGGTCCTGCGCCCTATCTGGTAGAGAAGAAATTAATCCGGTGGATGTGCGATTTAGCCGGCTATCCAAAAGACGCAGGGGGCGTTTTTGTCTCCGGCGGCTCTATTGCCAATTTAACAGCCCTTACTGCTGCAAGAGATGCCAGACTTACTTATGAGGAACGAAGCGAAGCTGTAGTCTATGTTTCTGATCAGACCCACTCCTCTGTAGCCAAAGGCCTGCTCATCATTGGTTTTTGCAAAGAGCAAATCCACATTCTTCCATCCGACTCTGATTTCCGTATGAATACAGGAGCCCTGAAAACTGCTGTAGAACAGGACTTAAAGCAAGGCAAAAAGCCTTTTGCAGTCATTGCTTCTGCCGGTACCACCAATACAGGAAGTGTTGACCCACTCAAAGAAATTTCAGAACTCTGTAAAACACATGAAATGTGGATGCATGTAGACGGAGCTTTCGGAGCTTCTGCCCTGCTCTCAAAAAAATGCAAAAAAGACCTGGAAGGAATTGAAAATTCTGACAGCCTTAGCTGGGATGCTCACAAATGGCTTTTGCAGACTTACGGATGCAGTATGGTATTGGTTCGTAATCAAAATACCTTGATTAACAGCTTCTCCGCACATCCGGAATACTTAAAAGATGCGGAATCCTCAGAAGGCTGTATTGAATTCTGGGATTTAGGTCCAGAGCTTACCCGCCCTGCAAGAAGCCTGAAGCTGTGGCTCACTCTGCAGACGATCGGTACTGAAAAATTAGAAGCAATCATAGACCATGGCTGCGCTATGGCTGAACTTGCCGAAAAACTGGTTTCAGAAAAACGGGACTGGGAAATCATCTCCCACGCCCACTTCGGTGTTGTAAACTTCCGCTGCGTACCGGACTCCAATATGCCGGAATCCCAATTAGCAATTCTTAATCAGGAAATTGCCAAAACACTTACAGACAGTGGCTTTGCCCAGATTTACACCACAGAATTAAAAGGAAAAAAGGTACTGCGTATGTGTACCATTAATCCAGAAACCACAGAAAAAGACATCCGGGATACCATAGAACGTTTGGAGGAAATCAAAGAAACAAGACTTGCACATTAGAATTGATTCAAAGGGACTGCTGCATGAAGTAAAACCCAGTGCAGCAGTCCTGCTTTTCTTCTACATCCTCTATTCTTCCCCTGGATACCGCATCCCCCACTGCTTCCGCACAGCATCCATCTGCCTCATAATCTCCAGGGTTTCCTTATGTGGCATTTCCGGACATTCCAGCAACCCCTCTTCTATGGCAGCTTTACATGCCAGCACCTCATATTCATATCCTGTAATCTGTCCTGGCTGTTCATAAACAGCTTTGACCTCTCTGTTTTCATTATACACGGTAATAGACTCAAAATTATTAATATTCTCTACAATGACATATCCCTTTGTACCATAAATAACACCTTTTCTATCCGAAAGCACCCGAAGGGAGCTGTTCAGCACTGCCATTTCCCCTCCAGGATAGGTGAGAGTAATGCTGTTCTGCGCATCTACACCTGTATCTGTCATCACCGCTGTAGAAGTAATCTTCTCAATCTCATCCCCGAAAACCAGTGACGCAAAATTCATCACATAGACGCCAACATCCAGCAAAGCGCCGCCGCCCAGTTCCAGACTCATCAGTCTTGGCACCTGGTCAATAAGATAACAAAGATTGGCAGTCACCGTCATAGGTTTCCCAATCACTCCGGATTCTAACACTTCTCTTAGTGTCTTCCACATTGGCATATAGCGAACCCAGATAGCCTCCGTAAGAAGCAGTTTCTTTTCCTTTGCCAAAGCGAACATTTCTGCCGCCTGCTTTTCATTTAACGCAAAAGATTTCTCACACAGTACATTTCTTCCATGTCTCAGCAGCATATTCACATTTTCATAATGTTCTGACATGGGTGTTGCCACATATACCAAATCCACCTGCTCATCTGCTGCCAGTTCCTCATAAGAGCCATAAGCCCTGGACGCGCCAAATTTTCCTGCAAAAGCCTGTGCTTTCTCTATATTTCTGGATGCAACCGCATAAAGCTCCGCTTCTTTCATTCCATTTAAAGTCACTGCCATAACTCCTGCAATATTTCCCGTACTTAAAATACCAACTTTCAGCTTTTTCATGTCCCAAAACCGCCCTTTCTAAATCTCCATACGAATATCTCTGTCCAGAATCCCGTATTCCCGGGCAATACTTTCCAGACCTTCCAAAATTTCATCTCTGCTATAATTGTGTTCTTCCAGAAATTCATCGCTGTATTCTGCAATATGCTGATAGAAATCGGCTGCCATAACAACATAATTTGATGATTCTTTTGGAAGTTCTGTAAGCAGGATATTCTCTGCCTCATTGATTTCTCCCCTGTCTGCCATCTGAAGAATCCGTGTATATAAGTCATCTTCCTCTGTACGCGCATTTTCCTCCGGAATCTCATAACGGATATCCCTTTTGCCAAAAATAAGCAGCGCCAATGCTCTTACCATGTCTTTAATCATACGCATGACATAATCCTGTTCATAGTCCATACATTTACCTCCTGTCTGATATAGCTTTAATAGAGGATGCATACTCCGATGGGGTCATCCCGGTGATTTTCTTAAACTGTCTGGAAAAATAATGGATTGAGGTATATCCCAGAAAATCCGAAATCTGTGTAAAATTATGATGGTTTTCACGAATCAACTGCTTGGCACATTCGATTTTTAACCTGGAAAAATAGTCAATCACCCCGCACTGATGCTGATCCCTGAACAGTTTCTGAAGCTGGGAACGACCAATGAGATTATCCCTGCAAATACTGTCAATGCTAAGATGCTCCCGTATATGTTCTTCCAGATATGTTGTAATTTTGTCATATACCATGGCGTCATTCTTCTGCTTCATGGATTTAATGGCAGGAGAGGAAAGATTTCCTGTATTTAACTGCCTTATCATAGAGATCAGAAGATTTTCCAGATAAATCTTAATCATCTGTTCTGCTCCAATGGGAGCCTGGGGATTTCGCACCATCCTGGTTGTATTCGGGTCATCCAAAGCTCCTAAAATGCAATGCTTTGCCTCATAAATAATCTGTGCAATCAGATTCCGTTCCTTCTCCCCAATACTGGTAATCAAATTTTCAAAATATTTCATGTAAGGAGAATCGCACTCAAAAGAAATCACCACCAGATTCGGGGCAATTTTCCCATTTGCCTTAACCGTATGAAACTCATTGGGCTTGTGAAAAACGATCTGCCCTTTCCTCAGGGTATATGGCGTGTCCTCTGCAATAATATCCACTTCCCCTTTATCCACACATAAAAACTCCCAGAAATCGTGTTTCTCTCCCGGGAAACTGTAATCACTCATATATTCAAAATAGTGTATTGTCACAATCTTTCGGATCTGTATAATTTCCGATAGTTCCAAGCTTGTAAAAGCCATAACATAGCCTCCCCAACAATGTTAAAATGTACTGTCTCCATTATACTGAAAAATCAGGAAAAAATCTATCTTTTGTATAAAAAACACCGCGTCTCAGGAATTTCTACATGCCCTTTTATTTTCGCATGTAAAACCATCGAATTGACTAATCACAAACTCTATATCCAGTTTCTCCTTACCAAAAATATAAAATATGCATATCTTTATTCGAAAATACTATATTTTTTTGTACAAAATAACTTTTGTACACATAAAGAGGCATATTGTGCAAATACATTTTAACCAAACAAATGTTACAATAGAGCCACAAAAGCAAAGAATACTATTTCAAGGAGGCTGTAAAATGAAAAAGAAAATTATCAGCGTTTTACTTAGCAGCGTGATGGCTATGTCTGTTTTAGCTGGTTGCGGCGGTTCAGGCGATGCAGAAAAAGAAGAACCTAAAACAGAGGATACCGCAAAGGAAAATGGCGGTGACGAGGGAAAAACAGAATCCAGCGGTGATACCCTGGTATACTGGTCCATGTGGGAATCCACAGAACCTCAGGGACAGGTTATCCAGGAAGCTGTAAATGCCTACACAGAAGAGACCGGAGTAAAAGTAGACTTACAGTTTAAAGGACGTACCGGCAACCGTGAAGCTCTCCAGCCTGCACTGGACGGCGGTACACAGATTGATATTTTTGATGAAGATATTGACCGTGTAAATACTATGTATGCAAAATATCTTCTGGATCTGGAAGATCTGGCAAAAGAAGCTGATTATGAATCCACAGCAAACCCAACCCTTATGGCAGCTTGCCGTGATGCTGGTGGCGGCACCTTAAAAACCATTCCATATCAGCCAAACGTATTTGCTTTCTTCTATAACAAAGCATTGTTTGAGAAAGCCGGAATCGAAAAAGAACCTACTACATGGGATGAATTCTTAGATGTATGCCAGAAATTAAAAGATGCAGGCATTACACCAATGACCATGGATGATGCTTATGCAACAAGCGTTGTTGGTTATCACCTTGCAAGACTGGTAGGCGAAGAAAAAGTTGTTGAAATTGTTACGGAAGGCAAATGGGACGACCCTGCTGTTCTTGAGATGGCAAAAGATATCGAAGAACTGGCAAGCAAGGGTTACTATTCTGAAATGGTTGGTTCCAATGTATGGCCGGCAGGACAGAACACAGAACTTGCTACAGGAACTGCAGCAATGTACTTAAACGGTTCCTGGCTTCCAAACGAAGTAAAAGGTATGACAGGTCCTGATTTTGAATGGGGATGCTTCGCATATCCTGAACTGGAAAACGGTGCAAACGGTATTGAAACCAACAACATCGGCGCACAGGTATTTGGTATTAACAAAGATACAAAAATGGCAAAAGAAGCATTTGATCTGATTGCTTACATAACCAAAGGCGACTATGACAAGAAGCTGGCTGACGAATCCATTGGTATTCCTTCAGATACAACAAACTCTGAATGGCCGGAAATGGTTAGCTGCGCAAAACCTGTTATTGAACAGACCACAGCACGCTTTACCTGGGCAGCAGGCGTTGAAACAAATGTTGATATCACACCTGTTTTAAAAGAGAACTTCATTAAATTAATGGCTGGTACTATTAAAGCAGATGAATTTGTAAGTGCAATGCAGAGCGCTGCAAAATAAATTCTAAACAGATTATCAGGAAGGCGGCATCGTGTTACTCTGCCGCCTTCCTTTTTTAGCTGGTTTTTAGAGAGGAGGAAACTTATTTGAAGAAAAATAAGACTATGATTGTCGCATTCCTGACACCTGCAGTTGTTTTATTTATATGTATTTTCCTGTATCCAATTATAAGAACTGTAATTATGAGTTTCTTTAAAATTGAAGGTGTTACAGACCCCATGAGCGCATGGAGTTTTGTTGGAATCGACAACTATGTAAAACTCATGAATACAAGCCTGTTCCGTACAGCATTTTATAATCTTTTCCGCATCTGGCTCATTGGCGGAATCATTGTTCTGCTTCTGTCCCTGCTTTTTGCAGCAATCTTATCCAGCGGCATCCGTTTCAAAAAACTGTTTCGTGCCATTATTTATATGCCTAACATTGTAAGTGCGGTAGCGCTGGCAACCATGTGGCTGCAGTATGTATACAGCCCTCAGTTTGGTCTTCTGAAAAACCTGTTTACCAAACTTGGATTAGACGAACTGGCAAAGGTTCAGTTTTTGGATAATGAGCATAAGTTCTATGCCCTGCTTCTGGCTTACTGCTTCGGTATGGTTGGCTATCATATGTTAATCTGGCTTTCCGGTATTGAACGTATCAGCCCTGAATTTTATGAGGCAGCTACCATTGACGGTGCAAATAAAGTACAGCAGTTCCGTTATATGACACTTCCTCTTTTAAAAGGTGTGTTTAAGACAAACCTGACCATGTGGTCTGTAAGCTCTGTTGGATTCTTTGTGTGGTCACAGTTGTTCTCCACTGTTACTGCTGACACTCAGACGATTACTCCCTATGTTTACATGTACATGCAGATTTTCGGTGGCGGTAATACAGTAACAGAACGTAACTCCGGTCTTGGCGCAGCCATCGGTGTACTCCTGAGCCTTTGCGTAGTCCTGATATTTACTGTGTGCAACAAGTTCATCAAAGATGATGACTTAGAATTTTAAAGGAGGGAACAGTTATGGCAAAAGAAAAAGAACCACGGAAACCTTTTAACTTAAAAAAAGAGCTGAAACTTGCCCCCGGTTACATCATCTTATTGATTTGGGTTATTTTTACCATTGTACTGCTTGGATGGGTATTTTGTGCCAGCTTCTCCACCACTCCTGAAATCTTTCAGGGGAAAGCGCTGAAATTTGAAACAGGCCTGCATTTTGAAAACTATGCCAAAGCCTGGAATGGCTCCGGTGTGGCAGTATTCTTCGGGAACTCACTTTTATACTCTGTTGTTTCCTGTGCGCTGCTGATTCTGGTATGTGCTCCTGCTGCTTATGTACTTTCACGCTTTGAGTTTATTGCAAATAAATTCATCCAGACCAGCTTTGTATCTGCTATGGGTGTTCCGGCAATCATGGTGGTACTTCCTTTATTCAGCGTGATTTCCGGCCTTGGAATCTTAAACAATATTCCTCTGGCAAAAGGAACCTTAATTCTTTTATATGTAGGTATTAACGTTCCCTATACCACGATTTTCCTTCTGACTTTCTTCAGTAATATCTCTAAAACTTACGAAGAAGCAGCCGCAATTGATGGATGTCCTCCTATGAGAACCTTCTGGAAGATCATGTTTCCTATGGCACAGTCCGGTATTGTTACCGTAACCATTTTTAACTTTATTAATATCTGGAACGAATATTTCCTGTCTCTGATTTTTGCAAGTTCAGACGCATTAAAACCAGTTGCTCCAGGCTTATACGGTATGATTAACTCCATGAAATATACCGGAGACTGGGCAGGAATGTTTGCCGCAGTTATCATCGTATTTCTGCCAACTTTCATCCTCTATGTTTTCCTTTCTGAGAAAATTATTGGCGGTGTTACAGGCGGAATCAAAGGCTAACTCCTTGTTTCCATTGCCTGAAAAAAAGGATGTTGTATTTATATGCAGCGTCCTTTTTTGTTTCAAAAAATCAGTAGAAAGTGCCAAAACTTTGAAATTTTGTGCAAAGGAATTTTCGCCCTTTTTTGATAAAATAAAACCATACAAATAGTGTAAAAACCTAAATAAGAACGGGAGGAATTTCACATGAAAAAACCAGTATTAGTAGTAATGGCAGCAGGTATGGGAAGCCGCTACGGAGGTCTGAAACAGATTGATCCGGTGGATTCTCAGGGACATATTATCATGGATTTTTCCATCTATGATGCAGTAAAAGCAGGCTTTGAAAAAGTCATTTTTATTATCAAAAAAGAGAACGAAGCAGACTTCAAAGCTGCCATTGGAGACAGACTCAGCAAGGTCATTGAAGTAGAATATGTATTCCAGGATTTGAACAATCTTCCGGAAGGCTTTGCTGTCCCGGAAGGCAGAGTAAAACCATGGGGAACAGGACACGCTATTTTAAGCTGCCTTGGCACTGTAGACGCTCCTTTTGCAGTTATTAATGCTGATGACTACTATGGAACACATGCTTTCCAGATGATTTATGATTATCTCACTACCCACGAAGATGATGAAAAATACCGCTACACCATGGTAGGCTATGTACTGGAAAACACCTTAACAGAAAACGGTCATGTAGCAAGAGGTGTCTGCGTCACAGATGAGGAAGGATACCTTCAGAAAATTCATGAAAGAACCCATATTGAGAAAAAAGATGATGGCGCTGCTTACACCGAGGATGATGGCGCTACCTGGGTTACCATTCCAGAAGGAAGCACTGTTTCTATGAATATGTGGGGCTTTACAGAGAGTATTCTGAAAGAATTACAGGCACGTTTTGCAAACTTTTTAAATGAAAATCTGGAGAAAAATCCATTAAAATGTGAATATTTCCTGCCTTTTGTTGTGGACGAATTATTAAAAGAAGGAAAGGCAACTGTTCAGGTTTTGAAGTCTCTGGATAAATGGTACGGAGTAACTTATAAAGAAGATAAACCTGTGGTAGTCGCTGCTATCCAGAACTTAAAAGACCAGGGATTATACCCTGAAAAACTGTGGGAGGACAAATAAAATGGCAGAAATCAGACCAGAAGTTATTGATGCATTTCAGTTTCAGGGAACCTATATGGAAGGGATTCCTTATGGAAGCGGTCACATCAATGATACCTTCCGCGTAACCTTTGAAGAAAATGGAACAACACGAAGATATATTTTACAGAGAATGAACAAAACCATCTTCTTACATCCAGAAGAATTAATGGAAAATGTTACTGGTGTTACCCAGTGGCTACGCAAAAAAATCCTGGAAAAAGGCGGAGACCCTGAAAGAGAAACCTTAAATCTGGTTCCAACAAAAGAAGATAAAAACTTCTTTGTAGACCAGGCAGGAGACTACTGGAGAGCTTATATTTTCATTGAGGGCGCTGCTACTTATGACCTGGTGCAGAATAAGGAAGACTTCTATCAGAGCGCTGTTGCCTTTGGGCATTTCCAGGGATTACTGGCAGATTATCCGGCACAGACGCTCCACGAAACCATTGTAAACTTCCACAATACGGTAGACCGCTTTGCCAAATTTAAAAAGGCAGCAGCCGAAGACGTCATGGGCCGTGCCAAGGATGTCCAAAAAGAGATTCAGTTTGTCCTGGACAGAGAAGCTCTGGCACATACTCTGTGCGATATGCAGGCAGAAGGCAAACTTCCTCTTCGCGTTACTCATAATGATACAAAATTAAATAATATTATGATTGATGATGAAACCAGAAAAGCAATCTGTGTTATTGATCTGGACACCGTTATGCCTGGTCTTGCTGTCAATGATTTTGGGGATTCTATTCGTTTCGGCGCCAGCACTGCTGAGGAAGATGAAAGAGATTTATCCAAAGTTTCCTGCAGCATGGAATTGTTTGAATTATATACCAAAGGATTTATTGAAGGATGTCAGGGAAGTCTTACAGAAGCAGAATTAGAAATGCTGCCTGTTGGAGCCATGACCATGACTTATGAATGTGGAATGCGCTTCCTTACTGACTATCTGGAAGGGGATCACTACTTTAAAGTTCACAGAGACGGACATAATTTAGATCGTGCCAGAACTCAATTCACACTGGTAAAAGACATGGAAGAAAAACTGGAAACCATGAATGCCATTGTTAAAAAATATGGCTTTTCAAAATAGGAGGAATCAGCTATGGCAATTTTAGTAACAGGCGGCGCAGGTTATATTGGAAGCCACACAGTCATTGAACTTCAAAATGCAGGTTATGATGTAGTTGTACTGGATAATCTTTCCAATTCCAGCCCGAAATCCTTAGAACGCGTAGAAAAAATCACAGGAAAATCAGTTCCTTTTTACAAAGCTGATATCTTGGACAGAGATGCTTTAAACGAAATTTTTGATAAAGAATCCATTGATTCCTGTATCCATTTTGCCGGATTAAAAGCAGTTGGAGAATCTGTAGCAAAACCATGGGAATACTATGAAAACAACATTGCCGGAACTCTGACTCTGGTAGATGTTATGAGAAAACACAATGTAAAAAATATCATCTTCTCCTCCTCTGCTACGGTTTACGGAGACCCTGCTTTTGTTCCTATTACAGAAGAATGCCCCAAAGGACAGTGTACGAATCCATACGGATGGACCAAGTCCATGCTGGAACAAATTCTTACGGATATCCAGAAAGCTGACCCTGAATGGAACGTTGTTCTTTTAAGATATTTCAACCCAATCGGGGCTCACAAAAGCGGAACTATTGGCGAAAATCCTAATGGAATTCCAAACAACCTGATGCCATACATCACACAGGTTGCTGTTGGAAAATTAAAAGAATTAGGCGTATTTGGAAATGATTATGACACTCCTGACGGAACCGGTGTCAGAGATTATATTCATGTGGTAGACCTGGCAAAAGGCCATGTAAAAGCTCTGAAAAAACTGGAAGATAAATCCGGATTAAATATCTACAACCTTGGAACCGGAAATGGCTACAGCGTACTGGATATTGTGAAAAACTTTGAAGCCGCTACAGGTGTAAGCGTTCCATATGTCATCAAACCACGTCGTCCCGGTGATATTGCTACCTGTTATGCCAGCGCCGAAAAAGCAGAAAAAGAATTAGGCTGGAAAGCAGAATTTGGCATCAAAGAGATGTGCGAAGACTCCTGGAGATGGCAGTCACAGAATCCAAAAGGATACGAAGAATAAACAATATTAAAAATACGTAACTAAAACAGGGATGCGATTCCGGCGAATCTACATCCCTGTTTTTTTGCTAAAATTGCATTTCTGTAATAGCTCTTTTTTAATTTATTGCAGTATTTTCATACGATTCATTAGCATCTCATACTCTTTTTCCCTGTCCTGGAACCATTCTTCTTGAATCTCAGCAATCTGGTTCCAGCCCACTTTTTCCACTGCCTCCAGGGCAGCTTCTTTCTGTGTGAGAATGCGGGGAAATTCTGTCTGACAGTTGGCGCCTTCCAAAGTTTCGTAGCTTTGAAAAGCCTGATTAAAATCCATAAGAGGGTGCAAAGACACTGGTTTATTAGTCTCATTATCTATGAGAAAGCCCCAGTTTCCCCAGTGGCGGTCTGTATTTCCAATGAGATAATCCAGAAGATTCATCATATAATATCCATAGGCATCCAGTTCTAAAATATAAGACAGAGGATTCAATTCTTCATTCATTGCATAAATTTCAAACGCTTCTCTGGACACAATAGAATACTTCCGGGAGGTTATGAGATTACTCACAGATACCTTTTCTTCCTGATACACGCCCTCCTGATAAAGAACCTGACTGCACCGAAAACACTGACACACCTTACTTGCCAGAATTTCATTTTCCACTGCTGCTTTGTCTCCATCTTTCAAAAGCTGAAATCCCTGTTCCCGGCGAACCCAGGCTTTTGGAAAACACCCACGGGTAAACAAGTCTCTTGCCAGGCTTTCATTCTGAACAGACATCTGCTTCCCTCTTAATGCCACCTCCACAAAAGCATTATCCAAATGATTTTCATACAAATTAATCTGGTCAAAAGTGATGTTATCTCCCTCTTCTCTCACCCAGTAGATATCCATAAGAGATACGCATCGGTAGGCAAGGGCAATCTGTGCCCGCTCTCTGTCTGTCATAGCCTGTACTGCCCCAATGCTGTTCAGGATTTCTTTTACATACTTTCTGTCCAACGTAAGCATACGGGAGGCGCACCAGTAATAAAAATTGGTAATATTACTTACCAGGGTATCAATGTCTTCTTCTGTATCATCTAAGAAAAGATTATATGGCATAAAATCCGGCTCATAAATCACGCAATGTCCCTGTGTATCAATTCTGGCTGTTATTTTATTTCCATGCATAATCTCATAGCTTTTTTTCACACCTGTTCACCGCCCTGTTTTAAAATACATACTGTCTCAACCGTTCAAAAGCTTCCTGTACCCTGGATAATGGCAGCGCCAGATTCATACGGATATGGCTTGGACCATGAAAGGCTCTTCCGTCCTGCCATGCCACGCCTACATCCCAGCCGGCTTTTAGAAGCTCATCCATAGTCTTCCCATGCTTCTCACACCATTTTTTACAATCCAGAAACAGCATATAGGTTCCCTGAGGCTTTGATACTTCTACCCCTTCAAAATGCTCCTGAATATAAGTACAGGCAAACTTTGCATTGCCTTTTAATACCTGGCAAAGCTCATCCACCCACTGCTGACCTTCCTCTTTGTATGCCCCAATCAAAGCGTACATGGACAACACATTCATAGCATTATAATGGCTCAGGGACGATTCCTTTTCCACCCTGTCACGCAGCCAGGAATTATAAATAATGTGATAAGAGCCTACCAATCCTGCAAGATTAAAGGTTTTGGAAGGCGCATACATGGCAGCCGTGCGGTTTCTGGCATCCTCTGAAATGGATTGGGTGGGAATATGTTTTCCCTCTAAAATTAAGTCTGACCAGATTTCATCAGAAATAACAAACACATGGTATTTCTTATAAATTTCCATGGCTTTCTCAATCTCCCAGCGTTCCCACACACGCCCACAGGGGTTATGAGGAGAGCAGAACACAGCCGCATGAATATGGTTTTCTTTTATCTTCTTTTCCATATCCTCAAAGTCCATGCGCCACACCTGATTTTCATCTAAAACCAGCGGAGAATGAATAATTTTGTACCCATTATTCTCCAGAGAAGAGGTGAAACCAATATAGGTAGGAGAATGCAAGAGCACCTTATCTCCTTTTGAACAGAGAACATTCAGCACGCTGATAACTCCGCCCAGAACACCATTTTCATAACCAATATGTTCCGGCAGCAAACCGGTAATTCCATTTCTTTTTTCCTGCCAGGAAATAATAGCATCTGTATATTCTTTTCTTGGATTAAAATACCCGTAAGCAGGATGCTCAATCCTGTGAATCATAGCTTCCTGAATGGTTGGAACTGCTTTAAAATTCATATCTGCCACCCACATAGGAATCACATCAAATCCCTCTTTTGGAGCATCCGGTCCAAAGCCCGGCTCCTCATACACCGCATCTACAGCAATAGCATCCCAGCCTCTCCGGTCAATGACCGATGTAAAATCGTATTTCATCCCTTTTCCTCCTCCTGTTTTCTTTTCTTTAAGCTCTTTTTCAGTTCTTCTAAACGCTCCGGATAGCTTTTATTTACCATTTCCGGGAAAGATTTCATAAGACGCCGCTCAAAAAAGCCCACTTCTTTTTGTTTTTTATGGATTTTTTCCAGCAACTCTTCCCTGATATCCGAATTCAAAATTTTCTCTTCCAGCTGCGCAAATTCCAGCTTTGCACTCCACTCCTGATACTTCTCCTGTAACTCTTCCCGAAGCTCTGCAAGTACCCGAAGTCTGAGATTAATACCCAGGGCACTCTTCACCGCCAGAGCAAAATCCGCTGCAAAATATAAGAAAAATGCAACCAGAAAACCCCATTTAAAATCCATACTAAAAGCTGCCAGCAGGGACTCAATACGCGGATTTAAATCAAAGGAAAGGAACAGGCACAGCAGTCCGAACAGAGTAGAATTCAGCAGACATACCCTTCCTTTTATATTAAAAGGACGCTTGGAATAATCCCACCATCTGGCATTAAACAGCTTCTCCATGAGCCAGCTTGTAAAATATTCCAACGTAGAAGCCATCAACATTCCGCCTAAAAAAACCACCATCACACTCTTGGGCAAAAACTTCAGAAAGCCAAGAGTTACCACAGCCCCCACTCCATAAATGGGACAAAAAGGCCCGGTCAGAAAGCCGCGGTTTATCCACTCTCCTCTTCCAAGAGAGCAATAGATACTCTCACAGCACCACCCCAGAAAGCTGTAAATAATCAACTGCAATAAGATATCAACCATACTGTCTCCTCCACAAATTCTATGACAGGCTTTCTATTTCGTCCATCCAAATGCGCACACAGGCATCACTTGGCATCCGTAAATCTCCTCTTGGGGAAACAGCCACACTGCCTACTTTCGGTCCATCCGGCAGACAGGAACGCTTAAACTGCTGGGAAAAGAATCTCCAGTAAAACTTTTTCATCCACTTTAAAATCACTTCATTTTCGTAATTTCCGTCAAAGGCCATCTTTGCCATTCTATAAATTTTAGCCGGTGCGAAATGGAATCTCAGCATATAATACAGGAAAAAGTCATGCAGCTCATAAGGTCCTACCAAATCCTCTGTTTTCTGCGATATTTTGCCATCTTCCGGAGGAAGCAGTTCCGGACTTACCGGTGTGTCCAGCACATCCAGAAGAATCCTACGAATCTTCTCTTCTCCACAGGTATCTGCATAATACTGAACCAGATGACGCACCAGCGTCTTTGGCACTGAACCGTTTACTCCATACATGGACATATGGTCGCCATTATAAGTAGCCCATCCAAGTGCCAGCTCAGACAAATCCCCTGTTCCGATGACCATACTGCCCTTCTGGTTGGCAATGTCCATAATCACCTGGGTTCTCTCTCTTGCCTGGGCGTTTTCAAAGGTGACATCATGAGTATGAAAATCCTGTCCAATATCCTCAAAATGCTGAAGAACCGCTTTCTTAATATCAACTTCCATTAAGGCAGCTCCCAGTCCTCTGGTAAGCTCACAGGCATTGGTATAGGTCCGGTCTGTGGTTCCGAAACAAGGCATGGTAACTGCGGTAATTCCCTCTCTGTCCAATCCCAGAATATCAAAAGCCCTCGCTGTTACCAGAAGCGCCAGAGTTGAATCCAGACCGCCAGAAATTCCCAGCACAGCTCCTTTACTGTGGGTATGTTCCAGACGTTTTACCAGACCCATGGCCTGGATGGTAAGAATTTCATCACATCTTCTGTTTCTTTCTGCTGTCTCCTCCGGCACAAAAGGATTAGCTGCAAATCTGCGGTTTATGCTGGTTTCTTCCTCTGGAAGATGGAAAACAATCCTGGTATAGCCCTGACACTGCTCTCCCTCCCAGGTAGAAATCCGCTGCCTTTCCCCACAAAGCTTCTGAATATCAAAGGTTCCGTAAATGGTCTGATTTTGGAACATTTCCGCCTCTGCCAGAACACTTCCGTCCTCACAAATAAGATTCTGCCCTCCAAATACCAGGTCCTGGGTGGATTCTCCATTTCCGGCTGTTGCATAGACATAGCCGCACAGCAATCTTGCAGACTGCCCCTTTATAAGGGCTCTGCGGTAATCTGACTTTCCAACGGTTTCATCACTGGCAGACAGGTTTACGATTACGGTTGCTCCTGCCATGGCATGTGCCACACTTGGGGGAGCAGGTGCCCATAAATCTTCACAGATTTCTGCGGCTACAGTAAGCCCTGGCAACTCTTCGCAAGTAAAGAGAAGATTGCTGCCAAACGCCACTTCCTGATCTCCTATTTTCACACTTCCTTCCACACCTCGTCCTGAAGCAAAATGCCGCGCCTCATAAAATTCACCATAATTTGGCAGATGAATCTTGGGAACAATCCCCAGAATATTTCCCCGGTTTAACACTGCGGCAGTATTATAAAGCTTACCGTCAAATACCAGGGGAAGGCCTATAAAAATCAGTCCTTCCACATCTTTTAATGCTGCTGCCGCTTTAAGAAGCTGCTCTTTTGCAGATGTAAGAAGCCTCTCCTGCCAGAACAAATCCCCACAGGTATAGCCTGTAATACTAAGCTCAGGAAATACCAGAATTCTGGCTCCTGCCTGACTCATTTCCTTTGCTTTTTCAATGATTTCTCTGGTATTACTCACGCAATCCGCAACCTGGATTCTGGGTGTTGCTGCCGCTGCTTTGATGAATCCGTCCTTCATATTTCACCACACCTTTCCGCCTTTTCTAAGCCCTTCAAACATTTTATCTTCTTCTGCATTCGTGCAGAATTCTCTTCAAATCCTCTACTGAGAACTTATAATTTTTATTACAGAAATGACAGTTCATTTCAATTTCTTTTCCTTCATCAATCATCTCCTGGATTTCTTTGCGTCCAATGCTGATTAATGCCTTTTCTACACGCTCCTTGCTGCAGTTACAGTGAAATTGTGTGGGAACCCTGTCATTGATTTCAATGTCAAAACCTTCCAGCAAAGTCTCCAGAATCCCTTCCGGCGTTTTTCCTTCTTCCAGCATTCCAGTTACAGAGGTTACACGTTTCAGATTCTCCTCCAGACGATTAATTACCTCTTCTTCTGTAAAAGGCATGAGCTGTAAAATAAAGCCTCCAGCCTGCTTCACCGTGTTGTCCTTTTCCATGAGAACTCCTAAACCTACGGAAGACGGAACCTGCTCACTGGTAGCAAAATAATAGGTTAAATCCTCTGCAATCTCACTGGTTCTCAGTTCTGTCTGTCCCAGGTATGGCTCCTTTAATCCCATATCTTTAATGACATTCATAAATCCAATCCCAACAGCTCCTGCCACATCTAATTTTCCTTTTTCGTTGGCGTGAATCACAACGTTTGGATTTCCAACATATCCCTTTACATTTCCCTTTGCATCTGCTGTTACGGTCATACCGTTTAAGGGACCACTGGCATGAATCTGCAAAGTCAGAAGGTCCTTGTCACCTTTCATCATAATCCCCATCATAGAGCCTGCAGTCAGCAGACGTCCCAGGGCTGCAGTTGCCACAGGGCTGGTATTATGCGCTGCTCTTGCGTATTCTACCAGTTCCCTTGTGGTTGCTGCAAACGCACGAATCTGGCTGTTTGCCGCTGTTGCCCGAACAATATAATCTCCCATATCAAATCTCCTTTTTGTCCTTATTTTCTAATTGTTTTCCTTTTTCCCTGGCTATGAAATACACACGTTCACTGCCGGGTTTTGGCGCTTCATGGGTAAAAGCATCATAAACTGCTACAAACTCCATTCCTGCCTGTTCCAGCATTTCCTTTACATTTTCTATTTCATAAGCCCTCTGATAGTGAGTCTCCTCATACTTTCTGTATAGGGTTTCTCCCTGTATGGTTTCCGGAATAAAAAGCGCTAAATCATACTCATTTATCTGCTCATCCGGGTCATAATAATTATCCCAGATAAAGCTGGCATCTTCCCTGTTTTCCGCTATGGTCTGCTCTCCCAGAACCTCTCTGTATTTATACGCAGTATTCAAATCAAAGATAAACACACCGCCCGGATCCAGATAATTATTCACCAGCCGAAATACCTGGAGCAGCTCCTCTTCTTCCAGGATATAATTCATACTGTCGCAAAGAGATACCACAGCCTTTACCGTCCCGTAAAGCTCAAATTCCCGCATATCCTGAAACAGGTACAGAATATCCTGTCCCTCAGCCTGCCTTTTTTCCATGGCTATTTCCAACATATCCGGCGCATTATCCACGCCAATCATATCATATCCCCTGTTTGCCAGAAGTCTGGTCATATTTCCGGTTCCGCATCCCAGTTCCAGCACCAGTCCCTCTGTAACTCCATATTCCTGTAACAGTCCGGTGAGATATCCGCACCACTCTTCATAAGGAATATTGTCCATAAACAAATCATACACTCTGGCAAAGTTCTCATAAGAACTCATATCAGCACATCCTTTCTTTACGGATTAATACTACCATGAAAGCCCCTGGCTTGCAATCAAAAAAGAGACCGCCGTATCTCATAGCACATACCGACAGCCTCTTTCTTAATATTTATTTTATTTTGCGTCCTTAAACGGCGCATTGTAGATAGCCAGGGCAATTAATAAGGTTCCTGTTCCAAGCACCATCATTCCAAGCCCCTTTAGTTCTCCTGTCATCTTCCAGCCTGCAATGACCAGAAACAGTGACAATACAAACAAAATGATTAAGAGCGCCACGCGCAAAGCAGCATGTTCTTTCCAGAATTTCATTCTCTTCACCTTATCCTTTCAGTCCACCTACGGTCATACCCTGTGTTAATTGCTTCTGTACACAAATATACAAAATCAGAGTAGGCAGCATTACCAGCACAAGACCTGCGTACATGGTGCCATACTGAGCTGCAGACTGCTGCGCCTGCATCAGATTCAACAGACCAACCGGCAGGGTTCTTGTTCCCTTTGCTGAATTCATCAATGTCATGGAAATAATATATTCATTCCAGAAAGAGAGGAAGTTAAACAAAATAATGGTAATAATGGAAGGCTTTGCCATAGGGAAAATAATCTTCACCATGGTGGTAGTATAGCCTGCTCCATCAATGTAGGCTGCCTCTTCATAATCGTGAGCCAGAGTTGCAAAATATCCACTCAGCAGATAAATGGTAAAAGGCAATGCTGTAGCAGCATATACAATCGCCAGAACAACCAGGTTATTCAGCAAGAAGGTTCTGCCAAGCAGTGATTTAAACCAGTTATCTCCATCACGAAGCATTAAGAAAATCGGCACTACAATGTAGTTTACATTGATAAACAATCCAGCCATAAATGCCACGTTTAAGAATTTTCTGCCTCTGAATTTCATACGTGCCAGGCAGTAAGCAGCCGGCAGTGCAACCACCAGAAGAATAATCAGCGCCAATGCTGTTACAAATACAGAGTTCAGCATGTACTCACCCATCTTAGCGCCACTCCAGGCGTCTACAAAGTTCTGCCAGTAAACACCTTTTGGCAATGCCCATGGATTTCCGTAAAACTCGCTGTTCTGTTTAATAGATGCCATAAACACCCAGGCAACGGGTACGATAATAACCACCGCAAGCAGAGCCAGCGCAAAATATATAAAGACCTTATACAGCTTCTGACCTAAGGAAGCAGTATGAGTTTCATTTCCTTGATTCATCATTTGCTCTCCTTTCTAGAATTCCAATGGTTCACGTTCTGTTGCCTTATTTACCAGTGCAGACAGTGCAAAGGAAAAGACAAAAATTACTACTCCGATAGCCATACTATAACCATATAATCCCGCATCTTTCTGTCCATACATATAGCTCAGCGCAACCTCTGACGCACCATTTGGACCGCCGGAAGTCATGGCTTTTACAAACAGGAATGCCATATTAATGGTAGAAATAATAAAGAATGTCAGTGTAGTACGGATATTGGTCCAGATAAGCGGCAAGGTAATCTGGAAAAACTGAGTGATACGTCCTGCGCCATCCAGATTCGCACTTTCGTATAAACTCATAGGTACGCTGGCCATAGACGCCATATACATAACCATGTAGTAGCCAATTGCCTGCCATACCATGGCAATGATAATACTGATCATAACCAGCTTCTCGCCCTTCCACAAGATAGGATCTGTCATATCCTTGAAAAATCCGATAATGCTGTTTAACATTCCATTCTCCGGTTTATAAATCGCGGAGAAAATACCGGAAATAACGACAATGGAAAGAATGTTAGGAATATAAAAGATAACCCGGAAGAAATTCTGACCTTTGATTTTTTCTCTTGTGAGGATTGCCGCAAAAACCAAAGCAAAGCCAAAAGTTACAATCGTTACCACAATAATCAGCAGAATTGTATTCTGCATGGAGCGGATAAAATTAGAATCCGCAAACAGTTGTTTAAAGTTATCCAGACCTACAAAAGTCTCTGTAGGAGAATAGGCGCCTCTTTCAAATAATGACATACGAAAAACATTTATCGTAGGTATAATCATAAAGATGAAAAAGAGAATTACTGCCGGAGCAACGCATAAGAACAAGAAAACGCTGCGGTCTTTATTTTTTCTCATAAAATCACAATTCCTTTCTCTTCTTGCAACAAAGAAGGGGCAGCAGACATCTGCTGCCCCAAAAGCAGTCTACTTATCAGTAACTGTTCAGGTGAATTATTTCAGATTCTCTCTCATCTGGTCACTTGCTTCTTTTACACCTTTAATCCAGTCATCTTCTGTAATAGAACCTTCAACTAAAGAGTTTACAGGATCAAAGAAATTCTTACGTACATCAAGGCCTGCAACTGCTTCAAATGGTGCAAAGTTACCCATAGCAGCTTTTGCTCCATTATCATAGATAGAGTAGAACATTACGTTATCGCCTTCCAGTTTGTCTGCAATGTTAAGTACAGGCTGAATAGCGCCAGCTTCTGCAAAGATTTCACATGCTTTGTCACTGTACAGGAAGGAAATAAACTGTTTTGCTTCATCCTGGTTTTCTGCGCCAGATGGAATCCAGCACTGTTCAAACCATGTGTAGCTGTACTGATCTCCGCCATCTTTTACTGCCGGAAGAGCTGTCATACCCCATTTAAAGCCTTCTGCTCTTGGAGCCTCTTTCATCTCTCCTACAATCCATGTACCGTTTGGCATGAAAAGCGCTTTGTTGTCCAGAACCAACTGCTGATTCTGTGTAAAGTCCTGATCATTTGCCTGTGCAGGTGTAATCGGGTTTGTATACTCAGCAAGTTTTGTTACAATATCAAAACATGTTTTAGCTTCTTCTGTATCCCAGATTCCTTCTTCATAATGAGTAGCTTTATCAAAGAATTCCGGGCCGCCTGCAGAATACATTAATGCATAGAAGAATGCATCAAAGTAACCTGTTGTAGGATATGTAAATAAGGAAATGTCTTCTGCTTTTGCCTTCTCGCCAAGTTCCCACATTTCATCCCATGTTGTTGGAACTGTCCAGCCTTTTTCTTCAAACAGACCTGCATTGTAGAACAGTCCGCATGGAGAATAGAACATTGGAGCCAGGTAAGTTTTACCATCGCCATATGGATTTGTTAAAGAAGTATCGGTAAATCCACCTGCAATTTTTTCAGAAACCTTTACATCTTCACCTGGCACTGTCATATCCAGTACATCTGTGATATCTGAAATCAGGTTGTCCTTAATAAACTGTTCTGTAAGAGCTGCCTCACGTCCTGTTGCCAGATGAACAACATCCGGATATTCGCCACCCTGCATAGAAGGACCGATTACATCCTCCAGGTTTTTGTCTGTTGTTACTTCTACATTAATTCCTGTTTCTTCTGTAAATGCCTCTGCTACCTTTGTCCACATTTCAGAGCCATATGCGGTTTCAATAGCTGCTACAGAAATTGTTTTTCCTTCGGAATCCTTTCCCTTATCAGCGCTTCCTTCTGTCTTGGCATCACCTTTGTCTTCTGTTTCTGCCTTCTGTCCGCATCCGGCCATGCTGCCTAACAGCATTGTTCCTGCAAGCATCACTGCAAGTAACTTCTTCAGTTTCATAAATAATACCCTCCTTTAAGCGGTTTTGGTTTTCCATGTTGTACGAATGCACAACACTCTTAATAATTTTAGTATACATTTTTTCTCAAATTCTTCTAGTCGATTCTTGTGCTTTATTTTATATATCTTGCTGTTTTTATGTATTTTAACTGTTTTTTCCATGTATTCGCAAATATCCTGTGATTTTTATACAGAATCCTGCATGCTTCCCCTTTCAAAATCTCATAAAACTTCTTCCGATTGTCATAAAAAAGAACTTTCCGTCCAGTTTCCTTTTTATATTCCCTTCTTTTCTTATTTATGTTATAGTAAGGAGGTGCCAAAATATGACATAGAACAACAATTTATATAAAATATATTCCAAAGGAGATTTTATCATGAGCTGTAACCGCTATACACTGATTCAGGAAAAAGACCGTATTATTCACAGTGATGCCCGCCTGCTTTATTTAAGCACTGCAAAATACGGAGGGGACTGGCACAGTCTTCCTCACACCCATGACTTCACTGAACTTTTTTTTGTCATTGGGGGGAGCGGACAGTTTTCCATTGAAAATGAACTTTATCCTGTGCATGTGGGAGATTTATTCGTCATTAATCCCAATGTGGAACATACGGAGACCAGCCTGAACGCCCAGCCTCTGGAATATATTGTTCTGGGTGTGGAAAATCTGCAGCTTTCCCTTCAAAATGAAGATGATGATCGTTTTTGTGTGGTTCACTTCCAGAATCATATGGAAGATATCCTCTTTTATCTTCATACCATGCAAAGAGAAATCGAAGCCAAACCAGTGGGTTATGAAATGGTTTGTCAGGATTTTCTGGATATCCTGGTGATTCAGCTTATGAGACAGACAAAATTTTCTGCTGCCCTGGTTCCTTTAAACCGGCGTTCCAGTCATATCTGCGCTCTGGTCCGCCGCTATATTGACAACCATTATAAGGAAGAAATCACCTTAGAACACCTTGCTCAGATTGCCCACGTCAGCAAATATCATGTGGTTCACATTTTCAGCAAAGAATACGGAATTTCCCCCATCAGCTATCTGGCCATGCGAAGAATTGAAGAAAGCCGGCAGCTTCTTATTACTACCGACTTCTCTCTTTCTTATATTGCACACACTCTGGGCTTTTCTTCCAGCAGTTACTTCTCTCAGGCATTTCGCAAGCTGGAGGGCGTATCTCCCACAGAATACCGCCGCACTCACAAACAGCAGCGGACAGAGCAGCGCTAAAAATCTCCTGTGCGCTGACTCTTGTCTTCACTGATTTTTTATTATATACTGAACCCCAGTATAATGAATAAGGAGGCTTTACTTATGAAGTTTTTATATCCAGCGGTTTTCCGCAAAACAGAATCCGGCAAATTTAAGGCGCATTTTCCTGATTTAGAATGTTGTTACGCAGAAGGCGATACCTTAGACGAAGCCATTGACAATGCCAACGAAGCAGCCTATAACTGGCTGAGTTTGGAGCTGTCCGAAGAGGACTGTGAACTGCCCTCTGTAAGTGATGAAGGAGATATGGACTTACAGGAAGGGGATATTGTACGGACTATCTGCGTCAATGTGCGGTTTTATGAAGGATGGGATGAATAAACATCCCTACTCCTTCACGATTTTCTCACACCCAAGCTGTGACACCAGATAATATCCACCATAGATAATTCCAATAAGCACCACCGTAAGCAAAAGCGCTGGTCCGACACCCTTGGTATCATAAATAGACAGCAGATTCATACACACCTGAATGCCAAAAATAGAATGAATCACTGCCAGAATCACCGGCAGAAGGAACACGGTTCCGTTCTGTTTCCGAAGTCCCCTGCAGATTTCCTTTTGATTACACCCCAGCTTCTGGAGAATCTGATACTTTCCTTTGCTGTCTGCCGCATCTGATAAAATCTTCAAAGACAGGACTGCCGCCCCGGAAATCAGGAAACAGATTCCCAGATATAATCCAAGGAAAATATACATGGCGCTGCTGCCTATGGTATCGTCATGAACAGATGACTGTGTCGTAAAATATACAGGAAATCCATTCTCAGATTTTCCATTCATACGCTCATAAAATTTCTCATCCACCTCTTCCCTGAAGGCCTTGGTATCCTTTGTATAATCAGCAATAAAATAGTTCTTTCCCTGTTCCTCTTCTGTAAATTTCACAGAATCCGGAACCACAAGAAAGCCTTGATTCTGCGGGGAATAATTCATCATCAGGAATCCATCCTGACAGGTTGTTTCCTTTGGATAATAGGTCTGTCCCTTTATAGTAAGCTCTGGATTTTCTTTTAACCCTTTATTAAAAATCCCCACTGCGCCTTCCATATCTGCCACCATAAGATACTGATTTTCTTCCAGTTTACAGGCAGGCAGATGATACTTTTGGGCTGCCTGATTGTATGCGCTGACAGAAATAATTTCCAGTTTCTGCTTCAGATATTCCTCCCCTAATTTCCAGTTTTCTACTGCATCTCCTACAAGATCCCCCTGGGTTACCTCCTGGGTCTGATAGGTTGTAAGGGTTAATACATCCTGAAAATCTTTCTGAGAAATCTTCTTTTCTTTCATTACTTCTTCTATGGTTTTCCCGTCTTCCAAATCTTTTACCATGGAAATATCCACAGGCGCCAGCTTTTCCGCTTCTGCTTCTTTGAAATCTTTTCTGGCAAAGGCAGAGAATAAAATACAAATGGTCATGAATATAAGCAGGCAAATAACACTACAGGAAACCACCGTAGAATTTAGCTTATTGGAAATCTCCCCAAATACAAAAGAATTGATTTTCTTATAATAAACCTTTGGCATTTTTCCAAGAATCCACATGAAAAATCCGGCAAAAGACCAGAACACAAGAAGGGTTCCAACAATACCAAGGATGACCTGAGTCAGAACCTGATATTCAGACGCCAAATTCTTTGACCCTGCGGTTACATTATAATAAGCATATCCCAGAATTCCACATGCCAGAAGGAAAATCACCACAGAAACCACAGGATTTTTCAGCAGATTTCTTTCCTTTTTCTTCCCCGCTGTCATGAAATCAATAAGCCTGGTGCGTCCAATAGCTATGGTATTGAAAATCATCACTACTGCATAAATAATTAAAAAGTAAACAATAGATTTCACCACTGCTTTTCCTGAAATCACAAAAACAAATCTGGACACATCTGCCTGAAATAAATAGGAAACTACCAGAGACATAAGCTGGGAAAGTCCCATTCCAATCACCAGCCCTGCTGCCAGAGAAATTACTCCCATCCAGATGGTTTCCATCCACAAAATCCCCGCAATCTTCACCCTGCTCATGCCAAGAGTCAGATACACCCCGAACTCCATTTTCCGCTTTTTCAGCATAAACCGGCTGGCATAAACAATCAAATATCCCAGGATAAAGGAGACAAAAATACTCACCCCATCCATAACGCCATTCATCATATCCACAATGGCCGCTTTGGTCTTTGTAACCTCCATCATGGCAGTCTGGGTCTCAATGGCATTAAAAATATAAAACACCGCAATTCCCAGAATCATGGTAAAAAAGTAAATAGAATAATCCCGGATACTTTTCTTAAAATTCTTCACAGAAAGTCTAAATAACATGATTCAAATCACCTCCCAGCAGGGAAACCACATGAATAATTTCTTCAAAAAATTCCTTTCTCTCCTCTCTGCCTCTGCGTAGCTCATGAAATAGTTTTCCATCTTTCATAAACAACACACGCCCTGCATAACTGGCGGAGAAAGCGTCATGGGTTACCATTAAAATGGTAGCATCTAAATCCTGATTCATATATTGAAGGCTTCCAAGAAGCATTCCTGCACTGTGAGAGTCAAGGGCTCCGGTTGGTTCATCTGCCAGGATAAAACAAGGGTCTGTCACCATGGCTCTTGCACAGGCAACTCTCTGTTTCTGTCCTCCTGACATCTCGTAAGGATATTTTTTCAGCACCTCTGTGATATCCAGTTTCTGAGCTGCCTCCTTTACTTTCTTTCGTATGATTTCCGTTTTTTCATTCTGAATCTGCAGCGCCAGGGCAATATTATCAAAAGCATTTAAGGTATCCAGAAGATGAAAATCCTGGAAAATAAAGCCTAATTTTTCTCTTCTGAATTTCATCAAAGCATTTCCTTTTAACTTTGTAATATCCCTTCCTTCCACCAGAATATGGCCACTTGTTACCCGGTCAATGGTGGAAATACAGTTTAAAAGAGTGGTTTTTCCGGAACCGCTGGCTCCCATAATGGCAGTAAATTCTCCTTTTTCCACTATAAAACTAAGGTCATTAACCGCCTTGGTAAGACTTGATTTATTGCCATAAAATTTCATAAGATTTTGAACTTCTAATAGTTTCTCCATATCTGCTTCCTCTCTTTCCTTGTTTCTGCCCTCATTATAATAGAGAAACCATTCCCTATCCATTTCTTTGCATAAAATAACCTTACATTGCTGTAAGGTTAAAAATTCACATGCCCGCCCTTTTCAAAAGAGAGAACCACTTCCGTATATTCCCCTTCCTCTGAGAATACTTCTATTTTATGTCCCAGCCTTTCTGCCAGTTCTTTGCACAGATACAGGCCAATTCCGGTAGATGCCTGACCTGTTCTTCCATTTTTTCCGGTAAAAGATTTTTCAAATACCCTGGGCAAATCCTCTGTGGGAATTCCTATTCCATTATCACGAATATGAAGCCTGACAGGCCCATCTCCCACTTCGCTCCACAGGCGGATACAGGGGTTTTCTCCTTTTCGATATTTCACAGCATTGCTAAAAATCTGTCCCACCAGAAAGCCCAGCCATTTCTCATCCGTAAGCACGCAAAGGTCTTCTGTCTCCTGGAAAATCCTCACATGATTTCCAATCAGACTGTCCTTATTCTCTCCGATTACCCGGTCTGTAATCCTTCTAAGGGAATACTCCTGAATCACATAATCCTTCTCCGGCACCTGGCTCCTCAGATAGTACAATACCTGTTCCACATAGCTTTCTGTTCTGGCAAGCTGCTCCTTTAGGGTTCTGGCAGAGCCCCCGCGGTAATCTTTCAAAAGCAGGCGCATACTGGCAATAGGCAGCTTAATTTCATGCACCCAGGTCTCAATATACTGCTTAAATTCATTATTCTTCCGTATCTGCCGATAGATTTCATCATTCATGGATTTTTCCATTTGCACCATAGTGTCATAGAACAATTCTCCTTCTAAAAACTCCGGGCGCTTCAACATTTCCAGCAAAAAATATTTCTCTTCCAGTGTATTTAGCCTCTCTTCCATGTCTCTGTAAAAAGTCTTTTTTCTGGAAAAATCATAAAATAATATGCCAAACACAGCAATTCCCTGAACCACAAAAACAAAAATCTGCACCGGCAGCTTTGCATGAAACATCCACAAAATACTCTCTACAATTCCTGCCTGTAAAGCCCAGATAATCAGGAACATTCCATGGTCTTTCACATAGTTTTTCACATTCATACTAAAAGATATCCCTGCCTTCTTCTGGTCTCAATCACACCGGAAAGTCCTACTTCCTCCAGACGTTTTCTGAGACGGTTGATATTCACTGTAAGTGTGTTATCATCCACAAAATCATTGCAGTCCCAGAGATAATCCATCAGTTCATCCCTGGAAACAATCTTCCCCTTGTTCTTCATCAGGTAATATAAAATGGAAATCTCATTCTTGGAAAGCACTACTTCCTGCCCATCATACTTCATGGTACTTCGCAGCAAGTCCACCTGCATTCCTCTGTATTCTACCTCTGTTTTCTGATTTTCCGGTGTCATTCTGCGAAAAATCGCCTCTATTTTCAACAATAACAAAGTAGGATTATAGGGCTTGGTAATATAATCATCTGCCCCATAACTCATAGCCAGAATTTCGTCCATTTCTTCTGCCTTGCTGGTAAGCATCATCACAGGAACCTGGGATTTTTTCCTCAGATTTCTCAAAATTGCCTGTCCATTGGTTCCTGGCAGAATAATATCCAAAAGCACTAAATCTGCCTGGGATTCCAGAATTTCCCTGTCTGCTTCCATAAAATCCTGAATCAGGCAGGGCGTATAACCATTCTCCTGCAACAGACCTGCCAGAGCAGTTCTGAGACTCCTATCATCTTCTACTACAGCAATCTTCTTCATAACATATTCCCTCTTCTCTCTCCAGTACAGCGTTGTGCAAATAACCGTCCGATTCTGTTGCTATTATAACAGTCCCCGCCTGTTTCCCGCAAGTATGACAGCACGCTTATTGTTTTATAACCCAAAAACAGCTTTCCCGGAGAGCTGCATCACTTTCCGAAAAAGCTGTTTTCTTATTCTTTATACAAATTGATTTCTGGCGGCATCATATTCATAATCAATACCCGCCAGTTTTGCTGTAATTTCTTCTATGCTGCACTGTTTATCTTCACACAGCGCAGACAGGGAAGAATAAAAATCTCTTAGCTGGGTGTTTACATAACTTAATAACATTACCGGATCTTTTGGCATTACAAGGTCTCCTTTGGAATTACAGAACCTCCTCCACAACCTCTGTATGTGCAGTCAGTTCGCCATTTTCTACATCTATGACAATCCGGTCATTGGCTCTTATATTGCCCGCCAGAATCAGTTTGGCAGTTAATGTCTCCACGTATTTCTGAACATACCGTTTCAGCGGACGGGCGCCATAAACCGGGTCATAACCGCCTTCTATAATATAATCCTTGGCTGCTTTTGTCAATGTCAAAGATAATTCCTGGTTTTTTAATCTCCGGTTCAAATCCTCCAGAAGCAAGTCTACAATACCACCAATATTATCCTTAGTAAGAGGCTTAAACATAATAATTTCATCCAGCCTGTTCAGGAATTCCGGACGGAAATGTCCTCTCAAATCCCTGTCTACCAGGTCTCTTGCTTCCTGTTTAATCTCACCGTTTTCCTCAATACCATCCAGCAGATAAGTAGAGCCAATGTTAGAAGTCATAATAAGAATGGTATTCTTAAAGTCCACAGTCCGCCCCTGAGAGTCTGTAATACGTCCGTCATCCAGAACCTGCAGAAGCACATTGAATACATCCGGGTGCGCCTTCTCAATCTCATCAAAAAGGACAACCGAATAAGGTTTCCTGCGCACTGCCTCTGTAAGCTGACCGCCTTCCTCATAGCCTACATATCCCGGAGGCGCTCCAATAAGTCTGGACACAGAATATTTCTCCATGTATTCACTCATATCAATACGCACCATATTCTGTTCATCATCAAACAAAGTGGCAGCCAGTGTCTTAGCCAACTCCGTTTTACCAACACCGGTTGGTCCCAGGAATAAGAAAGAACCAATAGGTTTGGTTGGGTCTTTAATTCCTGCTTTGGAGCGGATAATGGCATCTGTAACTTTGGTTACACCTTCATCCTGTCCAATGACACGTTTGTGCAATTCTGTTTCCAGATTCAGGATTTTGCTTCGCTCTCCTTCCGTAAGCTTTGCCACCGGAATGCCAGTCCAGCGAGAAATAATTCTGGCAATTTCTTCATCTGTAACGCTCTCGTGAACCAGGGATAAATCCTGATTTTTTACTTTTTCTTCCTCTGCAGCCAACTGTTTCTGCAGCATAGGAAGCTCTCCATACTGAAGCTTTGCAGCCTCATTTAAGTCATATTCTCTCTGTGCTTTCTGGATACGGTTATTCATATCCTCAATCTGTTCCCTTAACTTCTGGAGACGTTCCACAGAGTTTTTTTCATTATCCCACTGGGCTTTCTGTGCATTAAATTCATCCCGAAGCTCTGCCATTTCCTTCTGCAAATCCACCAGACGGTCCTGGCTCAGACGAGCATTTTCCTTCTTTAATGCAGCTTCTTCAATCTCCATTTGCATGATTTTTCTTCGCATTTCATCCAGTTCTGTTGGCATGGAATCCAGCTCTGTCTTAATCAGCGCGCAGGCTTCATCCACCAAATCAATGGCCTTATCCGGCAGAAAACGGTCTGAAATATAACGGTCTGATAAGGTCGCTGCCGCTACCAAAGCTCCGTCTGTAATCTTCACGCCATGGAACACTTCATAGCGCTCCTTCAGTCCACGAAGAATAGAAATCGTATCTTCCACCGTAGGCTCATCCACCATAACCGGCTGGAATCTACGCTCAAGAGCAGCATCCTTTTCGATATATTTGCGGTATTCATCCAGGGTAGTTGCACCGATACAATGCAGCTCACCTCTTGCCAGCATAGGCTTTAACATATTTCCTGCATCCATAGCGCCATCTGTCTTGCCAGCGCCTACAATCAAATGCAGTTCATCAATAAAGAGTATAATCTGACCTTCACTTTTACGTACTTCTTCCAGAACCGCTTTCAGCCTTTCCTCAAACTCTCCTCTGTACTTGGCACCAGCCACTAATGCGCCCATATCCAGGGAAAAAATCTTCTTATCTTTCAGTCCTTCCGGCACATCGCCCCGGACAATACGCTGTGCAAGACCCTCTACAGCCGCAGTTTTACCAACACCTGGCTCACCAATGAGAACCGGATTGTTCTTAGTCTTTCTGGATAAAATCCGAATGACATTACGAATCTCTGCATCCCTGCCAATAACCGGATCTAACTTCTGTTCTCTTGCTTTTTCCACCAAATCCTGACCATATTTATTCAAGGTATCATAGGTCACTTCCGGATTGTCTGTAGTCACTCTCTGATTACCTCTTACTGTGCTAAGTGCCTGAAGAAAACGCTCTTTTGTAATGCCATATTCCTGCCAGATTTTTTTCATAGACGGACTTGGATTTGCCAGAAGCGCCAGGAATAAATGTTCCACAGAAACGTATTCATCTCCCATGGCTCTTGCCTCATCCTCTGCACTTACCAGGGCTTTGTTTAAATATTGTCCAATATATGGCTGTCCTCCTGACACCTTGGTTCTGGCGTTCAATGCCTGCTCCACATTGCCCATGAAATGTTCTTTTTGGATTTCCATTTTCTCAATGAGCTTCAAAATCAGGCTGTCTCCCTGTTTTAACAGATTATAAAGCAAGTGTTCCTGCTCCACTTCCTGATTTCCAAACTCATATGCTGTTTTTTCCAAATCCTGGACGGCCTGCAGTGACTTCTGAGTAAATTTACTGATGTTCATAGTATCCCTCCATTTTGGTTATTCAAATCCCGAAAATCTCTCCGGGTGTGCTTTTTTCTTGTTCTAGTGCAAATATAACACTTATTATTAGCAATGTCAATAGGTGAGTGCTAATTTATTTGTTATTTTTTCAGACTTAAAAAGGCGCAAGCCACATATCTATGACTCACGCCTTTTGCCTTCTGCTATTTTAAACATAGCTAGGCTGAATTCTGTAATCTCCCTGTTTCAGCCTACTCTTTTGTGATTCAAATAGGTGGGATTGCATGTTTTTCTCAGATAAGCCTACTTTTTTCTGTTCGAAATAGGCTAAATTCCAGGATTTTCTCTTTTCAACCTATTTTTTTCTCACGAAATATAGATTGTATTCACAGAATCTTTCTTTTCAACCTATTTGGTTTTCAAATAAGTAGGTCTGATTTCATAATTTCTTAAAAACTACCTATTCGTACCCCAAAAATGTAGGCTAAAAATCACAAAACAATAGTTTCAACCGAAAAATACTCAACTCCCAATCTCAAATTTGCAAATATTTAGTGACTGTACCCTGGAATACATACAAGATGATTCATGAATTATAAAACAACACCCTCTTTAAAAATTGAAATACTCCTATATCCACGACGTTCCGTCTGTGTTTGTTTTCCACTGGCCGTTTCAACCACCAATTCTAAAAGGCGTTTTGCAGCTTCATCAATGGTTTCTCCAGAGACAATCGATCCTGCATCAAAATCAATCCAGCCTTTTTTATTTTCTGCAAGCTGGCTATTGGTAGAAAGTTTTAACGTCGGTGCAGGTGCTCCAAACGGTGTACCGCGTCCTGTTGTAAACAAAATTATATGTGCACCTGCCGCTGTCATTGCTGTAGCCGATACCAAATCATTTCCCGGACCATAAAGCATATTCAGCCCTTTTGTTACAACAGGATCACCGTATCCAATGACATCCATAATCGGTGCTGTTCCACCTTTTTGAACACAGCCACAAGATTTATCTTCTAGGGTTGTAATTCCTCCTTCACGATTTCCAGGACTCGGATTATCGTACACTACTTCATTATGACTAATGAAATAATTCTTAAATCCATTAATCATATCCACTGCTTTATTAAATACATCTTTATTAATACAACGATTCATTAAAAATCCTTCTGCACCAAACATCTCTGGCACTTCTGTCAAAACAGTAGATCCACCTCTTGCCACAAGCATATCACTAAATTGTCCTACTGTTGGATTTGCTGTGATTCCGGAAAGTCCATCTGAGCCCCCACATTTCATACCAATTACAAGCTCACTGACAGGAATTGGTTCTCTATGAAACTGTCTAGCATAATCTGCACATTCCTCCAGTAACTTTCTTCCTGCTTCAAACTCATCTTCTACTTTTTGGCAGGTTAAAAATTTCACTCTATCCGAATCATATTCATCTAATTCTTCCAAAAACTGTTCATGTGTCAGATTTTCACAGCCAAGTCCTAATACTAATACAGCAGCTGCATTCGGATGACGCACCAAGGCTGCCAACAATTTTCTTGTCTGTGCATGATCATGCCCTGTCTGGCTACATCCAAATGGATGGTCGAATGTATACAAACCATCAATTGATCCTTTCACAAGATCTTGATTTAATGCTACCATTCTTTTAGCAACATCATTCACACACCCTACAGTTGGTATAATCCATATTTCATTTCTAATTGCTGCACGACCATCCTTCCTCCGAAACCCCGAAAAACATTCTGGTTTTTGTGATGGAATGGATTTAATCTCTGGCTGATAACTATATTCTATCTCTCCGGACAGATTCGTTACCATGTTATGCGTATGCACCCAACTTCCAGCTTTAATTTCTACAGTTGCATGTCCAATCGCAAATCCATATTTTATAATATTTTCCTCTTTCGCAATACTTTTTAATGCTATTTTATGCCCCTGCGGAATATTCTCGAGTACTTTCACAGAATACCGCTCTCCTACTTGTACTATTTCTCCAGCTGTAATTGGGCAAAGTGCGACTGCTACATTATCTTCAGATGCTATCTGTATTACTTTCATCTATCTTCTCTACAGGCAGCTTTCATAAGCAGCCTTTGCTCCTTCCCTACGAATTTTTATTAAATCTTCTACAACTGCATTTTCAAGGCCCTCTATTTTTGTCAAATCCTGTTCCCACATTTTTTCATTTGTAAGAACTGCATGCACCAGTTCTTCTTCAGAATCTTCACGATGTGCATAATAAAATTCTAATATCCATCTGTCGTCACTTACTGTATATTCATTTCCAGCCAGACGTCTGCATACAAGACCTGAATCTGTCAATACCTGAATATCATTGCTATAAAATGCAATGTAAGCTGCCAAAGACATTGTCAGACAAACCGGAAGTTTTCCCTTTTCTTTCACATATTCAAGAAAAGATGGCATATTTCGTGCTTTCCATTTTGATGTCGAATTCAATGAAATACTCATCAATTCGTGATTTACAAACGGATTATTAAAACGGTCAGATACTGCTGATGCGAATTTTAATAAATCATCTTTATCTAATGGTAGTGTAGGAATCACTTCATCATAAAGCATTTTGTTCATAAAATCTTTCATCACTTCATCATGCATACAATCACGGACAATATTTTTGCCTGCAAGATAAGCACCTAAAACAAATCCTGTATGCGCTCCGTTTAAAATACGAACTTTTCTTTTTTTGTAAGGACTCATATCCGGTACAACAAATACTTTATCTGATAATCCTGCCTTCTTGAATGGAAGAATATCATTTAACTTCTCGTCCCCCTCAATTACCCATACGCCAAATACTTCTCCAACATCTAACAAAGAATCCACATAACCATGTTTCTCTTCCAGCTCTGCAATTTCTTTTGCATCTCGAATACGTCCCGGCACAATACGGTCTACTAAAGAGCCACAAAATGTACAATCTTCATTTATATATTTTTTGAATCCATCTTCCAATTTCCACTGTTCAATATACTGGTTCACACATTTTAATAGTTCTTTTCCATTATTGTCAATCAGCTCACAAGCTAACATAATAATGCCCTTTTTTCCTGATTTATAACGATGATATAATACTTGCGTTAATTTTGCCGGAAAACTGGATGGTGGACAATCTTCTTTTTTACAGGATGGGTCATACTGAATTCCTGCCTCTGTTGTATTGGAAACAATTATTTCAAGCTCATCACTTGCTGCAACTTTCATCATCTCTTCGTACCCTGCTTTTTCATAGGGATTTAAGCAGCGGCTCACACTTGAAATTACACGCTTATCATCAACTTTCTGCCCATTTTCACTTCCACGCAGATATAAGGTATAGAGTCCTTCCTGCTCATCAATCATTTCGCTCAATCCCTGTGCAATCGGCTGAATCAGACAACATTTTCCATTCCACCCTGCTTTTTCATTGGCAAGATCAAACCAATAATCAACAAATGCACGAAGGAAATTTCCTTCTCCAAACTGCATTACTTTCTCTGGTGCTTCTTTTAAAATATATCCATCATAACCTGAATTTTCTAATACTTCATAATTTAATTTTTTCATTTTAGCCCGCTACCTTCCTGTTCTTTTATTACCATAAGTTACCATCCTCATTAAATGGCAAATACTCCGGCTCACTTTCAATAATCAGATTTGGATTTTTCTTTGCTTCTTCATAATAAGATTCAGAAAGCATAATATGTTCCAGATGAAGACTGTTAGGAATCCTTACAACTCTTGGGTTGGTTTTGTCAATCTCATTACAGCTTTTTATGCAAACTTGAATAGCCTCTTTATCACTTTCCATTACAATGGGAATCCGCACACCTCCCAGTACTGTGCAGGTAATCGCATTCGGATACATGGAAGCAAGGTCAAGCTGATCAAATACCCTTTTTGTTGTCGCACTGGAATATCCTAAGCCGATACCATTGCCATGTGTTTCCGGACTGAGATCAAGCACTACTACTCGCTGAGATTGAATTCCTCCTGAAGCATAGGGTGTACAAAATGTGCCTGTAATATTGGGATCCATTCCATCTCCACTAAAGTTTTTTCCAATCTGGTCTACAATCAAAACATCACAGGACTCAACAAGAATCCTTGGCATATAACTAAATGCTTCCTTCAACAAACCTGGCTCTAAAGTTTCAATGTCTTCTGCTGCAACAGCCGTAATTTTACATGTTTCATCAAATGCATTTTCAATTGTTGGAACAGCAAATAAAATTGGTGCATTTTTAATGATACATTTTCCAAACATTGGAACATTCTTTGCCATATTTTTAAATCCTTGTTCATGACACATTTCCGCACCATATTGTTTTCCAAGACCAATTGCCATCATCTTCATCATTCCACTTTCATATGGACCACGAAATGCTGTATGTGGTTTAATCCGGCATCCAAGAATAATACCATCTGCTTCTGCAGCATTTTTATCAATAAATACATCCCTTCCCTCTTCATTTACGCCTATCTTTTTAACTTCCATAGAAGAAATAATCGGACATTTCATATACTCTTCTGTAATTCCATAACCTGCAAGAATCTCTTTCTGACCTTCTGCTGTTGCTCCTCCATGACTTCCCATAGCTGGCACCACAAATGGATATGCACCTTGGGATTTTACAAAATCTGCAATACACTTTGTTGTCAATGCAACATTTGCAATTCCTCTCGATCCTGCTGTAATAGCAATTCTCATACCAGGTTTTACCCGCGAAGCAAATTTCTCATCACTTAACAGATTACGGATAATTTCAGGAATCGCTTCCGGTTCAATCTTAGGACGTGGAAAAGTTTGTTTTACCCGGAACATTTTAGGCACATAGGTTTCCTTCACCATATCTGAAACAAATTGACGCTCTCTCATTGTTTTTCCCTCTTTCTTCTACATATTCAAACTGATGAAGCTTTTAAGACTTCATCAGTTTATCTTCCTTGTTCATTTAGAAAATCATTACATAACCCGCTGTTATAATCAGCATCATTACTAAATATATAACTGATTCTATCATCTCTGGAATCGTATATGTCTTAACACCACCTGTAAATTCCAGCCCGCTCATATTTGTTACAATCCAGAATCCACTGTCATTTACTGTTGCTCCAAATAAAGTTCCTGATAAACATGCCATTGCAATGAATACTGGCGGAAGTGCTACTGCCGGAGCCACACTCGACATAATTGTCATACTTGTAATTGCAGAAACGGTTCCTGAACCTGTTACCTGCTTAATCAGTAATCCAACAAGATAGGCTAAGATAATTACAACAAACACATTAGTAGTCAATCCACTTACAATATCTGAAATAGCATCACTTACACCAGTAACCGTAATAATATTTGAGAAAGCACCGCCTGCCCCTGTGATTAGGAACACAATACCTGCAGACGACAAAGAATCTGTTGCTGCCTTTTCTGCTGCTTTCTGTCCCATACTTCGTAATGCAATCATATATGCTACAATGGCACCGGCTAAAAGAGCTGTTGTCTTATCACCGATAAATTTAAACACTTCTGGTTCTGCATCACCTAAAACACTATTTGCAACTGTATTAATGATAATCATAATAATCGGAACAGCGATGGGTAACATTGCCACTACAAAAGATGGTTTCTTTATGTCTTTTTGTTCTTCTTTTATTGTAACAGTTTCTGTTGCAATGTCTTTTTCTGGTTTCCAGAATTTTTCAGATTTATCAAGAATCATTGTATATATTTTAATAACAATAAATACACCTACTAAACCTATGACAGCACCGAAAGCAATCATAATACCTGTGTCAAAACCAAAGATTTCACCGGCTGCAAGTGGTGCTGGCGTTGGCGGAACCATGGTATGTGCTGCTGCCGCACCAATGGTAATAGCTCCAACCACATGTGCAATAGATTTGTTAATTTCTTTCATTAAGGCCATTCCAATAGGAATCAGAATGACAAATGTAACGTCAAAATATACAGGGATTGCCAGTACAAAAGCTGCAAGGCCTATTGCATATATTGCTTTATTCTTTGGAAATGCCTGAACAATTCTATCAGCTATTATTTTTGCCCCACCTGACGCACTGACAAGTTCGCCAAGAATAATGCCAAATCCAATAGGGAGTCCCATCCCTTTTAACATATTTCCAAAACCAACATTAATGCCTTCAATTGTCTCAAGAGTTGTGATTCCTGAAAGTATTCCCATTAAAATACTGCCTAAAACTAAAGCAATTGCAGCATTGAGTTTTACCTTCAAAATCAAAAATAAAATTACTACCATTGAAATAATCAATGCACAAAATAACCATGCTGAATGTGACATATGTCCTCCTCCTTCTTCCTGCTATCCTTTTGCAGGACTATAATTATTCATTATTGCTTAATATCCGCAAAATCAAAAACCACTTTTAACATATTTCCTGGATTGTGTGCAAAATCATCAAATGCTTTTGCCGCATCATGAAAAGAATAAACATTTGTAATAATTTTCTCTAAAGGAGCCTCACCCGCATTTACCAAATCAATTAATTCCAGGAAATCTTTTTTCAATGCATTTCTTGAACCAAACACATTTAGTTCTTTTTTCTGAATCAAAGTAAAGTTAAAATCAAGGTTATTTTTCCCGACTCCAATCAACACCATACGCCCCCCAAAGCAACATGCATCAATACAATTCTGGAATGTTGATGGGAGTCCTACTGCCTCAATTGTAACATCAAATCCATTTCCCTCTGTTATTTTTTCTACTCTTTTCGTAAAGTTTTCTGGTGAATCATTCAATAAAGTACCATCAATTCCAAATTCCTTTGCCATCTCAAGTTTCCCTTCAGATACATCAGAAATATAAACAACTGCACCTTTCGCTTTCGCAGCAATAGCCGCCAATACCCCTATCGTGCCAGCTCCCACTACCAGTACTTTGTCCCCTTCTTTTACATTTGCACGACTTACCCCATGGTAACTAATACAAAAGGGTTCTATTGCCGCTAATGTTTTTGGATTCATTCCTTTTCCATCATAAACTCTTTCAATGGGCATTGTAATATATTCACAAAATGCACCATCTCTCTGACATCCCATTGTCTGATTATCCATACAGGCATTTACAATGCCATGATTGCAAGAATAACAATGTCCACAGTTAAAATAAGGATTACAGGTAACGACCATTCCCGGTTTGATACCATATTCATTATCTTCATCTGCCTCGATTACTTCCGCTGAAAACTCATGACCCGGAATTCTCGGATAATCAAAATAGGCAAACGTTCCTCGATAAGAGCCAAGATCACTTCCACAGATACCTCCATAAAGAAGCTTCAGTAAAACTTCACCCTTTTTTCTCACTGGCATATCAATATCCCTGATTTCTACTTTTCCGGGTTCATCAATATACATTGCTTTCATTTTTTCAATCTCCTTTTTCATTTATAATTACATGCGCATGTTATTTCATACTTTATTGTATTCTTTATTAAATACCATGTTGTATACATCAAATTATAATCATACATATTCAATATGTCAATTATCTATATTAAACTTAATTTCAATTTATTTTTTATTTATTTTGCACAAAAATTATTTTCATCCTCTGTTTTGTATTTTATTTTTATCGTATCTGTTCTATTTCATATACCATTGTATATATCTCTTTCCTATGCTAAAATAGAATAGAAATCTCACATATCAGGAGTACTATATTATGCCAAAAATAAATCTAAAAACACAGGCTTACAATACGATTCGCCAGAAAATTGTCACCTGTGAATATGCCCCCGGGACTTTTTTAAATGAAGAACTTCTTACTTCTGAGCTTGGATTAAGTCGCACTCCTATTCGTGATGCACTTAGCCGATTAGAACAGGAAGGATTAATTGAAATCAAACCCAAAAAAGGAATTCTTGTAATGCCTCTTTCTATTAATACGATTAATATGATTTTCGAAGTTCGCCAGCTCTATGAACCTTACATCCTCTTGAATTATGGAACTTCCCTTTCTACACAACAATTAAAAAAATTTTACAGTATTTTTAGTTCCAGCAAAACAAATACCAGTTGCTTTGAAAATCAAAATTACTTTTATGAACTGGATACACAGTTTCATAATTTTATTGTTAATACATGTCCAAATGGCTACATCCGACAAAACTACAATATGATTCAAACGCAGGCAGAGCGTTTCCGTTATATGACTGGAAATTTTTCAACGGAACGTCTGGATAACACCTTTCAGGAACATCTCGATATTATTTGTGCCTGTTTAAAAAATGACTGGAAAGAAGCTGCTGAAAAAATGACCTATCATCTGGAACAGTCTAAAAAATCCACTTTTCAACTTATTTTTAATGGTTTGTCTTCAGAAGATTTAACCTTATAAGCAGAACTTACTGACAAACTTAAAACTGCCCTGTGCATCTCTTTTTTCAAAAAATGCACAGGGCAGTTTTAATCAATAAATTTGCTTTCCATATTTCCTAATATCCTCCAATAAAAACTCATTACGAATGTTATCGTAGTCAAAAATATCTAAATTCTGGAATAGGCATAACATTCATGGACTCCTCCCCCCTTCATCTTACAACTGGTCCATCTTCTCTTCATCCAGCACAAATACCTGCACTTTTACCCAATTATCTTCCAGATACTCCGGCTCCAGCATAGAAACTGCGGCACATTTACTTTTTCCATCCCGTATCTCAAGTTCATCAAAAGAAAAATGTAGACTTTCTCCTTCTTCCAGAATGGACGCATCCGGTGAAATACGAAGAGTCATAGCAAAAGAGGAAATTCCATTGGGATGACTCACCATGGTCTGTTTGTGAATCATGGCTTTCTCCATTACTTCTTCCTCAAATGGATAATCCCCGATAATCTCTGCCAGATTTTCAAATGTTGTAATCCCTGTATAATGATATGCGCTGTCCTGGCTCACATCATATAATACCAAGTTTCTCATGTATACCACCTCATCCTTTTGTCATTTATTACTACCATTTTATCTTGAAATCCGGGAAAGTGCAACGGAAAGTATTACTCCCTACAGCAGCAAATCCCGCTTTCTAAATCTCATAATTCCCACAGCCAGAAACACTGCTGCCCCTGCCAAAAGTACGCCCAATCCCATAAAACTATGGGACTCATATTCCACCAAACCTTCCGGCATAAACAAGGTTAAAGGAGTCACGTATTTTAAAAATTCCACTTTTTCATCCACCTGGGACAACATTTGGGCTAGAAAAAACAGCAGTCCTAAACCTGCTCCAATTCCAACCGAAAATTTTAGTTCATCAAAAAAACATGCAAACATAAAACACAAACAAGCCAAAAACAACTCCAGCAAAAACAGTCCAATATTTAAAAGAAGAAACTTTGAAACCTCTAATTCTCCCTGAAACATTACCTCACTAACACAGAAAATAAAACCTGTTGCATATAAAATTAAGATAAGTAATCCAATAAGCAAAACCATAAACTGGGTCACAATAATCTGGGTGCGGCTATAGTGTGTATTTAACAAATATGCCATAGAACCTTTATCCATATATTTTGCAACTAATTTATAGCACATGATGAGAATATAGATAAACGGTATCAGAACCAGAATGAAGCCATACAAATAGTTATTGAGAAAATCTAACAAGGTTATTCCCGGATTTTCCATTCCAAAAACCGCAAAAAACTGTGGCATACTTTCTGCCAGCGCATTGATTCCTGCGCCTAATTCCGGGTCAAACATAGCTGTAATAATCCCTGCATAAAGGGTGATAATTCCTAAGAACAGCAGTATTATTTTACCACTGGATTTCAGTTCTGTTTTTAATAACGGAATGCTCATTTTTTATCTCCTCCATAGTATTTCATAAATACTTCTTCCAGGGTCTGGTATCGTACATTCAAATCCTTTATCTGGTATTTGCATAGCTCAGAAAGTAAATGATTGACATTCTCCTTTGACAGCAAATACACAGTATTTTCCTTCCTCTCCCCTGGATATTGTTTTTGAAATTCCATGGCATCCTTTACATTGGAAAATGTAATTTCATAATGTTTGCTCATTTCACTTCTCATATTATTGATATCCTCATCTGCCACCATACGGCCATCTTTTATCATAATAATCCGCTCACAGGTGTTTTCAATTTCCTCAAACATATGGGATGACATTAAAATAGTTTTCCCTTTCTCTTTTTCCTCTTTTATGAGTTCCACAAACTCATTTTGCATCAGAGGGTCTAGCCCTGTAGTAGGTTCATCCAAAATCAAAATCGGTGCATCCTGCATAAATGCAATGATTAACCCAACTTTTTGTTTCATGCCCTTGGACATTTTCTTAATTTTAACCCTTGTGTCTATTTGAAAAACATCCATCAATTCTCTGGCGTAATCCATGTCTTTTATCTTCTTCATATCAGCCATAAACTGGATAAATTCCTGTCCGGTCATGTTATCCATAAATGCAATTTCCCCTGGCAGGTAACCGACTTTTTCCTGGACAGAAGATGCGTCTGCAAAACAATCCATTCCTAATATTTTTGCAGACCCCCGCTGGGGTTTCAAAAATCCCATGAGATGCCGAATCGTTGTGGTTTTCCCCGCTCCATTGGAACCCAGAAATCCCACAATTTCCCCTTGTTTCAGAGAAAAAGACAAATCAAAGATTCCCCGGCTATTACCAAAGTCCTTCGTTAAATTGGTTATTTCTATGATGCGCCTCATATCTCCTCCTTATAACATGCCTTTTTCATCAATGTTTCCCATGTCTTAAAGTCAGCTAAAAAATCCTCTAAAATAATCGGAGTGTTCATCCTTTTCTTTTCATTTATATACCCTTCTGACATCCATAACATCATTTGATATATTTGTTTCGGGTTTACATCTTTCTTAAATTTTGCAGTATCTATATTTCTAAAGTAAATATCAAAGGAATTATATAAAGCATCATTCATGTAGGATGCCCATTGCTTACTTAGTCCACTACTTTTGTCCGAAACAGCATTAATAGAAAAATCTGTTATAAAAGGATATTCTGCAATAATCTTTAGCTTCTGTTCTGTCGCAAAATGAATTCGCTCAAAAAAATCCGTGATTCTTTGAAATTCTTGTGTTTCCATGCTTTTCAGCATAAGATTTTGACAAAATTCATGTAAGTATAAATAAAAACTTTCTTTATTCTTGAAATAATAAAACAATGCTCCTTTAGAAATTCCTGCTTTATTTGCAATATCTTCTGTATTTGCACCTTTATACCCGTACCGTCCAAAATATTCAAAACCGGCATTTATAATTTTTAATTGTTTTTCTTTTGGAAGCTCTAAAAATTTATCATATTCTGTCATTGCCCTCACCTCTCTTTGACTTTTCCGGTCAATTATCATTGTAAAAGATTGACTATTTTTTTCAACCCCTGAAAATAACTATTTTTCTTTGCCTCTACCGTTTGCATGGTCACAGCTTTATTTTCAACAGCCACTTCAACACGTTGAATCAGTTCATCTTTAAAAATATTTTCCATTTCATCATGAAGCAAACAGTGGTTTTTCATGTGCCAAACAGTGGTTTTGTATCATACAAACGCAATATAATTCCCCTATTTGTAACCTTATCACATATTTTCCCGCATTTTTGTGGTATCCTATTTTTATCAAGTTCAGGAGGATTCTTATGAAAACAAAACGACACTATGCAATCCCCACTTTTTTCGGACTTCTGCTTACGCTCTTTCTCTTTACCGGATGCAGTCAAACAACTGCTTCTCAATCGGATTCCAAATCTGGCAGTTACCAACAGATTTCCTCTAAAGAAGCTGAGGCCATGATGGAAGAAGAGGAAGATTACCTGATTCTGGATGTACGAACCCCGGAGGAATATGAAGAAGCACACATTCCAGAAGCAGTAAATGTTCCCAATGAGACCATCGGAACAGAGGAAATACCAGAACTTCCGGATAAAGAACAGCTTATTTTTGTCTATTGCCGCAGTGGAAACCGCAGTAAGCAGGCTTCCCAGAAACTGGCAGACTTAGGATATACCAATATTATAGAATTCGGCGGTATCAACGATTGGAACGGAGATACGGTTACAGGGAGGTAAAATTCATGGGATTTTTTGATTTTTTCAAAACACCTGACATTAATCAGGAACTTATAGCTTTTCATAATACAAAAGGCGGCGTACTATTAGATGTAAGAACACCACAGGAGTACAAAGAAGGACACATTCCCGGAAGCCAAAATGTGCCCCTTCAGTCTTTGTGTCAGGCAGCATTTGTTGCACAGCCTCAGACTCCTTTATTTGTGTACTGTCATTCCGGGGTAAGAAGCAGGCAGGCAGTTGCCTTATTACAGGAAATGAATTATACAAATGTGAAAAATATAGGTGGCATTGCTTCCTATACAGGAAAGGTGGATAAATAATATGAAAGTTGTAATTGTAGGTGGCGTAGCCGGTGGAGCAACTGCTGCAGCCAGACTTCGCAGATTGGATGAACAGGCAGAAATCGTAGTGTTTGAACGTTCCGGTTTTATTTCTTACGCAAACTGTGGACTTCCCTACTACATTGGAGATGTGATTACAGACCCCCAGGATTTGACGCTTCAGACTCCTGAGAGTTTTTTCTCCCGTTTCCGCGTCAATATGAAGGTGCGTCACGAAGTTACAGCTCTTCATCCTGAGAAACATACCGTATCCGTGAAAAATCTAAAAACAGGGGAGGAATTTGAAGAATCGTATGACAAACTGATTCTCTCCCCAGGTGCAAAGCCTACACAGCCTCCAGTTCCTGGAACTGACTTAAAAAAACTATTTACCTTACGTACCGTGGAAGATACCCTTAGCATCAAACGGTATATCAACCGAAACCACCCCAAATCTGCAATTCTGGCAGGAGGTGGATTCATTGGCCTAGAAGTTGCAGAAAATCTCCGGGAACTTGGCATGGATGTTACCATTGTCCAGCGGCCGAAACAGCTTATGAAACCTTTTGATTCCGATATGGCATCTTTCATTCACAATGAAATGCGCAAACACGGTGTGAAACTGGCTCTTGGACATACGGTGGAAGGCTTCGAGGAGACAGAAGATGGGGTTCAGGTCTTATTAAAAGATGAAGCACCCCTTCACGCAGATATGGTTATTCTGGCTATCGGTGTGACTCCGGATACCAGACTGGCAAAAGAGGCCGGGCTGGAGCTTGGCATCAAGGGCAGTATCCTGGTCAATGACAAGATGGAAACTTCCGCACCTGATATCTATGCAGTAGGAGATGCCGTACAGGTAAAACACTATGTAACAGGACAGGACACACTAATCTCCCTTGCAGGTCCTGCAAACAAACAGGGACGTATTGCAGCAAACAACATCTGCGGCATAAACAGTCATTATCCAGGCTCTCAGGGAAGCTCTATTGTAAAAGTATTTGATATGACTACCGCTGCCACCGGAATCAATGAAACAATCGCCAAAAGTACCGGGCTGGATGTGGACAAGGTCATTCTCTCTCCTATGAGCCATGCAGGCTACTATCCAGGCGGCAAGGTTATGACCATGAAAGTAGTATTCGAAAAAGAAACTTACCGTCTTCTTGGTGCACAGATTGTCGGTTATGAAGGTGTGGATAAGAGAATTGATGTCCTGGCAACTGCTATCCATGCAGGTATGAAAGCCACAGAATTAGCGGAACTGGATCTGGCTTATGCACCTCCTTATTCTTCTGCAAAAGACCCGGTAAATCTGGCTGGATTTATGATTGAAAATATCGAAAACGGAATTTTGAAACAGTTTCATATAGAAGAGATTGACCAGCTTCCAAAAGATGGCAGTGTTACCCTGCTTGATACCAGAACTCCCGGAGAATACGCACGTGGACATGTAGATGGATTCCAGAACATTCCTGTAGATGTCCTGCGTGAACATCTGGATGAAATCGAAAAAGGAAAACCCGTTTATGTTATCTGCCAGAGTGGTCTCAGGAGCTATATTTCGACCAGGATTCTTACTGGAAATGGATATGATGTGTACAATTTCTCAGGCGGTTTCCGCTTCTATGATGCAGTCACCAATGACCGTTGCCTCATGGAAACCGCCACCGCCTGCGGTATGGATTTAAGTGTTTAAGAATTATAAAGAATATTATGGAAAATCAACGTTTCCTGACTTAAATTTTGGTAGGCATGAGGAGCATCTGCTTTAAATCTTATACTTTCTCCACGTTCAAGGCAAAACGTGTTTTCTCCTACTTTCAGCTGTAGCTTTCCTGAAAAAACCGTAATAAATTCAATGGTTCCTCGCATATGCATCTCTGAAGTCCAGCTATACCCAGGCTGGACTTCAATATAATAGACACTAAATCTTTGATTTTCATCTCCTGAAAAAATGATATAGTTCTTAAGGTTTTCATCCGCCTCAATAATCGGATCCATTTCTGAAAGCCGAACAACTTCATATGGGGCACGCTGCTGTGAAACTAAAGCATTAAATGGAACCATCATGCCATTTGCAATCTTCCACAGCGTTGAAAGTGATGGGTTTCCATTCCCTCGTTCTATCTGTGACAACATAGATTTACTAACTCCGCTAAGCTTAGATAATTCTTCTAAGCTTATATCTTTTTCCTGCCGAATTCTCTTGATATTTTTTGAAACAATTAAATTAATGGTATCCAACTTATTCCTCTTTTCCATTGACAATATATTGATATTTATTGTATCATTATATTAAACAATATGTAGTATTATAAAAATTTTTCCAAATATTGAATTTCATTCTGTTGGTAGTATATCTTATCTACTTTGTTTTTTCAATTGCTTGGAAAGATGTGTGTTTTCCTATTAGGAAGAATTTTGGGAGAAAGGAGACTTTACCATGAAAAAATTGAATTTAGACCTTCTATATGACAGAAAAGGAACCGACTGTGTAAAATGGGATCACAAAAATTTTGTAGACAGCAGAGTATCTGACAATGCTTTACCCCTGTGGCTTTCTGATATGGAGTTTAAAATTGCTGACGAAATAACAGAGGCTTTAATTAAGCGAATCGAGCACGGATTTCTCGGACATTCCATGCCTGGTGAAAACTATTTTCAAGCTGTACAAGGCTGGTATAAGCGGCGATTTAACTGGACAATAAAAAAAGATTCCATTTTTTATTCGCCCGGTGTTCTCCCTGCACTTGGTTTTATTTTAAGTGGTTTCACAAAAGAAGGTGACGGTATTATCATTCAGGAGCCAGTCTTTTATCCTTTTGCTGAATTAATCAAAGGAAACAATAGAAAAGTTGTAAACAATCAGCTAATAAATAACGATGAACATTACAGCATTGATTTTTCAGATCTGGAACGCAAAGTAAAGGATCCAAACAATACCATGCTGATTCTATGCTCCCCTCATAATCCGGTTGGCAGAGTATGGACAAAAGAAGAATTGACAAAGGTGATTGCTCTATGTCGTGAAAATGATGTTTTGATTTTTTCTGATGAATTGCATTGTGATGCAACACGCTTTGGTGTCACCCACATTCCCACCATGACAGTAAGCGATTACAGCAAAATCATTACAGCGGTTGCATTAGGAAAAACATTTAATGTAGGCGGTGTCCCAATTTCACAAATTATTATTAATGACGAAAATTTAAAGAGAATATGGTACCAGGAAACCAGGTTAAAACATTATATTAGTTTTGCACCACCTCTTGATATGGTTTTGACGGAAACTGCTTATAACAAGTGTGATTATTGGGTGGATGAGGTAATGAAATATGTGGAAGATAATTTTGATTTTTTAGAAGCATATCTACAAAAGCATCTTCCAAAAACAAAATTTAAAAAGCCTGAAGGAACCTTCCTGGCATGGATTAATTTTGGTGCTTATGCTGATTACAATGAACTATTTGACCTATTAATCACGAAATATAACGTGTTGATTGAAAACGGCCGTACATTTGGTGAATCTGGTGCCGGATATTTTAGAATGACCGTTGCATGTCCAAGGAGTATGCTCAAAGAGGGCTTAGAGCGGATTCTATCCGCAATTAATGAATTAACAAATTCATAATTAAAGTGGAATACTTTTTTGTATTGTACAATCAAATAACTGAAAAACACCTTTGGCAGAAAAACAATTTCAAAAATGCTTGCTTCTTTCAAAGGTGTTTTTACTTTCTATTCTACACGCCACTCTGCATCCGATTTCCACATACACTCGGTTATCATCATGTGAGAAAATACGGCATCAAAGGAACCTTCTGTGGGGCTCGCTGCATAAATGCCAAAAACTATCTCTCCTGCCCCTTCCCACATATGGAAAATCCTCATTTGTTTAAAATTAACTCCATCCTGGCTGCATTCGATACAATAGTCACTTCCCCTGCGGGAAAAACGATACCACATACTTTTGATTTCAGACGAAATATCGGTGGTTGCCCAGTCGGAATATCCATGGTTTGTAACCACACTGCCCAGCCTTTGGATTTTTTCATCCTCATATTCAATGGAAGCCTTAAACCAGTTGTCACTGTCCAAATACATCGCAACACCACACTGGTCAAACCGTTTGTCCCTGTCAAACTCGGTTTTTACGATAAACGAAAAATATTGTTCTTCTGTACGGATCTGCAGCACGGGGGCATTATCATTCTGGAAACCATAGTAGGTTCTCGCCCATAAATCGGTTCCCTTCTCTGTGGTGATCACCACTTTCCCATCCTGTATCACATACTTCTTTGGTTCTCTTGTCCACTTTGGACTGCATTTTAGAAATTCCATGCCAATCCCTTCCTTTCTTTCTTAACGTTATTGCACATTCCAATTCCCAATAATAATAGAACTGGAAAAATACCGGCAGCAAATATACCCAATTTCAAATTTTCCCCTGCCAGGCTGGAAACTGCTCCTACCACGGTTGGACCGGAAGAACATCCTAAATCTCCGCCCAAAGCCAGAAGTGCAAACATGGCCGTTCCTCCTTTTGGCAGAACTTTTGCCGCTTTACTAAAGGTTCCCGGCCACATAATTCCCACAGAAAAACCGCACACTGCACAGGAAATCAGGCTGAAAAGCGGTGTAGGGAAGAAAGCAATTCCCAGATAAGAAGCAATGCACAGCACACAGCTAAGCCTCATGAAACGATCCAGTTGAATCCTGTCTCCATACTTTCCATAAAAAGCTCTGGATGTTCCCATAAGGATTGCAAAAGCCATAGGCCCTGCCAAATCTCCTGCCACTTTTGAAATTCCAAGGCCTTTTTCAGCAAAGGTGGATGCCCACTGGCTCACAGCCTGCTCACTGGCTCCCGCACACACCATCATAATCAGCAAAATCCAGAACATTTTCATACCGAATAATTCTTTCAGGCTAAGCCCCTGCTCACCTTCTTCTATCAGGGAAGGAACCGGCACCTTTGCAAATATAAATGTATTTGCAAGTGGTACGAATGCCCACAGGACTGCCATAATTTTCCAGTTCTCAATGCCAAAAACAAAGAAAAACAGTGTAGACAGAAGCACTACGCCTACATGTCCCCAGCAATAAAAGGAGTGGAGCATGCTCATAGCTTTTTCCTTATTTTCTGACGGGCATGCCTCTACAACAGGACTTACAATCACTTCCAAAAGCCCGCCACCAATGGCATATACCATGACAGAAATCAGAATACCCACGAACGCAGAGGGCAGCATATCCGGTAAAATGGTAAGGAGCAGCAAGCCTGCCACAGAAAGCACATGAGCGCCTATCATGGCTTTTTTGTACCCGATTTTATCCACAAATCCCACAGCCAGCAAATCAACCAGAAGCTGTACGCCGAAGTTAAAGGTCACAAGCATAGTAATCTGTGCCAAGGGAATTTCATAAGTACGCTGAAAAGTCAAAAATAATAAAGGTACAAAATTATTTACAATGGCCTGTACAATATAAGCAACGAAACAGGCGGTAATGGTTTTATTATACTGGTTTTTCATTTTTTCTTTTCTCCTTTCTCACTGGATTATATCCCATCCTTTCCACAATGTCATTGCACATAATCTCATTATTATGGTACAATATCCCAAAAATCAGTACAGGAGAACACCACCTTATGAAACCGCAGCAAAATTATCCACAAATTACAACCGATGAAACCTTACGGGAAACCGTTCAGCATGGTCTGGAAAATTTCCCTTTCTGCTATTATCTGGAAGATGTCTGGGATTTTGATTTTCACTGCATTGACTGGCACTGGCATCATGACCTGGAATTTATCTATGTAACGCATGGGACTGCTATTTGCTTTGCAGATGGGCAAAGTATACAGCTCCCACAAGATTTTGGCATGTTTATTAACAGCGGTGTCCTGCATCGGTATGAAGCAGCTTCCAGTGTTTTATTGCCGAATATTGTGTTTTCACCAACCCTTCTGGCAGAGGAGAATAGCTTATTATATGAAAAATACATTGCGCCAATTCTTTCTTCCCATACGCCTTTTCAGATTTTTTCTCCTGAAATTCCCTGGCAGAAAAAAATACTGGAACTTTTAAAACAGATTTTTTCACTGTACGAAACTATGGAAAAGAATGAGAAAAAAGAATTGTATATCATTCAGATAGTATGGCAGATATGGGAGCTTCTATTTGACTGTCTCCCACTTACCATTCAACTATCCGAAACAAAAAATTCCAGAAATGCTCAGGCACGGCTTCAAATTATGATGCAGTATATTCATGACCATTACCAAAGCCCCCTGACGTTAGAAGAAATTGCTTCCAGTGCCCTGATTGGTAAAAGCTCTGCTTTACAGATTTTTCAGTCCGGCATCCATCTTTCACCAGTAGCCTATCTCATCCAGTACCGTCTGGACTGTGCCGCTCATCTTCTTCACACAACAGAAAAATCTATTTCTCTTATTGCAGAGGAAACAGGTTTTTCCAGCACCGGATATTTCTGCCGAAAATTTAAGCAGCGCTACAACATAAGTCCCGGAGAGTATCGAAAAAAACATTAAAAAGGATTTCAGGTTCCCTTTTCCTTATGGGAATTCCTGAAATCCTCTTTTTTACGCTGCGCTTCCACCCTGTTTTGTCTTTAGCAGAGCTTCAAATTCCTTCAATTTCTTCCTTGCCTCCGGGCTTAGATTCTGAGGCACATCAATCTGAACAATCACATATTGGTCGCCATGTACCTGGGAATTCTTCATAGACACAATACCCTTTCCTCTAAGCCTGATTTTCGTGCCAGACTGTGTTCCCGGACTGATTTTACACACTACCCGTCCGTTTAAGGTCTGTACCACTGTTTCTCCACCGAAAACCGCGGTGGTATATGGAATTCTTACTGTGGTATAAATATCTAAATCTTTCCTTTCTACTCCGGCTCTTTCCCGAACCTTAACCTTCAGCAGTAAATCCCCTGCTCTGCCACCGCCCTGTCCGGGCATTCCTTTTCCTCTTAGGCGAATACTTTTTCCAGTATCTATCCCTGCGGGGATCTTTACTTTTAATGATTTCCTGCTTCCATTTGCCTCTGTTAGCTGAATAGTTTTTTCACATCCGTTCACAGCATCCATAAACTCTATTTCAATCTCTGCGTGCAAATCTGCGCCATCCTGCGGCGGTTCCTGATAGTGAAAATTGCCCTGGAAACCATTGGAATGAAAACCCCTGCTGCCAAAGCTGCTGTGAAAACCTCCTGTAAAATCACTGTCATGAAAACCACCAAAACTTCCCCCAAAGATATTTTTTAAGATTTCATCGAAATCCCCGTCTTCAAAATGGTATTCCTGATAGCTTCCATCTGGATTCTCTGCTCCAAAGCCAAACTGATCATATTGTTTTCGTTTCTGTGGGTCGCTTAAAACCGCATAGGCTTCGGTTGCCTCTTTAAATTTCTCTTCTGCCTGTGGATTGCCTTTATTGGTATCAGGATGATACTGTTTTGCCAGCTTTCTGTATGCTTTTTTTATGGCATTATCATCTGCTGTACGTTCTACTCCTAAAACTTCATAATAATCTCTTTTTGCGTTCATAGCTTTTTCATCACCTCCGTTTTATATCTGCACAGACAAAACCACCCAGCAGGATGTCCTGCTGGGTGTGTACTTTCCCTGAAGGATTATCCTTCAATGGAGATAAAATGTTTCTTTTCCTCAACGGATTTTGCTTCTTCTTTTGGAACTGTAAATCTCAGAATACCATTTTCATATTTCGGATGGATATCCTTTTCTGTGACATGCTCACCTACATAGAAGCTACGGCTCATGCTTCCTGCATAACGTTCCCTTCTGATATATTTGCCTTTTTCGTCCTGTTCATCTTTATCCAGTCCTTTGGCCGCACTCACGGTAAGACATCCGTTTTCCAGCTGTAACTGAATTTCATCTTTCTTAAATCCAGGTAAATCAATATCAACTTCATAGCCGCCTTCTGTTTCTTTGACATCGGTTTTCATCATGTTTTTCGCATGTTTGCCATACAGTGCTTTGTCTACATCCGGGAATGCCGGAAATTCCGGGAATCTGAAGCCATCCATAAAATCATCAAATAAAGTTTCTCCAAAAATACTAGGTCTTAACATAAGTCATATCTCCTTTCACAAATATGAAAACTATATTTTAGCACTATCGGAGATATCCGAAGTGTTGTGTTCTGAACCTCTGGATTTGGATTTCTGTTCCTCTTCCTTTGTTCTAGTTGTAATATAGCACGCATTATTAGCACTGTCAAGGCTTGAGTGCTAATTTATTTGTGAAAAATCTGTGAACTTTTATTTTTCCATATATTCCCAGGTTTCTCCGCCATCTTGTGACTGAAAGACAATGCCCTCACTTTCTCCTGCCTGGGTAGTAACCAGCATAGTAAGCACATCTCCTTCTTTTTGGGGCATATTCATATAATCATAATCTTGCAAAGTAAATCCATACGCTTCTGCTGATGCAGGCAGTTTTGTTACCTGTTCCACAGGCAGCGATATTTTCCCAAAAGTTGTTCCTCCATCTGTAGTCCGATAGATTTCAGCATGTGACTGCGAAGCTCCTGAAAGCCCGGCAAATCCCAGGTTTTCATCCATAAACCAAAGTCCCTGACTGGCGCCAATATCACCCATAAACGGATCCTGGCTACACACTTCCCAGGTGTTCCCTCCATCTGTGGTCTTTTTCAAAATATAGAATCGGCTTCCTGCTGCTGCATCTGCCACTTCCAGGGCCCAGCCCAGCTTTTCATCCAGAAAATAATACATGGTTCCGTCAGCCTGGTCTATAGTCCACATTTCTGCCTTTTGCGCCTCCTGTACCTGTTCTTCCTGACGCTTTTGGTCAAGCGCTGCCTGGGGAATATACTCCGGCTCCATCATATAACGGACAGGCGTTACATATTCCTCCTCCGGCATATGAAAAGAAAGCTCAAACCCCAGAAATTCTCCCCCTCCCAAAAGCAGGGAAAAATTACTGCTGCCCTCTTGTTTTCCATCCTTGTCTGCATCTCCCTCTACATATTGCAGTCCATCTCCAGAAGCAAAAGAGCGGCGTCCACAATACAGCATCTCATAAACTACGTCCCCATAAGCATCTTCCCAGACCTTTTGCTGATCTCTCCAGGGCGCTTTCTCCAGAAGTTCCAGCATAGGCGCCAGACGCATATCTTCCTCATATTCTCCCTGTTCTTCCCTGTCTATCCAAACAATCATAGGGTCTCCACGCTGTCTGTTATAATCTGCCAGATAACTTCTCTTCTTCCCGTCTTTTCCTTTTCCATACAACATGGTGTCCAAACTCTGAATTTCCCCATTCTTGTCAAAGGATACCTGAAACTTATCAGAAATATACAATTCCTCCGGAAGTTCCAGCGCCTTGTCCAAATCTGTGAGGATGCCTTCCACACCGGATTCCAGGAAATTATCATGTTCCAGAGTCACCTTTTTCTGGTTCATCCACTCCTCTATCTGCCAGGCAAGCGCCCCGTTATAGGGAATTGCAGAATACACAATTCCCGCTCCAAAGTACAGCGTTCCTCCCACAAGCACCGTCCATTCCAGCCAGAACAGAAGATTTCTCCTGGTTTTCTCAGAAAGCAGCCACAGAACAAAGCACACAACAGCTCCCACAGTTCCAAGAAGCAACAGAGGCAATCTGCTTCGTATCACACCCACCCGGCAGAACAGGCGAATCTGAGACAGGGTAACCAGATAACATATTAAAAATAAAATACCAAATAATCTACGATTTTTCTTCATACTGTTCCTCTATTTGACACCTCCACATTTCTTTTAAATCCAACATAAGTAGCAACAAAATAAAGGGCATAAATCCCAAAAAACAGTCCAAAAGAAACTACAAAATACTCAAGAACGGATGCTTTCACGCCTGTGAAAAAAATAAATTTGTGGCTGATAAACACGGATATAATTCCACTGATCACAGCAGCCAGTAGCGCCGGACAGAGATAATAACCTGCCAGTTGTTTCCAGATAATCTTATCCACTTCTTTTTTGTTTAACCCCAGTTTTTTCAAGACTTCATACCGAAATCTGTACTTTGCAGAGTCACTGAGCTGTTGTACAGCCAACACTGTAAACGCTACACACAGAAATACCAGTCCGATATAAAAACAGGGAAATACAACACTGGAAAGGGTATACTTAATCTCTGGTATCAGATTGTCTCCCACCAGATTTTTGGAATAATAGACTACTACACTGTCACTTCCATACCCGGTATTTCCTCCTGGCGGATTCTGGCCTTCATAAGTCTCCTCTCTTTCCTCCATAAGCGCATCTAAATCCTGCTGCAAATCCCCTGGAGCTTCCCCTTTTATATCAACTGCCAGTTCCGCATAATAGGGCTGCATCTGTTCTGCAGCATCATCTGAAACTATAAGAATGTAATCTGCTCCATTATGTCCATCCTGAGAAAAGGGTTCTGTATAAAAATCCTGAAAAGAAAGTTTCCTTCCATTCACCTCTATCCTGAGATTTTTGGAAAAATCTCCTGTTTCTTTATAAACCCGCTCTTTCATATGAATGGCATACTCCTCTTTTCCAAGGGCAATTTTCTCATATCCCAGCATTTCCCGTAAATGATTATAATCAGATAGCTTCATATAAGTATCATAGCTGCAATAAGTTGCATTTTCGTGCTTCTCTACTTCTGCCTTTAACGCCTTCTCATTTGGTGTTCCATCCGGATTCTGGTACATGGTTCCAAAAGTCTGCAAATGAGTATACAGCCATGCGTTCACCTGTGCATCCTGGTTCTCATAAATCAGATACCGATAAGCTTCCTGAACCTCTGTTTTTTCTTCCAGTACCTTCCGTTCTTTTTCAAAAGAATCCTCTGTATCAGAACTATATACCTGCACATCAAAAGGAAATTTATTTCTTAACATCTGATTCTGAAAATCACTGAACATAAACGCCACCACGCATCCCAAAAGGGCAATGGTAAACAGGGATGTCAGCGTTCCCATAGTAAATTGCATGGCTCTGATTTTGGAAGAAAACTGCCTGAGTAAAAACAAATTGGCCCCCTGATAGATTCCCTTTCCCCGTTTCCTGATATAACACACAATCCAGGAAGACACACCCACATAAAACAGGTAAATCGTCAGTACAAGCCCCACCAGAAATCCTACAATTTCTCCGGTATCACGAATCACACCACGAAACATCCACCATGCAAAAATCCCCATAAACACCAGGGATATTGGCAGCAATATCCGCTTCCAGGCTTCATGAGCCTCTCTGTTCTTCTCATTCTGCCGGTCTGCATTCATTAATCCGTAGATACTCATTTTCTTAAACCGTCTCCTGCAGCGCAGTAAAGCCAGAAGATAACATCCTCCGTAACAGCCGGCGGTCATAAGAATACAGTTTCTGTTATACTCTAGCTGAAAATGGTAATCCATCTGTATCATATGATACAAAACAGACAAAAGTACCTGTTGCAGCAAGCCTCCCAGAATCAGTCCAATTCCAAAGGCCAGAGCGCCCAGAAGTATATTTTCCCTGATATACAGTCTGGATATTTCCCTTTTCTTCATTCCAATAAGCAGGTAAATACCAAATTCCCGGCTTCGTTTATCCAGCATAAAACGCACCATATAGTGAATCAGCCACGCTACAATCAGCACCACAAAAAAGGTTGCCAAGCCAATAATTGCTCCCATAATGCCAGCCGATTCAGAACTTTGCTGTATGTCTTTGGAAAACAAAACCGTATTAAAAGCAAACATCAGTGCAGTCACAAAGGTCATAGTGAGCAAATACACCAGATAATCCTTCACAGAACGTTTTACATTCCGAAACGCTAATTTCCCCAGCATTATGCCTCACCTCCTGTCAAAGACAGAACGTCCAGGATTTCATTTAAAAATTCTCTTCTTGTTTTCTCTCCACGCATCAGTTCATGGAATATTTTTCCATCTTTTAAGAATAAAATCCGTCCGCAATAGCTGGCTGAAAAAGCATCATGGGTTACCATGAAAATGGTTGCTTTTAATTCCCTGTTCAGCTTCGTAAAGGTTTCTAAAAGAGTCTGAGCTGCCCTGGAGTCAAGAGCTCCTGTAGGTTCGTCCGCTAAAATCAGTTTCGGATGATTCACCAGGGCTCTTGCACAGGCGCATCTCTGTTTCTGCCCGCCTGAAACCTGATAAGGAAACTGATTTTTTACTTCTTCTATGCCAAGAAGCTTTAACATATCCTGGCACTGTTTTTCAATGACACTTTTCTTCTCTTTCCTGAGACTCATTGCAAGCATAACATTTTCTTCCAGAGTAAGAGTATCCAGAAGATTATATTCCTGAAAAACAAAGCCCAGATTTTTCTTCCGAAACTCAGCAACCTGATCTTCTGACAATTCCGTAATATCCGTATTCTCATAATAAATATGTCCGGCAGTAACCCGGTCAATGGTAGAAAGCATATTTAAAAGTGTTGTTTTGCCAGAGCCGCTGGCTCCCATAACCCCTACAAATTCTCCCTGCTCTACCGTAAAACTTACCCTGTCCACCGCTTTTGTCACGGTTCTTCCTGTACCGTAATATTTCTCAATGTCACATACCCTGATATATTCTCTCATGATTTTTCCACTCCCTTTTGACTTACAGTTCTTTATACCCCTACTATAACAAGTTTCCTGTAAGCCTGGTATCAGTTTTCCTTTCTCCTATCTTACAGTTTTGAAAGATAACTGCTTACCGGAAAGAAAATCTGAACCTCTGTGCCACACTTTTCCTTGGATTTCAGCGTCAGTTCCAGCCCCATCTTCTGGCAGAGCTTCTGGCACAAATACAGCCCCATTCCTGTAGAACGTTCATGAGTACGCCCATTACTTCCTGTAAATCCTTTTTCAAAAACTCTCTTCTGCTCTTCTTTTGGAATCCCTGCTCCATTATCCCTTACACTAAGAGATACCCCTTCCTCTGTGGAAGAGGTAAAAATCCAGATGTTTGCTCCTTCTTCCTTTCTGTATTTCGTACTGTTCAGTATCAACTGATTTAAAATGAAAAGAATCCATTTTTTATCTGTAGATACCCTGTGAGGACAATTCACTTCCACCTGAACCCTGTTCTGAATCAAATAATATTTATTCCTTCCCAAAACCTCTCTGGCCACTTCCTCCAGGTCTGTTTCCCGAAGCTGGTAATCCTTATATACCGCTCCAAGTCTGGCATAATACAATGCCATCTCCACATAATTTTCTATTTTCTGGTTCTCCTGACTGATATTCCTGGTTACTTCATCCCTATGATTTTCACAGGACAGGGCTATACTGGTAATGGGTGCTTTAATCTCATGTACCCAGCTTTCAATATACTCCCTGTAATCCTTCTGTTCATCCTCCATCTTCCGAAGACTTTCTATAACTGCTTTGTTAGAACGCCTGATAAATTCCCTGTATAAGCAGTCCTCCAGTCTATAGGAATCCGGCATAAGTTCGCCTAATAAATACCGCTTATCCGTCTTTTCCAAAATCATTTCTATTTGCCGGAAGTACCGTCTTCTGCTACAATATTCCCATAAAAACCATGCGAAAAATATTCCGGCCCAGACCAGTAAAATCACCCAGCAAGTTTCCAGCGGATAACCTGTAGCATACAAAAATCCAGTAAGCAGCAACATGCAAAAAATCTGAACAATCACCAGTAATATTTTATCTTTCAGGTAGTCCGTAAACTTCATTTCTTCCTGTCCTTTCCCTTAAATCCGGTACCCCATTCCTCTTTTTGTTTCAATAAAATTCTTCACTCCAATCTGTTCTAACTTGGCTCTGATACGCGTTATATTCACACTCAATGTATTGTCATCAATATAAACCTCATGATCCCAGAGATATTCAATCAAATCCATCCGCGGTGTGATTTCTCCTTTTTTCAAAAATAAAAAGTGCAGAATTTTCATCTCATTTTTAGACAGTTCCTGTTGCTTGTCGCCATAGCAAATACAGCCCCTGGCAAGATCCAGTTCCACACCTTTGTGAAAAAACCGCGGCATTTCCTCCTCTTTTTTCCTGGTGCGTTTCAGCACTGCTGCAATATGCGCCAACAAAACCGGTGGATAAAAAGGTTTCGTAATATAGTCATCACCGCCTTTTACCATTCCTGTTAATTCATCCATGGCATCTGTGCGGCTGGTCACAAAGATAATAGGAACTTCAGAATGTTTACGGATTTCTCCGCACACCTCAAATCCCGATATTCCCGGCAAATTCAAGTCCAGTAAAACCAGATCCGGCTGAAGTTCCAGCACCTTTTCACTAAGCTGTTCAAAGTTCTCTATTGCTGTCACTTTGTATAAAGCATCTCTCAATAACTGACTTAGTTCCTGACGAATTCCCTGTTCATCTTCAATAATCACAATATGCATATTTCCACTCCTGTTCCTGCACGCTTAAAAGCGCATAATGAAAGAAAAGGACCCGTATCCTAAGATACGAGCCCCTGTATGTAGATTTTATTTTACTTAACAATACGTCTTACAGCAATGTAATCTCTGTATAATGCATTTGCTGTATATTTGATACCACCCTTTGGATATGGAGCACTGTTAGAAGCATGTACAATACCACCATCTCCTGTCAGGATTGCTACGTGACCAGGATATACGATAAGGTCTCCTGCGCGTGCTTCAGAATAGCTGATTCCTACACCTGAAGAAGCCTGTGCATCACTTACACGTGGTAAGCTGTAACCAAAGTGACCATAAATCTGCTGTGTAAATCCAGAACAGTCAATACCATTTGTTAAGCTGTTTCCACCATAAACATATGGATTTCCAATAAACTGCATTGCATATGCTACAACTGCCGCACCTGTTCCGCTGTTGTAAGAAGGTGCGCTGGTAGAACCACTGTTGCTATTTCCTGGCTTACTGGTAGATCCGCTGTTTCCTGTGCTGCCACTGTTATTATTAGTAGAACCACCATTGTTTGGTTTTACATTATTGTTTGTATTGCCACTATTATTTGTGTTTCCACCATTGTTAGCACTTCCTCCATTATTGTTAGAAGAGCCACCGTTATTGGTATTTCCACCTGTAATTGCGTTTCCGCCTGTAGAACCACCACCATTGTTCTGGTTCTGCTGCTGTTTCTTAGCAGCTTCCTCTGCCGCTTTTGCTGCTGCAGCTTCTTCTTCCTGAATTTTCTTCAGTTCTGCATTCTGCTGCTGAATTAACTGTTTATACTGTTCTGCCTGAGCTTTTGCATTGGCAATCTGTGCTTCATAGTCAGATGCTGTTGCTTTTAATTCTGTAACTTTTGTTTCCAGACTTGCTTTTACACCTTCCTGCTCGCTCTTAGCAGTTTCTAATTCGTGTTTTTCATTTTCTAACTGTTCTTCCAAATCTTTGACTTCCTGAACGATAGCTTTCATCTCTTTCAGTTCGTCTCTATCATACTGGTACATTTTCTCAGTATTTTCAGCTTTGGAAAGCATAGTAGCAAGGCTGTCAGACTCTAATAAAATCTGTGCCCATGTATCGTTTCCACCGTTTTCATACATGTACTGAATTCTTTTCTTCATTGCTTCATACTGTTCGTCACGGTCAGCCTCTGCCTGTACCAACTCTTCTTTTGTTTCTTCAATATCTGCTTCTTTTTCTACAATATCGTCTGCCAGTAATTCAATCTGTGCCATAGCATCAACGATCTGCTGCTGTGTAGTACTGATCTGTCCCATCAGGGCCTGCTTTTTGCTCTCCAGGCTGCTTGCTTCTGCCTGTGCTGCTGAAAGTTTACTCTGTGTTGCGGATTTCTGAGCCTGCACCTCATCTTTTCTTGCTGCGGAAACAGGGAGAACCTGTGCTGCAGTCATAGCAAATACCAGTGACAGACATACCAATCTTTTTTTCATACCTCTCTGTACCTTTCCCTTACATTAATACTATGTTGAAATAATTAATTTCTGTAACAATTTCGAAACAATTTTGAACTTCCTGTATATAGTACCATAATTTTTTCCTATTTGCAAGTCTGAAGCGGATTTTTTTTCATTTTTTTCTTAAAATCTAGTTAATAAAGTTGTGATTTTCTTCAACAAACCTCTTGATTTTCAAAGGTTTTAGAAATTATTCCAGCTCACAACCCCTTATTTCCTATGCTTCTTCATATCTTTAAAAAATCCTCTTCGTTTTTCTCTTGATTTACGCTATAATGGAATGGAAAACAGAACCTTTTTTTCAACATAACGTTTGAAATTGTTACAAAATCTTTTCATAAAATCCACAGAGAAAGGAGGACTACCCTTTTGAAGAGAAAATTAAACGAAATTATTTATACCATATCCCGCTACACAGAAATTGTTTTATCAGCAATCATGCTTCTTGTCATCATTACTTTGATTGTTCCTATGTTGTACAATTTCCTGCGAATCCCGCTTTTGGACATTACGCCCGGGCAGTTTACAGAATTTCTTGGAAATGCCCTGACATTGCTGATTGGTGTAGAATTTGTTAAGATGCTGGCCAAACACACTGCGGAAAATCTTCTGGAAGTGCTGATGTTTGCCATTGCAAGGCAGATGGTTGTGGAACATCTCAACATGGGCGAAACGCTCATTGGAGTGGTAGCCATTGGTATTATCTTTGCAATCCGTAAATATCTGTTGCTGAAAAACTCTAATGACAAAGAAAAGACTTATGATAAATTGTAAAAACTATGTTTTCCCAGCTTTTATTCCCAATCTGAACATTATAGCATGTTGGGTATAAAGACTGGGAATATTTTATGCATTTATCAAAGGCTATATCAGACTTTTTCGTACCTCAGCCGCTCTTGCATGCCCCATAAGCCCTTCTCCCTTTGCCATACGGTACACCAGCGGAGCCAGCTCTGCAGCCGCCTCAGGCGTCATGCTCTGGTAAGTACAGGTTTTCAAAAATGTTCCAACCCACACTCCGCCTGTATATCTGGCTGCCCGAAGGGTTGGAAGTGTGTGGTTGGTTCCTGATGCATAGTCCCCAAACACTTCCGCTGTATTTTCTCCAATAAAAAGGGAACCGTAATTATAAAGCTGCTTTGACACTTCTTCTGGATTCTGAATATTGAGTTCCAGGTGTTCCGGCGCATATTCATTAGCCAGACAGACAGCTTCTTCCAGAGAATCCACCAGTATCACCTCTCCGTAAACTTCCCAGGATTTTCTGGCAATTTCTGCTGTTTCCAACACAGCCAACTCTCTCTCCACTGCTTCCATCACTGCTGTTCCAAAAGACTCTTCTGTTGTAATCAAAATGCCCTTTGCATTTGGGTCGTGCTCTGACTGAGCCAGCAAATCGGCTGCCACAATTTCCGGTGTTCCGCTACCATCTGCAATCACCAGAACTTCACTGGGACCTGCTACAAAGTCAATGCCCACCTGACCATAGCACTGGCGTTTTGCCTCTGTGACAAAGCGGTTTCCAGGACCTACAATCATATCCACAGGTCTGATTTCCTCTGTTCCATAAGAAAAGGCTGCAATTGACTGGGCGCCTCCTACTGCGTAAATTTCATCAGCCCCTGCAATGTCCATGGCTACCAGAGTTTTCGGATTTATCTCATTAGTTCCTTTCATAACAGGCGAACAGGCTGCCACCCGCTCCACACCCGCGGTTTTCGCCGGAATAATTAACATAAGGGCTGTAGAATACAAAGGATAATTTCCTCCCGGCACATAACAACAACAGGATTTTACAGGGATAATTCTGTGCCCCAGAAAGATTCCCGGCGCTGGGCTGAAGTTTTCCAAAGGTCTTACGGTTTCTTTCTGCGCCTTGGAAAAGGCTCTGATATTGGCTGCTGCTGCCTTTAAATCTTCAATTTCCTGTGCAGTGAGTTTGGTGTATGCCACCTGAATTTCTTCTTTACTCACACGCAAGGTTTCTCTGGTACAGCCATCAAATTTCAGATTATATTCTTTTAAGGCAGCATCTTTTTTCTCCCTTACATAATCAATCATCTCTTCCACTGTTTTTGTAAGGTTTCTTCTATCTTCTTCTGTCCGCTGACAGGATTTTTTCATGATTTTCATAGGCTTTCTGCTCCTTGTTTTTTTATTTCTGCCATTGTAGAATATGGAGTCCGGTTCATGTCAACCTGCGGTTTTCCAAAAACTTATAAAAAACCTGGAGTATACTCCAGATTTGTGTTAGGATAAAAAAAACAGGAGGTGGCTCTTATGCGGATCGGAAAAGTATCTGAACTGTATCATATTTCTGTGGACAATCTTTATTATTATATCAAATACGGTCTTCTGGTTCCTCCCCGTCCAAAGGGACAGTATGTCTTTGATCAGGCTACTCTTAAGGATTTGGAATGGATTCTGGAATTAAAAGAACTGGATTTTTCTCTCCGGGAAATCCACATCATTCTGTCCTTAAAACGGGTCTCCGGTCTGGCAGACCCTCAGGATGTGGAGGAACTGAAGGCTATCTATACCGGAAAACGTGATTTCTGTCTCCAGGAAATTCAGCAAAAGCAAAAAATCATAGGGTACTTGGAAGAAAAAATCAAAGACCTTGATCAGCACCCTGCTTCTGCTACCTTGAAAACAGGAGTTCCCCTGTCCATGCTTCCTCTCCTTTGCTGTCCTGTATGCAAAGGTTCCCTGTCTCTTACGGATGTGGAAATGGATCAGCGTTTCCTCTACCATGGCGCTCTTGGATGCTCCTGCGGCTATAAGGCTGTGATTGACAAGGGCATTCTCATGACTCCAAATAAGAATACCAATCTTCAGGACACTCCTGATGTAACCAGAGAATTATATAAAGACCTTCCACCTCAGTTGATTTCCATGTTTCAGCGCTCTTATAACTGGATGCTGGAACGCATGGAGCAGGTCAACTTACATCACAAGGTCATTGCAGAAACCTATGTCAATGCCTGGTTCTTCATGCACAATCATCTGGAATATCTTCCTGGGGACAGCCGCTATATTGTTATTGACAAATATCCGGAAACTCTGTTGATGTATAAACACCTTATTGAAAAACAACGCCCGGATCTGGATATTTTGTATCTTGCAGATAGCAGTACCACTTTTCCTTTGAAATCAGAATGTATTGACCTGCATCTGGATTTTTTTGCGGTAAATGAACATAATTTTTACCACCCCAGCTTTTTATACCAGAAGCTGCGCCCTTATTTCAGTCCACAGGCAGATGTAATCGGCACCTATTTCTACTTTGAGCATGCTCCAAAATCTATGAAGCAGCTCCTTAGTATGTATCCGGAATGTTCTCGCCAGAATTTTCAAAATTCTTATTTCCATGAGGAGCTGAGAAAAAACGGTTTTCAACTGCTCTCAGAAGAGGATTGTGGATTTACCACTGATTCAGGAAACAACCTGGGCTTTGGATTCCATGTAAAGGGTGAAAAAATGCACCTTCTTCCTTATCATGGAAAAAGGTGCAGATAATATCTCAGGCAAAAAGTTTTTTCGCTACTTCTACTAAATAATAAGTATCTTTCACTCCTGCTGTCTCATATGGGGAGTGCATTGCAAGAAGCGGAAGTCCAATATCAACGCTGTTTAACGCTACCTTTGTATTGGAAATATTTCCAAGGGTAGAACCGCCTGGAACATCAGAGTGGTTGGTAAAGGTCTGATATGGCGCTTCTGCTTGTTTACATAAATCTTTAAACATGGCTGCTGATACAGCGTCTGTACAATATTTCTGGTTTCCTGCATATTTAATCACAATTCCCTGATTCAATACCGGACGGTTTACAGGGTCTGCTTTTTCTGTGTAGTTTGGATGCAGTGCATGTCCATTATCCGCAGATACCATAAAGCTGTCTGCCAGGGTTCTTAAATAATCTTCATAGTCCATGCCAAGACTGCGCGTCATCCGAACTAACACATCATACAGGAAGGTGGATGCCGCACCCTGTTTAGTACTGCTTCCCACTTCTTCATTGTCCAGTACACAGTGTACTGCCACATGCTCTTTTTTCTCCCCGCCCAGGAAACCTTTCAAAGAAGCAAAAGCACACTGCAAATCATCCAGTCTTCCTACAGATAAAAATTCTTCCTGTGCGCCCCAGATGCTTCCTTTTTGTCTGTTATACAGAAACAGGTCATGTCCCAAAATATCTTCTGCTTTTACACCTACGTTCTGTGCTACTGCCTCCATGAAGGTGTCTTTTGCCCCGATTTCTCCATACAGAGGCAGCATATCCTTCTGTGCGCTGTACTGATAACCATCATTAATCTGGCGGCTCATGTGAATAGCCAGATTGGGAATCATAAGAAGATCTCTGTCAATATCCACCAGCTTTGTAACAAAGGCATTGTTTTCTTTCACCACAACCCGTCCTGCTACAGAGAGAGGGCGGTCAAACCATGGAGCGCAAATCATGCCGCCATACTTCTCCACATTCAGCTTCACATACTTGTTTTCCACAGTCATTTCCGGATTATCTTTGATTTTGAAAGATGGTGAATCACTGTGGCTTGCCATAATACGGAAGCCTTTCCACTCTCCCTGTGGCACTGAAAAAGCAATGAGAGCTGAATTATTTCTGGTAACAAAATAGTTTCCGCCTTTTTCTATCTGCCACTTTTCATTTTCTTTTAATTCCTGATAACCTTCCTGTTTCAATGTTTCCTTCATGGTTGCGACTGCCTGAAAACAGGTAGGGCTTTTTTCAATAAATGCAATTAATTCCTTTGCTGTCTGCTGAAACATGTTCTTTGCCTCTTTTCTATATGATTTTTATTTATTTTCCTGTCTTTTTAACAATTCCATTGCAATTTTTTCTGCTGTAATAGGCATTTCACGAATGCGGACTCCCACTGCATGATCCACTGCGTTGGCAATGGCAGGACATGGGGTATTAATAACAATCTCACCAATAGATTTCGCCCCAAATGGATGGGATTTTTCATAACTTGGAGCAAATTCCACACGAATCTTGCCCACATCCTGTCTGGTTGGAATCTTATACTGCATAAAGGAATTGTTCCGAAGCTGGCCTTTTTCATTGTACTGGATATCCTCATAAAGCGCCATGCCGATTCCCTGTCCGATTCCGCCTTCTGTCTGTACTCTTGCCAGATTTGGGTTAATGGGTGTTCCGCAGTCTACCACTGCCACATAATCCAACAGTTCCAGACTTCCGGTCTCCTTGTCAATCTCAACTTCTGCCATACCTACCATGAAAGGTGGCGGGGAAATCTTAGAAGAGCGGGTGGCAGATGCCTGAAGATTCACATTATTTCCGCAGGTTCCTTTCACTGCAATTTCTTCTAAGGTTACTTTTCTGTCTCCATCCAGTTCATAAACCACTTTTCCGTCAAAATCTACTTCTTCCGGCGTTTTCTCCAACATTTCTGCCCCAAGCTTCTGAATCTGTGCGCGAAGCTTCTGGCAGGCATCGGTAACTGCCATACCAGTCACATAAGTAGTGGCAGAAGCATAAGAGCCGGAATCGTAAGGAGATACGTCTGTATCTACCCCGAATGCTATAATATTATCAATATCAGTTTCCAGAATATCGGCTGCCATCTGAGAAAGGATAGTGTCGCATCCGGTTCCCATATCCGTTGCCCCAAGGTTTAAAGTATAAGAGCCGTCCTCTCCTAATTTCACTTCCGCGCCTCCGATATCAACACCTGCAATGGAGGAACCCTGCATAGCCAGAGCTGCGCCTACTGCCCGCACTTTTCCATTTCCCATATCTTTCACAGGATATTTCTCATCCCAGCCTATCATTTCTTTGGCTTTTTCCACACACTTATCCAGGGTACAGCTTGTGACAACCGGACATCCATCATATCCCAGGAACGAATCCCCTTCTCTGGACAGGTTCAGCTCCCTGAATTTTACCGGATCCATGCCCATCTCATGGGCCAGCTCATCCACTGCAGACTCAACTGCAAAGATTCCCTGGGTAGCCCCATAACCTCTGTAAGCGCCGGCAGACATGCGGTTGGTATACACTACTTCATAAGTAAAACGATAGGCTTCTTTTTTCCCATATAATCCCAAAGGCTTATGACCGGAAAGTCCTACAGTAGTAGGTCCATGCTCCCCATAAGCGCCTGTGTTGGATAAGGTATGGATATCCATGGCTTTTAAAATACCATGTTCATCTGCACCCAGACGCACCCTCACTTCCATTTCATGACGTGGTGAGGAACAAATCTGAGATTCATAGCGGGAATATACCAGCTTGGCAGGCTTTTTAGTCTTCAAGGTAACAAGCGCCGGATATACTTCTGTTACTGATGTCTGTTTCGCCCCAAAGCCGCCTCCGATACGAGGTTTGATTACACGCACATTAGATGCGCCGATTCCCAGCGCTCTTCCCAGAATTCTTCTCACGTGGAAAGGAACCTGTGTGGAGGTTACCACATTCATCCGTCCGAAATGATCCAGATAAGTATAGCTTCGGAAGGTTTCCATCATAGCCTGCTGATTTGCCTTGGTGTGATAGGTTCTGTCAACAGTGTATTTACATGCTTTTAAAACAGCTTCCACGTCTCCAGAGCTTTCTTCCCGGGCGGCACAGAGATTCCGCTTATTATCTGCTCCCACCGGCACTCTGGACTCCCAGTTGTCTTCCGGGTGAATCACTATCGGGTTATCCTTAGCTTCATGAAAGTCCAGAACTGCCTCAAGCACCTGATATTTCACTTTAATCAGCTTTAACGCCTTGTCAACTGCTTTCTCATTTTCTCCTGCTACAATGGCCACAGCATCTCCTACAAAACGCACTCTCTGGTCCAGAATCAAACGGTCATAAGGGCTTAATTCCGGATAAGTCTGCCCTGCAAAGGTGAAGCGATCCTGTGGAACGTCTTGATAAGTAAGTATACAGGCAATTCCCGGCACTTTAAAAGCAGCCTGTGTGTCAATTTCTTCAATCAGCGCATGGGCATGAGGGCTTCTAAGAAGCTTCACAATCAGGCAGTCCTTTGGCGCCAGATCATCTGTATACACCGGCTGACCAGTTACAAGGGCCATGGCATCTTTTTTTTCTACCGATGTGTTTACATATTTCATTCCTTATCTTCCCCCTTTTTCTGCTTTTTCTTATATTCCAGATAATTCAGAATGCTTCTGGTCTGTCCCATAAAACCACTGCACCGACAAAGATTTCCTGCTAAGTATTCATTAATTTCCGCTTCTGTAGGATTTTCTAATTCTTTTAACATAGCAAAAATATTCATTAAAAATCCCGGATTGCAGAAACCGCACTGTTCTGCTCCCTGTTTCGCCAGAAACCCGCCGATTTCCTCTGCCTCTTTTTGCATTCCTTCTAAAGTTACCACATGTTTTCCATCTGCTCTGGCAGCCAGAAAACTACAGGACAACACTGGTTTTTCCTCTAAAAGTACGGTACAAAGTCCACAGTTTGCAGTTTCACAGCCTCTTTTCACACTATAGCAGCCTTTTGCCCTTAACAAATCCAGTAGCAGCATGTCCGGCTGAATTTCTTCCTGGATTTTCTTTCCGTTTAACCAGAATTTAATTTCCATTATTCCATTCCTCCTGCCTGTGATTCTTTAGAAGCTGCTGCAAGAAGCGCTCTTTTTGTAAGAACTTTTACCAGGAGGCTTCTGTATTCCCTGGAAGCTCTCATATTGCTTCCGGTTTTCACCTGACCCTGCACATAAGTTCCAAAAGCTTCTGCTGCTGCTTCCTGTTCTTCTTTTGACAGATTTAAAAAGTCTTTTACCATGCCCTCTTTATCTTCAATGATTCTTGCTCTGGAAGGACATGCTCCTACAACAGTTTTCACCTGACCCTTACCATCTAAAGACAAGGCGCAGGTAAGCACCGGAAAATCGGTCTTGCTGTTTCTCTGGCTGAGATATACGGTTTTCATTGGCTGTTTCTTCACAATAATCCGTACCAAAATATCCCGGTCACGTTTGCTTGCTGCAAATTCTTCCATGGAAACAATACCGCCTTTATATAATTCCACATAAGAGTCCATAGCTAAAAACATGGTCAGCACATCGGAAAATCCAAATCTTCCAAAAATACTGCCTCCCACTGTAGCGCAATTTCTAAACTGCACCCCAACAATATGGCGCAGACTTTCTTTCATTGCCCCATTGGTGTACGCTGCCAGACCCTGGTGGGTTTCCAGCGCCCGAAGAGAAGTCATGGCTCCGATACGGAACTCTTCTTCCGTCTCTTCTATAGTATCTAATCCTAATCCTGATAAATCAATAGCTGTACTGACCATACGGTTTCCCATTTTCAGCCACACCATTCCGCCTAATACACAGGCCGATTTCTTCTGATTCAGCTCATAAGCCTCTTCCAGGTCCTTGACCTTTCTGTATTCCTTGATTTTTAACATCTCTTATCCTCTTTACTTTCCAAATAACTGTAAAAAAGAATCTTGCTTGCAAGATTCTCCGCTGCAGTGCTCCTATGTTGTTTTACCTGGTTTTAGTATAGCATATACATTTTAAGTGAAGCAAGCATTTTCTCTTTTCATTTCCTCAAATCTATATTAGAATGTTACTATTCAAACACAAAAGAGGAGATTAGAAAAGATATCATGAAACACACAACAGATTTAGGAAAAGATAAAGTTCCCCTTCTGGTTCTGAAGCTGGCAATCCCCTCCATGATTGCCCAGTTTGTCACTGTTCTGTACAGCATTATAGACCGGATGTTTATTGGGAATATAGAAGAAATCGGCGATATTGCTCTTGCGGGGGTGGGGGTGTGCGGGCCTATTGTAACTCTGCTCACCTCCTTTGGAACTCTCATTGGGCTTGGGGGCTCCATTCTCATGGCAATGCGTATGGGGGCAGGGCAAAAGAAAGAAGCGCAGTCTATTCTTGCCCACAGTTTTGCTATGCTGGTGGCCTTTTCCGCTGTATTGACTCTGGTTTTCCTGCTGAGTAAAAAATATCTGCTGAACTGGTTTGGCGCCAGCCCTCTGACCTTTCCTTATGCAGATACTTATATGACCATATACACAGCGGGAACCTTTTTTGCCCTTATGGCTATTGGGCTGAACTATTTCATTACCTGTCAGGGCTTTCCTGCTGTTGGTATGTGTACGGTACTCATTGGCGCCATTACCAACATTGTGCTGGATCCTGTATTTATTTTTGTTTTTGATATGGGCGTGGCAGGGGCTGCCTGGGCTACAGTAATTGCCCAGTTTGCATCCTGTGCTTTTGCCTTTTGTTTTCTGATTGGAAAAAAGGTTCCGGTGGGAATTACAAGATTAAAAAGAGAAATGCTTTCCAAAAACATTACCTGCCGGATTTTAGGATTGGGATTATCTCCATTCCTGATTCTGGCAACAGACAGTGTCATTATTATTATCATGAACACTGTTTTGCAGCACTACGGAGGTCCGAAGGAAGGAGATTTGCTCATTACCTGCGCTACCATTGTACAAAGCTATATGATGCTCATTACCGGTCCCATGCTTGGTATTTCCAGCGGAACCCAGGCTATTTTAAGCTACAATTACGGGGCAAAGGCTACCAGACGGGTGCGAAAGGCAGAGCGCTGCATTTTACTTTTATGCCTCTGTTTTACTTCCCTGATGTTCCTACTGTCCAGAATTGTCCCCCAATACTTTATTGGAATTTTTACCAGAGACCCGGGACTTACAGATTTATGTATCTGGGGCATCCACATTTTTACACTTATGATTGTGCCCCTGAGTTTTCAGTATGTTTTCGTGGACGGCTTCACTGCACTGGGAAGAAGCAAAACAGCGCTGTTCCTCTCCTTGTTCCGCAAGGGTGACTATGTACTGTTTACCATGATACTCCCTATCTTCTATGGAGCCAGAAGCGCCTTCTACGCACAGCCTCTGGCTGATGGCATTGCCGCTGTTATGTCAACCGTAGCATTTTTACTAATTTTCAAGAAACATTTGCAAAAACAGGAGGTTTCATTATGAAAAAACACAGAAACTTACTTTTCAAACCTGCACTTCTCACTGTCCTTATCCTTTTCACTCTGACCAGTTGCGGAAAAGACGACAAGAAAAAAGCTGAAGAAGCAGAATTAGACGCTGTCTCTGCTTCTCTTAGCGGTACTCTGACTTCCTATACAGGTTCTCAGCTTTCTCTGAAAACTGCGGAGGGGGAAACTCTTACTTTTGATAATTGTTCCAACGCAAAACTGGAACTTACAAACGGAATTATTCCTGGAAATGAAGTTCTGCTGGTGTATGTTGGCGCTATAAAAGATACGGATACCAGCAATGTGAAAGTACGAAAAATCATTGTGGAAGAAAACAATGCAGGATTGATTCCTGACAAAGAAGATGGCGTTATCAGCGGCTCCGCTGCCTCCGGATCTACCTATTCTCCTGCAGGTGAAGATGAGCCTGCAAGCGGTGTAGAAGTAGAAAAAACTTCTGGTACCGGAACAATTATAGGCGGCGTAAATGTCCGCAGTGATGCCAAAAGCGGCTCTGAAATCCTGGGGCATCTAAGCAATGGAGATTCTGTTACCGTTACAGGGATTTGCGAAAACGGGTGGTACCGAATTGTTTTTGAAGGAGGCACTGCTTTTATCTGGAAGGATTATGTGGAGTATGAGAGATGACATACTTTTATGCAATTCCCACTCCCCAAATCAGTTTCACTACATTTTTCACCACCCATTGCAGCAGGATAATCCCTGCTGCAATATACAGATAGGTATCTTTATATTTCATTCCAATTCCAAGTTTCCCCTTTGTGATATATTCCACAGTATGAGAAATCATAAACCAGAGATATATCGCACCTCCATATACCACCACCGGATGATAAAAAAAGGATGCAATGATATGGCCTTTCAGCAGTTCCCGGACAGCCCTGGTCCCACCGCATCCGGGACAGTAATAGCCCGTCCATTTATGAATCACGCAAGGCGGCAGCTTCATGTGAATTTCAAAAATCTTCCCTGCCGCTGCCAGAACCAAAAACACCAGAAATAGAATCCACCCTGCCTGGTATAGTTCTTTTTCCTGTTTTTTATTTCTTACCTTTTTTACCTTCATAATTGAAATTCTCCCCTTGTAACCTCTATGTAATGTGGTATAATTATACCACACATTACATATAAAGATTGGAGATTATTTATGAAACGAACATCTGCAAATCTGAAGACCCTGGCCAGAGAATCTCTTGCCGGAAACTTCAGTCTTCCAGTTTCTGCTTACCTTTTAATCACGATTTTAACCAGTGTTTTAAGCATGATTGTAACAGGGTTTTTAGATGTTTCTAACACTGTAAGCCTGATTACCAGCCAGATTCTGATATATCTTTTTTCCCTGTTGAGTTCCTTACTTATGGTTGGTTATGATAAGATGCTCTTAAATCTGAACCGGAGACAGCCTTATACTCTTGGAAATATCTTTTATGCCTTTTCCCACAATCCGGACCGTTTTATTGTGGTAAATTTCCTTCTGCTTCTTGCTGGAATTCTGGTATCACTTCCTTTTGATATTCCAAGCTATACCAGCACTTCCTGGAACGCTATGGTTCTTAGTCTGGTAGGAATGTTAATACGCAGTCTGGTAAGTATTGTTCTGGCAGCCTTTTTCGGTCTTGCCAATTATCTGCTTCTGGACTACCCGGAAATGGGCGCCATGCAGGCTCTGAAAGAAAGTCTGCGACTTATGAAAGGCAACAAAGGACGCTATGTACATCTGTACCTCAGCTTCCTGCCTCTTACTATTGTATGTATTTTCACCTGTTATATCGGTATTTTATGGCTCCTGCCCTATATGCAGACCACTCTGGCATTCTTCTATATGGATATTACCGGAGAGTTGGATAATCCTGTTGTAGATTCAGAAAATATTCAGGATAATTCCTTTACAAATCCTTTCTAAAGAAAACCTAAAAAATCCAATTGAGAAATGGAGCTTCTGTTTTGCACAAAAGCTCCATTTCTTCTTACCTATTTGAATTTATGATTCTTTCAATATCGCGGCCACTATAAAAAATACGTACTACAGTGACAGTTCTCTCCTCATCATTCACCAGATAATAAACGATAAAATTATCCACTGGTAATTGATGCATCCCCATGGACTGCCAGGGTTCCCATTCCACTATTCTATAGCGTGCTGGCATGAAATTCAATGCCCGAATCCTTTTCCTGATATGCTCCACTTGAGCAGTTGCAGTATCCTGAACCAGAAGTTCATTTGCAATATGGGCATAAATTTCCTTTAAGTCATCAAGTGCATCCTCAGAGTATCTGACCATATAACTTTCTGTCATATATCAAACTCCTTCGCAAGTATCGCATCCACTTCATCAGCAGAATACACTTTTCCTGCTTTGATAGAATCAATGCCTTTTTGAAGTTCTGCATCTAGCTGCTCTCTGGTTATTGCGCCAACAGCTACAGGTTTTGAAGAAGGAAGACGCAAATCAAATGGCATCCCTTTTTGCAGTACAATCTGGCTATAAAGCATCTGAATTGCACTTGACGGAGAAATGCCAAGCTGAGAAAGAATTTCTTCTGCACTGTCCTTGAGATTGGTATCTATTCTTGCATATACCGCAGATGTGTTCGCCATAATATCGCCTCCTAGTTTTCTTTTATCATACTCTCTTTTGCTTTCATTTGCAAGTATTTGCAAGAATTTTCTTCAAACAAATACCCCAGCATTTCATATCCCTTTTCCAGAACCTTCCCTCTTTTCTCCGCTTCTTCCTCATTATATTTCCGGCAATGTTTCTCCTTTTTCCTGCTGTCATACAACAGGTACGGAACCGGATTTCCTGTATGGGTTTTCACATGGATTGGCGTTGGATGATCCGGAAGAATCAACATCCGATAATCCTCCCCTGAAGCATCCAGGCCTTCTTTCACCAGACGGATAACTCTCTCATCCAGATACTCAATAGCCTGGACTTTTTTCTCAATGCTGCCCTGATGCCCCATTTCGTCCGGCGCTTCCACATGAATATAGGCAAAATCAAAGGAATCCTTTAAAAGAGCATTTAATGCTGCCCTGGCCTTTCCCTCATAATCGGTATGCAGACCACCTGTAGCTCCTTCCACGGTAAGATTCACCATGCCCGTTCCAACAGCAATCCCTTTGAGCAAATCCACTGCTGAAATCATGGCTCCTTTTTTGTGAAACTTCTCTTTGAAATCCGTAAGCTGTGGTTTTGTCCCTGCTCCCCAGAGCCAGAGACTGTTTCCCGGATTCAGTCCCTTTTTCTTCCGTTCCTGATTAATGGGATGATTGACAAGAATCTCATAACTTTTTCTTTGCAAATCCAGTAGCGGCTTTTCCTCTGCCACATAGTCGCCTATAACCATTCCCCTGATATCATGGGGCGGTGTAAGGGGAACTACCATCCCCTGTTTCCAAATCAGGCAATGGCGGTAGCTGGTTCCCACATAAAACTGGAAAATTTCATTCTGAAGCTCCTGCTTCACTGCATCCAGAAGCACTGCTGCCTCCCTGGTGCTGATTTCATCCGCACTGTGGTCCAGAATATGCTTTTCCTCATAGACTTCTTCCTCTTCGGAAAGAGTTACCAGATTTGCGCGGATGGCAATATCTCCCTCCTTCATATCAACGCCTATATTCAGAGCCTCCAAAGGAGAGCGCCCGGAATAATACACCTTGGGATCATATCCCAGCACAGACAGATTGGCTGTATCGCTTCCCGGACTCATGCCATCTGGTACAGTCTTCACCATGCCAATCTCTCCCCGCTCTGCCAGCATATCCATCATCGGTGTGTTGGCAAAACCAAGTGGTGTCTTTCCTCCCAGCTCTTCTAAAGGCTCATCTGCCATTCCATCTCCCAGAACCACAATATATTTCATACGCATTTCCTCTATGCTTTAATACGAATTCTGCTTACCATATTCTGCAGCTTCGATGCTTTTTCATCAAAAGCGCCTTCGCTCATTTTCTCTGTAATAAACCCAAACTCATCTTCCAGTTCTGGCAGCAGCACAAGCTTTCCCTTGCCCAAAACTGCTTCTGCTTCCTGGAGTCCTGTTTCCTGATTTCCTCTTATACGTACAAAAAATCTATGCTGCACATCCTTTACATCCACCATATCCAGTCCATGGCTGCTCCAGCTCATCATAACTGTTTTGTTCAAATGTTTGGCGCAGTCCACCACATCTGCCACCACAGCGCTGGCTGTTGGCAGTTTTCCCGCGCCGCTTCCATAGAACATAGCGTCTCCCAGTACATTTCCATGTACAAAAATACCATTAAATACACCATTGACACTATACAACGGACTGTCCTTACCTACCAGCACCGGAGATACCATGGCATAAAAGCGGTTGTCTTTTCTCTTGCTGGTAGCCAGAAGCTTAATGCTCATGCCCATAGCATTGGCATACTTCATATCCTCCACTGTAATTTTGGTAATTCCTTCTGTATAAACTTTCTCATAATCCACATGAGAACCATAAGCCAGAGAGGAAAGAATAGCAATCTTTCTGCAGGCATCATATCCTTCCACATCGGCCTCTGGATTGCGCTCTGCATATCCCAGTTCCTGGGCCTCCTTTAACACAGTATCAAAATCTCTGTACTTCTCCGCCATTTCTGTAAGAATGTAGTTGGTGGTTCCGTTTAAAATACCGGAAATCTCGTCAATCTCATCTGCTGTAAGAGAAGAATTCAAAGGACGGATAATCGGAATTCCTCCTCCACAGCTTGCCTCAAACATGTAGTTTACACCTTTTTGGGCAGCCAGCTTCATAAGCTCCTGTCCATGCCTTGCCACCAGCTCCTTGTTAGAGGTACATACGCACTTACCTGCTTCCAGGGCTCTCTTTGTAAAGGTATAAGCCGGTTCTACGCCGCCCATGACTTCTACCACAATCTTGACATCCGGGTCATTTACAATCTGCTCATAATCATGAACCAGAATCTTCTCAACAGAACTTCCCGGAAATTCTCTCAAATCCAGCACATATTTAATGCTGATTTCATCTCTCGCCCGCTTCTTAATACTTTCATAATTTGTCTCTATGACCTCAACAACCCCTGAACCCACTGTGCCATAGCCTAATACTGCAATCTGAATCATACTGTCTCTCCTTTTGTCTTTTCTCTCTACTCTCTTCCTAAAATCTTCAGATAATGGACTCCTTCAATATGCTCAATATGCTCCACCATAGCGGCTGCATCTCCCTGAGTCTCCGCAATAGTCACACTCAGGGTCAAAGTAGCGATTCCATTCATTGGAATACTCTGGTGAATCGTTAATATATTTCCATGGAATTTTGCAATGGTTCCCAGAACAGCCGAAAGCAGTCCCGGCTCGTCCTCCATCTGAATAATAAAAGTAATATTCTCCCCCCTTGTCTTTTCTTTAAACGGGAAAATATCATCCTTATATTTATAAAAAGAACTTCTGCTAATTCCCACAGCTTCTACTGCTTCCTGCACAGTTGCAGATTTTTGAATATCCAGAAGCCTCTTGGCTTCTACTACTTTCAGCAGTACATCCGGCACTGCCTTTTCTGTCACTACAAAATATCTCCGATTATCTGCCATAATTCTACCTTTGTTTTTTCAAAACTTAACTATTTTTCCTTTTTCCCAAGAGCTACCCACTTCAAGTATGCATTGATAAAGTTATCAATATTTCCATTCATCACTGCATCCACATTTCCTGATTCTTCATTTGTCCGGTGGTCTTTTACCATGGTGTAAGGCTGCATAACGTAAGAACGAATCTGATTTCCCCAGCCGATTTCTGTCAGCTCACCCTGGATTCCAGACAGCTTCTTTTCATTTTCCTGCTGTTTTAATAAATACAGCTTTGCTTTCAGCATCTGCATGGCCTTATCCTTATTCTGGAACTGAGAACGCTCATTCTGACACTGTACCACAATTCCTGTAGGAAGATGGGTAATACGGATGGCAGAAGACGTTTTATTAATATGCTGTCCACCGGCACCACTGGAACGATAGGTATCGATTCTCAAATCATCCTGATTAATTTCAACATCCACATCTTCCTCAATATCCGGCATAACATCACAGGAAACAAAGGAAGTCTGACGTTTTCCCGCAGCATTAAAAGGAGAAATACGCACCAGACGGTGAACGCCTTTTTCAGATTTTAAATATCCGTAGGCATTTTCCCCATTCACCTGGAAGGTAACGGATTTAATTCCCGCTTCCTCCCCGTCCAGATAGTCCAAAACCTCTGTAGAAAATCCCTGGCGGTCTGCCCATCTGAGATACATGCGGTACAGCATACTGGCCCAGTCACAGGATTCTGTTCCGCCGGCTCCTGCATGAAGAGTCACAATGGCATTATCCTTGTCATATTCTCCGGAAAGTAATGTCTTAATTCTGATATGCTCAAAGTCCCTCTGAAATTCCTCCAGCATTTCCTGAATATCCGGAATCACAGAAGCATCCTCTTCTTCATATCCCATTTCAATCATAAGCTCAATCTCTTCCTTCTGGTTCTGAAGCTTATGATAGATTTCAATGTCTCCCTTTAAAGAACTTAATTCTTTCATCATCTTCTGGGAACGTTCTGCATCATCCCAGAAATCAGGCGCTTCCATTTCCCTCTCTAATTCTTCTACTCTCTGTTCTTTGTTCTCCAAATCCAGAGAATCCCGTACCTCTTTCAGAGGCTGTTCATAACCATTTAATGTATATTTAAACTGATCTAATTCCACCATATAGCAAATCTCTCCTTACTCTTCGTCTATTTCCACTGTTACCATATAGATACTCACTTGCTGTTCTACCTTTACCACAGTTCCCGTAAGCTTTTTCAGAGGTTTCTTTAAATTACTGGACATAGCCTCTGCGGGCTTTATGGTATAATAATACATCATTCCAGCCATGGTAAGAGCCTGATCCTCTTTTAGCTCTACCCTGTCTCCCTCTTTTACAAGACCTTCCCGCTCCATTGTAAAATCTACCATTTGTCCCATATCCATTCCTCCTAACCAAATAAACTGCTGCAGCTACAGTTTCCCGTACCTACAGCAGTTCTCATTATACTTTATACTGGCTTCCTGCCGCAGCACTGCTTATATTTCTTGCCGCTGCCGCATGGGCAGGGATCATTTGGATAGACTTTCTTCTCTGCTCTTTGTACTGGTTTTTTAGGCCCAGTCTCATCCTTATTGGTTCCTGTCACTTGTGCTACCTGTTCTCTCTCTACCTTATGCTCCAAACGTACATGGTACAGCAGTCTTAACGTAGCCTCCTGAATAGACGCAATCATACCGTCAAACATTTCATAAGCCTGCATCTTGTATTCTACCTTCGGATCTCTCTGTCCATACGCCTGAAGACCGATTCCCTGGCGGAGCTGATCCATATCATCAATATGATCCATCCATTTCTGGTCAATAACTTTCAGAAGAATCACACGTTCCAGCTCACGAAGCTGCTCTGCTTCCGGGAACTCTGCTTCTTTTTCTTCGTAAAGTTTTACTGCCTGCTCTTTTAAGTCTTGTTTTACCTGATTTTTCTTCTTTCCTTTTACATCTTCCAGTGTCAAAGGCTTTAATGGAATCGTAGGAAGCAGCACTGCATTGATTTCTCCTAAATCCCATTCTTCCTGGTCTACATCATCAGACAGACACATATCTACGGTATGGTCTACAGTATCTGTAATCATCTTATAAATAGAGTCACGCATGTTTGCTCCATCCAGAACCATACGTCTCTCTTTATAAATGATTTCCCTTTGTTCATTATTTACCTGGTCATACTCCAACAGGTTTTTACGGATACCATAGTTATTTCCTTCAATCTTCTTCTGGGCTTTTTCAATAGCACTGGAAAGCATTTTATGCTCAATCTGCTCATTTTCTGCTACCCCAAGAGACTGGAATACTTTCATCAGTTTTTCAGAACCGAAAAGACGCATTAAATCATCTTCCAGAGAAATATAGAATCTGGATTCACCCGGATCTCCCTGACGTCCGGAACGTCCACGAAGCTGATTGTCAATACGTCTGGACTCATGACGCTCTGTACCAATAATCTTCAGACCGCCTGCTGCTTTTGCCACATCGTCCAGTTTAATATCCGTACCACGTCCGGCCATATTCGTAGCAATGGTTACATTTCCGGCTTCTCCGGCATGAGCTACGATTTCAGCCTCCTGCTCGTGGAATTTCGCATTTAATACCTGGTGCTTAATACCTTCTCTGTTCAACATCCGGCTTAAAAGCTCTGAGGTCTCAATAGTAATCGTACCGACAAGCACCGGCTGTTTCTTGGCATGGGCTTCTTTTACTGCCTCCACTACAGCCCGGAATTTTTCCTTTTTGGTCATATAAACTGCATCATCCAGGTCAATACGCGCTACCGGCTTATTGGTAGGAATTTCAATAACATCCATTCCATAAATATCACGAAACTCCTGCTCTTCTGTAAGGGCAGTACCTGTCATACCGGATTTCTTTGCATATTTATTAAAGAAGTTCTGGAAGGTAATGGTTGCCAGAGTCTTACTCTCTCTTCTTACCTTTACGTGCTCCTTTGCTTCAATAGCCTGGTGAAGACCATCGGAATATCTTCTTCCCGGCATAATACGTCCGGTAAATTCATCTACAATTAAAACTTCATCATCTTTTACCACATAATCCTGGTCACGGAACATGAGATAATGAGCCCGAAGAGCCAGAATCATATTGTGCTGGATTTCCAGGTTTTCCGGGTCTGCCAGGTTTTCAATATGGAAGAAATTCTCAACCTTTTTCACACCCTGTTCTGTAAGGTTTACGATTTTATCCTTCTCATTAACAATGAAATCACCGGTTTCTGTAATTTCTTCTCCCATAATGGCAGTCATTTTCGTCATTTCTCCGCTGGCTTCTCCACGCTCTAACTGTTTTGCCAGGATGTCGCAGACCTCATAGAGCTTGGTAGATTTGCCGCTCTGTCCGGAAATAATCAAAGGAGTACGTGCCTCATCAATCAAAACAGAGTCCACCTCATCAATGATGGCATAATGAAGGTCTCTCTGTACCAGCTGCTCTTTATAAATAACCATGTTATCACGAAGATAGTCAAATCCCAGTTCATTGTTGGTAACATAGGTAATATCACAGGCATACTGTTCCCGTCTCTCATCATTTTTCATGTCATTTAAAACCACACCAACAGTCAGTCCTAAAAATTCATGAACCTTTCCCATCCACTGGGCATCACGGTGAGCCAGGTAATCATTGACCGTTACAACGTGAACACCTTTTCCTTCCAGAGCATTTAAGTAAGCTGGAAGTGTAGATACCAGAGTCTTACCTTCACCGGTTCTCATCTCTGCAATACGACCTTGGTGAAGAATGATACCACCGATTAACTGCACCCGGTAATGCTCCATACCAAGAACACGCTTTGCAGCCTCTCTTACGGTTGCAAAAGCTTCCGGAAGAAGCTGGTCCAGAGTCTCCCCTTTTTCCAGACGGTTTTTATACTCTCTGGTCTTTCCCCGCAGTTCTTCATCTGTCAAAGCCTGCATGGTTGGCCGGAGAGCTTCGATTTTATCCACGGTAGAGTAGATACGTTTCAATTCTCTCTCACTGTGTGTTCCAAACATTTTTTTTATGATATTCATGTACTATTACTCCCAAAATCTATAGATTTTAACACTCTTAGCAAATATTGTAACACTTTCCGCCTCTTTACACAACATCTAAAAACACAAAAAAGAGGAGCTGTCCCTCAGATACAGCCCCACTTTTGTCACTTTACTTTTGAAATTGTTTTATTTCCCACTGAAAAGGGGAAGTTTCTCAGCCAAAATCCGGCTCAATGAGTCCATAGGTGTTGCCTTTTCTCTTATAAACAACATTGACTTCCTCTGTCTCTGCGTTTAAGAATACAAAGAAATTATGACCTAACAGTTCCATCTGTACACAGGCGTCTTCCGGATACATGGGCTTGAAGCCAAATTTCTTGGTACGAATGATTTTAATTTCATTTCCATCGTCTTCGAAATCCTTCTCTACAAATTCCGGCTGAAAACCTGCACTTTGTTTTTTGTCAATAATTTTATTTTTGTACTTTCTTAACTGTCTTTCAATAATCTCCTCTACCAGGTCAATGGAAACATACATATCGCTGCTTACCTGTTCGGAACGGATAATATTTCCTTTTACAGGAATGGTAACTTCAATTTTCTGTCTTTCTTTTTCAACGCTAAGTGTAACAATCACTTCCGTGTCAGAGGTAAAGTATTTCTCCAATTTCCCCAGCTTGTCTTCTACTGCACTTTTAAGGCCTTCTGTAACGTCAATGTTCTTTCCGCTTATTACAAACTTCATTCTGTCCAACCCCTTTTACGTGTATTTTACATAGGCAATGGTGCCGCCCTGTAATGTATTCTTATTATATCAATATTCCTCCATTTATTCAACAGTTTTTAGATAATTTAGAAACAAATTATATTTTTGTATACTCTTTTACTGATTCCCGTTTTTCCCTGCATTGCTGTCATTTACTGCATTATTTCCATTGTCTTCTATGGAATCTCCCATGTTCTCTGCTCCATCGCGGATATCATCCCCCAGGTCTTCTACACCGTCTTTTATCTCTCTTCCTGTATCTTCTATGATTCCGTCATCTCTGTTGGTATCTCTGTTGGTATCATTTCTGTCTTCTGTTGTTGCAGAATCATTCTTATTGTTTGTGGTGTTGTTATCCCCACAGGCAGTCACCCCACACAAAACAGTAACTAACAGCAGTCCCGCAATAACCTTTTTCATGTTCTTCATAATGATTATTCTCCTTTTCTATTAAGTTCTGCTGTTAATATGGACAGATTTCTCTTTTTTATACTTTTTTACAAAAAAAGAAGGAGATTATCACAAAATGTAATACGCTCCTTCTTCTCTTCCTGTTTCTATGAAATGTCAGCCATTAATCACATGGCTCATGTTATACATACCTGCTGCTTTTCCTTTCAGGAATTTGGCAGCTTCCACAGCGCCTTTTGCAAAAACTGTTTTTGAATAAGCAGTATGCTTAAATTCAATCACTTCATCAGGTCCTGCAAAAATCACCTCGTGCTCTCCTACAATCGTGCCGCCCCGGACCGCAGAAAGACCGATTTCTTTGGAATCTCTCTGTTCCCGTTTCTGGCTTCTGTCATACACATAGTGATATTGATGATCCATAGCTTCGTTTAAGCTGTCTGCCAGCGCCAGCGCTGTTCCGCTTGGGGCATCTACCTTCAGGTTGTGATGACGTTCTACAATCTCCATATCAAATCCGGCTGCTGCCAGAACCTTTGCTGCATCCTGAAGAAGTTTCAGCAGAGTATTGATTCCAAGTGACATATTCGCAGAACGAAGCACTGCTGTTTTTTCTGCTGTCTCTTCTACTTTTTGTAACTGCTCCTGAGATAATCCTGTAGTACACAGTACCAGAGGAAGCTCCCTGCTGCCGCAGTATTCCAAAACAGCATCTGTTGCCTTTGCAGAAGAGAAATCAATCATCACATCTGCCTTCACATCACATGCTCCAAGCTCTGTAAATACAGGATAGGAATAACGTCCTGTATCCTGCAAATCTACGCCTGCAACGATTTCTGCATTTTCATCTTTGGACACAAGGTCTGAAATAACCTGGCCCATATGTCCATTACAACCATTCATAATGATTCTGACCATTTTCTTATCCTCTTTTCTTCTGTATCTCCATAAACCCTCACGCCAGTTTCAGTCCAAAATCTTTCATGGCATTTTTCAGCACTTCCTTATGTGCATCTTCCATTTCAGAAAGCGGCATACGGAAAGGCCCTACTTCTTTTCCCATAAGGTTCATGGCTGTTTTTACCGGAATCGGATTTACTTCGCAGAATAATCCATGAATCAGCGGAAGCGCCTTTAACTGCATCTGGCAGCTTTCCTTTACATTGCCTTCCATATATTTTGCCACAATATCATGTGTATACTGTGGCGCCACATTAGACAATACAGAAATAACACCTTTTCCTCCCAGAGAAAGAATCGGTACAATCTGATCATCATTTCCGGAATAAATGTCACATTTTCCATCTGTCAGCGCCGCGATTTCCGCTACCTGAGAAATATTGCCGGATGCTTCTTTTACTCCTACAATATTTTCCACATGGTTTACCAGATACGCAATGGTCTCCGGCTGGATATTTACTCCTGTTCTGCTGGCAATGTTATACAGAATAATCGGCAGCTTCACAGATTCTGCGATTGCTGTGTAATGGGCAATCAGTCCTTTCTGAGTTGCCTTATTGTAATAAGGGCTTACCAGAAGCAGCCCGTCTGCACCATAGCGCTCTGCCTCTTTTGATAAATGAATCGCAGTTTCTGTACAGTTTGAACCAGTTCCTGCAATAACCGGAATTCTTTTATTTACTTTTTCTACTGTGTACTTAATTGCCTCCAGATGCTCCTCATGAGTCAGTGTAGAAGACTCACCTGTGGTACCACAGATTATGATTGCATCTGTATGACCTGCAATCTGTTCTTCCAAAAGTTCCCCTAATTTTTCAAAATTCACTTCTCCATTTTCTTTCATGGGCGTAACAATGGCTACACCTGCACCTGTAAAAATAGACATATTCTTCCTCCTCACGTCAGGTTCCTGTTTTCCTTTGTATTTTATTTCACAATCTCTAAGGAAACAACTCTGTCTGCCACATTCTTTAAGGCATCTGTTACAATGTTTCCTGTCATAATCAGTTCTGTTTCCTGAGACTTTGCTCCAATCACTCCCAGAATGTCTTCATCTGAGACAATTCCAAATTCCAGGGCTCCCAAAATCTCATCCAGGATCAGCATATCGCACTCTTCTGTTGCAAGCACTTTTCTGGCAAAATTTAATCCATTTCGGATATTCAGATTTTCTTCCAGTTTTTCTTCCGGAGTTAAATCTTCATAATAGTTATCTTTTTTTTCAAATCTAAATAACCGCACATCTGGTTCCAGGGCTGATAAATAATCCAGTTTTGATGTTGCCCTTCCTTTTAAAAACTGGATTACAATGGCACGTTTCCCGTGTCCAATGGCTCTGATGGCCTGACCAATAGCAACACTGGTCTTTCCTTTTCCTGGGCCACAGTAAATCTGTGTCAATCCCTTTTCTTCATCCATAATTTACACCTCTTACAGACCGCTTTCTCCTGGTTTGTTATTTTTGAGTTGTGTATATATTACTACACCTGTGATTATATTGCAATAAATATTAGTCAGCGTACTCAAGTTTGCTGACTGAAACCTCATAGGCGGTCCGTTTTTCGGTTTGGTTTTCGTTTAGTTTTTTGATGTATTCCCGGCTTTGGATGCGGCCCCACAGGAGAACGTGGCCTCCTACTTCAAAGGCGGATGCATATCTGGCATTTCTGCCCCAGCATATGCATGGTATGTAATCGGATTTTCCATAAGGCCGGTTTACTGCCAGCAGCAAATCAGCAATTTCTCTTCCCAAAGGTGTTTTTCTGTATACCGGTGGTTTACAAATATAACCATCCAGGAAAATCTGATTGGTTTTTATGGAATCATCTGCCTCCTCCACAAAGGAAAGCTCTCTTACAAAAACAGACAGCACCAGCCTGTTCTTTTTCTCTTCGTGACGGTTATAGGAACGGAACTGCCCCTGCACCATAATGTATTCTCCTTCATAATCCTGTGTAACGTCTACCAGACGTTCTGAAACCATCAGTGGTATTCTGTCCTCAGAATCGCTGAGCCTTTTCACCAAAAGGTCTACCAGGTAGAACCCTTCTCCATATACCTGGTGGCTGAATGTAAAGCCGGATGCGATTTTTCCCATAATGGACACCTGATTGTTTTCAATAATTTTATCTGCCATGATTTGTTTCCCCTTCCTCTTTCTGGTATCTTGTCTATATCATGTTTATTCAGGCAGGTTCTCTTTTAGAACCAATTTTTTATTTTTTTTTGAAAAAATTTTATTTTCCCTTGTAATTAAGAAGAAGTATGATAGAATAAAATCCGTATTTTACTGCAAAAACCAGGGATTACAGGGTTTTTTCCCCATCCCTGAAGCATAGAAAATTTTGAAAAAGCCAAGAAAAGAGGTTCTATAATGAAACAAGCAAGAGAAGATATCAGAAATGTTGCCATTATTGCCCATGTTGACCACGGTAAAACAACTTTGGTTGACCAGCTTCTCCGTCAGAGCGGTGTTTTCCGTGAAAATCAGGCAGTTCAGGAGCGCGTTATGGACTCTAATGACATTGAGCGGGAACGTGGTATTACCATTCTTTCCAAAAATACTGCTGTATACTATAAAAATACCAAAATCAATATCATTGATACACCTGGACACGCGGACTTCGGCGGTGAGGTTGAGCGTGTTTTGAAAATGGTAGACGGTGTGATTCTTTTGGTAGACGCCTTTGAAGGCGCTATGCCTCAGACAAAATTTGTTTTAAAAAAGGCTCTGGAATTAGACCTTCATGTTATTGTATGTATCAACAAGATTGACCGTCCGGAAGCCAGACCAGATGAAGTTATTGATGAAGTTTTAGAGCTGCTTATGGATCTGGACGCTTCTGACGAACAGTTAGACTGTCCGTTCCTTTACGCTTCTGCAAAAGCCGGACACGCTGTGTTAGACCTTGGAGATACTCCTGAAAACATGGAGCCATTATTTGAAACCATTTTAAAATATATCCCGGCTCCTACCGGTGACCCGGATGCTCCTACCCAGGCTCTTATCAGCACCATTGATTACAATGAATATGTAGGACGTATTGGTGTAGGCAAAGTAGAAAACGGCAGCCTGAAGGTAAACCAGGATGTGGTTCTGGTAAACCATCATGATGCTTCCAAAATGAAAAAAGTGAAAATCAGCAAGCTCTATGAATTTGACGGTTTAAACAAAATTGAGGTAAAAGAAGCCGGTATCGGCTCTATTGTAGCCATTGCAGGAATTGCAGATATCCATATCGGCGATACTCTCTGCTCCCCTGAAAATCCGGATCCCATTCCATTCCAGAAAATTTCTGAGCCTACGATTTCTATGAATTTCATTGTAAATGACAGTCCTTTTGCCGGACAGGAAGGAAAATTTGTTACTTCTCGTCATTTAAGAGAGCGTCTTATGCGCGAACTGAATACAGATGTAAGTCTTCGTGTGGAAGATACTGACAGTACAGACTGCTTCAAAGTCTCTGGACGTGGGGAACTGCATTTATCTGTTCTTATTGAAAATATGCGTCGTGAAGGCTATGAATTTGCTGTAAGCAAAGCAGAAGTTATTTATAAAGAAGATGAAAGAGGACATAAGCTAGAGCCAATGGAAATTGCTTATATTGACGTTCCGGAAGAATTCTCCGGTACTGTCATCCAGAGGTTAAGTGAGCGAAAAGGTGAGCTTCAGGGAATGAGCCCGGCAAGTGACGGAAGCACACGTCTGGAATTTCATATTCCTTCCAGAGGATTAATCGGATTCCGCGGAGAATTCCTTACTTCTACAAAAGGAACCGGTATCTTAAATACTGCGTTTGACGGTTATGCGCCATACAAAGGCGATTTACAGTACAGAAAACAGGGTTCTCTTATTGCCTTTGAAGCCGGTGAATCCGTAACTTATGGTTTATTCTCAGCACAGGACCGCGGAACCTTGTTTATTGGACCTGGAGAAAAGGTTTATTCAGGTATGGTAATCGGACAGAGCGGAAAACCGGAAGATATTGAATTGAACGTATGTAAGACCAAACATCTTACCAACACCCGTTCCTCTTCTGCAGACGAAGCCCTGAAGCTGACACCACCAAGAATCTTGAGCCTGGAACAGGCTTTAGACTTTATTGACGTGGATGAGCTTCTGGAAATCACGCCGGAGTCTCTGCGTATCCGTAAGAAAATCCTGGATTCCCGCCTGAGAAAAAGACAGAGCTTCAAAAAATAATTCATAACAAAGCAAGACAAAACTTTCAAAATATAGTTGTATCCCGTTTGCAGATATGCTATAGTAAAAGTGTAACAAAAGAGCAACCGCCCACAAGGGGTTGACCTATATAAGTCTAGCATAGAAAATGCCACCTATACCGGTCAAAGTATGTGGTGTGCTACCCGTCAAGAGGACAATGAAAAATAATAAATTTTTCTCCGTCAGC